>JACCDO011372209.1_pt1 | contig 40292 bp, 28 predicted proteins | sample 7446101 | NCBI WGS metagenome assembly JACCDO01 (sample SAMN15323440, study PRJNA562643) | freshwater metagenome | isolation source: river surface water | place: USA:Blue River Watershed | collected 2017-08-16 | reverse complement strand
TTGCCTGATCGGCGCGGATCTGGGGTGTCGACTTGATCGGGATGCGGCTTGTGATGCGATTAAGCAAGTCTAAGATCAATCGCTAAGCCAAGCTCAGGTGTGTCACCCAGCATAGATTGGTCGAAAATCCAACCGGTGACTAAGCATGTAGACGGTACGGTGCTTCCTTATCTGGACGCGAGTTCGACTCTCGCCAGCTCCACGAATCACTCAACTCTTGAGTCAATTAATCCCTTCAGCATTTTTTGTTGGAGGGATTTTTTTATCTGCCAGAGCAAAGACACCCCATTCTTTCCCAATTTCCCTTCAATTTTCCATTGGTATAAAACCACTAGGGTTTAAATCTGAAAGTCAGGAGATTCTATTCCACAAACTTAAAAATCCATTCTCATGAAGAACTTCCTCAAATTTGGCCTATTCATTTTTTTAGTTGGCTTTGGTCAGACTGCGTTTTCTCAGGATGGCACGATCTATCCACTTGAAACACCCAAAGAACCCCGAGCAATTCTTTTGGGCACCGGAACAGTGGAAAACCAACCTGCACCAGAAACCTGGTTTAAGCAATGGGGAGATCCTATGGCTCGGAATATTTCTACGGCTACCCTGACCCCTTTTCTACCCGAACCAGGAAAAGCCAATGGAACAGCAGTCCTTGTTGCTCCCGGAGGAGGGTTCAGCTGGCTTTCCATGGGTAATGAAGGTTGGGAGGTGGCGGAAGCCCTAGCCAAACAGGGAATCGCTGCCTTTGTCCTGAAATATAGATTGTATCCAACCCCGCCTACCCTGGAAGACTTTTCCGCTTGGATGAATCGTCCTCGAAACGCCCCTCCTGCTCCAGGTGCTGCACCAACTACACCTGCACCTTCACCCCTTCAGCGTGATCTTACCAATCAATTGCAAGATGCCGAGGCAGCTTATGCCTTGATGGTAAAAAATGCAAAAGAATGGGGAATAGACACCTCCAGAATAGGAATGATCGGCTTCTCTGCCGGCGCAGGGTTGACCATGCATGCCACACTTAACTCCACTACCATGAAATTGGCATTTATCGGCCCTATCTATGGTGGAATGGGACCCGTGGAAGTTCCCAAAGATGCTCCACCCATGTTCAATGTGATCGCCACAGATGATTTTCTATTCCAAGGGCAATTTGGAATCATACAGTCCTGGCACAAGGCAGGTCGACCTGTGGAACTTCACTTGTACCAAAACGGAGGTCATGGTTTTGGACTCGGCAATCCCAACCGAACCAGCAACCGTTGGTTTGATGCCTTTGTCCATTGGCTGGATGTAAACCAGTTTATGGGTAAGAAATAATGTAATTATCCGCAAATATGCCAGTGGCTCAATAAATCCCTATTAAATACTGCGGATAATCGCTCACAGTTGGCAGCCAACGGTCCACAGCTCACCTAATTGAACCTTAAAACTTTTTTTTCTTTGGTTAGTGGTGAAAAGCGGATAATCATAAAAAATTAATAGTCTTTAGTCCTAAAAGGTAAAGGCTCAAGAAAGAACTTCAGTGAATTCGTCCCTTCAGTAGAAAATGCTGAAGGGATTTTTTGTTCCTTGAATCTAGTAAACGATGGAGTCTGTAGCCAACTTGGGGAGGGAATAGGTACTTCCTTCGAATAGAAAAGGGAAGTCGACCTTTCCAGCCGATGTCAATTCAAGTGCGGCTGGAGTCTCGTACCCAAAGACTTTCTCGAGGCTTTTGCTTGCCGAAAGTGCTTGTATTTGAGGCAAGGTTACGGCTGTTCCATTCAAATACAGCAGCTTTAAATTTTTGATTTGGCTCAATTTTGTCAAAGCTTTGCCTGTTATTGCCGTGCTATTGAGCTTCAAAACGGTGAGGTTCGGCAATCCACCCAGCTGGCCAATAATCGCATCCGTCACCTTCGTTCCACTCAAATCCAGGTAGGCGATCCTATTTTTAAATGGAGCCAGTTGCTTCCAATCTACATCCTGAAAAGCGGGAAAATTGGTACAGGCGATTTTCAATAATCCCGAGCCTGCCTCCACTGCTTCGGCAAACATTCCAGCTGCTTTCACCGAGGCCAAAGAGTCAGCTGTAATCGCCGATAGTTCCGTCTTTGGGTAAAAAGGAATCTCATTTTTTAAAATAAACTGTTCAATCAAATTCTTAGAGATTCCTGCTGCTGCCAAGGTGCCTTTTTCTTTGGCACCACTTTTAATCCAACTTTCAATCAAGGCAATTTCCTCTTTAGAAGGCTGGCTTTTTTCGACCGGAGGCATGTGTTTTTCATCTTCTTTGGGCAAAATCAGGCGGGCCAAAAGCATACTGTGTTCCGAATCGCCTGCAGTAAGCACAAAGCCCTCCTCTCCTCCCTTCCTCAACCCTTCGAGGGAAGAAAGATCCAATTCTCCTTTTCGAGTTCTAGGGTTGTGGCAACTTTTGCAGTTTTTATTGAGAATAGGCTGAATCACTTCCTCATAGAGCTGTGCATTTTCCCAATTTTCTTCAGTCAACTGGGGTCCCAGTTCGGGTTGAATCGCTACTCCAAAAAAGGCTTGAAGATCTGGAGGCAGCACCTCCATAAAGTAGTCTGCTCCATGCGTCAAATTTCCTCCCAAATGCCCGGTGATGCCCAAAACAACTCCCAAAACAAGCGCTAAAACCCTGACCTTGGAGGTTACAACTTCCTGTTTTTTGACGAGCAAGTACATCCCACAGCTCCCCAGGGAGGCCAGCACCCCCCCAATGAAATGAGATTGAATGTCTTCCCAAGCAAAGCCTTCCCACTGGTATTGGAGAAAACCAGTCCCTCCCGCCAGCAAGGCAGCTATACCCCCAACCAGAAAGGCCAGCCGTATGGAGGGGAGGAGTGCATTTTTTTCTTTTTGTGGGAAAAAGCAAAGCAAAATCCCGAAAATCAAAATCCCTATCGGAAGATGGACCAAGACCGGATGCATTCTCCCCAAGAAGGGTAATAAAAATTCACTCATTGGAACCGGGATTTTAGCGCATTCATGATCCACACATTTGCTTCCCATTGGTCAGCAAGGGACAGCTTGGTAAAGGGTACCGTTTGCATGTAGGGAGGAGGACCAAATTCTGTGGTCACCGTAAAGACCTTGCCCGTCTGGCTGCGGATGATTTTTTCCCAGATGTCCAGATGTGCCTTGACTTCATTTTCCCATTCAGGCGCAGCAGGATTAGGCACTTGTGGCCCTTCAGCGTAGCCTACTCGTGCGTGAATGTGGTCCACTGATGGGAAAATCTCTTGAAGGCCCGGGTCATTTTCGGTAAGCGTTCGTTCATGAACCACCATCCAATGGCTGATGTCTAGGGTGTATTTCAAATTGGGAAACTTCCGGAGCATGTCAAGGGCATCCGGTAGCGTGTAGGAAAATCGACCCCGATGCGTTTCATGCAGCACGGGTATTCCCACTTGCTTTTCATAGCGGTCGCCGAGGGTGATGAATGCCAAATTCTGCTCCTGGGTCCAAAAGTCATTTCCCGTATGGCTATTTACCTTCATGGGCTTCCAACCGAGGATCTCTTTTAATCCTTCTTCATACACTCGTAAAGCTTCCTCAAAAGGTAAATTCCTGTTGGTACCATGTAAAAAAATTACCTGAAGCTCGTATTTTTTCAAGCCTTCTTTCAGGCTATTTTTTTTGTCTTCACTTGAGGGCATCCACAGTTCAACCCCGTCGTATCCTGATGCTTTGGCTTTGGCCAAAAAGGCATCCATCGAAAGGGTGTTCCCCCAGTCTGTTTGGAAGAAAAGGATTTTTTGCTGCGCGAAAATGCGCATAGGTAGTAGCAATAAGAGCAGCAGAATGAGGGCTTTTGGGCTCATTTAAGCTATGATTTTAGTGATTAACTCCCCATGAACGTCTGTGAGTCGGAAAGGTCTTCCTTGAAACTCATGGGTAAACTTCTCATGATCAAAGCCCATCAGGTGCAAAATGGTTGCATGGAGGTCATGAACCGAGGTACGCTCCTTTAGTCCAGCAAAACCAAAATCATCCGTGATCCCGTAACTTACCCCTTTTTTTACCCCACCACCGGCCATCCACATCGTGAAGGCATCCACGTGGTGATCCCTTCCTAGGAATCCCATGGTTTTCCCTTCCCGGTTTTCTTGCATAGGCGTTCGTCCAAATTCCCCTCCCCAAACGACCAGGGTTTCTTCCAGAAGACCACGCTGCTTCAAGTCTAGCAGCAAGGCAGTCATCGGTCGATCGATGGTTCGGCATTTATTTCGAAGCCCCATGTCGATTGAACCGTCGTGATCGGTGCCATGCGTATCCCACCCCCAATCGTAGAGTTGGACTACTCGAACTCCCTTTTCGACCAGCTTTCTAGCCAACAGGCAGTTGTTGGCAAAGGATTCCTCTCCCGGTTGGGTGCCGTAAAGCTCGTGGATATGTGCCGGCTCATCGTTGATGTTCATCACCTCAGGCACCTCGATTTGCATGCGGTAAGCCATCTCGTACTGATTGATGCGGGCAAGAATTTCTGGGTCGCCAAAGTTTTCAAAATCCTCTTGGTTGGATTGGTTGATCGCAGAGACGACATGCTTTTTGAGTTCACGGGACATGCCATGTGGATCCTCTAGGTAGAGGACCGGGTCGCCTTTGGAGCGGCATTGCACGCCTTGGTAGACGGAAGGTAAAAATCCCGAGCCCCAAACACTTTTTCCAGCATCTGGAGTCTTCCCTCCGGAGGTCAAGACCACAAAGCCTGGCAAATTTTGATTTTCAGTTCCTAGGCCATACGTCACCCAACTCCCCAAACTTGGTCGACCCAATCGAGGCGAACCCGTTTGCATAAATAGCTGTGCCGGTCCATGGTTAAACTGATCCGTATGCATGGCTTTCAAGAAGGCTACCTCATCGGCCATTTTGGAAAAATGTGGGAGGTAGTCAGAGATCCATGCCCCGCTTTCTCCGTGTTGGGAGAATTTGGCTTGTGGACCCAGCATTTTGGGTACACCACGGATAAAGGCAAACTTACGCCCTTCAAGCAAGCTGCCAGGACAGTCTTGATCGTGGTACTTGGCGAGTTCGGGTTTGAAATCGAAAAGCTCCAGCTGCGAAGGTGCTCCCGCCATGTGGAGGTAAATGATGGATTTGGCTTTGCCTAAAAAGGGAGGAGGAAGTGGAGCCAAGGGATTCAAATCTCGGTCACTGAGATTGAGGCCGCCGTTGACCGTTCCATTTTTGCCAAGCTCACAACCGAAAAGTAAGGGAGCCATGGCAAGTCCACCCATCTTGCTCACGCAATCGAGGAGAAAGTGCCTTCTCGTCTGAGTTTGCAACTTTTGGTTGACCAATTCATTCAATAGCTTATCCAAAGACATGGGCTCAGGGCTTGGTTAAAAATTCGTCTAAATTCATCATTGCATTGGTAGTTACTGCCAATGCGGCTAATCCAGCATCCGCCCCTTGGAAGAAATAAGCTCTTGCTTTGGGGTCCTTTTCAAATTCTAATTTGGCAGTTGCAAACAGCTGCATCATGCTTTTTTTCTTGCTTTCAGAAATCGGTAAAAGCAGCAGCTGTTGGTACACTTTTTTGATTGCAGCCTCCGGATTTTTCCCAGATTCCACCCAGACTTTTTGACTCAATGATTTTGCCGCATCCAAGTACACGGGGTCATTCAAAGTGACCAAGGCTTGCAGCGGGGTGTTGGTCACCAGGCGCTTGCTCAGGCAAACCTCCCTGCTTCCTGCATCAAAAGAAATAAAGGAAGGGTAAGGACTCGTTCGCTTGAGGAAGGTGTACACACTTCTACGGTACTTATCCTCGCCCTCACTTTCAGTCCAAGATTCACCGTTGTACACGGTCTGCCAGATGCCCTCCGGCTGGGTCGGCATGACAGGTTTGCCATACATTTTTGGGCTAAGTAGTCCACTACTAGCCAAGGCTTGGTCACGGATTTGTTCGGCAGAAAGTCGGAATCTTGGTCCTCGCGCATACCATTGGTTTTTCGGGTCTTTTTGAAAAGCCGCAGTACTAATCGTAGCAGATTGCTGATAGGTAGCAGAAGTGACGATCTCTCGGATGAGTGATTTGATGCTCCAATCGTAGTCTTGAACTGTTTTCCAGGCCAAATAATCCAGCAGCTCTGGATGAGTTGGTGGGTCCGACTGGGTTCCCATGTCCTCCAAGGTAGCCGTCAAACCTCTGCCAAAAAGCTGATCCCAAATGCGGTTTACCAGGGTGCGGGAGGTGAGTGGATTTTCCGGAGCGGTCAGCCAGTAGGCAAAGCCCAAGCGATTGGCGGGCCACTCTTTTTTCCAGGTACCCAGTTCCTTGGGAGTTTGTGCGCTTACCTTTTCTCCCGGAATCATCCAGTTGCCCCGTTCAAAGACAAAAGTCGGACGGGCCATGTAGTTTGGATTTTCGATCAGAATCGGAAGTCGGGTGCCTCTCACCTGGAGCAGCTCATCCCAAGATTTTTTAACTGCGGTGAATCCGGGTTTTCCTTTTCCTTTGAGTGTTGGAACAAAGGCAAACCAAACGATGGAAGAGGTATTTTGCTGAGGCTTTGCTCTGGAATTTTGGGCTTCAAAGTACAAATTGACTTTGCCTTGCACCGGCTTGAATGGGATTTCCCGGGTTACTTCCCCTTCGGTTTTGTTGATCACAAAGCTGGCAAGAACTTCTCCTGCCGGGCCCTCTTTTCGGATGGTCATTTTGGTGCCGTCTATACCTGACCAGTAGTTGAGAAGCAGCTGGTCTGAGCCCTGAGTGTCGATATTTTTATAGACTGCAGATCCTCCTGGCCACAAACCCAGCCATTTGGTATCGATCAGTTCGGCCTTTTGAAAATCTGTTGCGAGGTGAGCGGCATACTTTGGCTCGTAAAATTTAAGGAAATCCGCTCGTTGCTTGGCCACTAGTTTACCCTCGTTGGCAGCTGCCCAGTTTACTAGCTGCTCTACTTTTGCCTGATCCTCTACTTCGTAAAAACGGAGTCTGGGCTCCTCGTCATGGGTATCTTCGTCCCGAGTATTGTTGAAAAAGGCGAAAGACTGGTAATACTCTTCCTGCCGGATCGGGTCGTAAGGATGGCTGTGACATTGCACGCAGGCCATGGTAGTACTTTGCCAAACTTCAAAGGTGGTATTCACTCGATCTAGAACAGCAGCCACTCGGAATTCCTCATCTTCGGTCCCGCCCTCGTCGTTGTTCATCGTATTGCGGTGAAAAGCTGTGGCCGTCAGTTGATCTTGGGTAGGGTTGGGCAGCAGGTCGCCTGCCAGCTGCTCGATGGTAAATTCATCGTAAGGCTTGTCGGCATTGAAGGCACGAATCACCCAATCCCGATAGGGCCAAAATGTGCGGGAGACATCTCGTTCATAGCCTTTGGTATCGGCATAGCGTGCGAGGTCAAGCCACCAGGTAGCCCATTTTTCGCCATAGGCTTCGGAATCGAGTAGCTGATCGACGGCTTGTTCGTAGCTTATTTTTCCGGCCGAAAAGTCACTTACTAGGGTTTGGGATGGGGGCAATCCAGTGATATCCAAAGCAACTCGACGGAGTAGCCTCATTGGATCCTCTTTTGGAGCAGGACTTAAACCTTGGGCATTAAGTTGCTCCTGCACAAAATAGTCAATCGCTGCAAGTGAATTGCTAGTCCTACCTCCCAAGCCCGCAGTGGTCAAGTTGCTCGGAAGCTGAGGTGCTTTTACGGGTTCATAGGCCCAATGCTTTCCCCATTTGGCACCCTGGTCTATCCAGTTTTTGAGGAGTTCGATCTCTTCTTCTGAGAGTTGCGCCCGCTGGTAGGGCATCCGCATCTCGGGATCGGCATGCGTGAGGCGCTTGATCAGCTCACTAGAAGACGCACTGCCTGGTACAATGGCTGGGTGACCTGATTCGGTAGGCGCTAGGGCATCCTCTTCAAAAAGAAGGCTGAATCCCCCACTTTTTTTCACGCCTCCATGGCAGGAGATGCAATGTTTATTGAGTATGGGTTTGATGTCGCTACTAAAATCCACCTCTTTTTTTGGGCCAAAAAAGAAAAACCCAATGAGGGTAAGGCCTATCAAAACAGAAAAAAGTAACGCGAGGCGGTTGGTGAACATTTTTCAAAATGGAATGATGAAAATTATCCAATTTCAAAATAGAATACAAGCATTCTGGTGGGAGGGATTGAATTACCCATTTCCATTCCTATTCAATCCCATGGTTAAAACCAGGGGCAATAAATGAACCGTCCACAACGCGGACTCGGAAGTGGATAGATTGATAGTAATCAAGAAAATTGGATTGAGTGTTGTAAGCACGACCCATCCCTACCCAGCCAATTCATTGGCTGGGTGGCTGAGCAGGGCGAGGCAAAGCTAGCGCTAAATGATCCCAAGGAAAAACCCCTAGAAGACAACCCTTTTTTCCTTACTTTAGCCTCGTATGGACAGCAACTCATCCACTCTGAACAGAAGTCTTGGCCTAGTGGGTTTGACCGCCACGGGCGTCTGTTCCATGATCGGCGCCTCGATCTATGTGGTCCCCTTCATGATTCAACGGAATGTTCCTGGAATCGGACCCTATGTACTTCCTGCCTTTTTGTTTGCCTCGATTCCTGCAATTTTTGCAGCACTGGCCTATTCCATGTTGGCATCAGCCATGCCCAGAGCGGGAGGCTCCTACCTGTATGCCAGCAGGTCCCTGCACCCTTTTTGGGGATTTGTAGCAAGCTTTTCACAATGGTTTGGCCTATCCATCGTCATTGGCGTGATTGCCTACGTAGTGGTTCCCTTTTTTAGGGATGTTGCCTACGCCTTGGACTGGTCCATACTGGCCAACTGGCTGGATCAAGGACTGGTCCGAGTGGTACTCGCATTGGTTCTCCTCTGGTTTTTTATAGGAATCAATATCCTTGGACTATCCTTCTACGAGCGAACGCTCATTCCACTAATGGTATTGATGTTTGTTTTGGGATTTGTAGTGATTGTGGCAGGTTTGAGCTACAGCCAGGGGGAGTATTTGACGGCCCTGGCTACCCAAGTCGGAAGGCAGGTGGACCTGATCGAGATCCCCTTTAATTGGACCACTTTTCTATCGGCATCGGCTATTTTGTTCTCAAGCTACATTGGTTTCGACTCAATCGCTCAGGCGGGTGGGGAGGCAAAAAATCCGGTTCGAAACCTGCCCAGAGCCATTGGATTGGCCATTACGATAGTTGGCTTCTTCTACATTTCCTTTACCTATGCCGTCTACCACACCGTTCCTTGGCAATTTGTGGCCGAGGAAGCCCAATCCAAAGACCTGACAGCCGCCGGACTCCTTTCTTTGCTTCTTCCCTCCGGAATCGGCATTGCGATACTTTTGGGTGCCGCCATTGCCCTCCTCAACGATCTACCGGCGATGATCCTATCCGTTTCACGCCTCGTATTTGCCTGGGCTGAGGACGGGATTTTTCCAAAAAAGCTGGCTGCTATCCATCCCAAGTACCAGACGCCCGTGCCGGCCATTCTTTTGAGCGGAGCGGTTTCTTCCATAGGAATATTGGGCAGCCACTTTGCGGGCGACTTCTTCCTTGGCATCGACATCATGGTCACTTCCATGCTCGTCAATTTTATATTTATGTGCCTTTCTGTGGCCTGGCTACCCAAAAGAAACCCAACGCTGGCAACCCAAATTCTGATTTTTCCTAACCCGATCCTTCGGGCGATTATCGTCGGAATCGGCCTAATTTTCCTACTCTCCTTTTTAGGCATCCACACCTACAAGGATTTGAATGCATCGGTCGATGGATGGTATTTTCATTCCACTTGGATCTGGTTGCTTGTGATGGGGATGGCTTCTCTCTTGTTTTTTTTCCGTTGGAAAAAACTCAATGAAGCAGACCCTAACCTACTCGAAAAATTTTCAAAATTACCCTAAGAAACGATGACCCTCTCAAAATATACGGAACTCGCACCTGGCCTAACGATCAGCAGAGCACTCACAGGACTTTGGCAGATTGCAGATCTCGAACGAGATGGCAACAAGGTCAACGCTTCGGAAGCCGCGAGGCACATGAAAGCCTATGTGGATGCGGGGTTTACCACCTTTGACATGGCGGACCACTATGGCTCGTCCGAGGAAATCACGGGGGTATTCCGTGACACCTACGGCACAGCGGCTACCCAATTTTTTACCAAATGGGTTCCCTCACCGGGCAAAATCACTGCCACCCAAGTAAGAGAGGCGGTAGAAAAAGCACTGCGCAGAATGAAGACCGAGCGGATCGACCTGATGCAGTTTCATGCTTGGCAATATGCCCACCCGAGCTGGGTAGACTGCCTTTTTTGGTTGCAGGAACTCAAGCAGGAAGGATTGATCGGACATTTGGGGGTAACCAATTTTGATACGGCCCACCTTCAGATCGTGGTCAATTCTGGGATAGAAGTGGTTTCCAACCAGGTATGTTACTCCCTGCTGGATCAACGCGCTGCTGGCGAAATGACCAGCCTCTGTTTGAAACATGGAGTGAAGCTGCTGGCATTCGGAACCGTGGCGGGAGGCTTTCTTTCAGAGAAATGGCTAGGCAAACCCGAGCCCGTATTGAATGAGTCCCTGACCTGGTCTCAAATGAAGTACAAACGCTTCATTGACGCTGCCGGAGGATGGGAACGCTTCCAAAACCTCCTCCAAACACTACAGCCGATTGCACAAAAACATGAGGTGAGCATCGCTGCTTTGGCGAGTCATTACATGCTCTGCCAGCCGGCCGTGGCAGGCGTGATCATCGGGGCGCGTTTGGGGCAAAGTCAACATGTTGCCGAAAACGAGCGGTTGTTCTCGATCCAACTCGATGCAGCAGACCAATCCAAAATCCAAAGCGCCTTGAGTAGCCTCCAGAAAATCCCTGGAGATTGTGGGGATGAGTACCGAAAGGCACCTTTCCTAACCGCATCGGGGGACCTTAGCCACCACATCGATACCTTGCCCAGTCCTTACCCTACTGTCGAGGGAGCAGATGGGCGCATCAAAGCGCTGAGCGGCACCATTTGGGAAGATATCGCAGGATTCAGCAGGGCCGTCCGCAAGGGAAATCATATTATGGTATCCGGCACTACTGCCACGCATGGAGCGATTCGCATGGGAGGAGATGATCCTGCCGCACAAATGCATTTTATTATTGACAAGGTCGAAGGAGCAATTCGTGCGCTTGGAGGCAGCCTGGAGGATGTGGTGCGCACGCGGATTTTTGTGCAGCGGGAGTCGGATTGGGAAGCCATCTCTCGAGCCCATGGACAGCGCTTTGCTGGGATTCAACCCGCGAATACCTTGGTGCAGGCCACCCTAATTGGGGAGGGCTACTTGGTCGAGATGGAAACAGATGCCCTGCTTTCTTAGGAAGTACGCTTGAAGCAAACTACTCGAGTAATCAGATCTCGTGACTGTCGATTATCGATTTAACCTTGTTTTTTTAAGATGGAGTACGATTCCTGGGGCATCCGTTTTATGGATCCGGATTTACACTCATTCTTTTGTTGACCCTCCAAAGCATAAGGCTGGATCAGGAGGTCGACAGGTAAGTTCAAGCCTTCCGAGAGGTTCCGGATCATGTCGATTGTCAATCCTCTTTTTTTGGTTAAAACAAGGCTAACGGTTGTTTTACTGCCGATAAAGGGAATAAGGTCCTTGTCTTTCAGCCCTTTTCTTTCCATCGTTTCTTTGACCGCTTCGATCGGATCGGGAAGCGAAATGGGGTAATGCTCCTTTTCGTATTCCTCGATTAAGAGCACCAACAGTGCTGCTTCCATTCCCTCCGAACTTGCAGGGTCTGCTTCGAAGATTTTGGAAAGTCGGGCAAGGGATTGCTCGTATTCCTGTTCCGTAGTAATTAATTTATCCCACTTCATAAGGTATAAGGTTGCATGTTAAAATTGGTCTACCGTAGCGGCGTCTATTCGATTGTATTCAGCATGAGTGCCTATAAACTTGATAAACACCCACTGCCTTGGGTAACTCATTTGAACAATTAAGCGGTACTTATTTCTTGCTATGTTGAACACCACCCGATTGTTTTTAACTGGATCAGCATCCGGAAAATCCTGTAAAACATCCGACGGTTTCAGCCAAACAGTATGCTTGGTAACCATAATCCAGTATTGTAGGCTTGTTTTTGAGTTAGGATGCTTTTCGTAAAACTCGACCAGATGTTTTAATGAAATGATGTTTTTCAAGGCAATGCGATTGAAAGTGGAAAGGTATCCGTAAAGTTTTCATTTTGAAAACTTTTTGTTTATTTTTTTCAGTTAAAATTTTAAAATCATATTTTGGTTGCAAATTCTTCCGTGTAGCCTAGCACCTATCAAAGCTCGGCTCTACCCTACTTTTACGGGGTTCAGGATTTGAAAAAACAATGTGAAAAAATAGCTTTAAGAAAAATCTGAGGCACTAAGTCCTCAAACCCATTAACGGCATACACCAAAAAAGGATACCTAAAGAACAAAAAACAGGCCGCTGGAAGAAAATTTAACTCACCGCATTCCGTCTAGGGTAAAGCAGCCCTCTTTCCTTCAAGGTAAAGAAGCCTTAAAAACCCTCAAATACCCCCGCACTTTTTCAAAAATTCCCTGACTTTGGAAGATAGAAAAGCAGATTTAACTATATTTCTGTCAACCCATTAACCGCATCACATGACTTCTTCTTGGAAAATTATCCTGCTCCTTGTGCCCTTTGCTTGGGCCTGTAGCGCAGCAAAACAACAGGCGCTGCCCGGTATTCTCGAAGAGGTAGTTGTGCGGAGGGATAGCTGGGGCATCAACCATATTGAAGCCAAAAATGAACGGGATCTATTCTTTTCTCAAGGCTACCTCGCTGCAAAGGATCGCCTGTTCCAATTCGAACTCTGGCGCCGAAAAGCCTCCGGCACCACCGCGGAGCTGGTCGGGCCAGCAGGACTGAAAAGTGATATCGGTGCACGCTTGCTTCGCTACCGAAAAGACATGGACGTGGAATTAAACCACTACCATCCCCGAGGCAAATTAATTATCGAATCCTATGTGGCAGGCGTGAATGCCTATATTAAAGAAACTCGCAAAGACCCTGCACTCCTCCCTTTTGAATTTACCAAACTAGGAATAAAACCTGGCCTCTGGACCCCAGAGGTGGTCGTTTCCCGACACAACGGCATTCGCTCCAACGTCGAACAAGAACTGTCCATCGGACGAGCCCTTGCCCATGTCGATGCCCAAAAAATTAAGGAACTGCTCTGGTTTCACCCGGGCGACCCAGATTTGACGCTCGATCCAGCCATAGACCCGAACTGGCTGGCTGCTGACTTGCTTGACTTGTACCTCGCCGTGGGGGAAGACATCCCTTTTGAAGGCCTGTTTGAAACCGAAGAAATGCCCGAGGGAAGCAACAATTGGATCATCAGCGGAGCGCGTACCCAAAGCGGATTTCCAATTCTTGCCAATGATCCACACAGAAAGATAGCCCTCCCTTCTTTGCGTTACATCGTGCACTTGAAAGCACCAGGTTGGAATGTGATCGGAGGCGGTGAACCCGTGATTCCCGGTGTTTCCATCGGTCACAATGACCATGGGGCTTGGGGGCTGACTATTTTCCAAAGCGATGCCGAGGATCTCTATGTGTACGAACTCAATCCCGACAATCCCAACCAATACAAGTACCAATCCAAATGGGAAGACATGACCTTGATTGAGGAGCGGATTGCCATCAAAGGGCAGCCGGACAGCCTAGTCACGCTGCGCTACACCCGACACGGACCAGTGACCTACCTAGACACCCAAAACCATCGTGCGGCAGCGGTGCGCGTGGCATGGCTGGAACCCGGTGCTGCGCCCTACCTTGCTTCGCTGCGGATGAACCAGTCGACCAATTGGGCGGAATTTCAAGAAGCGTGTACCTACAGCTTTATCCCTGGAGAAAACATGATCTGGGCGGATAAAACCGGAACCATCGGTTGGCAAGCGGTGGGCATCACGCCCAAACGACCTAATTTTAGCGGCATGGTCCCCGTACCTGGAGATGGACGTTACGAATGGGATGGGTATTGGCCAAATTCCTTGAAGCCCAGCCTGACCAATCCTGAAAAAGGATTTTGGGCTACCGCCAACCAGCACGTGACACCTGCGAATTACCCTTATCCCGAAGCGCTTGCGTTTACCTGGGCAGATCCCTTTCGTGGAGACCGCGTCAATGAGGTACTCGCACAGGACAGCAGCGCCACGCTCGCTAAGTCCATGGCCCTTCAAGTCGATGTCACTGCCCTTCCTGCCCGTCAGCTCACGCCCCTTCTGCTACAAGCGCCCATCACCGATCCAAAGGCAATGGAAGCACTGGAATGGATGAAGAATTGGGACTACCAACTTCTTCCTGAAAGTGTAGCCGCCGGGTTGTATGTGGCCTGGGAAAGAGCCTTGGTAAAGGAAGTGCGCAAGCGACTGGTGCCGCAGGCCGTGCAAGGGCTTATCCAACCTCCACTAACCCAAATCATCCGTTGGATGCATCAACCCGAGTTAGTTTTTAAAGAAAATGCCATCCCGCAGCGAGACCAGCTCTTGGCGCAAACTTGGGCTACTGCCTTGGATGACCTTGCCAAGCAACTGGGACCCAAACTCACCGACTGGGTATACGGACAAGCTGCTTACAAGCACATTGCCTTGCAGCATCCTTTGTCAAAATGGGTAGATGCCCAAACGCAGCAACAAATTGATTTGGGTCCGCTGCCACGGGGCGGCTATGCCCATACCCCTGCAGCCAATGGCTCGGGAAATAATCAAACTGCAGGCGCTAGCTTCCGCATGGTGACCGACCTAGCGGATTGGGATTTGACGCAAATGACCAACACCCCTGGGCAGTCGGGGGATCCGCGAAGTCCTTTTTACCAAAACTTATTTGAGGACTGGGCCAAGGACCGCTATTTTCCAGCCTATTTTTCGGATAAAAAGATAAAAAAACACAGTGTGGAGCAGGTGATGTTTAAGCCCAGCCCTAAAAAATAGAAAGAGGCAAGGGAACAAATTTTAAGGCTTGAATCCAAGAAAGTACGGTTTGAGAATCAATGAAGTGGGCTGTCGACTGTGGTTTGTAGACGAGGATCCGCAGTGTTTTACCTTTATTTAATCCCCAGTTAGGCTTTCAGAAAATCTTGAAAATTTATCGAGTAGGTGATCCTAGTTGGGCTTGGTATTCCGAAGGCGTATAGCCTACCCATTTTTTGAAATTTCTGTAAAAAGTTATCCTATTTGTGAATAAGCATCGAGACGCCAAGGAGTCAATGGTACGCGTATCCAAATATCCAGACTTGATCAACTTCAGTGCTAATTTTATTTTCAAATTATTCTGATATTCACTAAATGAGCAAAAAGAATAGTAGGTAAACACATATTTCATGTGACTCTGCGGATAATCTAATTGGAAAGACAGTTCCTTTAATGTGGGTAGAGCCTGGAAATTCTCAAGTAATTCTTCCTCGAATTTTTTAATCGCAAAAATAATTTCATCCACCTTGTGCTTTACTTTTTTTTCCAATTCCAAGTCTTCTAGGTGGGTTGGTTCAAGTTTGGTATTTCGCCAAACGGCCACTTCCTCCTTACTGTTAGTATTGAGATTTTTTAGTAGAAGTTGCTCCCCGTAAAGGATAATAGGATTTTTTAAAATGTAAAAAACAAAAATTAACCACAAGAAAGAAGTTAAACTGTAAAATTGAACAAATAGGCCCTTTACAGTTTCTTGGTTATTGCTTAAAGAAACATAGTTAGATAGGATGTAAATGAAAATAAAAACACAAAAAGTAATTGATGTCCATATTTTTATAGACTCATAGTGTATCAGTTCCCTGTAATTTTTTCGTTTGTAAACAAACTTCCAGACGAGATGGGCAACAATTGCAATGTAGAGTGAGGAAAACAGAAAGAAAACCACTTTAATTAGACTAATATCTAGATCAAGCACTTTACTTATGATGGTAAAAAAAGTGGGGAACGCGAGGTGTAAGATTAGTTTTTTAGAAGGAATATTTTTGTGAAGAAGGTTTACAAAAAATAAATACCCAACAACAAACATAAAATATTGAATCCCAAACTTCCCCACCAAAGGATTCTTAAAAGAAGCAATAAGTTCAAATGATTCAATCCCTTGCAAAAATCGCTGAGCTCCCGCTACCGTTAAAATTAGTAAGAAGTAAACATTCAGCTTTTTATCCTTTTCGCTAGCTATTAACACTACAAAAACAAGCAATAGCAGCGCAAATCCGACAAAAAATGAAAGAAAGGCTGATATCATTTACTAAAGTAGAATTTGTGCAGTTGATGAAGAGAACATAAAGTCGCCCATGTGGGCACTAAATCTTCTAGAATTAGGGGTTGAGGAAATTCTTCACGGCTGAATCCATCCTCTTAGGCTAAAGGTATTTATTTAGTCTAAGATTCAAAACACAAATACACTTAAATGGCAATAGCCTTTTTTTAAGGGGAGGAGATTAGATACTTACTTGTGAAAGGCGAGCAAGAAAAGAGAGTAGAGAGTTTGTCTCCACAATGCCTGTTCCTAGCATGTTCAATGGTTCCCTACTTCTTCATTCTGCTATCGGAGTTCGGTGTTCGACATTTTCTTAAGTATCAAGTAGCTAGTATCCAGTCTGCCGACAGGCAGGCAAGTAGCAAGACATAAAAAACACCCTCCGCGGCCTACCTACCGTAGGCAGGCGGGCAGGCGAAATACTATGGAAATAAACCGAGCTAGCCTGCCTGCGGCAGACAGGCTCGGTGAAATAGTTAATCCTGCTGCAAAATCAACTTATTTCACGGAGCGAAGCGCAGTGTATTTCTACCCTATTTCCATCGTATTTCTACTTTTTACCATATCGCAGCATTCCCCCCAAACAATCTCATACTCACCATAAACTCATGCGTCGGGTTCGGGAGTAGGTAGCTCTGTAGCATCGGCCACTCGTACACGTAGCCGAAGCGGAGCTTTCCTAGGAGTACTCCCAGCTGCGCATTGTTGGCATAGTCCACCCGGTGGCCCCCGCCTACCCAGAACTTATCCTTGAACAAGAACTTCAAGTTAAACTCCACATTCGCCGGTAAGTCCGCCTGCGTTCTCCACATGCCGTTACCGATCACCGTCAGGTTCTCCGTGAAGCGGTTGCGGTAGCCTGCCTGTGCGATGCCTACCCGTGGCTTCTTGTCCATAAACACGTCCCCACTGCTGATGCTTCCCTCGTTGATGTTATTCACTCCATAGGACACATAGTAATTCGGGTGGGTGATCGACATACCGATGTTCAAGTCCAGCACATTCATGTCTGCAAAGCCTCCTACGTACTGGGACAGTGTAGGGTCGTTTGCCTGCTCGGTAGTGAGTCTTGTCCCATCTAGTCGGATGCTGTTGATATTCAATCCTGCGCCCATGCGTAGACCTGCCTTCTCACTTATTTGGATACGGGTAGCATAGCTCAAGATCAGTTCTGATTCGGTAAAGGCCCCGTACTCGTCGTTGAGTAGGTTGACCCCTACTGCATTTTTGCCCAAGTCAGAGGAGCCACCCAGATTGGCGAAGTCGAGTTCTGCGGATATAAAGTAAGTCTTAGGTGCTCCTTCCCAGCCTGCCCATTGGTTGCGGACTAGTCCTTTGACCATAGAGCCCTCGTAGGCCGTCAAGGCAGGATTGAAGTAGCCCTGCAAGTGGCTAAACTGGGACATGTACTTGCGGGATTGCGCAAATGCTCCTAGGGAAAGTAGCAGGGCAAGGAATAGGGTAGTTATTTTTTTCATAGTAATTTTTTAGCAAGAAATACGATGGAAATATAATTGAAATAGACTCCGCTTCGCTCCGTGAAATAAGTTGAAATAGCAGCAGGATTAACTATTTCACCGAGCTCGCTCGGTCTATTTCCGTCGTGTTTCCATCGTATTTCTCTTTATAATTTCACCGGCCTGCGGCAGGCAGGCGAAGCGGCCCGCCGCGGCGGGTATTTCTGCCCTATTTCCATCGTATTCCTTACCTTATTTCCGTAACAAATTCAACATTCCTCTTCGCATCTCTCCGGTTTCCAGGATCTCAATGGTCCAGAAATACGTTCCATTAGGCATCTCTTTGCCATCAGATGTACCATCCCATCGGATATCTGGATTTTCGGTGTAGAATAATTGGACGCCTCCTCTATCGTATACCGAGATGCGTGCCCCTTCATAGAAGCGGATACCTGGTACTCCCCAGTTGTCGTTGGCGCCATCTCCGTTGGGAGAGAAGCTATTCGTAACAATCAAGGCATTAAAGTCTGGACGTGTTCGTTTGATTTCGAAAAACTTCGTTACGTTATTTCCCTTGCGGTCCAGCACTTGGGCTAGGATCAGAAAGGTATCTTTTCCAGGGGCGCGCTCTGCACTGCTCCAGAACAGGATGTTGTCCTTGATTTCAAAGTAGGGATTGTCATAGCCTGGCCCAAAGAGGTTGGTGAAAAGTGTCGCTTTCTTGGATGTAGTCGTTCGGGAGGTCTTCACGGAAAAGTCTCCGACGGGTATGAAAAATTGAGTCGTGCTCCCCTCAAAGGAAGCATTGCTTAGCGCCAGGTCGAGCACCAGGTGGTCTCGCTCAAGGAAGCCGAAATCTTGCAAAAATCCTGCGGACAGCGTACTTGCAGTAGCGGTGGTATAGAAAGAGATCGAACTCTGCTCCCCTATGCTGTAGGCCAAGGAAAAGTCGGCTGATTGAAAATATCCGCCAGCCACGTGTTGGGTCAAGGGACTCAAACTTTGCCCTTGTAGGGAGGTGGCTGATAAGAGCGCCAAGAATAACAGGGCCAATACCTGACCCCTTATCAAATAAGCAACATTCATTTTCTTACCCAGCTTGGGCACAGGATTTAGAAAACCTTTTGTTTTACCTGGTACTATTCCAGATTCTAAATGATTCATTTTTTAGTATAAAACATTATTTTAAAATTGAAAATCAATAAGTTAGGTCAATTGTCAATTCAAGAATTAAAGTGATTTCTCGCTCATACTCTTAACTAAATAAGTGACGAAAAATCAAAAGTATCGGATGGGTCGAACGGCACGCCGATCGAACTTATCAATAGCACCTGCTGCTCCACGACCAAACCAAAACGCATAAGCAGCTCCTCCTAACTGTGTAGAACTCCAATACCAAGTCATAAGTGTATTATCGTCAAAACCACCTATAAGTACACTATTCGCTTCAACCTTATCCAACTCAACTGAACTAGGTAAAAACCAATCTGAATACCCTCCATTTGTATAATCAAGGGCTGCCTTAGCGGCAATATTTTGCTCGCTACATTCAGCCACAATGTCTAAGGTATTTTGTTCGCCAGTTCCCAATGCGGTTCCATTTGCTCCCGAGAGGATAGGGATGTCATTTTGCTGTGGTGGATCATTTACGCAGCCCCATGCTAATCCTGCACGTTGATTATTGATAAAAATATCTGTTGGCGCCGCAATCAATCCATGTTGCACATTGGGATCATAACCTGGATCACCTTGTTGGAAGATGTAAGCAACTTTTCCCCCTTGGTAACTATCGCCAACTGCCAATGGTGGAGGAGGTACCGACGCTGAATTCCCTACCATATTTCGCCACATTCCTCCTGAATAAACTTCTAATTCACCTCCAACATTTCGGTCACCACAATTCGTGCAAAACACCACAAGACCCGTAACCGGATTGGAGATCGCCTGTCTTTGGGCATAAGTCATCCTTGGCGGTAAAAATCCTTGCGTGGTACTCTGGATTTCGACCTTTGCAGCAGCATTTGGAAGAGTTGTTCCAATACCAACACTAGCGCCATTGTTATGAATATTGCTACTATTCACCACCCATTGGGAACCATTCCAAAATGGGGTATTTCCAGCTGCATTTCCACTACTCAAAAGACCTGTAGCTCCTGTCGCACCCTGAGGCCCTACAGCGCCTGTTAATCCAATAGGACCTGTTGGACCCGCAGGACCAGTTAAACCAGTTGGGCCTTGAGGGCCCGTTAAACCAATAGGACCTTGCGGGCCTGTTGGACCTGCTGGGCCGGTTAACCCAATAGTACCAGCTGGGCCAGTTAAGCCGATAGGGCCTTGAAGGCCAGTTGCTCCAGCTGGACCTTGAAGACCGGTCAAGCCAATTGGGCCTGGAATGCCTTGAGGTCCTGCGGGACCGGCTATACCAGCCGGACCAGCCGGACCTGGAAGGCCTGCAGGGCCAGTTGCTCCCTGTGGACCAACTGCTCCATCATTCCCTGCTGGACCAATTGCACCTGGCAGACCTTGTGGCCCAGCTGGACCTGTAGGGCCTGCTGGGCCAGTTAATCCGATGGGGCCAATTGCGCCAGCCGGACCTGGAAGGCCTTGAAGTCCTTGGGGTCCTGCAACATTGCCTGAAATAGCGGCGAGTTTCGTCTTCTCTGCGGTCGTAAAGTCATTGGAGGATAGCCCTTTGCCATATTCCTTGTCCACCTTAGTGGCCAAGCTCGCCGACACATCCGCTGCATTGGCTTTGCTGGCAAGTTGGGTAGTGGTAGCGTAGCCGCTAAGGTCTTGATCTCCGGTGTTGGTCCCTGTGATCGCAGCAAGCTTCGACTTCTCTGCCGTAGTGTAATCATTTGAAGACAGCTCCTTGCCAGATACCTTGTCTACTTTGGTGGCCAATGCTGTAGTTGCAGCCGTACTGAGGGGCTTGTTCGCATCCAAAGTGTTGTTGACTTGATCTACGCCAAGGCTTGTTTTCAATTCAGCCATAGAGGCTACGCCTGTTCCTCCACTACCCACGGGTACAATACCCTGCACATTTTCCGCATCTACACCGTAAGCATAAAAAGCAAAAGGAACGGGTTGTAGCTTTGAGGTCCCCATCGCCGTAAAGTTGATCCCTGCATTGGGATCCATCTCCACTTTGATAAACTTGGCAGCAGTGCCCCAGTCGATGCTTGAAAAATTACCTGTTTTGGAGTTGGCTGTGCCGTCTCCCACCACCACCGCAAAGATACCTTGCGGATTGGTAGTCGTTTGTCTGGTTTCGGTGTAGACTACCGAACCTGATGGGGAACCAAGTAAGATGGATAAACGCATGCTGATCGTTTGACTGACCAGCACTTCCCCGGCGGCATTTCGAGCCAATCCTTGAAAGCTTATGCCTTCATTTTGGGCCAAGGCCGATACAGAAAGGGTAAAGAAGGTAATAAGGGAATAAATTAATCGTTTCATTCGAATTTCTTTTTTCTTCAAAGCAGTGTTTTTTTAAAGTAGAAATCGAACGTAGAAAATTACAGAGTACTTATTTTGTAAGATTTGTAACACTTTTTTCGTTTATGTAACATCAATTTTTCCGGTTTCGAAAAATCAGGAAGTAAGGAGTAAAAAAATAGAGTTAAGGTATAATGTACCAAATACGCTGCCTACCTAGTAGGTAGCCCAGCGGCAGGCAGACAGGTAGAAGGTGCCAAGATCTTTTGGGAGGAGAATCTAGATCATTATCAAAGTCCTTAAATTGTTCTTGGTACATTGTACTTTTATATACTTTTTTCTACTTGTTACTTCGTACTTTATTAAATTGAATTTTTTCAGTCCGTACTCCGTAACTCTTACTTCATATTTATATGGTATTTCGTCCCCTAATCCTATTTCTACTTTTTCTAGTTGTCAGTTGCCAATCCAAGGCTCCTGCCGAAAACGTTACAACCGAAGCAGCGGATCCCTTCTCTCTGGAAGAGTTGCGATTTCAGCGGTTGGATGGCACTGAATTTGGCTTGTCACCCGAACAGAAAACCTATACGGTCTTGCACTTTTGGGCCACCTGGTGCAAACCCTGCTTGGCAGAATTCCCTGAATTAAAAGCGGCCCTCCCCCGACTGCAAAGCGATAGCGTCGCATTTTTCCTCGCTACCGAAGAGGAGCTCGATCAAATCCAGGCTTTTGAAGAAAAGCGCAATTTTGGCTTGGAGTTTGTCCAGCTGAAAGCAGCCTCACTCGCGGATTTTGAAGTGCATGCCCTACCCACCACGCTAGTCCTAGATAGCAACGGGAAAGTGGTCTACCGCCACATGGGACAGTTAAACTGGCAGGATGTCACTTCCATTGAGGACCTGATCTCCCAACAGCCATGAACCGCTTCCTGCTCACCTTGCTTGCTTTTTCGGGGCTTTACCTCGCCTCCTGTACTTCGACTTCCCCAGCTCCCGAAGCTGTCCAAGAAATCCCTTTTCCAGCAGGAGCGGGAACGTCTTTGCCTTCTCTATCTTCAGATGGTACGCAGCTGCTCCTTTCCTGGGTAGCCACACCAACAGATAACCTAGCTCAATTTCAATTTGCGCGACTTGAAGAAGATGGGACTTGGTCTAGTCCTGAGCAGATCGCCGAGGGCAGCAACTGGTTTGTCAACTGGGCAGACTACCCAGCTCTCGTTCAAAACAAGGGTTCGCTCCTAGCCTACCACCTTCAAAAATCCTCTGCTGGCAAATTTTCTTACGACATTCTCCTTCATGCCTTGCCCAAGGGAGAGGCGAACTGGCGTAGCGGACTTCCCTTGCACCGCGATTCCACGCTAACCGAACATGGATTTGTGTCTGCAGCAGCCTACACGGATTCAAGCTTTTTCGTTTCCTGGTTGGATGGGCGTAATACGGGTGGTAAAGGGCATGACAGTCATGATGCCCATTCAGGAGCCATGAGCATCCGAGCAGCAGAAGTAAGTTTGGAGGGACAGGTGCTTTGGGATACCCTTCTGGATGCCAAAACCTGTGATTGCTGCCAGACCAGCACAGCGGTTACTTCCCAAGGACCTGTGGTGGTCTACCGCAACCGATCCGATCGGGAGATTCGGGACATTGCCATCACCCGCCTGCTGGATGGAGCCTGGACAGAACCAACCATCATTCATGCCGACGGATGGGAAATAGCAGGTTGCCCAGTCAATGGTCCCAGGGTAGTCGCTCAAGGAAATACGCTACTGGTGGGCTGGTTTACCGCTGCCAAGGGAGAACCAAAAGTTCAATTCTCCTTTTCTTCGGATGCCGGAGCTACCTTTACTGCGCCGATCACTGTTGAGGGGCAGGGCATCATTGGCCGCGTGGAAGTTGCCTTGCTGAATGAGCAAAAAGGCATCGCAGCCTGGATGGAAACCACAAAGCAAGGGACTTTTTTGAAGGCCGCCAGGATTGAGAGCGGGGGCAAGATGGGCAAACAATGGGAGATTGGCGCCATGGACTCGGGTCGAAAAAGTGGATTTCCTCAACTGGAGGTGCTGGGAGATCGTGTATACTTTGCCTGGACTGAGGTGAAAGGAGAAACCAATCAAGTGCGGACTGTATTTTTGCCCAAGGCAGCGTTTTAGAGATGCAAGAACCGAGAGCCAAGAAAGGAGACGCGGCCGGGCCGGCGAAATACGGTAGAAATACAGTGGAAATAAACCGAGCCCTCCACGGCCTACCTACCGTAGGCAGCCGGGCAGGCACGCTCGGTGAAAAAGTAAATAGTGCTATAAGCTCAACCTATTTTAATAATCCCACCACGGCGGGTATTTACCTTTATTATTTCACGAAGCGAAGCGCAGTGTATTTCTATTGTATTTCCATCGGGTTTCTACTTGGTACTTTTTCAGTCCTTATTTCGTAGCTCGTACTTCGTATTTCTACTTCCTAGTTTTTAAAATAATTCAACCCTCTAAAGCACCCTGCTTTTCCTTTTGTAGGTGGGCATGGAATTCGGAAGGGGATTCGCCCATTAGCTTTTTGAAATTGAGGTAGAAGGTATTGCCACTTACAAACAAGGTTTTCTTGGACAGGGAATCGATGGTGTGTGTTAACAAATAGCCCTTTCGGATCAAGGTTATGGCATAATTGATGCGTAACACATTGACGTACTCGCCAAAAGTAAAATTACCATAGTACTTAAAAAGGTACTTCAAGTGGCTTTGTGGGCAGTCCAATTGAAAAGAAAGGGACTTGAGACTGGGAACTTCCAGGAGCTCCTCAGACCAAGCCTGCTCCATTCTTTTCAGTGAATAAATAAGTGACTCCACACGAGGAGCAACCTGCTTTTCCACGTTCAAATCTTGGGGGTCGGTTTGACCTTTTTTCTTTGATTTCCAAATGGCAATCTCCTCAGGAACTACCGCATTGATGTGTTCCAACAAGCGCAACTGCCCATACAAAATGCGCGGATTTCTCAGCAGGTAAAAGCATATAAATAACCAGAGGAAGGAGGTGATTCCGTAAAATTCCCCCAACACTTTCTCTTGATTATCCTCCGGCGCTTTTCCATAGATAAAATTTGCAAAGCCATAAATCAATAAAAAAGCAACCATCATCAGGTAGGCCCAAACGCGTATGGACTTAAAATAGAGTTGCTCCCGCTGACTTTTCCGCTTAGTCAAAAACCTCCACACCAATACAATCAATCCGGTGCTGTATCCAGAAGAGTATACTAAAAATACAGTTTGATTCATTGATTTATTCCAATCGAATCCTAGGCTCAGGCCCACCATTAGGATAGAAAGCCCAAAATGAAGCGGAATAGTTCTTTTTAAAATTTTTTGATGAAGTAGGCCCTCAAAAAAAAGGTAAAAGATCGGGGGGATGAAAAAGGCAAATAGGAGGGATTTTTCAAATGGGTTTTCAATGGGACCCAAATCCTGAAAACTAGACAAGCCAAAGATGACGCGTTGGACACCAGAGATCGTCAAAATAGCTAAAAAAAAGATACTCGATTTTAATTCTCGCTTGGCGTCTACTAGGGAAACGGAAACGAGCAAAAGCAATACACCCCCAACAAAAAAAGATAGAATTGACAAGACTGGCCACATGCTCAAAAGTAAATCAAAATTTTATTTTATGAATTTTGATTAAAAAAATTATTAACAAAAGACCTACTTCGAACTCACGCAATTCCTCATTTGGGGATATCATGACATCGGGATAGATCTACATCCTTTAAAAAAATTTAAAGACTTTTTCAAATATGGATTTTTTCAAATCGCATAAAATTCGGTACGTAACAACATGTAACAAAACACAAATTTCTCAATAAATAGTGTCTTACAGATTTACTAAGGGTTCTTTTGTGATACATAACCTATTATTCTGATTGATGCATAAGCTAAAAATCCTGCCCTAAACAAAATGATTAGATCCTCATAAAGTGGTTCAACTTCTGCTCTCAACTCTAAATGGTAAATAATTTCAATCCTTTTTAGGTTTACAAAATGAAAAAATCAATCCTCCTTTTACTCGTAATCCTTGGCTTTGCTTGCCAAATGGAAGAAACTGAAACTACACCTACACCACCTCCAACAGTGGATAAAAAAACGAGCTATTCCACTGCACAAAAGATTACGTTCGCAAATCCATTGAAGGTTCCTAACATTCATCCAGAGACCTTAAAGATAATTGAGATTAACGGAGCCTTCCACTTGATTACTTCTTTTGCAGACCTATTTGGAACTACCTACGACTACTTTCGTTCTTTCAAAATTGACACCAACACGGGTCAATTGGTCGAAAATACAACTACGCTGCTCGGGGAATACAAAGAAGTAGGCTTCCCAAAAAGCCCATTTTATTACGAAGACTTAAATGGCGATGGGTTTAAAGACCTGTTTGTTAGCGATCATGGGAAAGAAACCCCCTCTTTACAGATAAACGGTCAATTCCCTGGTTATGTCAATCATTTATTTTATGGAAATGCAACAGGAACTTTTAAGAAAGCTACCATCGACAACCTAACAACCGTCTTGAAATTTCACCATAATTCTGCAGTAGGAGACTTGGATCAAGATGGAGACAAGGACTTGGTGGTTCAATCCTTTACCAATGAGGAAATGGAACTCTACTTCAATGAAGGGGGTACATTGACTAAAAAGATGAACATCAATCCACAAAATCAAACGGGAAGCGTGCTCATCGCAGATATGGATGGAGATGGTAAAAATGACGTGATCTCGGCCCCCTACATCGATAGAAGCTCCACTCCAGCAACCTATATTCAAAAAATCAACATCTCTGGAAACTCATTTACCAAAGCGAACGCTTCTATAGTTCGCCCATTCGGAGATAGCTTTGGCTGTTACAAAATTATCGGTATTGCGAATGCAGCGAATAGCAAAAAGTTTAACTTCTTTTACTTTGTGGAAAGTGGAATTCAATCTCAAAAGATCTTTCGATCCAAGGACAACGACCCCAGCCAATTGGAGGAAGTATCTTCGGTACAATCCACCGCTCCAAGCAACAACTTCCGCGATTACCAAATCCTAGACCTAAATTTTGATGGATTGGAAGATATCCTTTTCATCACCAACACAGGGGAGCCCCTTGTTCAGCGTGTATGGTTGAACAAGGGCGGAAATATCTTTGAAAATCCAACCTGGGATATCGATAGTACTTTGAAGGACTTTTTCCTCCCAATTTCAAAGAACGACGCTACTGGAAAAATGAAGTTCCTCTACTTCAATGCCAATCAATCCCAAGTAGTAGAAGTGTATACCAAAAAATAAATAAAGCCATCCTCAAATTTACAGGATGGCTTTATTGAACCCACCCAAAAATTTAGTGAATTGAAATAAAGAGGGGAATTTCAACCCACAAAATACGCTTCCAGCTCCTTCAGCATCTCTCCCTTCTCGCGCAAGTCACGAATTACCTTGCCCTTTTCCAGGAGTACGATGCGGTCGCATAGGTCGGTCACATGGTTCAGGTCATGGCTGGAGATCAAAAAGGTGGTTTTGGAAGCTTCCAATTCGGAAAGGATCAACTTTTTCAAGCGAATCTGGGAACTCGGATCCAAGTTCTCAAAAGGTTCATCCAAAAAGACTACCTGAGGATGTCCAAGCATCGCCGCGGCAATGCCCACCTTCTTCAAGTTGCCCTTGGATAGGTCGCGGATGTATTTCTTTTTCCCCAGCACCTCCTCATTGAAGAGCTCCTCAAACTTGCTCAAATGCAGCTGCAGGTCTGCCTCAGAAAGCCCATAGATCTTGCGCAAGGTTTCAAAGTACTCGTCCGGAGTCAAAAAGGCCAAGAGCATCTGCTCATCCAAGTAGGCACCTACCTGGGATTTCCAACTCTCTGTCTTGCTTACATCGGCACCCAAAAAGGTTACCTGACCTGTGGTAGCACGAACCAGGTCCAACATGATTCGAAATAGCGTCGTCTTGCCAGCGCCATTGTTGCCCACCAAACCAAAGCACTCCCCCTTTGAAATTTCCAATTCGGGGATATCGAGCACAACGGCTTCTTTGTACTGCTTTTTAAGTTGGGATACCTGTATCATAGTTCTTGTCGGAAGGAAGATGAAATTTCAAATCGGTTGGCCAAAAGCCGTTGCGTCACAATTCGGGATAGCGGTCCAAAGGCAAGGATCCCTGTGAGTCCTGTGATTCCCAAGGCCAACAAGCCGGCATAATCATTGATTAAATAGGAAAAAGGAAGGTACACCAAATAAGGACCTGCCATCAAGGGAAGAACGATTAGGAATTGCGCAGCCCCTACCCCTTCGTAGTTAAACATGGCCCCCTTGTTGAGGTCCATGGGCTTGGGCTTCCAAAGCGCAACGTATAGAATGACATGGACCAGAATGCCACAGTTGAAGAGAAAAGTGGCTAGGTGAACCAGCAAAATGTCCCAACCGAAGTACACGTAGGGCACAGAAGCCAAGAAACAAACCCCAGAAATCCCGAGAAAAAGCAGGTACTTGGCCCGCACCAAGGCTTCCAAGCCACCTTTTTGCATCAAGAAAAAATCAAAATTGGAAGAATTCCAACTCAAAAACAGCTGCCCATACTGAATCATAAAGATCCCAGTAATGAACACCCCCACAAATATATAAATGGGCGAAATCCCCGTTTCACTTTGGTAGGCTGGATTCGTATAAAAGATCAGCCCATACAACAAGAAGAAGGCGGAAAGCATCAGGTAGGTTCTACTTTTCTTGTGCCGCAAAATCAATTTCCACTCCAAATTGGCCAACTCTCCAGCCATGCCAAAGCGGGAAAAAAGGCCAAAACTTTGACCCGAAACTTGGTATGATTCCTCTTCTCCCAACTCTTCCAAGTAAGCATGGGACACATAATACCGATAGCAAATGGTAAACAGGGCAAGTAACAGGCCCAGTATGCCTACAACAGGGAACATGCTATGAGTAGCTGCAGTAAAAAAAGGAGCGAAGAGAGCGCCTACATTGAACCAACCCAGGTAGGTCGATCCTCCAGATAATAGAACCACCACGAAAACCAGCCCTAGGCCAAGCAAGCTATCTTCAAAGCGCTGCTTGAACCAGAGCATAAACCAGTGTAGGGACCAGCTTATTCCCAACAGGGTGCCCAACCAAGATACTAGGCCAAATACCCCATATTCCTCCTGTACAGCCTCCACCCCAAAAGGCAAAAAGAGCAGCAGGGCGATGACATTAAGAGGAGATAGAAAAGACCGGAGCAATAGGATCGATACGATTTTCTTTTTCCCGATAGGGAGGTGGAGTAAACTTTCCAGATCCACGACCGGCAACTTTTGAATAAAGTAGCGGTACATAAATTCCCCTAAAAAAAAGTAAATGAGCAGGGAGTTAAGAAAGGCAATGGGTTCCTTGCCCTCGGCAAGCATATCTATAATTCGCCCTAGAAATAATCCTGCGAAAAACACATAGCTCAACAGCAGCAGCGCAATAAATATCAAAAATCCCGTTGCAAGTGCACTTTTTGCAAAACTTGTAGAGCGAACACTCTTTAGGTATTGCAAGCGAATGAGCGTAAAAAACATAGGCAACATCAGGTTTAAATTCTGAAACGTAAACTTCAAAATTATGGCCATCTTTACCAATCAAAAAAAGTTAAAAGTAGCAAATGAAACAGGACCTGAATTTTTTTGAGGCAGTAAGCCAGCGCAGATCTGTGCGCGTATTCGACCAAACCGACAATTTTGATGGTACCATCGTTCAAAAATGCTTGGAAGCAGCCATCCTTTCCCCCAACAGCTCCAACCTGCAGCTCTACCAGTTTGTGCGCGTGCCCGAATACTCTCCACTCAAGGATCGCCTAGCACAGCTCTGCATGGGACAGAAAGCAGCCACTACCGCTCGGGAGTTGGTGATTGTACTCACCCGCCGCGACCGATGGAAGGCCCATGCCAAAGCCAATTTTGACTTTATCACAGCTTCCTCCTCCGGAGAAGGGGATAAAAAGGTGAAGTTGGCACTCCGCTACTACGGGAAATTGGTGCCTATGCTGTATCAGAAATTTCCTGGATGGTCCTTTGTCAAAAAGATAATCGCCATCACGCAAGGCCTCCGCAAACCCATGGTGCGTGAGGTAAGTGAAACAGCCGTTCGGATCTCCGTTCACAAGAGCGCTTCTCTTGCGAGCATGACCTTTATGTTGGGCATGAAAGCAGCCGGCTACGACACCTGCCCCATGGAGGGCTTTGACTCCAAGCGGGTCAAAAAGCTCCTCAACCTACCTGCCGGATCCGAAATCGCCATGATCATTGGCTGCGGCAAAGGAATGCCTGAAGGCATCTATGGAGAACGCTTCCGTGTACCTACCTCAGAATTGATTGTGGTGAAGTAATCCATTGAGGTTTTTCCCATCCTTTGAGGTCTTTTTTTAGACCTCGAAGGATTTAATTACAATCCAAAACCAATAGCGCACCTTCGGAGCGCACCTTACCTTGAGCTTGTATTTCTATTAACATTTTGCTCCTCCGGAGCAGGTTTCCGAACTAACCGACAAATCGGAAGATGTATAATAACGGATATTTGCCCCGAAGGTGCCTGCCCCGCAGAATTACGGGGGTAATATGTTAATAGAAAAAGGTAAGTTAATTTTTTGGTAAGCTCCAGAGGAGCGACATAGAAGATTTAAAAATTATAGCTCTGCGGTTACCTTTTTTTTCACGCTGATTTAAGAAGAAAAAATACGCTGATTTTATTCTTTTGATCTGCGAAATTTTTCCGTGCTAATCTGCGTAAACCTTTTTTTTATGCAGATCATAAATATAAAAAACCGCTGATTAATTAAATCAGCGGTTTTTTCGTGATCCGCAGCGGCGGAGTGGGAAGATTCTATATCAATTGTTCCAAAACTTTAGAGGTCTTGAGACCCCAAAGGATAGAGACCTCAAAGGCTTTTTGCCAACGCAATCTTATCCGCCTCTCCAAACAACTTGATGGCCTGCTGGTAGACCTCATTGATGTCGTTGATGACCTTGTAGAAGGCGCTGTCGTCATAAAGCTGTCGTCCTAGGTGTGCCTTGATCAAAATGCGCAAGTACTCCTTGGACTTCGCAAAATCCTTCGCATCAAATTCCACCTTGTTCTTTTTACCAAAGTCCGCCAAGTCCATCAACATCGCGTCGCTGACCTTGAAAGTCTTGTAGTAATCTTCTACGGAGATCTTGGAAAATTTGCTCTTGTTTTTGCTTACATAGTCCAGCAAGTACTCTCGTGATGCATCCGATGAAAAGAGCTTGTTGACATAGGCACTATTCATCGTGGTATCGAGGGGAACAAAGTAATCCGGCATGATGCCTCCACCCCCATAGACGGTACGCCCCTTTTTGGTTTTGTACTTGAGGCTGTCGTTAAACTGTATGCTATCGGCAGAGAAAAACTCGCCCTTCTCGTAGCGGTTGTTGAGGTCTGTTTCATAGGCCTCGTAGTCACTGTCGTAGGGCTTTTGAATGGATCGCCCTGAAGGCGTAAAGTAGCGCGCAATCGTCAATCGTAGCTCGGCACCATCGGATAAGTCTATCGGCATCTGCACCAAGCCCTTGCCGAAGGACCTTCTTCCTACAATCAGTCCACGGTCATTGTCTTGGATCGCTCCTGCTAGAATCTCCGAAGCAGAGGCAGAACCTTCGTTGATCAATACAATCACTGAACCCTCCTCAAACATGCCCGGCTTGGAGGCATAGGCCTTGTTGTTGTACTGACTTACTTTGCCTACCTGTGACACAATTAGGTCTCGCCCACCAAGGAGCTCATCGACCATGTAAATCGCTGCTCCCATGTAGCCGCCAGGATTCCCCTGCAAGTCGATGATCAGTTTCTTCATTCCCTTAGCCTGCAAGTCAGCCACCGACTTTCGGAACTCATCGTAGGTAGTTGCCGCAAAGCGGGTCACCTTGATATAGCCTATTTCTTTGTCTACCATGTAGGTAGCATTGATGCTGTATTGTGGGATTTTGGCCCGAGTGATCGAGTACTTGATCAAGCTTGGCGCATTCTTGCGTTTGATCTCTACAGCCACCTTGGAGCCGCTAGGGCCTCTGAGGTAGTCAAATACCTCCCGGTTGGTGATGCCAATGCCCGCCACGGTCTTGCCGTCTACTGAAATAATCTGGTCACCCGATTGGATGCCCAAGGCCTCGGAAGGACCTCCAGTCAGCGGAGCCACGACATAGATGGTGTCCCGGATAATCCCAAACTCCACCCCAATTCCATCAAACTCCCCCTCCAACTGGGATTGGGCGAGGGATGCATCCTTTGCAGGAATGTAACTGGAGTGGGGATCGAGTTTCTCCAACATCTTGGTGATGCCAAACTCCACGAGCTCATTGGTATCTACACTGTCCACATAGTCGCGGTTGATGTAGGTCATGATCTCCTGTAACTTGTAGAGTGCAGCTCTCAGGTCATTTTGACTTCCCTTGGGCTCCGCAAAGGTGGCGCCTATCCAAATTCCCCCAGCAATTGATAGGGCAAGAAGTAGCGGAAGACGGATTTGCGAAGAAGTATTTTTGGTCGAACTCACGGATAAAGGGGTTTACTTTTCGAAATAAACTATCTAGAACCGAAAATGTGTTTATATCGATACAATTTTAGTTAAAATTAACGTCCTGGACGGCTAATCAAGCACATAAAGATGGGATTTATTTAGGATTATCCTCTTTTAATCCAATAACGAAAGAAAACAGCAGTTGAAGTTCAAGAAAGTGGGCTGTGAACCGTGGACCGTAAACAGTCGATAATTATCTGCAGTGATAAACGCTACTTTTAAACAACTCGAAAGAATGCGGATAATCCTGTAGGTATTTCCCTTTTTTAGTTCAAAAAAAATTATTTTTGTGACATGCAGGTTCGAAAGACAGTAGAAAAAACAACCGTAGGAGAGCTCGTCTCCGAAAACTATGTTTTCGCTGCCGTACTGCACTATTTTGGAATTAGCTTTTACCAGTATCCCAGTGACTCCCTCGAGAAGGTATGCGTAAAGCACAAGGTCAATCCTCGGCAGCTCATTGCAGAACTAGAAAGCTGGGCCCTGCAAAAAGAGCCTTCACTCGAAGAACTTTACCTCAACCCTATCGAACTGCTCGTTGCCTACTTGAAAAAGAAGCACTACTACTTTGTAAGACAGGAGCTTCCTTTTTTGTCCAACTTGATTTCAGGCATCTCTCCGGAGTCAGGCTACGAACTGCTCCTTGGAGACCTCCGGATCCTTTTCCCGCTTTTTGTAGAAGATTTTATTCACCACATCCACGAGGAGGAAAGTCGATTATTCAACCGAATTGACCTCCTCCAAAGCATTGAGGCAGGAGAGTTTAGTACCCAAGATGCACTGACCATCCTTGAAAAAGACCCCATTCAGTACCTAGCCGAGCACCACGAGATCCACGACGACGAAATGGAAGGAATTCGGAAACTGACACATAACTATGCCTTGGCCGAAGACGCTCCCTTGACCATGAAGGTGCTCTACCACGAGCTACAAAATTTTGAAAAGGAACTTTCCATACACGCACGCATTGAGGATGAACTCCTCTTCCCCAAAGCGGTGGAATTGGAAAAAGAAGCGCTGCGCAAGATTCGCAAACAAATACAAACCAACTGATGCCCAGAGTACTAGCAATAGACCTAGGCACCAAGCGTACCGGCCTGGCAGTAACTGATCCCTTGCAGATCACCTGCAATCCTCTGGAAACCATCGAGACCGCGAAACTGATGCCCTTCCTCAAGGCTTACTTCGCCAAAGAAGTTGTAGAAGTCTTGGTCCTCGGACACCCTACCCGACTCAATGGGCAGGCCAACGAAATGACCCCTTTGGTCCTCGCCTTGAAAGAAAAGCTCGAGTTGGAATTTCCCGAACAAAAAGTGGTGCTGATTGACGAGCGATACACCTCCAAATTGGCCATGCAAACCCTCATCGCCATGGGCAGCAAGAAAAAAGACCGCAGAGAAAAGGCGGGCAACTTGGACAAAGTATCTGCCGCAATTATCTTACAATCCTATTTAGAAAGACAATGATTTACCCTATAGTCGCTTACGGCCACCCAGTATTGAAAAAAGAAGCGGAAGAACTGCCTGAAGGAAGCGACCTGACGCCATTGATTCAAGACATGTTTGCCACCATGGACCATGCCCAGGGTGTAGGTCTTGCCGCTCCCCAGATCAATCAGGGCGTGCGGCTGTTTGTTATCGACAGCACCTTGATGCTAGATGAAGATGACGAGGAAAAAGGCATTCGCCGTGTATTCATCAATCCCATTCTCTTGGATGAGTACGGAGACAACTTTGGCTTTGAGGAAGGTTGCCTGAGCATCCCAGACGTGCGGGCAGAAATCATCCGTCCCGAAAAATTGACCTTGGAATACTACGACGAAAACTGGAACCTAAAAGAGGAAGAGTTTAGTGGCTTAACCGCCCGCGTGATCCAACACGAATACGATCACCTAGAAGGCATTCTCTTTGTAGACTACCTCAAGGGCCTAAAAAAGCGGATGATCCAATCCAAATTGATCGATGTGAGCAAAGGCAAGGTATCCACCGACTACCGGATGATCTATCCCCTCAAATAATGGAAAAAAACCAGAATCTCCGTGTTGCCCTCGTGCAAACCGACCTGCATTGGCAGGATAAGACGGGCAATTTGGCCCTTTTGGAGGAGAAAATCTGGTCGCTTAAAAACAGCTGTGATCTGATTGTGCTGCCCGAGATGTTTCCTACAGGTTTTTCCATGGAGTCAGCCCTACTTGCCGAGCCGATGAACCTGCAGGTGCACAAGTGGATGAAGCAACTGGCTGCACAAACGGGTGCAGTGATCACCGGTAGCGCCATCATTTCCGAAGGGGGAAACTACTACAATCGACTGCTCTGGGTAGATCCAACTGGCAGTACCCAAACCTACAACAAGCGCCACCTTTTTCGCATGGCGAATGAGGATGCCAGCTTTGCGCCAGGTGAACAACTTCCCGTATTTGAACTGAAGGGTTGGAAGATCTGCCCACAAATCTGCTACGACCTCCGCTTCCCGGTTTGGTCTCGCAATCAATGGAAAGATGGCCAAGCTGCTTACGACCTACTTTTTTACGTGGCCTCCTGGCCTGCAGCTCGTGTTTCTGCCTGGGACGCCTTGCTTCCTGCTCGTGCCATCGAAAACCTTTCCTACTCCATCGGCGTCAATCGAGTGGGCGTAGATGGAAACCAGATCCCCTACAATGGGCATTCCGGAGTGTATAATTTCAAGGGAGAAAAAATGCTGGATCTTGGAGAACAGGACCAAGTTCAGGTGATTAGCCTCGATTCCAAGGCCTTGGAAGAATACCGCAGTAAATTTCCTGCCTGGAAAGATGCCGACCCATTTATTCTAAATTCCTAACGATCACAGCAGACAGGATTTCCACAAACGGGACAAAATCCTGCATGATTTTTGTATTTTTGTCCACTCAACGCTCTTTTTGGGGAAGATTGCTGCAAAGAACGCATTCAAACCAAAGAGTAAACAACCTATTGAACTCATTTTTAGCTAAACCCTGAGCCCATGTCCAAGACGCCAAAAATCCTCTACACCCTCACCGATGAGGCACCTGCACTTGCTACCTATTCGTTGTTGCCCATTGTGCAGGCATTTACCAAGACGGCAGGTATCCAAGTAGAAACACGAGATATATCACTTTCTGGACGCATTCTTGCCAATTTTCCAGAATACCTCAGCGAATCACAACGCATCAACGACGACCTAGCTGAGTTGGGCCACCTGGCAACCACTCCAGAGGCTAACATTGTGAAGTTGCCCAATATTTCAGCATCCATTCCTCAGTTGAAGGCGGCTATTAAGGAATTGCAAAGCCAAGGATATGCCTTGCCTGACTATCCGGAGGAACCAAAAACAGAAGAAGAAAAGACTGCAAAGTCAAAATACGACAAGATCAAAGGCTCGGCAGTGAACCCCGTCCTTCGAGAAGGTAACTCAGACCGTCGTGCCCCATTGGCTGTTAAAAACTATGCGCGAAAGCATCCCCACTCCATGGGTGCTTGGACTGCAGACTCCGCTTCCCATGTCGACAGTATGGCAGCTGGAGATTTTTACGGCTCTGAGCAATCACACACGATGAACCGAGCTACCCAGTTGACCATCACACTACGCGGAACTTCAGGTACACAAGAAGTGCTAAAAACTGGTTTGAAGGTGCAAGAAGGCGAAGTCATCGATGCAGCTACCTTGAGCATCGCTCAGTACCGTGACTTTTTGAAAAAAGCGAAAGAAGATGCCAAAGCAAAGGGTGTTTTGTTTTCCCTACATCTCAAGGCAACCATGATGAAGGTTTCCGATCCTATCCTGTTTGGGCACGCTGTCAAAGTCTTTTTTGAACCCGTATTTACAAAACATGGGGCCACATTCGAAGCTATCGGTGTAGATGTGAACAATGGATTTGGCGACCTCTTGGCCAACCTTGATAAACTTCCTGCTGACAAAAAAGCGGAGGTCCTCCAAGACATCGATGCCTGCTATGCTACAAGCCCAGCAGTAGCCATGGTCAATTCAGACAAGGGAATCACCAACCTGCACGTGCCAAGTGATGTGATCATCGATGCGTCCATGCCAGCCATGATCCGTACCTCGGGTAAGATGTGGAACAAGGAAGGAAAACTTCAAGACACCAAAGCGATCATCCCAGACCGTTGTTATGCAGGGGTTTACCAGGCAGTATTTGATTTTTGTAAGAAAAATGGCGCATTCAATCCAGCCACCATGGGCTCCGTACCCAATGTGGGTTTGATGGCTCAAAAAGCAGAAGAATACGGTTCCCACGACAAAACTTTCGAAATCCCTTATGCCGGCACGGTAGAAGTAACCGATGCGGAAGGAACAGTCCTATTCTCGCACAAGGTAGAGCAAGGGGATCTTTGGAGAATGTGTCAAACCAAGGATGCGCCAATTCAAGATTGGGTGAAGTTGGCCGTAAGTCGGGCAAGATTGTCGCAGACTCCTGCAGTCTTTTGGCTGGACAAGGCTCGTGCCCACGATGCGCAACTAATTCAGAAAGTCAACAAATACCTCCCAGAGCACGATACCACTGGACTGGAAATTCATATTCTATCGCCAGTTGAGGCTACCCTATTCTCTTGCGAGCGCATTGTGGCGGGCAAGGATACCATCTCGGTAACAGGTAACGTGCTTCGTGACTACTTGACTGACCTCTTCCCTATTTTGGAAGTGGGTACTTCGGCCAAAATGCTTTCCATCGTTCCGCTGATGAATGGAGGAGGCTTGTTTGAAACTGGTGCAGGAGGATCTGCTCCTAAGCATGTGGAGCAGTTTACCGAAGAGGGGCACCTCCGTTGGGATTCCTTGGGCGAGTTTTTAGCCCTGGCCGTATCCTTGGAGCACCTCGGACAAACCTTTAATAACCCTACCGCCATTCTCTTGGGTGAGACACTTGACCAGGCTACGGGACGCTGGCTGGAAGAAGATAAGTCACCCGCCAGAGTAGTTGGCAAACTAGATAACCGTGGTGGACACTTCTACTTGGCCTTGTACTGGGCTCAGGCGCTGGCTTCGCAAACCAAGGATCCGGCATTGGCTGCCAAGTTTACAGCATTGTCCAAATCGCTCTTGGATCAAGAAGCCAAAATCGTAGAGGAATACAACAGTTCTCAAGGAAAAGCTATCGATTTGGGCGGCTATTACCGACCAGACGAAGCCAAGTGTGCGCAAGCCATGCAGCCTAGTGCCACTTTCAAGCAGCTTTTGGCTTCCTTGGCTTAAAGGTAAAACCGGGTGAAAATCCCGGTTTTTTTATTTAAGCTTTAGGAATCCCTTGGATTAGACGACTGCAGAACTTGGGTTCCGGGGAAAGGAAGGTTTGCTCCTTTCTTTTTTTGATTTCGAAATCGATTGAAATGCGTGATTCTGCGTTTTGAAAGGAAAAGCCAAGGTTTTAGTTTGGGCAGACCCGATATTTGTAATAAATTCGCCTGCATTTCAGCTTATTTTAACGATAAAAGCTGGAACTATCCGAAATAGAAAAAAATTACTAGCACTATAAAATCACTTACAGATGAGCAAGATTAAAATTGGAATCAATGGATTCGGAAGAATTGGTCGCCTCGCTTTCCGCGTTGCACAAGAAAGAGCTGATGTACAAGTAGTAGCAATCAACGATTTGATCGATGTAGACTACATGGCCTACATGTTGAAGTACGACTCTACGCACGGCACATTCAAAGGAACTGTGGAAGTAAAAGACGGAAACTTGGTGGTGAATGGCAATGCGATTCGCGTGACTGCCGAGAAAAACCCAGCAAGCTTGAAGTGGGGTGAAGTAGGTGCGGATTACATCATCGAATCTACTGGTATTTTCTTGACCAAAGAATCTGCTCAAGGCCACATCGACGCAGGTGCCAAGAAGGTGATTATGTCCGCTCCTTCCAAGGACGACACACCAATGTTTGTAATGGGTGTCAACGAGCATACCTACACGTCAGACATGACTTTCGTTTCCAATGCATCTTGTACCACCAACTGCCTTGCGCCGATTGCCAAGGTATTGAATGACAACTGGGGCATCGAGGAAGGCTTGATGACTACCGTACACGCGACTACCGCTACACAAAAGACAGTGGATAGCCCTTCAGCCAAAGATTGGAGAGGTGGCCGTGGTGCTGGTCAAAACATCATTCCTTCTTCTACAGGAGCTGCAAAGGCCGTAGGTAAGGTTATTCCTGAATTGAATGGCAAACTCACTGGTATGGCCTTCCGCGTGCCTACTCCAGACGTATCTGTGGTGGACTTGACCGTACGCTTAAGGAAGCCAGCAACTTATGCAGAAATCTGCGCCAAGATGAAGGAAGCTTCCGAAACCACCATGAAGGGTGTGCTAGGCTACACGGAAGATGCGGTAGTCTCCAATGACTTCATTGGTGATCCACGCACCTCCATCTTCGATGCAGAGGCAGGCATTCAGCTTTCCAACACCTTTGTGAAGGTAGTGTCCTGGTACGACAACGAGTGGGGCTACTCCAACAAAGTGATTGACTTGGTCACTTACATCGCCAAGAAATAAGGCAAAAGCCCCGTAGAGATACGGGGCTTTTTTATGGTGTTCTGATGAGATAAAAAATAGTTAACAGTTAAACATTGAGATGAGAATTTAACTGCCTCCCAAAGATTCTGAATGGATGAAAAAGAAAAGATTTTTCTGTGGCTAGGTTTAAAATTGAGAAGTTTTAGAAAACTCTTACTGCTCTGACACCAGCCTGCGCAACTCCTTTAGCACCTTCATAAGGAAATCCTGAACTTCCAAAATTCATTATCCATGCATTATCATCATCTCCTTCTGTAGAAGACCAATAAAATGCTCGATTAATTGATCCAATGTAAACCTTATTTCGGCCAATTACATAAAGTTCGATAAAACTTGGTAAATACCAGTTGGTATACCCTCCCCCAGTATAGGATTTTGCAAGTCCTGCAGCAAAATTACTTCCAGTTCCTTCTTTACTTATGATAGCATTGGAAAGACCAATTCCTAACCCAAGGGTAACACTTTCAACTCCGGAATCCAAAAATTCCGCCCCTTCATAGGCTCCAACCATCAATCCTTCAGTTCCCCAAATAATATCAGTTGAAGGTGAAGTTAAATCACCAGAAACAATAAGACCATGTTGCTGTGTAGGATCGTATCCCACATCACCGGGTTGAAGAATATAGGCAACTTTGCCACCTCCATAACTATTTCCTAAGGATAAATTGAGGCTAATTTTAAAGGCAGTTGGACTAGAGCTAGCCGAGGCATAGTTTCCATCAGCACTTGCGGCTACAGTAGCCACAACTGTATACGTTCCTCCATCAGTTGGTTTGGTTGAACTTGGGCCATAGGAAGTAAAACCAGTCCCTACATAACTGTAGGTATAGCTAGTTCCAGTTCCAGAGTTTGTTGCAGCACTAGGTCCTTGAGCACTAGGTGTGGTTAAGTTATAATTATAAGTTCCTATGGTTGGTGTAACAGAAGGTATAGCCTTTGCTATAGTAAATGCAACAGTTTTTGTAGCCGAGTTATAATTTCCATCGGAGCTTGCAGCTAAAGTAACTGTAACATTGTAGGTACCTGCGTTTGAAGGTCTTAAGGCACTTGCCGAGTAGGTTGTTGATCCAGTTCCAACATAACTAAAGGTATATGCATTACTAGTTCCTGAATTTGAAGCAATAGTAGGTCCTTGGGCTCCCCCATTAAATGTGTAAGTACCTACTGTAATGCTAATGTTTGGAGTAGCTTTTGCAACGGCATTACCAGCTAAATTTAACCAGGTTGACCCATTGTAATATTCAGGTTCACCATTGATACCACAATTTGTACAATATATTAAAAGCCCTTGTGCAGGATTTGTGATCGCAATTCGTTGTTCTAACGTCATTCTAGGAGGTAAAAATCCTTGCGATGTTGAATTTGCTTCTAAAATCGCCGAGGTACTGGTTTCAAGGGTTGCTCCTACGATTACTTTTCCATTAACAGTTGCATTGTTTAAAACTCCTACACTGGATAAATTAGAGCCAGTTATGGTCCCATTCAAAGTTGTACCTGCCAAAGTTTCTGCATTGGCAGTTGCAGTAATAGTAATATCACTACTGCCATCAAATGAAATTCCATTTATAGTTCTTGGGATGGCTAACTTTGTAGCGGTGGCAGCATTACCCGAAATATTTGTCTGATCCCCTGTATTTGTCCCTGAGATGCTTGCAAGTTTGGTCTTCTCTGCGGTAGTATAGTCATTGGTCGAAAGATCCTTACCCTGTACCTTATCTACCTTGTTGGCTAACGCAGAACTCACATCTGAACTGTTGGCTTTAGTCGATAGAGACGTGAGGGTCGCATAGCCACTTAGGTCTTGATCCCCTGTATTTGTCCCTGAGATGCTTGCAAGTTTGGTCTTCTCTGCGGTAGTATAATCATTGGTCGAAAGATCCTTCCCCTGTACCTTATCTACCTTGTTGGCTAACGCAGAACTCACATCTGTGCTGTTGGCTTTAGCCGATAGAGACGTGAGGGTCGCATAGCCACTTAGGTCTTGATCCCCTGTATTTGTCCCTGAGATGCTTGCAAGTTTGGTCTTCTCTGCGGTAGTATAGTCATTGGTCG
>JACCDO012345841.1_pt1 | contig 40296 bp, 23 predicted proteins | sample 7446101 | NCBI WGS metagenome assembly JACCDO01 (sample SAMN15323440, study PRJNA562643) | freshwater metagenome | isolation source: river surface water | place: USA:Blue River Watershed | collected 2017-08-16 | reverse complement strand
GCTTACGGCGTGCCGCACTTCCCGCACAAGACGGCGCCTGCGGACTACAAGGCGATGTATCCGCCCGAGAAAATCGTGCTACCGCCGAATGTCCCGGCTGAATTACAGGCAAAGGCTCGGCAGGAGGCGCAGGGCTACTACGCCCATTGCACGGCGCTTGACAAAGCCATCGGCGACCTGCTCGCCACACTCGCCGAGACCGGCCTGGCAAAAAACACGATTGTCGTGTTCAGCTCGGATCACGGCGAGATGCTCGGTTCGCAAGGCGTTCCGCCGATGCAGAAGCAGGTGGCCTGGAACGAGTCCGCTGGAGTGCCGTTTTTGATGCGCGTGCCGGGGCTCGACGCGCGCAAGGTTGCGATGCCCATCACCACTCCCGACGTGTTGCCGACATTGCTCGGTCTGACCGGCGTGGTCGTGCCCAAGACGGTCGAGGGCGAGAACCTCTCGCGCTCGCTGCGTGCGGGGCGTGACGAGGATCGCGCCGCGCTTTACATGAACGTCAGTCCGTTCGGTCGCGGTGTGACGGCGGAGCAAGGCCGCGAATACCGCGCCATCCGCACTTCGCGCTACACCTATGTGCGTTGGGTGGGCGGGCCGTGGCTGTTGTTCGACGACGTGGCAGATCCTTATCAGCTGAAGAATCTCCTCGGCGACGCCGCGCACGCCTCGCTCGCGAAGGAACTCGATGCGCGATTGCAGGCGGAGTTGAAGCGGGTGGGCGATGATTTCCGTCCGGGCAAAGATTATATCGCAGAGTGGGGCTACCATTCGCTCAAGGGCGGTGCGATTCCCTACGCGGACGAAAAAGGCGTGGTGCAGACACCGCAGCGGAAGAGTGATACCCCCGCAGGCGGCCTTCCGCCACACAACTGAGCCCGGCCTTTTTATCGCTCATGAAATCCCCAGCCCCAATGAGTCTCTGTTTCAACGGAAGGCCGCTTTTGTTTCTGAAAATGCTGCGCGTGCCTTTCTTTGTCTGCGCATTGCTCAGTGCGACCACATCAATAGTCGCCGAACCCTATGATGCCCGAATCGGGAAGTCTGAGATTCTCACTCCGGCCGCTCCGTCGACGCCGCGTATCAACGGCCCGGTGTTGTATGGTGCGCACCCCGGCAAGCAGTTTATTTATCGGATTCCCACCCAAGGTGAACGGCCAATCCGATTTGAGGCTCAAGGTTTGCCCGACAGCCTGAAATTAGACGCCGAAACAGGAATCATCACTGGGATTACGCCCGCCAAGAAAGGCGACTACCCGATGACGATCACGGCCAAGAACCGTCACGGCGAAGTCAGCCGCAAGTTTCGTCTCGTGGTCGGCGACAAGCTGGCCCTGACACCGCCGACCGGTTGGAATTCTTGGGGTGGCTACATGCTTTTTGTGAGTGATGACGTTATACGGAAAACTGCCGACCTGATGGTGAGCAAAGGGTTGGCCGATGTCGGTTTTCAGTATGTCGGCATTGATGATTGTTGGATGCGGATCAGTCCGGAAAATTTCGCCCAACGCACCGAAAGCAAAAAGAAGCAGCACGAGGGTTTTGATTACACGGGCCTCATCGGTGAAGTGCGTGATGAAAACGGCTACGTTCTTTCCAATCAGCATTTCCCGGACATGAAAGCCATGACGGATTATCTTCATGGTTACGGACTCAAGGCGGGTCTCTACAGTTCACCCGGGCCTTACACCTGCCAGAATTTTGTCGGTTCGCTCGGTCACGAAAAACAGGATGCCGAGCAATATGCCCGCTGGGGATTTGACCTGCTCAAATACGATCAATGCAGCGGCGGCGAACCTTTGAAAAAACTAAAGGAGGAAAATCCAAATTTCCGGACGGCGGATTTTTGGAAGCCGATGGCGGATTACTTACAGGCGCAAGACCGGGACATCCTTTATAACCTCTGCCAATACGGAAACGACGAGCCGTGGAATTGGGCGCCGGGGCTAGGAATCCAGAGTTGGCGGATTGGCGGGGATTTGAACCACAAAGTGACTACCTACTTCGAGCAAGCGCTGCGCATCGCCACAGAATTACGCGCTTACAGCAAACCGGGCCAGTGGAACGACCCCGACTTCATGTATATCCACAAGATCCGCGACTTCAAAAAGATGGTCAATCCCACCGTGGAAATTCCCCTCGATACCAACCAGCGCTACCAATACGTCACGCTTTGGTCGATCATCTGCGCGCCGTTCTTTTTCTCCTGCGACATGGATGCGATCGACGAATTCACCCTCCGGCTGCTGAGCAACGCGGATGTGATGAACATCAATCAGGATGAACTTGGGAAGGTTGCCGAGGTGGTGCGCAACGACGACAAGGAAGTTGTAATGGTGAAGCCACTCGCCGACGGCTCGAAGGCCGTGGCGGTGTTCAATCGTAATCCCAAAGATGAGGCCGTCATCGAATTGGCGTGGGCCGATTTCGGGGGCTGCTGCACGCGTTCGGTTTACGACATCTGGCGGCAAAAAGAGGTGGGGGATTTTAAGGACAGTTTCTCCGTTCGCCTCAGCCCCCATGGCGTGGGTTTGTTTATCATCCGGGAATGAAGTTACCGATGACGGCGCACATTCTCCCAACACCAGATTCAAAGGCGAGACATCTATGCCCGCCTAGTCTCGACAGTTAGACTGCCATGAAAACAACCATAATATGTCTCACGGGCTTGCTATCGCTTTTCCCGACTTTGCAGGCGAGCGCCACCACGGTTTCAAGGCCCAACGTCCTCTTCATCGTCATTGATGATCTAAATGACTGGGTGGGTTGTCTGGGCGGACATCCGCAGGCTCATACGCCGAACATTGACCGGCTTGCGGCACACGGCACGCTTTTCCTTAATGCCCACGTCCAGTCGCCACTCTGCAATCCTTCCAGATCAAGTTTTCTGACCGGCTTGCGTCCGTCGTCCACCGGCATCTACGGGTTGGCGCCGGGCATTCGCGATGCAGATGCCACGCGTGACGCCGTGACCTTGCCGCAATACTTCCAGCAACATGGATATTTCACTGCGGGCTTCGGCAAGATCTATCACGACGGTTCAATTCCGAAGAATCTACAGAGCAGAGAATTCGACGTGTGGGGGTCGGCGCCACGCACCCCGCTTCCGCCTGTCCCCGGCAGTGCCCATCGGATTCTCGTCCAAGAAAAAGATGAGTGGTTGTGGGAGGGGCAGCCGATCAAAAATGAGGAGCTCGAACCTTGATGTTCGTTGTGGCACAGCATTCTCATTAAAACACACTTTGCTGTGGTGGCGGCGATGAAAATGATGTGGTGGCCGCGACATGGAGAACACGCTTCCGCATCTACAGACGCCTTAGCGTGTAAAGTATCAGCATGAAGAGAGTTTTTCTCATTCTAAATGTGGTGGGGCTGACGCATTTGCAGGTCAGCGCCCAGAATCTTGAGCCATCTTTCAAAAACCCACCCGCTACCGCCCGGCCGGGGGTTTACTGGTATTTCCTCGATGGCAATCAGGACCGCGATGAAATGGTGGCCGATCTTCGCGCAATGCAGCGGGTCGGCATCGGCAGCGTGCTGTTTCTGGAAGTAGATCTACGTGCCCCACGCGGGCCGGTGCCGTTCATGAGTGAAACGTGGCAGGACAACGTCGCCCATAGTTTCGTCGAGGCCGGCAAGCTCGGGATGGAAGTCATTCTCGGCACTGGTCCCGGCTGGTCCGGCAGTGGCGGTTCATGGGTGGATGCCAGCGATTCGATGCAGCATCTCACCGGAATTTCCGTGGATGTCGCAGGGCCGGCTAAGTTCGACGAAGTGCTGCCCGTTCCTCCGCCCCATAAGCCCAACAAATACGCCGGACTGTCCACCACCCTCACAGCCGCCCGGGACAAGTGGTTCCGGGACGTTGCGGTCATCGCATTTCCCAAGCCTGCGGGCGAAGTGGCCAGCATTGATCTGGTGGATCTGAAGACGCTGAAGGATGTGCAGGCTGATACGATCCGGCGGGGGGAAAATCGTTACATCATGCCGCAAGCCGAATATCCGGCCACCGATATGTCCCAAGTGCTGGACCCGACTCGGGCGGTGGATCTGACCCGGCAGCTTGATTCCGATGGCCGCTTGCGCTGGGATATCCCCGCTGGGAAATGGACGATCCTACGCTTCGTCGCCCGCAACACTGGCCAGACAACTCGTCCGGCCCCGCTCTCCGGCCACGGCTTTGAATGCAACACTTTTGATGGGGGAAGCTTCAGCCGCCATTGGGATCACTACCAGCAGAAGCTCATCGAGCGGGTGATCCGCGAGGGCGGGCCACTTCAGAAAGACAAAGGGCTGACCACCATCCATCTCGACAGTTGGGAGATGAGTTCGCAGAACTGGACGGCGGATTTTCGTGAGGAATTTCAGCGGCGCCGGGGCTACGACCCGCAACCCTTTTACCCGGCTTGGATGGGAATGGTTGTAGGCGACCGCGAACGAACCGAGCGTTTCCTCTGGGACATGCGCAAAACCTCGCAGGAACTGGTGCTGGAGGAATACGCCGGCACCATTAAACGGATCGCCCACGAGCATGGGCTGCACTACTCGAACGAGCCTTACGGCATGAATCCGTCCGGCGACCTTGATCTGGGTGCGCTTGCGGACATTCCCATGTGCGAGTTCTGGAACGACAAGAACGACACCCAATACAGTTGCGTAGAAGCGGCCAGCATCGCCCATACGATGGGGCGTCCGGTGGTCAAGGCGGAGGCGTTCACCGGGCGCCCGCCCTTCAACAAAACCCCTGCGAACATGAAGAACCAGACCGACTGGGCCCTCGGCATCGGCATCAACGGTTTCATGTTCCACACCTTTCAGCATCAGCCGCTCGGCTCTGAGGCCATGCCAGGGATGACCTTCGGCCCCTACGGAATCCACTGGAACCGCAACCAGACCTTTTGGGATTTTCTGCCGGCTTATCACAGCTACCTTGCCCGCAGTTCGCACCTGTTGCGGCAAGGCGAGGCGGTTGCCGACATCCTTTACCTGACTCCCGAGGGAGCGCCGCACACCTTCGCGGCGCCGCCCGATGCCTTCGAGGGCGCAAGCCGTATTCGGGATAAGCGCGGCTATTCTTTCGACGCAGTCAGTCCTCGCATTCTCGCCATGCGGGCAAAGGTGGAAGACGGCCGGATCACCTTCCCGGGAGGTAGTTCCTACCGGGTGCTCGTTCTGCCGGATGTGCCGACGATGACCCCTGAGACTCTCGCCTTGATTGAGAAGCTGGTAAAATCCGGAGCCATCGTGATCGGCAATCCGCCGGTCAAGTCACCGAGCCTAGTCAACTATCCGGATTGCGATACCGCAGTCGCCTCCCTGGCGAAAACCATCTGGGGCGCAACCACGCCGCCAGCCCGGGTGACCCGGATCGAACGGGGCAACGGAGTCGTCTACTGGGGCGGCGATTTAAAGGCGGTTACGGACCTGTATCCGACTTATGCTGCCACGGCAGCGGTGCTTGAGGGACTCGGCCTGGCGCAGGATTTCACCTCGCCCTCTGGCAAGCTGCGTTACATCCACCGCCGGACCGAGGACTGCGATCTGTATTTCGTGTCCAACCGCACCGACGAGCGGATTGAAACGGAAGGAATCTTCCGCGTCGCTGGCTTGCAACCGCAGCTCTGGGATCCCGTCACCGGCGAAACCCGTGCGCTGGGCCAGTTCAGGCATCAGGGGGAACTGACTCACGTTCCGCTCACCTTCGAGCCCTACCAAAGTTTTTTTATAATCTTTCCGCACAGTTTGTCCGATCTGGTGAAACCAGATTCCGCAGCCGAAAACTTCCCGGCAAGCACTCCTGTTGCGCGGCTCGACGGCAGATGGGAGGTCGCCTTCGATCCCAAGCGGGGCGGGCCGGAAGCTATTTCCTTTGAGACTTTGATGGATTGGACCACGCATCCGCAGGAAGGCATCCGCTACTACTCCGGGATCGCCACTTATCGGAAGACATTTGATATGCAGAGTCCCGACCTCGGCGCAGCGGAAAGTCTATGGCTCGATCTGGGGACGGTGCATGATATCTGCCGCGTGCGGCTTAACGGCAAGGACCTGGGTGTCGTGTGGACAGCACCGTGGCGGGTGGACGCCACCGGCTTACTACGGCCCACCGCAAACCAGATTGAAATCGAGGTCGCCAACACTTGGAACAACCGCTTGGTCGGCGACCAGCAACCGGGCAACACCGGCGTCCGCGAACTTTCCTGGTCGTCCGGTCTGCTCGGCGGCAAGGTATTCCCTGTCGGCCGTTACACCTTCGTTTGGCACAAATACCATAAAGCTGATTCGCCACTGATGCCGTCCGGCTTACTCGGACCGGTCACGATTCAACTCACCACCCATGCGCCCTGATCTTCCATGGTGTCTAGCAAGCCGGTCGAGCTCCAGACAGCTCAACCAAGACCCGCCAGATCAAAAGCTACGGAACAGTAACCTTGTGATGAAACTGGGCATTTTAGCGCTGGCTGGATTGATGCTTCTGACTCCGGCTGCTCGGGCGGAAACTACGCTAGTTTCAAAGCCCAACATCCTGCTGATCCTCGTGGACGATGTCGGCTACGCGGACGTGGGCGCTTTCGCGGCGCGGATCCAAAATACGTCCACCGGCAAATTGTTCTACGAAACACCTCGGATCGATCAGCTCGCGCGCGAGGGAACGATGTTCACGCAGTTCTACGCCTGCACGGTCTGTTCACCGACGCGCGCCAGCCTGCTCACCGGCAAAATGAGCAATCGCCTCGGCATGTGGGACGCCTACGCGACGGTCAGCACCACGCTCGAAAAGACCGGGAAGCCCGTGCCGCCCGGGGCGCACATCCTGGACTACGAACCGTGGGACGTGTCCGGACTGAGCCGGACCGATCGCGCAATGACGATTCCGCTCGCGTCTACCGCGCTACATGACGTGAAGACGATTCCGCAGGGGCTGACGGGCTACCACACGGCGTTCATCGGCAAGTGGCATCTCGGCAGCCACAACCATGAGGGCTACCGCCCGCAGGATCGCGGTTTTCAGGAGGTGCTCGCTTACTTCGACGGCGGCGGCTCGACTTACTACCGTCCGTTCAAGGCCAACGGAGCCAAGACGAAGGGATGGGAAATGCCCGGCGAACCGCTCGATCCGGCGCCGGACTATCTGAGCGACGACATCGCCGCGCGCGTGAACCGTTTTCTCACCGAGCGCGCGACGAAGCACGCGGCAGAACCGTTCTTCCTCTACGTCGCGCATCCCGCCGCACACCAGCCAATCCAGTCCCGCGCGGACGACCTCGCCTATTTCAAAGAGAAGGCCGCGAGTGGCGAATGGGTTGGTTACAAGAATCCTGCCTACGCTGGTGTGCTGAAGGGCATGGATCGCAGTATCGGCGCGATGCTCGACAAGCTCGACGAACTCGGCCTGCGCGAAAACACCGTCGTCGTGTTCCTCTCCGACAACGGCGGCCATCCCAAGGAGACGCGCAACGCGCCCCTGCGCGGCGGCAAATCGATGCTCTACGAGGGCGGCATTCGCGTGCCGATGATCGTGCGCTGGCCCGGCAAAACCAAGCCCGGCGCGACCTGCGATGTCATCGCCGATGTCGCCGACATCTACCCGACGCTCATGGAAATCGCGGGCGTGGACTACGGAGATTTTCAGGCGGATAAGACCGCCGATGGGAAGTCGCTGCTGCCGCTGTTCACCGATTTGAGCAACGCACAGCACCTCTACCCGCGTGAGTCGTTCTACTGGTTCTACGGTAAATTGGGCTACGGCGGCTTCCACAATTTCTCCTCGTGGGCGGCGCTCCGTCAAGGGAACTACAAGCTGCACTACGACTATCAGGGCAAGGTCGAGCTCTACAACATCGCCGAAGATATCTCTGAGACGAATAATTTGGCTCAAAGTCGGCCACAGGTTGCTTTGCAAATGCTCGACCAGTTGACCGGCTGGCTGAAGGCGAACTGCCAACCTGCGCATCTGCCCGCACCGAATCCCGACTACGATCCGAGCAAGCCATCGCCCTACGGCGCCTACGTCTCGCTGGAAGAACTGCGTAATTCCTTGTCGGCCGGAGCATCGACGCATCAGGAGTCGGCACACAGAGCAAACCCCGAGTAATTTCCCCACCCATGAAATCCCGACTGAAGGTCATTGTTTCCATTCTGGCTGTAGCGCTTTCGCCGCTGGCGGCTTTGGCGACGGACTTCACCAACGAGACAGTGATCTACAAAAAGGCGGGCGACAGCGACCTGCACCTCTACCCGGGTCAGCCGCACGGCTTTTTCAACAAGGAGCCCTACAAGACGATCACGCTGATTGAAGTGGACAAGTTCCTCGCCTCGCTCGGTTGGCTCAAAGGTGAACCCACGTTGAGCCGACCCGAAATCAAACCCACCGTGTCTGAGACCGCTCAGCCGGGAAGGGCCCAAGTCCAAAGGCAACGTCCCGTGATGGCGCACGCGTGGCCTACCGCCTTCGGTGCGTTGTGGGCGCCGATTCTTGGTTGACCGCGCTAGCACCCTCGTGGCGTGCGAATCATGTGACCCAATCCTCTGCCATGAACCACCGACTGCTCAGAATTCCTGTTCTCCTCTTGGGACTGCTTGTCTGGATGATGCCCGTCGCCGGTCGGGCCGCGCATCCGGTGGATCTGAAGTGTGATTTGCGGACGGACCCGATGGCCGTGGATCGGCCCGATCCGTTGCTCTCGTGGCGGTTGGAAGGCGACCGGCGCGGCCTGGCGCAGCGGGCGTATCAAGTTCAGGCCGCCAGTTCCCGCGCGCGACTCGATGAGCCCGATCATTGGGACAGCGGTTGGGTCGAGGACGCGCGATCCACCGCCATCCCGTATGCCGGCCGACCTGCCGCGCCGCGCCAAGCGCTACATTGGCGGGTGCGGATCCGGGACGAACAAGGAAACATCACGAGTTGGTCCGAGCCCGCGATTTTCTGGGGAGGATTGCGCGAAGACCAAGACTGGCTGGGCGCGACGTGGATCTCCTGCACGCGCGAGTTTCAGCCCCAGATGGCTCCGAGCGACGTCATGGGAGCTTGGATCGGCGCAGGGCAGGGAGCAGGTGCGAGTGACGCCGTCACCTTCCGCCACGCCTTCGATCTCCTCCCAAAGTCGGTCGTCTATGCCGGAGCGTGGTGGAACCAGACCAGCAGCGGAAAGGTTGAATTGCTGCTCAACGGTCACAAGGGCCTCTCCGGCCCCGAGGGCCCGGCCACCATTCACTACAAGGATTTCGGCTTCGAGCTGAAGGCGAGGGGCAACGAACTCAGCCTCTCGCTCTCGGCGGCGGCGCTGGACACTTCCGTCAGCTTCGGCATGCGCGTCGTCTACGCCGACGGCACCGAGCAACTCATCCGGAGCGGCGCCGATTGGCAGGTTCAGGTCGGCTCCGGGGATCCGCGCTCCGTGGCGGTGGTCGGCGACTACGGGCGCGCACCTTGGGGTGAGGCGCAGATTTCGCCGCGCGCGCCGTTGCCCGTCGCGTGGTATAAAAGGGATTTCCCGGTCACGGGACCCGTGGCGTCGGCCCGGTTGTATATCTGCGGACTCGGCTACAACGAACCCTACCTCAACGGAAAGAAAGTGGGCGACCACGTGCTGTCTCCCGGCCAGACCGATTACGAGGAATTCGCGCTCTACGAGGTGTTCGATGCCAAGGAGCACCTGCGCGAGGGCGACAACAGTCTCGCCGTGCTGTTGGGGGGCGGGTGGTTCAACAACGACCGGATGTTCTCCAATGCGCGGTTCGCCTACGGAAAGCCCGGTCTGCGGGCCCTGTTGGAAATCCGCTATACCGACGGCACGCAGTCGATCGTCACCACGGATGAGTCGTGGCGCTGGAAACCCTCCGGCATCACGGCCGCCAGCATCTTCATGGGCGATCATGTCGATTTCCGCCAGTGGCACGACGAGTGGCGCGAACCCGGTTTCCCCGCCGGGTGGCAACCGGTCACCGCGGTCCCGCCTCTCTCGCCGCGCCTGATCGCGCAGGATTTTCCGCCCATCCGCGTCATCGCGGAAGTCGAGCCGGTCAAGACGTGGCAGACCGGCGAGAAGACCTGGATCGTCGACCTCGGTCGCAACCTCAGCGGTTGGATCGCGCTCACTTTCGACGAGCCGGCCGGCACGACCATCCGCATCCGCGCCTCGGAAATGCTGGCGCCGGACGGGCACAGCATGGGCAACGTGCCGTATTCGTTCTTCATCTGCCACGCCGCGCCGCAGAACCACAGCATCATCGCGGATGGCAAACCGCGCCAATGGCGCCCGCATTTCAGTTATCACGGGTTTCGCTAGGCCGAGATCAGCGGTCTGAGCCGGCCGCCCCGGCCCGGGGAGATCAAGGGGTTGGTCGTGCACACCGACGCGCCGGTCACCGCGACGTTTCGCTCCTCCGACCCGTTGCTCGACCGCATCTTCAAGATGGGAATCGATACCCACCACAACAACATGCACTCGGTCCTCGAGGACTGCCCGACGCGCGAGAAATGCCTGTGGGGCGGGGACGCGCACTCCTCGTGGGCCACCGGTTTCCAGGCGCTGGAGTCCGCCGCGTTTTACCGCCAGCAGATCCGCTTGTTCTACACGCCGCCGATGGACCCGCTGGGCGTCCCGGGTCGGGTCGGGGTGGGGCGTCGATTGACCAACAAGACGCTCGATTTCACGTGGTCAGTCTCGCCGCTGTTCCTCGCCTGGCGGAATCATCAGGTGAACGGCGATCTGCAAACCGCGGCGGATCACTACGGGATGATGCGGCAATTTCTCCAACGCTTCGAGGAGCATTCGCCCGGCCTCATCCCGCGCATCCATCGTTACGGCGACCACGCCGCGCCGGTCGGCATCGCGCGCACCCCGGCCGACAGTCAACTGATCGCCGCCCTGCATTTCTACGCGGCCGCAGACCGGTTCACCGAAATCGCGCGAGCCCTCGGGCGCGACGATGACGCGCGTTGGAGCCGCGACCTCGCGGCCCGCATCGGCGCGGCGGTGCGGGCGAAGTATTTCGACGCCGGGCGGCACACCTTCGGCAACGGCACCCACGACAGCCTGGCCCTGGCCTTCGGCGTGGTCGAACCGGCGGAGCGCGCGGCGGTGGCGGCTTCGCTCGCCCGCGTGTATGAGAACAACGGCCGGCAATTCGACGGCGGGTTCATGTCCTATTTCATCTACCCGGAGCTCACCGAGAACGGCCACGTGGATCTCGCGCTGGCGATGCTGCGCAACGCCGACTATCCTGGCATCGCCCAAAGCATCCGCGACCACGATGCGACCACGATCTTCGAGCAATTTTTCCGGGATGATCTCACCGCCCAGCGCCGCCAATCGCTGAACCACCATGCGATGAATCATCCGACCGCATGGATGCTCAATTACCTCGCCGGCATCCGACCGGACTCCGTCGAGCCCGGCGGCCGCCGGCTCCTGCTGGCCCCGGTCGTGCCCCGGGATTTGGCGCACGTGGAAGCCTCGATGCGCACGGCCTATGGACTCGTGCGGAGCGCGTGGCGCCAGGAGGAGCGTCGCGTTCGCTGGAGTTTCACCGTTCCCCCCAACAGTGTCGCCACGGTGCGGTTGCCGGCAGGAGCCCGGTCCATCCGCCTCGATGAAACGGAGACGGAGTGGTTGGCGACGGGATTGGAACTCGGGGCCGGCACCTACCGGCTCGAATGGGAGATTCCGTTCTCCGCGTCGCCTTGATCGGCGTCGGCGCGCGAAAACGCATTAGAACAAGAAATTGCGCGAGGGTCCATTCCCCGCGTCGGGAAGGAAGTGCTATTATGCTTCGTTGGTCGGATCCGCCCCAATTTGATCCGCCAGCCGTCCCCCATGCGATCCCAGTCCCCCGCGCTGACGTGCCGTCGAGTCTCGTGCTGGCCGGTCGCTGGATCGGGCGCGAATTCCGAGACCCACCGCCCAACCGGGTTGATGCCTTGAATCAAATACGCCCTTCACCCCTTCTCGAGACGGCCGTCGCCGCGCTCGTCGTCGCGGCATGCTGCCTTTCGGCGCGCGCCGCTAATCCGATCGTCCCCCATCGCGGACTGAACGATCCGCACATCCACGTCTTCGGCGACCGGGCGTATGTCTACGCCTCGCATGATCGCGAGGCGGCGAACAAGAAGTTCATCATGGACGACTGGTGGATCTGGTCGTCGACGGATCTCGTGAATTGGACGCACGAAGCGACCATCAAGCCTGAGCAGACCTACATCGGGAAACCGTTCAACGGCTGCTGGGCCACCGATGCGGCGTTCCGCAACGGCAAATACTATTTCTACTTTTCCGAGAAGAACGAGCAGGCGGGCGTGCTGGTTGGCGATTCGCCCGTGGGGCCGTGGCGCGATCCACTGGGCAAGCCGCTCCTCACGGCGGAGATGACTCCGACCCACGAATACGACATGTGCGTCTTCCAGGATGACGACGGCGTGCCCTACATCATCTTTGGCGTCTGGGATTACTACATCGCGCGGCTGAACGACGACATGATCTCGCTCGCCGAGGCGCCGCGACTACTCGTGCTCGATCGGAAGTTCGGGCCGTATGGCGAGGGCAAGACCGACGACAAACCCAACCTGCACAAGGCGAATGGCCGTTACTATCTGTCGTGGGGTTGCTTCTACGCGATGTCCGACACGGTCTACGGACCGTATCAGTTCAAGGGCGCGGTGATCGACGCGCAGACGAGTTTCGCGCCCGGTTACGCCAGCCCGACCTGGCCGAACGGGCCGTTGCAGGGGCGCCACGGCAATTTCTTCACGTGGCACGGACAGTGGTATTTCACCTACTGCGACATGAGCCAGTCGGGGAACCGGTATTTCCGCGACGCCTTCATCAGTTACGTGCACTACCGCGCCAACGGCGAAATCGCGCCCATCCGCGTCGACGGCGTCGGCGTCGGCGAATACCGCGCGCCGGGCCGCATCGAGGCCGAGGATTTCTTCGCCGCGACCAACGTCGCGAAACGCGAGATCGTCGGCGGCTTCGCTGTGCAGGCTACGGAATCGGGCGGAACTTTGATCTATCCGAACATCCGCGGGCTCGGGGAGTGCGCGGGAGTCACCCTCGAGTTCAGCTCTGTCGGTGTTGCGGGCAAGGTCGAGATTCGCGCAGAGGGACCGGAAGGACCGCTGCTCGCAGAGTGCACGATTGAACGAGGCGATTCGGAGGATTCGGCTCGTCGCGTATCGCTTCAATTCACGCATCAACCTGCTGGCGAAAAACTTTTTCTGATATTTCCGACTGCGGGCACCGTCGTGTTGGACGCCTTCACCCTTTCCCGATGAACAAGCTTGCGACGACCATTTGCGGAACTGGGGTGACCTTCGGCGTCGCATTGCTCGCCCGAGCCGGATCAATCGGGCTCGCGGCGATAGCCGTGACTCCGCTGATCGAAGCGAATGCGGCCGAGACGTGGCCGGAGCAACGCATCCTCTGGTATGACGCGCCTGCGGGCGCCTGGAATGAGGCTTTGCCCGTCGGCAACGGTCGGCTCGGCGCGATGGTGTTTGGCGCGTATCCCCGCGAGCGCATTCAGCTCAACGAAGACTCGATCTGGGCCATTGATCCACTGGTGCGAAATCCCGCGGAGACGAAGGACTACATCGCCCAAGTCCAAGCACTGGTTGATGCCGGCAAGCTTGCCGACGCCAATGCCCTTTATAAGGAAAAAGTGCTCATGCCCCAAGCGGGGCGCGTGGGCTCCTATCAAACGATGGGCGACCTTGTGATCGAACATGTCGGCTCGCCCGAGCTGGCCGAGGGCGACTACCACCGGCAGCTCGATCTGGCGACGGGACTGGCCGTGGGCCGTCTGGTGCGGACGGATGGCTCGGTCGTGACGCAGCAAGTCTTCGCCTCAGCGGTGGATGGCTGCATTGCGATCCGGCTCGAGACCAACAGGGCGGCGGGTCTCAACTTCGACGTGAGGCTGAGCCGCCCGACGAAGCTTAACTCTTCCGCGTTGGCGCAAGGCGATGACACCCTGAGACTCGAACAACACAACCGCGCCGCGGAAAACGACGCGGTTCCTTCGACGAGTTTTTGCACGCTGGTGAAGGCAAGCCCGGAGGGTGGCTCGGTGCGCGGCGCAGGCGATCACCTGCAGGTGCGCGGAGCAAACGCCGTGACCTTGCTCGTCACATGCGCCACCGACTTCGACCAGAAGAACCCGCGGACGCCATTGCCCGAGGGCTGGGAAAACACCGCCGACGCCACTCTCGCGAAGGCCGCCGCCAAACCGTGGTCCAGCCTGCTCGCTGCAGCCGTCGGCGATCTCTCGTCGCTCATGTATCGTTGCGACATCGATGTCGGAACCAGTCCGGAATCCGTGCGCAAGCTGCCGATCAGTGAGCGCATCAAGCGCATGGCGATGAACGAAGCGGACCCCGACTTGCTCGAGATTTACTTCCAATACGGCCGTTACCTGCTCGCTTCGTCGTCTCGCCCCGGGACTCTTCCGGCCAACCTGCAGGGACTCTGGGCCGAGAAAATGGATAACCCGTGGCAGGCCGACTATCATCTGAACATCAACCTCCAGATGAACTACTGGCTCGCCGGCATGACGGGACTCGCCGAGTGCGAACAACCCCTTTTCTGGCTGCTCGACACGTTGCGGCCGGAGGGACGATTGATGGCCCGCGCCTTCGGGGCCGAGGGATTTTGCGCACCGCATGCGGTGAATGCCTGGGCCAGGTGCGCGTCGACCGGCGCACAGGTGCGATGGGGAGCCACGACGGCGTGCGCCCACTGGGTCGCTTTTCACCTGATGGAGCATTACCGTTTCACCGGCGACCGAGTCTTTTTGCGCGAAACGGCGGAACCGATCCTGCGCGAAAGTTGTGAGTTCATTTTGAGTTGGCTCGTCAAGGATCCCAAGACCGGCAAATGGGTCGGCAAGGCGAGCGCCTCCCCGGAAATCGGCTATGCACTAACCCCGGAAGCGGCGAAAAAAGGACGGAGCGGCGAAATCGCGCTCGGCCCGGCGACAGCCTTCGATCTCAGCATCTTTTGGCAGGTCCTGTCCGACTATCTCGAGGCGGCGAACGGTTTGGGCATCGAGAACGATTTCACCGGACGAGTTCGGGCCACGCTCGCCGACTTGGAGGCTCCGCGCATCGGGGCGAAAGGGCAGATTCTCGAATGGGGAATCGAGGTCTTGGAGCACGAGCCGCAGCACCGGCACACGTCGCATTTGATCGGCCTGTATCCGGGCTCTCAAATTTCGCCGACCAAGACGCCCGCGCTCTATGAGGCTGCTAAAGTCTCGCTCATCAACCGTGGCCCCGGCACTCCCGGCTGGTCCCGCGCGTGGAGAGCCTGCCTCTACGCGCGATTCTTCGATGGCGACACCGCCTTGAACGAACTCAGCGGTCTCGTCGGCACCAAGAGCACCCCCAACTTGTTGGGAGATATCGTCCAGTTGGACGGGAATTTCGGCGCCCCCGCGGCCATGACGGAGATGCTGCTGCAAAGCCACGAACGCGGTTCCGACGGCTCGTTCCGGCTGGATCTCCTGCCGGCTCTGCCTGCGAAATGGGCCGACGGCTCGGCTAGGGGCCTGCGTGCCCGCGGCGGCTTCGTCGTCGACCTCGATTGGAAGGGTGGCAAGGTCACGAATTTCCGTATCTCCTCGGCGGAACCGCGCGAAGTGAGCGTCCGCGTCCACGGCGAGACAAAGACCATCCGGTCGGAACGCGTCGCCGGAACGGACATGACCATGACAATGAAATGAGCGCGGCTATCCTTAGCGAATTATGAAGCGACTCGCACTCCTCCTCGCGTTGACCCTGTTCCCCGCCGCTGCGCTGGCGCTGGCTGATGAGCCCAAGCAACTGAACGTCCTTTTCATCGCCGTGGACGACATGAACAACGACCTCGCCTGTTACGGGAACACCCAGGTCCAGTCGCCCAACATCGACCGACTCGCCAGTCGCGGCGTGCGCTTTGATCGCGCCTACTGCCAGTTTCCCCTCTGCTCTCCGAGCCGCGCGTCGGTGATTGATCTCTATCCCACGCTCGCCGACCTAGCGGGGCTTGCGCCCCCGGGGGGACTGGAGGGCGTGAGTTTGCGTCCGCTGCTGGAAAATCCCTCCGCGCCGTGGACGCGCCCGGCCTTCACCCAAGTGCAGCGCGACGGCTTCGCCGGGCACAGCGTGCGCACCGACCGCTGGCGCTACACCGAATGGGACTTCGGCCGGAAAGGCGCCGAGCTCTACGACCACGACGCCGATCCTCAGGAGTTGCGCAATCTGGCTGCCGACAAGAAACACCAGGCGACCATCGCCGAGCTGAAGGCGCTGCTGAAAACCGTGCACCCCGCGCTGGTTTAGGGCGGTAAAGCACGACCCGGTTTTGCCAAATCACTTGGGCTCAGTGTGGCGGAGTGATAAGGCGATCCGCGCTCCAGCGCGCGGCCTTCGGTAGATGGCGTCGGCGTCCCGGTCGGGCCGGTGCATCGCTTCGATTCTCTCCTTCCGGTTCGTCGGAGATTACGCGTAAAGACAAAACGGAACGGATGGATCCATTGTAAGTTTTGGCCTGTTTTGCTAGGGTGACTAGCTGTCGTAGCAACTGCTGCATGCCAACCCCTCGATCCATCATGATCAGTAGCCCTATGCGCGCAGACGAGCGCCCAAATATTCTGTTTATCATGACCGATCAGCAGCGGTTTGATACCATCGCAGCGCTCGGATCTAAGCGGGCTATTACTCCTAATCTTGATCGGCTCGTTGCGCGTGGTATCGCCTGCACCAATGCCTACACGCCTTGCCCAGTCTGTGTGCCTTCGCGCTACTCCCTGATGTCGGGCTATGATCCCAGCAAAACTGGTTGGTTTAGTAACTGGCAGGATACGCCGAATGTGCGTGCGAACTGTGGGCCTTATCTCGCCGAGCGTTTGACCGGTGCTGGTTACCGCACGTTCGGGTTTGGCAAATTCCATACCGAACCGCGGGATGAGCCGCTGGGTTTCGAGGTGCAGGAATACTCTGAGGAGCTTTGGCCTACGGAGGCGGATTTCGTGAATGACCACTATGTGCAGTGGTTGCGGAAGCAAAGCCGCGCCTTCGAGCATCTGGAACAGGTGCATGGCGAACGCACAGACATGTATTATGTGCCGCAAAGCCGCGCCCAGCCGGCTGAGCTGTGCAGCGAAGCTTGGCTGGCGTTGCGAACTTGTGAGGAGGTTGATCGCGTGACAGACAAACGACCTTATTTTGGTTTCGTTTCGTTTGTGCAGCCGCATCCTCCGATCGCGCCCCCGATTCCTTATAACCGTCTTTTCAATCCGGATGAAATGCCGGATCCAGTAATCGGCGATCCCGAGATAAACCAGGCGGATGATTATCTCGGATGGATGAACCATGCGGTTTGGGCCGAAAACATTTCGACGCCGTTGGCGCGGCAAATTCGTGCCCGATACTATGCCTCGATTACATTCATCGACGACTGCGTTGGACGCATTCTTGATGCCGTCGAGCGTCGGCCCGATGCGGATAACACCCTAATCTGTTTCTTCTCTGATCATGGGGACCATCTAGGCGACCATGGGGCTTGGCAGAAGGAGAGTTTCTTCGAGGCCTCTTGTCGTGTGCCGATGCTCGTGAGCTGGCCCAAGCGATGGGGTGGGGGCGTGACCAACCCCGACTTAGTTTCCCTCGTTGATCTCTTCGGTCTCGCCACCTGTGCGGCTGGCGTAAGCGAGTTTCGCGATGGCCACGACATCGCTGGAGTCTTTGACGGACAAGCCGTCTCGCGTGAGTATTTGTTTGGCACTTTCGGCTCGCCAGGCACCAACAAGTTCAAAGCCATGGTGCGGCACCAAGAGTGGAAATACATCTGGTTGGCCAATGGCGGTCGCGAGTTGCTGTTTAACCTGTCTGACGATCCGGACGAGACACGTTCGCTGCACGAGCAGGCACCGGAAGTTGCCGCACATTTGCGAGGCGTTCTGATTGAGCATCTCGGTGAGCGCGCCGTCACGCATCCCGCCTTACAGGGCAAGAATCTCTTGAGTCTTCCGTTTGCGCCGCTGCCAAGAGTGAGGATCAAGCAGTTCGCACGTGGTGTCACCGATTTCGGTCAAATCAGCGTTTACGTATGAGCGCGGTTGCAGGGATCAAGGCTGCGCCCGCCGAGGCAAGCACGCAGGTGCCGCTTGGCACCCGGGTCGCCTATGGAGCTTCCGCGTTTGGCGAAAATCTCGCCATCAACTCGATCAACCAGCTCGCGAATGCGGTGTTCAATATCACGCTGGGTGTGCCGCTGCTATTGGTCGGCCTCGCGCTCTCACTGCCGCGATTGATTGATGTTTTTCTTGATCCATTTGTTGGCAACTGGAGCGATCGGCTGGTGACCAAGTGGGGTCGCCGTCGCCCGCTCATTCTCATCGGAGCGTTGCTGTGTGCGGCTGTGGCGACGTCTTTGTGGTATTTCCCTACGGGCAAATCGGAGATGTTCTACTTCTGGTGGCTTCTCGGGGGCTGCGCGGCGATGTCAATTGCCTATAGCATATTGATTGTCCCCTACGGGGCGCTTGGCCTTGAGCTTGTCACTGACTACCACGAACGCACGAAGCTCATGGGCACGAAGTCCATGTTGCACAAAGCCTCGGGGATCGTGAACCAATGGCTCCTCAAATGGGTGCGGGTGGCGGGCGAGGGTAATCTGCTCGCAGGCGGCCGCATCTGCGCTCCCCTCATCGGTGGCACCATCGCGTTGCTCGGGATCATCACAGTTTGGAAGGTCCGCGAACCAGTTCGCCCAGTGCGGGCGACACCGCCGGTGCGAGTATCGTTGTGGGATAGCTGGCGCACTGCGATGGGTCGGGCGGATTTCCGCTGTCTCGTGCTCGCGCAGGTGTTCATTTATATGAGCTTCCTCGTCATCGATACGACCGGCTTCTACCTTAATGTGTTTTACGTGAACGGTGGTGACATGGGCGTCGGTGCTACGATGAAAGGCTGGTATGGCATGGCGTTTCAACTTTGTGGTCTGTTCACTATTCCTCTGATTGTCCGGCTTTCCCGCCGCATCGGGAAGAAAAAGGCCTTCTTGTTGTGCACGATGACGATTGTGGCTGGCGGTATTGCCAAGTGGTTTTGCTATGTGCCGGGCGCTGGTTGGTGGATTGTTTTGCCCTCCGCTTTGATGGGCCCGGGACTTGTGGCCGTCATGATGCTCACGCCGTCGATGGCGGCCGATATTTGCGACCTTGATGCCGCGGAGAGCGGCATGCGCCGCGAAGGCCTCTACAACTCCGTGCTTAGCTGGGCGCTGAAGTTTTCTCTCACCGGCTCTATTTTACTCGCGAACGTGGTGCTACATCTTGTCGGTTGGCAGACAAAACTGCAGGCGGCACAGAGCCCTGAGACTTTCTTCGCTATGCGAGTTTCTTTCTCGGGCGGCACCATTCTGCTCGCCTTGGCTGCTGCATGGTTCGTCAATCGCTACAGTGTTACCCCCGAGGCAGTCGCTGCTGCACAGCGCCAGACCGCCTCATAAATTCCCCCATGAAAACCGTATTACTCCGCTTACTGTTTCTCGCCGCACTGCTGACTCAGGTGCAGGCCGCGCCTCCGCTCAATATTGTGGTCCTCTTAGCCGACGATTGGCGCTTTGATACTCTTGGCGTAGCGGGCAACTCCTACGTCCACACGCCGAACGTTGACCGGCTGGCAACGCAAGGCGTGTATTTCCCCAACGCGGCTGTGACTACCGCTATCTGCGGCGTCAGTCGTGCCACGCTGATCACGGGGCAATGGATGTCGCGGCACGGCCAACGGGATTTCGGCATGTTCAAGACGCCTTGGGCGGACACGCTCCCGGCCCGTCTGCGTGCCGCTGGTTATCAAGTCGCCCACGTCGGCAAATGGCATAATGGCAAATTTCCGGCCGAGAACTATGACTTCTCTCGTGTCTATTCTGGCGAACATTGGATTACGAAAGGCAAAGGACCGCCGGTTCACGTCACTCAGCAGAATGAGTCGGATGCGATGGAATTCCTAAAGAGCCGCGATGCCCAAAAGCCATTCTATCTGCAGGTGGCGTTCTTCGCGCCGCACGCCCAAGATAATCACCCGTTGCAATACCTGCCGCAGCCGCAGAGCTTTGAGTTGTTCAACGACGCTTCCGTGAAAGTGCCCGTTAACGCCGGGCCGGATTCTACAGCGCGACTGCCTGCCTTCTTGTCGGCGGAAGAAAACGAGGGCCGCAATCGCTGGCGCTGGCGTTTCGATACGCCAGGCAAATACCAGATGATGATGAAGAATTATTTTCGACTCGTGGCCGAGGTCGATGCGGTCTGCGGACGGATTCTCGCCGAGCTCGACCGTCAGGGGATCGCCGATAATACGCTCGTGATTTTCACTGCCGACAACGGCTACCTCCACGGAGAGCACGGCCTGGCGGACAAATGGTATCCCTTTGAGGAATGTATCCGCGTGCCATTGATTATCCGTGATCCGCGCCATCCGGCACCCGGGCATGTGTCTAAAGAGTGGGCCTTAAACGTCGATCTCGCACCGACGATGATCGCGGCCGCCGGTTTGCCGCCCGCAGACACGATGCAGGGCCGCGACCTCGTCCCGCTCTATGACGGCGCGACTCCAGCGGACTGGCGCCAGGAGTTTTTCTACGAGCATCCCACGATCCGATCGAAAACTTTCATTCCCACATCCGAGGCGCTCGTCAGCCACGATTGGAAATATGTCGTCTGGCCTGAATATTCCCGTGAACAGCTCTTTCAGATTTCTACTGATCCCCATGAAGAAAACGATCGCATCGCCGATCCCGCCGCCGCCGCGATGTTGATGCAAATGCGTCAGCGTTTTACCGAACTCAAAGCTAAAGCAAAATGATGAATATCTTCTCAGCTCCCCGTCTGTTTTCTTTGCTCGGTGGCCTTGCCGCCATCTGCGGACAACTGCTCGCTGCGCCGACACACTTGGTGCAGCAGTCTCCGATTTCGATCACTCAGCCGGCACCCGGAGTTTGGTTGGTTGATTTTGGAAAAGTCGCGTTTGGTAATCTCAGCCTGCGCCGTGCTCCAGACTCGTCTCCAGCCGAGCTCGCGGTGCATTTTGGCGAGGATTTTCAGGACGGACGAATCAATCGCACACCGCCGGGCACAGTTCGCTATGCCGCAGTGAAGTTGACGGTGACGGCGGCAGAAACGCTTGTTGCTCCGCCGCCCGATCTCCGCAACACCCAGACGCCGGAACGTAGAAATACCGAGGCGTGGAAAAATGTGCCCGGAATGCCCCAAGGCTCCTTGCCGCCGGCGATTCTCACCCCAGATGAGTGGGGCGTTCTGTTGCCTTTCCGCTGGATCGAGATCGAAGGTTGGGACGGCGAACTCACGGCCGAGCAAGTCGTGCGACGCGTCGCCTTTCCACTTCAGTGGGATGATGAAGCGGCCGCCTTCACGAGTTCGAATGAAATGCTGAATCAGGTCTGGGAACTCTGCCGCTACTCAATCAAAGCCACCGCTTTTGCCGGCATCTACCTCGACGGGGATCGCGAACGCATTCCCTACGAGGCTGACGCCTACCTGAATCAGTTGAGCGACTACGCGGTGAACGGCGCTCCGCAAATGGCGCGCGATACCTTCGATCACCTCATGGTTAATGGCACTTGGCCGACCGAGTGGGCCTCACACATGGTCTTCATGGCTTATGCCGACTGGTGGCACACAGCGGATCGCTCGTGGCTAGAAAAACGCTACGCTTCTTTGCGGGCCAAGCTGCTCCTTGAACGAGTCGGCCCCGAAGGTTTGGTCACTAGCAACGATGCGCAAATGGGAAGAACCGATCTGGTAGATTGGCCGAAGCGAGAGCGTGACGGTTTTGTTTTCACTCCCCTCAACTCCGTGGTGAACGCCTTCTACCTGCGCTCACTAGCGATGATGATCGAGATGGGCCAAGCGCTCGGCCACGCTAGCGAAGTGGCTGAATACACCCGCTACTACGAGAAAGGCCTCGCCGCCTATCAGGAGAAATTCTTCATCGGAGCCAACGGGATTTGCGTTGATGGCGTGGGCACCGAGCACAGTTCGCTGCACGCCAACGCTCTGGCTCTCGCTTTCGATCTCGCTCCGGCCAAGAGCCGGGCTCCGATCGCAGCTTGGCTCCAAACCAAGAGCATGAAGTGTTCGGTTTATTTGGCCCAGTATTACCTTGAGGCGCTTTTCCGTCTCGGGGCCGGACAACGGTCGGTCGAACTCATGCTCGCTCCCGGTGACCGCAGCTGGCGCCACATGCTTGAGCGCGGTGCGACGATTACATGGGAAGCTTGGGATGCGAAATACAAACCCAACCTCGATTGGAACCACGCGTGGGGTGCTGCACCCGCGAATCTGTTGCCGCGCTTTGTGCTCGGTGTTGAAGCGAGCGTGCCGGGCTGGAGCCGTGTCCGCATCGCCCCAGAACCGAGTGGACTCAGCTTTGCGCGTGGCCAAGTGCCGACGCCACACGGCCCGATCTCGGTCGACTGGACTGATGGCCAAGTTTTCCGGTTGAACGTGCGTCTGCCGAAAGATGTGGCTGCTGAAGTTCGTTTGCCGGCGACCACGCATGCTACCGGAGTATATCGGAATAACCAGCAAGTCGCCGCGCGTCGCGAGGGTGGCTATTGGATTCTATCGCAACCGGTCGTCGGTGACGTCGTTCTCGAAGTTCGCTGAACATTACCCCGAGTCATGAAAAAAATCATCACGCTTTCTCTGGCGGTTGTTATCCCAAGTTTGGTTTTAAATCCGGCGGTGCGTGCAGCAGAGCCGAAAGCCGCTGACGTCCGCACCGCGATCCAGCAAGCAGCGTATGTGCATCTCGCGCATCCGAGCGGTGTGGACATTTGCCATTGGGTGATCGCGCCGTTTTACGATGGTCTGTTGCGCGCTGGCTTTACGACGGGAGACGCGTCGCTGGTGAATGCCGTGCTCGGATTCGGCCAGCAGGCCGGTTGGATGCCGGGCTATCGCCCTTATCACGCTGACGACCAAGCGGTCGGTCATGCATGGCTTGATCTCTATTTGCTCGACCAGACCCGCAAGGAACGTCTCGAGCCAATGAAAAAGGTCATCGACCACGTGCTTGCGAATCCCGTTACGGTGGCCGTCGACCACGCGAATCCGAAAGCATTTCCGGGAGCAGGCCCCGACGACCGTTGGACGTGGTGTGACTCGCTCTACATGGCGCCGCCGACTTGGGCCCGCATGGCTGCGGCGACGGGCGACTCTCGCTATCTCGACTTTCTCGATCGCGAATTTCGCGTCACCTATGACCGCCTCTTCGATCATGAGGCCGGTTTCTTTTATCGCGATGGTCGCTATGTCGGAAAAAAGACGGCAGCGGGCCACCGCACTTTCTGGAGTCGCGGCAACGGTTGGGTCTACGGCGGGCTCGCGTTATTGCTAGAGAGTTTGCCCACGAATCATCCGACGCGGGGCTTCTATGAGCAGCTGTTTCGCGAAATGACCGTGGCCGTGCTGCGCACGCAGCAAGCGTCCGGCTTATGGAATCCTAATCTCGACGACCCTGAAGAAATCCCCATGGGAGAGGCGAGCGGCAGTGGATTTTTTGTCTTTGGCCTCGCTTGGGGAATTAACCATGGACTGCTTGATCGCGCTGCGCACTGGCCCGCGATTGAGCGCGGTTGGAAAGCCTTACTCGGCTGCCGCCGTCCCGATGGCATGATCGGACGCGTCCAGCCCATCGGGGCCTCGCCGGACAAGTTCGGTCCCGAGTCGATTCAGGACTATGGAACGGGCGCCTTCCTGCTGGCGGGTTCCGAGCTGTTGCGTCTCCTTGGTGGCGCCACACAGGAAAGCCCCGCCGCGATTCTTGCTCGCGCTCAGATTGCGCATGATGCTGCGGTTCCAACCGTGCGCGCGTATGCCCGCCTCGTGCCCGAGCGTGCGGACGATCTCGCTTGGGAAAACGACAAGGTCGCCTTCCGGGTTTACGGTCCGGCACTCCGCGAAGGCACGGAGGACAGTGGCATGGACGCGTGGACCAAACGTGTAGCCTATCCCGTCGTTGATTCTTGGTATCGGAAAGACCTCACGGAGCACATTACTTACCATAAAGATAACGGCGAAGGTCTGGATGGTTTCCACGTGGGAAATAGTCGTGGTTGTGGCGGACTCGGCCTTTGGATCGATGGCAAATTAGTCACGGCTGACACATACGTCGTAGGACAAATCAACTGGACCAGTCCCAATGAAGCGCAGTTCACCACCTTCTATCGTTACCCCGTCAAGATCCGCAACCGCCCGCTGTATGAAGTCCGTGTCACCCGGTTGCGCCTAGGGGAGCGGTTGTCGAGCGTTGAGGTGTTCTTCACCGATACGCTCTCGCGCCAGCCGAAGCGGCTGGAGAATTTTGATCCAGAGATTGCCATCGGCCTCGTCACACAAGGCAAAGCCGCCGAGATGATCCTCGACGCCTCGCCGCGCTTGATCGCGGTTTATGAACCGTTTGCCGGTGGCACGCTCGGGACGGGTATGATTCTCGACAGTGGCGATGCGCTTCGCACCGCGACTCTGCCCGCCGAAGACCCGAAAGGGCTCAACCGCCAAGCCCTCGTCTTTACGCGTCTTGGGGCCGACAAAACCCTGCGCTATCGCACGGGTTTTGCTTGGTCCGGCGATGGCGAGATTACTTCAAAAGACGCCTGGCTTCGCTACCTTCAGAGTAAATTTTGATCATTTCCATTATATCTCACCGCGTCCCGCGCGACACCTCGAACTCTATCCATCCCATCATGCCCATGAAATGCCTTTCCACATTTTTCGTTTCTCTGGCCCTCGTGCTCGTTGCCGCAGCTCAGTCGCGCAACACTTACAACTTTAACCTCGATTGGCGTTTCCTGAAGGCTGACGCACCGGGCGCGCAGGAACCGAATTTCGATGACTCAAAGTGGACGAACGTCTCGGCTCCGCACACTTGGAACGACATCGACACCTTCGATAATTTCAGCCCCGGCGGACATACAGGCGAGACCGAGATGTGGACCGGGGTCGCTTGGTATCGGAAGACGCTCACGCTTCGGCCTGAGGATGCAGGCCGACGTTTCTATCTGGAGTTTGAGGGCGTGCGCCAAATCGCTGACGTATTCGTCAACGGCCACGCTGTTACCCACAACGAAACCGGCTTCATCGCGTTCGGTGCAGACCTCACTCCGCATCTCAAGCCCGGTGTCAATGTCATCGCTGTGAGGGCGGACAACCGCTTCGATCCGCACTTTAAGGGAGACCGGCCGTGGAATCATCCCAACTGGCACCCGCCGCACGGCGGTATCTATCGCGACGTGCGCCTGCATGTCGTGGCTCCGTTGCATTTTACGCTGCCGCTCTATTCGAGCCTTGGCACCGAGGGCACTTACGCGTGGACGGAAACGCTTTCAACCGACCAAGTCGATCTGCGCTTCACCACCGAGGTCAGCAACGCGAATACAGCGGCGGCTAAATTCACTGTGCGCTACGCTTTGGTTGACGCGGAGGGTGTTACCATCGCCCAAGGCGAGACGCCTGCCGAATTATCCGCAGGTGAAACGGCCAAGATTGCCGGCGCGATGTCGTTGCTTAACCCGCGATTCTGGCAACCCGACTACCCTCATGTTTACCGCCTGCAGCTCGCACTCTTCGTCGGTGGCATCGAACGCGATCGCACCGAAGTGCCCTACGCACCGCGTGCGTTTCGCTGGGATCGCGATACCGGGTTCTGGATCAATGGGCGCAATGTGAAGCTCCACGGTTGGGGCACGAAGCCCACAGGCGGCTGGGCCGGCCTCGGTGCGGCACCGCCGGCCTGGATGCGCGACTACACGATGAAGCAGATGGCAGAGGCTGGTGGCAATTTCTTACGCTGGGGACACTCGGCCGGTTCGGGCACCGAGCAGGCTTGGGCGGATCAATACGGCCTCGTCACGCTCATGCCCGGCGTGGATGGCGAGCGCGATTCCGAGGGTAAAGCATGGGAGACCCGCAAATCGGCGTTCCGCGACACTATCATCTACTTCCGCAATCATCCCTCGATCCTCGCTTGGGAGGGCGGCAACTACAACATCGGGGTTACCCACACTGCCGAACTGCGCGAAATCCTTGATCAATGGGATCCACAAGGACGCCGCTACTTCGGCTTCCGCATGTCCACGCCGCCGATGTTGCCCTATATTGACATCGAAGTCGGCACGATTGGACGCAGGCGTGCCTTGCCCACGTTGCCAGTCGTCGAAGCCGAATACGACCGCACTGAAGTGCCGCGTCGCCTGTGGGACAAGTTCTCGCCGCCCGACTTTGGAAATCTGGGCGCCAATGCGGACAAAAACACCTACAACGCCACTCAAGAGGAATTCGCCGTCGGCGCGGTTGATGAATGGTGGACAAAATTTGGCTCCGACCCGAGTCACTCCGGCGGTGCCAACTGGGTATTCCACGACGAACCACATGGCACCCGACAAGCCACGGACACTGCGCGGGCGAGCGGCGAAGTTGACGGCGTCCGTCTCCCGAAAGAGGCCTACTACGTCCTGCAGACGATTTGGCGCGACCAACCCGCCGTGCATTTGATCGGCCATTGGAACTATCCTGCGGGCACGAAGAAAACCATTTACGCAGTCGCGCAAGCGGCGGCTTCAGTAGAGCTTTTGGTCAACGGTCGCAGTCTCGGTCGTGGCGCGCGCCGGCTCAATTATCTCTTCGAGTGGCCCGCAGTGGAATTCACGCCGGGCGAAATCAAGGTCGTCGCCTACGATGACAAGGGGGCGGTTGTCGCCGAGCAAAAGAAAGAAACTGCAGGCGAACCTGTCGCACTGCGAATTACGCCGATTGTCGCACCCGGCGGTTGGCGTGCGGACGGGCAAGACATCGCTCTCTTCGACGTCGAAGCTGTCGATGCCCAAGGCCGACGTTGCCCCACTGTGCAGCAGCGCGTTGATTTCACCTTGAGTGGTCCCGGCGTGTGGCGCGGTGGCTATAACAGCGGCAAGGAAGGCAGCATCAATCACACTTACCTCGACATCGAATGCGGCCTCAACCGCGTCAGTGTTCGTTCGACTCGCGAGGCCGGAGCCGTGCGCCTCACGGCGACCAGCGGTTCGCTCCGTTCGGCTACGGCAGAGGTGGCGAGCCAACCTTTCGCGACGGAATCGGGTCTCACGGCCGTGAGCCCGGCTCAATACCCGAAAACGCTCGGCGCACGCCCGGAACTCAATGCTGCCGCCGTGCGTGACACCTTCGCGCAACGCTTCGAGCCGCGCCGCCCGCTGGCGGGCGCCACTCCGGTGACAGATAATCTTTTCTCCACTTACGCCTACACTGGAGTCGGAGCAGGTGGTGGCGAGGAGTCGCTGGCCAATGCGACGCTCGCCTACACCGACGACGCGCTGAACTACCTCGATTCGCTGCCTGCGCCACTGCGCACGCCGGACACTCGCATCCTCCGCACGGCGCTCGGCGACGCCAGTTACTGGGCCAACGACTACATCGTGGCTTCCGCTGCGCGCGACATCACGGTCTACGTGGCGCACGACCCGCGCGCCCCGCTGCCACAATGGCTCGAAGCCTTCCAGAAGTTACCCGGCGAGGTAGTGATCGTGAGCGGCAAAAAGATGCAGCTCTACTCCCGTCCGCTGGCAAAGGACGAGAATCTGCGCATCAGTGGCAACGTCGACCAAGGAAAGAGCAAGGGCCGCGTCCTAAACCTCCTCCTCTTCGTCAAGCCGCGTTGAGTTTGTCGGCGTGAACTCGCCCGCTCCCCTGATTCTGCACTAGGAAACCGTGAAAATTCTTCTCCGACGCCATTGGGTCCGGGCGGCATTCGTGTCGCTCTTGTCCTTCGCTCTTTCGGGGATTTCGGTCGGTGCCGAAACCGTCCTCAACCGCGTGCTGTCGTCCACCGGCCCCGTAGATTACGAGGCGTTTGGTGCGGTCGGCGACGGTGTGACCGATGACTTGCCTGCGATCGTCGCGGCCCACGCCTACGCCAACACCCACGGCCTACCTGTTCGGACGAAACCCGACGCGGCCTACCATCTCGGACGTCGGGCGCTCACCGCCATCATCGCCACCGACACTGACTGGGGCACCTCGCGCTTCGTCGTCGATGACACGGACGTCGCACAGCACGACCAATCCATCTTCGCCGTTCGTTCGCTCCTTGAATCATTACCGCTTCCGATCAGCAGCCTCACGCGCAACCAGCGAAAGCTCGATATTCGTCCGTCGCGCGATTGCTGGGTTCGGGTCGAAAACGACCAAATCCGTCGCTACATCCGTCGCGGGCTCAACCGGAACAACGGTTCGACCCAGCGCGATTGTTTCATCCTGCGCACCGATGGCACGATTGAGGGCGACATCGATTGGGACTACGAATCGATCACGAGTGTCGAGGTTCGCCCGATCGACGAAAAACCGCTCGTGCTCAAGGGGGGCACCTTCCACCACAGCGAACCGGATACAGTGGGCCGAAAGCTCCAACTACTGGGCGCGCAACATCGTGATCAATCGCTCTAACACGACGGTCGTGGGCCTGACGCATAACGTCGTGGGCGAGACGGACATCGGGCAACCCTACAACGGCTTTCTTGTCGCCGACCGCTGTGCGAATGTCACCTTGCGCGACTGCTTCTTCACTGGACACAAGACCTACTCTAAGATCGGCAATGTCGGCAAACCCGTTCCGATGGGCAGCTACGACGTTACGGCCAACGAAGTAGTGAACTTCACGATGACCGGCTGTCGGATGGAAAGGATTTGCGATACGACGCTCTGGGGGGTGGCCGGGACGAATTTCTGCAAGAATATCTTGGTCGAGGACTGTGTTCTGTCTCGCATGGATTCCCATCAAGGGGTTTCCGGAACCTACACCATTCGGCGTAGCACGCTGGGACACGCCGGGCTGAATGCCATCGGTCGTGGGGTGCTCACCGTTGAGGATTCGACGCTCAACGGTCGCGCATTTATCAACCTACGCCGCGACTATGGCAGCACTTGGGAGGGCTCCATCGTGATCCGTCGCTGCCGCTGGGTGCCGGGTTGCGGCACGAAGACTCAGCCCGTGCTCATCTTGTCGCAGAACGACGGGCAACACGACTTCGGTTACCCTTGTTACATGCCCCGGGAGATCCTGATCGACGGACTCGAAATCGATGACCGCAATCATCCCGTCGACTACCTCGGGCCTTACCTTTTCAGTGACCCTGATCACGAAGCGGGGGACCAACCGCGCAATTTCCCATATCAAAGGGTCGAGCAAGTGACGGTTCGGAATCTGACGACGGCGAGCGGTGAGAAATTGATCATCTCCCCCAATCCCGAGTTCAACCCCCGTCTGCGTCTGATCGAGGGCAATTGAGCCAAGGTCGAGGCGGGTGAAAAAATCGCCTGCGGCTATTGGGCTTCGGAGTAAGGCAGAATTTTCACTGTCAACTTGGGGGTGGTGGCGGCCCAGTGATCAATGATCAGGCGCAGCTTATCTGCGTCCCAACGAATCACCGACGCCTGCGCGTGGTCGCTTTCGGTGACGCTGCTCACGAGGTCTAGCTTCTGCGCGTCGCGCTTTAGGGCGAGGACGAGTCCTGAACCGATTTCCACGCGGAATCCTGCAGGATAGTAACGGTCGATTGGCACAAAGATTTCCGTGGCGCCGAGAGAAGCGTCGGTTTGCAGGGTCATGTTCAAGGTGCGCGCATCGTAGTCGAATCCGAAGTCATGCAGCCGACCGGCAATGACGAGCGGGCGCGCGCGCGCCAACGGATTCGTGATAAACTTACGTTCGATTTTCCCGACTGGTTCGGTGTCCGAGAAGATGGCCCAGGTGTATTCCGTGCCAGTCTTTTTGTTCTTCAGCGGGGAACGCGAGCCGGTGAACCACGCTTTGATGCCGCCAATCCGACGTCGGTCGAGCTCCTGCGCCGTCTTCTGGTAAACCTCGGTATAGACGGCTTGTGCTTTGGGGTCTTCGTCGGCTTTGAGCGGAGCCGAGGGGCCCCATTCGCCAATCAGGAGCGGGGCACTGGACAGAGCGGCCTCGCGTTCGTAGCGGTCGAGCGTTCGGGACATCAGGGCGATGTCTTTTGTGTAGAAATGCGGCGCGTAGATGACGCGGTCGCGGCCGAGAGATTCGGTCATCGGTTCGAACGGGCCTTCGCCGGTGCCGTCGTTGTCGTTGAAGAGGGGTTGATAGAGCGCCCACTTGTGCGGACTGATTGTGTGCAAGGCATCGACGAGTCGGCGCAGCGTCGGGAGTAGATTTTCACGAATCAAGACCTGCTTGTCGGTGGCAAGGCCGCGTTTGGGCTCGTTGAGCACGTCGTAGCCGAAGACTGCCGTCTCGTGGCGATAGTGCGTCCAAAGTTTGCTGGAAGCGGCGAGCAGTGCGTCTTGGCAGCCGTTGGTGTTCGCCCAGAGTTCGCTCCATTGTTTGTCACCGAAAGGGTTGATGCCATAGACGACGAGTTTGAAAATTGTCTGGAGTCCGGCCTCCTTGCCCATGCGGACCATGTCGTCGAGTTGCGCGAGGTAAGTAGGGTCGGCGTCTTTTCCTGGCCATCCGCCTAGTCGTCCGAGCGAAACGCGCACGACTTGAAAATTGGCCCCCATACGAGCCATCCGTCGGTAGTCGTCGGCGGTGTAGCGGATGACGCCTTTGCGATCCTCTGTGATTGCGACGTAGCCGCCTGAGATGACCTCGCGGCCGGTTTCGTCGAGGATTGGTCGGTTTGCCGCCTGGGCGGAAACAGTCAGGGTCACGAGCAGCGAGGCAATCAGGAGGATTCTCATGGGAGGGCGGAGTTGAGGTGAATATGAAAGTGGGGGCGCGGATCGCGCCGGTGCATGTTAACGCTTGCTGGTGGGCAGCCACTGGCTGCGGGGCAGACGCATGATTTCGGCGGGGGCGCGTCCCATCGAGAAGAGCGCCGCCATCGTTTTCATCGGTGAATCAATGTGGGTGAAGAATTTCTTGTAGCCCGCGCAGAGGTAGTTGAGTCCGGGTTCGCCTTGCGGCGTGCGAAGGAAGCGGTGCTTGGGGCACTCGCCGTGGCAGGCGAAGCGCACGGGGCATTCGCGGCAGTAGCGCGGCAGCGTCTTCGACTTGGCGAGGCCGAACTCCCGCTGCTGTGGTGAATCGACCATCGCGGCGAGGTTCTCGTTGAGCAAGTTGCCGAGCTTGTAGCGCGGGTAGACGTAGTGGTCGCAGCTGAACACATCGCCGTTGTGCTCAATGGCGAGTGCGCCGCCGCAGTTTTCCGAGAAGATGCACACGCCTGCCGGTGCGCCGGCCCAGTTGGCGAGGGCGGTGTCGAACTGCTGCACGAAAACTTTGCCGATGTCGCGCTGCACCCACTCGTCGAAGATCGTGGTGAGAAACGTGCCATAGTCGGCTGGACGCACGCTCCACTCGGTAACTTGTGCGTCAAGCGCGGCGGCATCCTCGTGGTCAGGTGGCGGAGCGAGCCACAGGCCGTTCTTCTCGGCGGCGATGGTAGAAGCATTGCGCTCGACGATCGGAATGAACTGGATGAAGCCGGAGCCGATGTTGCGCAGGAAGCGATAGACTTCGAGCGCGTGCGTGGAGTTTTTCCGATGGACGGTCGTGAGCGTGTTGAACTCGACGCCGTGCTTCTTGAGCACTTCGAGCCCAGCGATGACGCGCTCGAAGGTAGGCTGTTTACCGCGATCGACTCGGTAGGCGTCGTGCAAGTGCGCGGGGCCGTCGATGCTGAGCCCGACGAGAAATTTGTTTTTTGCGAGGAACTCGCCCCACTCGTCGTCGAGCAACGTGCCGTTGGTTTGGAGTGCATTTTCGATCGTCTTGCCGTTCGCGTAGCGTTGTTGGAGCTCAATGGCGCGGCGGAAGAATTCGACGCCCGCCAGCGTGGGCTCGCCGCCTTGCCAGCCAAAATTCACGACGGGGCCGGGTTGCGCCGCAATGTAGTCGCGGACGTAGGCTTCGAGCACCTCGGGCGACATCTTGAAGTTGTTGGCCTCGGGGTAGAGCTTCTCTTTTTCGAGATAGAAGCAATATGTGCAGTCGAGATTGCACTTCGACCCCATAGGCTTGGTCATCAAATGAAATGGCACGGAGGCGGGCATCGTCGCTTGGAGTGGAGATAAATCGCAGTCGGGAGCCGACGTAAAACCGATTCGGCAGGGTTCGGGAATAGTTTTGGGGCAGAGCGCTGAATTCTTGCCTGTTCGAGCGGAGTTAAAAACCCACGACACAAAGTGCCGTGGATATCTTTAGACGAGATGGAGTAACCTGTTTAGTGATGGGAAGTCTCGCTGGTTGCGATCGGCGCTAGCGCAAGAAAGGAGCCTTCGTCTCTCCTCGCAATTATTTGTCATTGGCTAAGAGGCCAGAAAACCGTAGCTAAAACTACCCCCTAGCTGCCCGATCAATGAAGTTCGCCGCATTGATTCTCGGATTCGCTGCATCAAATACTTATAATGAAATTCATCGCAGGCTTAACTCTAGCGTTCTTAGCTGTCGTCTCGGCCGCTCCCGTTTTCGCGGTCAATTTTCCGACCACCGATGTGCCCTACATCCCCAATAGTGCGGCCAAGGCTGAACTGCTAAATACGGTTATTACTACAAACGGTCACTATTATCTAAGTGGTGATTGGACGAGCGTTACCAACAAACCCAATGGGGTAGTGGTAAAAGTGGGCAAAGGGGATGCAGTTACCAAACTGTATTATCTTGGGGAAACGGGCCCGGCGACTTCCAAGGTGGATTTTGATCTGCTCATATTGGAACCGGGTGACACCGTGCGAGTCGTGGCGGGATTGACCGGTGGTGCAGGGGAGAATCCGGCGTTATGGAATGTGACACTGGCGCGCTTAGATTCTTGGGCTGGCTCACGCTATGGCGTGCCGCTGGTGCCGCTCGGGATTGCCTCACCTGTATCCGGTTTGGACATTCATAAAAACCTTTGGCCAAGAACTAGTGGTTTCCGCAACGACTTCCGCGCATTACGCGGGCAAGATGTGGTTTTTGATTACGTTGCAGAGTCATTGGGGCATGCCCCGAAATGTTTCGATGAGGAGCTGTCTGCTAATTCGACCAACATCTCTATCATGCAGAATTATGCACAGTCCTTCCCGGCTCGGCAGGCGATGGTGCACTGGAATGGCCAGATGTTTAAGCCATACTATTTTGAGGAGCAGGTCAGCCGACCCTACACCATGCCCGCGAAGTTTAATCAATTAAAGCCCTACCACTTTAATTATAAGGCAGGCACGTATCTCACTTCCTCCATAACTGCATCAGCCACAAGCATCGATGTCGCCAATGCCAGCTTGTTTACCTTGGACAGCAAGAATCGCAATGTGGCGATCGTCATTCCAGTCGATCCAGTTACGGGTAAGCGCCAGTTCTATAGTGCCGAATTGGTGACTGTGACCGCTAAATCCGGTAACCGGCTCACTGTGACCCGCAACCGCTATAAATCGCTTTTTAACTATACCTCGGCGGGCAGTTTTCCGGCAGGTAGCTACATCGCCCCAGCCAGCCAGCCGTTGAATACAACGAGTGTCAGCGATGGCGGTCTGTATTATAACCATTCGCTCCTATGCCCGGTGGATCCGCAGGGGCGCAATGCTTCCGATATTTTGGCAGAAATGCTCTCCTACGAATTTGCGTCTGGGCAAAAGATGGAGCGCTTCCACGGTATCATGTTTGACGTGTTATCCCGCACTGCAGCTTCGAATGAAGATTGCGATTTGGACGGAGTCGCCGAAGGGGGTTTGGACCCTCGTGGTGTCGATCTGTATCATTTGGGTTCCCAATCGATGGCGCGCAAACTGAGGGCCGCGCTGCCGGGTCGCATCCTTACGTTCGATGGAATGAACCCGACATGGATAACGCTGCACACTGTCTTTAACGGAGTGGAATCCGAAGGATTTAGCCGTTTTAATGATTCGTATACGAAGCGTTGGTCAACCGCGGTAAACTATTACCGCTTTACCCAGCGATGGAATCCATCGGCCAATCAGTATAGTTTTTGTGTTCCCAAACAGGAGGATAATCCGCCTCCATCCGAAAGTCAGGCACTCAGGCGCTACCATGAAGCCGGGCTCTTGGCTCTAGGCGTGGCGATTGCGCACGCGGGCATTAACGATTCCATTTTTGGGCCATTCTATGCCAACGATGAAATGGTTGGTGGCGTCAAAGCCCAGACGCAATGGCTAGGAGCTCCGGTGACTGACTTGATCCGCCCCGGCCTCTCGTCGCCGGATATCCGCAATGGAGCTGGCTTGCCAGCTGCGGGCTGGCGTTCTCCGGATGGCTCGGCCACGGTGAGGGATAGTAGCGGCAACGTATTGGTCAGCCCGGTGATTACCGGTGTTGATCATGATATGGTGATTGAATTTCCAAATGTTTCGATTCCCAAGGGCGACTTGATGATCCGCTTTGAAGGTAAGGGCAAAAACAAGCATCTGCCGGCGGATACTGCTCGCGCCATCACCGTCGAAGTGGATGGTCGTGCTAACACCAGTCTGTCTTATGAGAGCTTATCGGGCCCGGTTAACGATTTGGATTTCACGGAAGTAGTAGTCTTTTACCGAAACGCAGGAGGAACGAGCGGAAGAACCGTCACCCTACGGCTCATCATCGAAGGCGCCAATGACATGAGCCTGCGCAACTTCACGATCCATAATGCAACCGACGTATTCATGCGTGAATTTGAGAATGGCATCGTTTTGTGCAATTCCTCGGAACGTCCCTACACCTTTGATTTGGCCACCTTGTTCCCTGGTCAGAACTTCAAACGCCTCCGCGGACGCTACTTTGGTGACCCCGTGACCAACGATGGCTCGGCGGTTGGCTCCACGGTGACGCTTGATGGCTATCGCGGACTGTTTCTTGAAAAAACCCCGCCGGTGACGGTGGTGAATTTCGACCGCACGGGCATCACGGATACCATCGCTGGCCGCACGCCCGATACGAGTGACACGAACCAAGCGGTCTGGAACTTCTCGGCCACGACTCCGCTGATCAACCTCCCACAAGGTTATGCTGCCACCAATCACAAGATCTACGGCGGCATCAAGGACACGTGGAGTGTAGGCACTGCCTATAATCCGGTGATGTCTTTGATTTCTGGAAATTTCCAGAATCAGACCAATCCGGCCAATGGTTCGACCACATCGGCCACAGGCATTCTCCTTTGGAAGAAGGAGGATTTCTTGAACGGTGCTAATACGAAGAGGGTCACCCTCCCTTATGGCACGCAGCTCAGTGCGACTTATTCGGGCGGAAACGGCTCATCCCTTAGCGTCCACCTTGTAGCGAAAGAGGCTGGCATTTGCTACGTCTCCAACACCAGCAGCCAATCTGCCGACGCAACGGTGACCTTTAATTCTGCCACCACGCAGTGGGCTGCCATTGATACGACCACCTATGCGATTGGTTCATATGCCAGCCGCACATTTACCAACGTGGAAGCCGTGGGTCTGTTTTATGCGATGAGTAACACCAACACGACGGGCCAATCGAGTATCAGTGTGAGCAAACTCCAACTTGCCCTGCCCGCCGCTGCACTGATTGATGAACCTTTCGCGCCGACCGGACTTATTGCGACCCCTGGCACGACTTCAATCGCCTTGGACTGGGCGAATAACACCGAGCCAGATATAATCGGCTACAACGTGTATCGCCGGGAGATTGACGACCATTTTGTTCGGATTGCCTCCGGGTTGACGAACAGTGCTCGGACGGACACCACGGCCGCGACGCACACGCCCTACGAATATGCAGTCACAGCAATCAGGCAGGGGGGCTTCGAATCGCTCGTAAGCTCGATTGTGTCCGCCGAGCGGCTCAATAGGGCGCCCGTCTTCTCGGCTAGCACCTTGACGAAAGCAAATGCGACCGCCGGCACGGCTTATACTGCTTCTATCTCATCCAATAGCTCAGATGCGGACGGAGATGCCAGAACCTATTCCGCGACCAGCCTCACACCCGCTTGGCTGACAGTGGCGGCCAATGGCGCGCTTTCTGGCACACCGGGCAATGCTGATGTCGGCTTGAACCAGTGGACTGTCCAAGTCTCCGACGGCTATGGTGGCGTAGGCACCGCCACGTTGCAGATTACGGTGCAATCGCTTTTCGATGTCTGGGCGAACGGCGCCACGACCTTTGTTGCGGATACCAACAAGGACGGGGTCGCCGACGGTCTAGCTTGGCTGTTAGGAGCCAGCACGGCGACGACCTACGCGCGGTCGTTGTTGCCTGTCGACTCGGTCAGCAATGGCGACTTGTCGATCAGCTTCAGAGTTCTCACATCCGCCAAGCGTGGCCCCGCTGTATTGAAGCTACAGTATAGTAACGACCTCGGGATCACTGATCCTTGGACGAATCATACCGTCATCGTGCCCGACACGACCAGCACGGTTGGCGGCGTCAGCTTTGTGGTTACACCCGTCAGCGGAACGAATCTTAATCAGATCCAAGCGACCTTACCGGCCAGTGCCCAAGGCACCACAGGCCGCTCCTTTGTTCGCCTCCTCGCCGAATCTACGGGAGCGCTCTGAGCTCGCATCGTAAGATGCCGATGGCAGCCATCGTTTCTGATAATCCATCCATCTCCGTCGATCCTAGCAGACAAGTGTATCCCGCTTCCGGCTGGTCGCTCAAAAAAGCGACAGAGTATTAAACACCACTGAGTGATGCGCACATCGTCTGTTTAACTCCATTATTAGGATAAGAAAAATTCAGGGAGCTGGACCGTCCAAAAAACATTCAATCCACGGCACCGGAGTGCCGTGGATTGATTAAAACCAAGATTCAGTTGGTTGCTCAGTGATGCGAGACTTCGCTGGCGGCGGGCGCGGACTCGGCGGACTTCTTGTTGCCGTAGCCGATGATGACCGTGGAGCCAACGAGCAGCGCCAGCATCAACGCGACCAGCTTCTTCGTATTAGAGCCAGCGGCCTTCCATTCTTTGAAGAAGATGCCCCAGAGCGTGCTAAAAATGATGATGCTCGCCATGTGCAGCGTCCAGCTGCTGAACTTGTAATTCCCCATTTGGCTTTCGCCCATCTGGTAGAAAAAGAACTGCAGATACCACAGCGTGCCGGCGGCGATACAGAAGAGGTAGTTCGGCAAGAGCGGCACAGGGCTGCCGAGTTCGAAGACGCCGCCTTCGATTTTGCCGCCGTGTCCGTCGCCGCCTTCCGTGTGACCGGCCACCGGTTTTACGGTCGGGCTTAAATATTGGTGAGCCGAACCGTTCTTAATGTGTAGGATTACGCACCAGATGAAATTGGTCGTCAGGCCACCGAGCAGAATCACCAGAATCACCGGCAAACCGACCCAGAGCGGTCCGGTGCCGTGCGATGCGCTGATTTTTGTGATGGGATCGCCAAACTGAAAACCGAACGAGAAGCACGAGCTCATGATTCCAGAGAAGGTCGCGATGCCGAGGCCCTTCCAGAGATGAAATTCCTGAGTGGCGGACTCCGACGCAGACATCTCCTTTTCCTTGCGCACGCCGGCCCAGCCGCCGAGCGAAATGCCCAGCAAGCAGACCAACACGCCGAGCAACACGATGGGGCCGCCCGCACTCGTGCCTTTTGAATTCAAGAGGATGGTCGCGAACTCGCCCTTCACCATCGGCGGAATGAGCGTGCCGAACGCCGCGCAGTAACCGAGTGCGATGGCCAAGCCGAGCGACATGCCGAGGTAGCGCATCGTCAGGCCGAAAGTTAGACCACCAAGTCCCCACAATGCGCCCATGAGGTAAGTCATCCAGAACGTGTAGCGCGGAGTCTCTTGCAACACGGCGAGCAAATCGTTCGAGAGCAGGAACGCGCCGACCCAGGGGCAGATCAGCCAACTGAACATGCCGCCTGCGAGCCAGAAGGTTTCCCAGGACCATTTGCGGACGCCCTTGTAGGGCACATAAAAACTGCCGGAGGCAAGACCGCCGAGCCAGTGAAAGACTACGCCAAGGAGGGGATTTGGATTCATAATTTGTGGGGTGTGTGGGGGTAAAAATTAGACTGCACGCAACGCCGCTTGGTGGCTTTGCGCGAGGCGGCTCATACCAGTTTAAGCTGTTTGCGCGCGGCGACGGCGAGGTCGTTGAACTTGTCCTTCAGCTCCGGCTGCCGGTAATCGGTGCCATACGTTGGCACGATTTCCGGAACGCGTGAGACCAGATGCGGGAAGGACTTTCGGATAACCTCAAGCACGATGTTCACGCATACCGACGCACCGGGGCTGGCGCCGAGGAGGGCGGACATAGATTTGTCGGCGGACGTCAGCACTTCCGTGCCGAAGTGGACGATGCCGGCTTCGCCGTCGGTTTTCTTGATCGCCTGCACGCGGATGCCGCCGTCCACGAGCTTCCAGTCCTCGGCTTTTGCGTTGGGATAGAAGATGTGCATCACGCGCATGCGATCAGCCATACTTTGCGTGCCTTGCTGCACGAGGTAGCGGACGAGCGGGAGATTGGTGGCGCCGATTTTGAGCAGCGTCATCAAATTGTGCGGCTTCACCGAGCGAGGCAGATCGGTCCAACTGCCGGTGCGGTGTAGGAAGCGCGTGGTCCATGCAGCGAAGGGGCCAAAAAGAAGCGTCTTCTTGCCGTCGAGGATGCGCGTGTCGAGGTGCGGCACGGCCATGGTGGGCGCCTCGGGCAGATTCTGCCCGTAAACCTTGGCCTCGTGCTTGGCGACGATCTCGGGCTTGTCGCATACGAGCCAGTGGCCGCCGATGGGGAAACCGCCGAGGCCCTTCGCTTCGGGCAGGCCGGCTTTCTGGAGGAGCAAAATGCTACCGCCGCCAGCACCGACGAAGACGAATTTGGCGAGGGTGGTGTGCGTTGCGCCGGTTTTAAGATTCTTGACCGTGACGGCCCAGCGGCCGTCGGGCTGCTTGGCGAGATCGACGACCTTGTGGCTCGCGGCGACGCTGCAGTCGTTCTGTCGGTCGAGCCAGCCGAGGAGCTTGCGGGAGACATTGCCGAAATTGATGTCGGTGCCGCCGTCCATTTTGGTCGCGGCAATCGGTTGCTGCGGGTCGCGGCCTTCGACGAGCAACGGCGCCCACGAGCCGACTTTCGCGTGGGCGGTGGTGAACTCCATTGAGGCGAAAAAGTGGTGCGCCTTCATGCCGTCGTAGCGGGAGCGCAGGAATTTCACCTGATCCTCGCTGTCGACGAAACTGATATGCTGGACCGGATTGATGAATTCCTTGGGGTTGTCGATCATGCCGGTCGCGACGGCATGGGCCCAGAATTGGAGCGACTGTTCGAACTCCTGGAAAATATCGATGACCTTCTGGACTTTTACCGGGCTGCCGTCGGCGGGCTTCGGCGTGTAGCTGACTTCGCAGATACCGGCGTGGCCGGTGCCGGCGTTGTTCCAGCCGTTGGAGCTTTCGAAGGCGAGCTCGTCCGCTGCTTCATAAACCTGAATGCGGAGTTTTGGGTCGAGCCGCTTGAGCAACGCGCCGAGGTTGGCCGACATGATGCCGCTGCCGATTAGGACTACGTCGGGGTTTTCAACGAAAGAGCTCATGAGGTGAACGGGTTTCTATCACATTGCACGCGAAGCGCACGAAGAATGGTTCAGTTTTTCGGACGGTAGGTGACAGCGTCGAGCTGGCGGGAGAAGTGCTCGCGGAAGGAAGCCAGATTCTTCACGGCGCGGAGGGCGATGAGCTGGTTGGCGAGGTTGCCGACGGCGGAGCCTTCGAGGCTGAACGCGACGACCGGCAGACCGGCGGCGTCGGCGGTGGCCTGGCAAAGTAACGTGTTCTTCGAGCCGCCGCCGACCATGAGGATGCGCTCGAACTTGCGGCCGGACAGGCGTTCGAAATTCGCGATGGCGTCGGCGTGGCCTCGACCGAGCGAATCGCAGATGAGGCGCACGTAACCGGCGAGGTCGCGCGGAGCTTTGGTGCCATGTTTGCGCAGTTGCGCGTCGATCGCGGCCTTCATCGAGACCGGGTTCGCGAGGGTGGGGTCCTTGACGTCGAGCAAGCGGGCCGGAGCGGGAAGAGCAGCGGCTTGTTTGATCAACTTGGCCCACGCCGCGTTGGAGTCCGGGCGGCTGTTGAAGGACTTCAGCGTGCCTTCGAGCAACCAGAGGCCGATGACGTTGACGAGCGGGCGGTATTCGCCGCGACCGGTGCGGTCATTGGCGACGCGCGAGGCGAGCGCCTCGGTGCCAATTAGCGGGCGGTCGCCCTCAAAACCGGCGATGGACCAAGTGCCCGAACTGAGGAAAATGTCGGTGCCAGCGGGCGAGGCGGGCATCGCGTCGTAGGCGCAAGTCGTGTCGTGACCGGGCACG
>JACCDO010524816.1_pt1 | contig 40315 bp, 76 predicted proteins | sample 7446101 | NCBI WGS metagenome assembly JACCDO01 (sample SAMN15323440, study PRJNA562643) | freshwater metagenome | isolation source: river surface water | place: USA:Blue River Watershed | collected 2017-08-16 | reverse complement strand
AATTTTCTGAAATGTATTCTTGCATTTCTTCTTCAGTCATACCTTCAAGTTCTGGATAATCTGCTACTGTGATTTCTACTGGTTCTCTTGCAACCATAGTGTTGTAATACTCAACCATTCTAACTGAAATAGTTGTTGGTGTTTCTGTGTTTTTTTTCTTTTTCATATTATTTTATATCCTATTTTATTACCAATATAAAAGACTACATCTCCATTTTTCAAATTAAACATTTTTTGACAATAATTAATCCATTCAATAGGTGTTATATTGTTTAGTTTAAAATATTCAATTGCATTATCACTCACTACAGTCTCTTTCATTATTAATTTTATTATAAGTTTAAAAAAAGTTTACTGAATAATTATATCAACAATCTTATTACCTTCTGTTACAAATCTAACTTTACCAGATTGAGATTTCCAGTTGTAAATATCACCTAATTGACGAAGAGCTCCATCTACTGTTGTACATTTAACAATTGTAGATTGTCTTGTTTGTATTTTAGATAACATTTGACCCATATCGAATCCTTTAGTATTAATTAACTGGTTAAGAGCTTTTTGATAATATCTCTTTCCACCAAGTTCATTATAATAATCAAACTTAGAAATATCTTTTAATCTCTGAATCAAGTAATTATAATCAGATTGATCAAAGTGTAATTGACCTGATTTAAATAATGGATAAGATATTTTTGGACAAGTTCTACTATCATCATTATTTAAGATATAAAATAATGATTCGTGGTCAAATGAGTTATTAAAGATATTATATACTTGTGAATATAGTACATAATTTTGATTACCTTTCTGAGCCTCACTATTCATAAAGTCAGATACATCCCATTCTTTAGAAGCGGTATTTAATAAAGTAATATCATTTAAGATAGATGCCATTGTAAGACTACTATCAATAACATAAGATACTGGAATATTTAAATCTTTACAAGCTTCGAAACGGTGTTGACCATCTACGATTTTAAGTGGCACTTTTACATCTTCAACATCTAAGATACAGATAACTGCATTAGTCTTAATATGTTTTTTAGAAACTGATTGTTTGATTTTATTTAGATTAGAAGTATCTAAATTTCTATTACCACCGATATGTCCAAACATTGAATAGTTGGTTGTGGTAAAAATTGGAGTCAACATAGTTGACGAGTCTGTTACCTGAGCTGGTAAAGCATTAATTACATTTTTCATTTTTATAAAGTTTAATTTTCTATTTCAATACCTATCAGAGCGTATTGATAAATTCTCACTTCTTTGGCCAAAAAGTATATCTTATATATTATGTTTTTAAAAAGTTTAAATTATTTTTTAAAATATATCATTCCCCATAAATACTTACGTTCAGGGTTTATTTGATTGTGAAATGATAACTCTTCCCAACTTGTCCATTCCAGATTTTCTCCAAAGGTACATTCATCTGAATATGTAAATGAGAATTTAGTATATCCTAAATCATTTAAAATCTTTGCAATATCATTCATATTCTGATATTGTTCTTCCGCCCACTCAAATGAAAATACTGTTGATTCTAATAGTTTTGTTAGACCTTTTATAACTTGCAATTCATATCCTTCGACATCAATTTTAACAAAGTCTGGAATACCATATTCATCAATAATTTGATCTAGTGTAGTTGTTTGTACTTCTATGGAGTTATCCCAATTATACTCACCAGTAAACCTTGATCTATTTATCCAATCTTCTGAAAATGTTGATATCGTATCAGCATTAGATATCTTAAAAACTTTAGTTTCAATTTTATCAGAAAGTCCTCTACTGTCTATAATAATTTTATCTAAGTAATTAGTAAATCTATTATTCAAATAACTAATTAAAGATGGATTTGGTTCAAAGCAAACAGTCTTTTCACTTCTAGCTAGAAAGAACTCCGCCATATTTCCTCTGTTTGCACCTATGTCAAATACTAATTTTTTCATTACTATATTTATATAGTTAATATCTAAAAGTTTCTTAAAAAAAAATTATAATCCCAAAGTATTTAATTTTTCTCCACGATCCCACGCTACTTCATCTTCTAAATGGTAAACATCCTTACTCATATTATAATTAGTCATAAATATTTCATGTTTATAATGCCTATTCATACAACTGATTAAAGATTCACATTCCTCAATAATATCAATCTCCTTTGTCTGAGGTATTGAATTTTTATCAATTGGTCTATATAAGAAATAAACAATAGGTCTCATTTGATTTGGATATGGATCATCATTTACTTCTAACTCAATACGCCATTTATTACCATGTTCCCAATATCTCTTATTAAGACATCTACCTAAAAAGAACAACCCTTCATTATTATCTTCCCTAACAGTAAAGAATATATGAACACCATTCCAACCATCTACTATTTTCTCAAATGGTTTATCTAAATTGGTACCAACTATATTAATACCTGGAAGTGCTTGAATAGACATAAGAAGATTTTTATACTCCCTTTTTAATTTATGTCTGGTTATATTCGGTGACGACTTTCTAAGAACTAAACTCATAGTATATTATTTAATTTATCATTTCTCTCTACCACTTTCAAATATGGACATTCAGGTGGTGTTTTACCATTCTCATCAATTCTAAACGGTATTATATTTCTTTTTACTTCTTCGTCAGATAGTATATCACCTTCGATATTCATCTTCATACAATCAGATCGGTATAGAGGGTTTAAGCCACTTTGCACCATTTCATATTTATAGTATTGACAACCCCAACAATTATAATATCGTTGTTCTGGAATAATTATTAATTTGGGACCAGTATTTTCCATAATACTAATATATGTAATAAATTATAAAGTTTTGCAAATGATATATAGTTTATGGTTATAGCATTTTCAACAAATAAAGTAGCTGATAAAGCTGGTATTTATCTAACAAAGAAATTCAGTAATTGGATTGAAGAAATGACAGAAGAAGGAAAACGTATTGAAATAGTTAATGTTAATTCTTCTGGTAGTAATAATGGTTGGATGATGATAGTTCAATATCATATAATTGAAAATTCTAAAAAGTCCTAAATCAGGACTTTTTTTATTATATTTGCAGTATGAAAATCTATTTCACCATAACTGCTGGAATGTTAAATCGTGCCTCTGTTAGAACACAATTAAATAACTCTAAATCCAAACTAGAATACTGGTATCCTGGTTGTAGAGTTCTTCTAACAGAAAGTAAAGGATTATTAGAATCTGAATTTTATTTTGAAGCTGATAATCTACCTCTTGAATCTGAGAGACAAATGAAGAACTGGTTAAATAAACTTAAAAAAATATCTATCTCATAAAATGATAAAGTCAATACGCAAATTTATATCTAAGGTTAAAAATATAAATAGACAAGTCGATTTTGAAAGGAATAAATACTTCCTTTTAAAAGAGGAACATATGACTAAATATTTTCCTGAATTTACCAAGTACGGTGAAGACCAGTGGGAACTTGAATTCTCATTAGGTAATGGATTAAGTGTGCTTTTTGGTAATGGTGGTAGTTTAGTTTATCTATCTAAAGGTGATCCACAAAATGGATATTCAACTATTTTATATTCTGAGAATGTTACAATTGGTGATTTGGCTAGATATGTTAATAAGTTTCAAACTGATGAATATAAATCTGCAATGATTAGATCAGAAAAATTAGATCAATTAGGAATATGACACTGAAACAATTATATGAGGAAAAAAGGGATGTTAAACAATCTTATATTCCTGAGAAGTGGTTAGCTAGTTTTAATCAATTTATGTTTGGTCAGACGTGTGCCATAGAACATAAAGAAGATGGTTCAATTGAGTTTGTAACCTATTATCATGACTTTGTTATATGGTATGAAGCTAATAAGATAGCAATTGAACGAGATATTAATATCGATACGATATTAGAATAGTTACTTCTGTGCCAGATGTTTCATAGATATCTGTATAGTTCGTTAGGTAAATCCCATTTAGTCATACCTAATAGTTTGGTTATAGATTTAACAAATTTTTTACGATCTTCTTCAGAACCATGTATTAACTTTTCAAGTTCAATAATCTTATTATATTGACTATCTGAATAATCATCTTTTAACTTTTTGGTATCATCAATCAATTTTTGAGCTTCGATACTAAACTTATCAGTAGATGATTCATTAAATGATTTTAAATGTTTCATATATTATATATTGTTTTTTTAATTTAACTTATCTTATTAAATATATACATATATGGCAAAGAAATCACTTGATGAAATAGCGAGACAATTAGAGTCTAAAATTCAATCTGATGTAAATAAGAAGCAAGAACTTGAAAGAGTCATTTGGGAGCAACGTGAAAAGGCAAGACAGGAATATTTAAAAAGAAATCAGATGTATGAAAAGACATCAATTCCATCAAATGCTGCTGTAGCATCGGCAGCTGCAGGTGGTAGTAAATCTTCTACTGTTACACCAGAAGTAGAGCCTACTTATTGGGCATTAGTTTTTAATGAGGATTCTAATGGAGTTGGATATGTTCCTCAAAGTATGGATCAAGATCCAGATGGTAATATTTACGTTGGGTCAATATCACTTTTGAATGCTCAAAATAGTTTAGTTAGAAAACTCTCACCATCTGGTGATGTTCTTTGGGAAAAGACTTTATCGAATACTGGCTCAGCCAATATGGAGATAGTGAGAGTCATGTCTGTTCCTAATGATGGTGGTGTAATTATTTTATATAGAGGTGCTATAAGAAAATTAGACACTAATGGAAATCTTGATTGGAGCTTCTTACAAGATAGTGGAAGTCCAGTAGAATTTTCAGCATGTTGTTTAAATGCAGCAGCTGATAATGAGTCATTTTATGTATTTGGAGTTGATGATAATGGTGGTAGTAAATTTCAAATTGCCTCATTTGATACATATTTTGGAACAAAAACTATTAACGAGAGAATAGTTATTTTTGGAGAAACAGGATACGCAAGTTATGTTAATATGTTTCTTAATAGTAATAATGATATTGTAGTTGGACTTTCTTATAACATATTTTCTGGAGCAACATATTGGTACACAACAATTGTTGTGATCGAAGGTTCTAGTTTAAGTTCAGGTGTTAATATTTTAAACCAATGGAATTTAGATCCATATGAATATAACTCACCATCTTCTCCAGGCGTTAACAATCAGAATATACGAGGTCTTGCTGTAGACCTTAATGATAATATTATAGCTTGTGGATATAATACAGGTATAACTCTAATACCAGCTGATTTTTCAGTTGGTGTTGGTTTGATGTTGGATATAGTACTTAATTCAACTCCTTTTGAGCATAAGTCTTTAGCAGTTCCTAATGGAAGTAGTGGGGATGTTTTTATTATTGGTCAAGATGGTCCTAGTGTAATAAAGGTAGTTAAATTAAGTAGTTTTGTTCCACAATTTTCTTACACAATTGAATCTCTTAGTGAGAATGGTTTATCAATTGAAGGTGAAAATACAACTGCTAATTCTTGTATTAAAATTGTTGATGGTTCGATGTTGATAACAGCTAGTTATAATGATGGTACACCTAAAGAATTATTATTAAAGTTACCACTAACTAATTTAAGTGGTTATCCTGATACCAGTTCTACTACTTATGGTGATTTTATTTTTACAAATAGTCCAATTATTCAAAATACTATATTTCCTTCTACGACTACAAAGTCATTTTTTGTGTCTAATTCTCTTTTGTTGAGTAATGATTTAACTCAAGTTTCTGGATTTTCTTCACCAAGTATTACTCAAACATCAACTCAAACTTCTTTTGATTAAAATCTTTGTGTAGTCCATCTAACTATGTGACTTCCATATAACATCATTATGTAAGAGGCGTATATGATACTATGGATAACTTCAAAGACTATTTGAATTAATTTAGAATCATCCATATACATTAATCCACCTTTAAAAAGTGATTGAGATAAGGATTCATTAATAGTATAAAATATAAAAAATAAAGTGGTAAAAACTATAAATCTTCTCATTCTTTGTGTGTGATATTCTATATATCAATCTTAATTAAATATATACGTTATAAAAATTTTTTTTTCATGAAACATCTGAAGAGATTTAATGAGTCTAAAGTATGGAATTATTCACATAGTGAGTTAAAAGAGATGCTTAATGGATGTGAAGATATTTTAAGCAATTTAAAAGATGATGATTTTGATACTAATATAAATTTCTTTTATAACCCTTGGATTACTTTTAACTTCAAAAGAGATCAAGAATTTACTTATAGTGATATTAGTGAAGTAGTAGAAACACTTAAATCATACTTAAATAATTGGGGATTTAAAGTTGACTGGCAAAGTCCAGAAGAAAGAAAGAATCAAATTCCAACTATTACCAGATCACGCATTATGAATCCTATGACATTTGAACCTGAGAATCCAGTGAGTAGATGTAGTATAACATTTAGATTTTAAACTTTGTAGTATTTAACATATCTACAATCCAAGTAGCATATTGTTTCGGTGTGAACTTATCTCCATTTGTTTTTAATAGTTTTTCAAACTCTGAGTTAACTGTATCAGATACTTTTACACCCCACGATGAAGTTTTACCAGTATCTATACCTTTACTATACGGTCTTTGAGTGGTAGATATTTTATTTTCTGATAACCATTCATTTACAATCTTTTCTACTTTAGCTTCATCTTCTTTCTTATACCAATAGAATTTCATATGGTCATTATCTTCTAAATAATGATTAAGACTATATCCAAATTTTAATGACACTGCAGATTCTTTTAAGTCACCAGATTCACACGCCTTATAGAATTTTGAGATAAGACTATTGAGTGAATTAATCCAAGATTTAAAGTTATCAATGTTTCTATCAAATGTTAGATAGTAGTTATAAGTAATTTCACCACTACTTCCAACTTCTTTCTTTTTTAACTTTCTATTAAAGTTAAATCCTAACCATTCACCTTGATCATCTTGAGCAGCCATTATAAGAGGATTACTAACTGAATAGGTTTTAAGATATCCATCAAGTAATGATTTAAATTTAGTAGAGTTTTCACTAATCCACTTTTTTAACTCTGGAGATTCACTACCAACTGATTTACGAATTAAATTGTTATAAATCCAACTTGATAAATTTAAGTCTGGATTAGTAGACATTTTCTGTTTAATATATCCTTCTAATTTATCCATAGTTTCTTTACTTGGACTAAAGAATTTATTATTTTCAAACTGTTTATAATTAGATAGGTGTTTCATTATAAACCACATTTTTTTAGAAACTCTTCATAGTTAAAATTTATATCTTCTTTTTTGAAAATCTCAATTTGACTATTAGCAATTTCCATTCTATTGTCTTTATCTTTAACTTGTAGTAGTATATCAATGATTCCTTCAATCATTGGTTTCTCGTCATAGTTAAGTTCAGATATTGATTTAAGATGTTTCACTTTATTTTAATTTCTTTTTAAATGATTCGAAAGTTTTGATATACTTTACTTCATTAGATTCTTTAACTTCAGATATTACTTTTTTCAATTCTTCAGTATTATCTTTCATAATAACTTCATCAAATCCTTCTTCGGGTGAAACTTCTTGGTAGTTTTTAAACATACGATCAAATACATCATCAGATATGGTTTTTGACTTTCCTAACTTCTTAGCTTCTTCAGCTCTTTTTCTACCTACTTGTTTAATGATATCTTCTGAACCTTTGAAGTTAAATACAACTGCAACTTTATGATATTCACCTTCTTGACCTTCGATTGCTTTAAGAGCTCCTTTTCTTGATCCAGCATTCATATTAGTCATATCTACAACTATGTTATCTTGGCCCTTAGCACCTGCTACTTTTTCAGTGAATAGTTTTTGAACTTTACCATTAGCCTCAACTACTTTATCATAAACTAATTTAGGAGCTCCTGGCCAGTTCATATAGGCAGGAGCTGGAACAACTTTACCATACTTTTCACTCACATCACCTTCATTAGAATCAGCAGGTGGTGACATAAACATATCGTCATAAGTCCAACCGTATTCTTCGGCAACTTGTTCAGCTAGTTCGTCTCTATTAATTACATAAGGTTTAACTTCACTGAATGTTTGTTTTATCCAAGTTGATTTACCAACTGATGGTGGTCCGACTAATACGTAAATTGTTTTTTTCATATTTTGTTTTATATTTTATCTAAAGCAGATGCCAAATCCCAATCTTTTTGTGTGACACTATTACTTGATTGTGTTTTAAGTGATATAAATAACTTACTACCACTCCAATGTAAATAATTTGGTTGATGATTTAAGTTCTCAAATACTTTCATACTCTCGGATATAAAATTAGTCATTTCATTCACATTATAAAATGTATACTCTTGAACTATCTGATTTGTTATAGGATCTCCATATGCTAATTTATGTGAAGTCTGCCAACCCATATTTTCAAATCTTATAACTATATGTGCGTATTTTTCAGTATATTTTTTACTCTCTGTTTGACCAGTAAAATGTAAATTACTATTACCATCCCACTTATCTACATCTACATTTATTTGTCTTTCAGTTCTAATTGGTTGGTGGATACCATCAGACGCCATTATTTTATAAATCCTAAACTCTTTTAAAATAAGATTCTCAGTCTCGGCCCAATTGATTAATCGTTTTATATCACTCCATTTATCTTTTAATGAGATATAATCACCTTGAGATAGGTCTTGACGAAATGCATTATTTGAGTTTTTACCAATGTATACATAAATAGATTGTCTTCTTTCAATTGTATCATACCTTACTTGTGCTGGTTGTTTTGTATCAATCTCAACAGGAATTTCATTATCTAAAAATGAGTCTTGTAGAATATCTAATATTTCAGACTTTAAATAGTTTAAAGGAACCTCAGTAGCTGACTCATTAAATTTTTTAATATACCTCATAGTATATTATATATTATTTATCTTTTATCAAATACCAGGCACCATCCCATATCTTCATATTGTATTATGATATAATCTCTACTATCAGTATCTTTACCAATTGATACATCGAGGTAATCTCCTTTCCAATCAAAGGCTCGATATTTAGTATAACTTGGATTAGAGAAAATAGTATCTGTAAGAACATAAGATGATTCTAAATCACCGTCAGTAACTACTTCTAAATTATAGTCGATTGTTATTATTTGTATATTATAGTCTACTGGTTGCCATTCACTGAACCAATTAGGAAAGGTGTCGACTACATTGTAATAGACTTTAGATACGTGTTGAGCTTGTAAAAAATTAGGCAATAAAAGGAGTGCAAAAATAATTTTTTTCATTTTCCAGGGTGTTTAAGTTGACTACAAATATACGGAGGAAATAAAAATTTTTTCTGGGAATTTTCTAAAAAATAACAACGAGAGAATTATAGAGAGGTCTGTTTTTATATACAGATATGAATTCTTCAATTGATTCAAATGGTAGATAAGATTCAGATGCTGCTACTTCAAAATTATAGTCTTTGCAATAGCTCTCTAAAGTTTTGAGTATATTAAAAAACTCTTCATTATTAATAGGTGTTCTGGGTCTTGCCTGAGACCTTGGAATTTCTTCACTATACCAATCACCACTTTTTATTTCAATAGAAATACAATCTTCAATTAAACTGGGTCTGTTTCTATCTTTAAATCTTGGTGCGGTTCTAATGAACTGTATTTGTACTAAGTGGTCATCTGAGAAATCATAAAGATATTCTTTAATATCATCTATAAAGTCTCCACTAAATTTAGTCTCGTCAAATTTAGATTTGAACTTATCATTATTAATAATTTCGGAACTAATACTAATTGATTCAAATGATTTATATGATTTAATGTGTCTCATTATTGGTATATATAAAAAAACCTTCTAATAATTTAGAAGGTCATTTTGGTTAGGTTATGTGTGTTTTATCAATTATTTAAAATCTTTAAAACTTACTATTATACTCTCTGCAAGATTTTGATCTAAGTTAGAATCATTCTGTTTATAAGTAGATCCTACATTATCTTTTTCAGGAGCATCTGAAAGTTTTTGAAAGTCATCACCATCTTCAGGACGTGTATGAATCTTATTAACTGTCTCAGCATCTTCAATTTCAACAGTTTGTTGTAATCTTTGATACTTACCATCAGTATGTGGTTTAGAGTCAGATGGATTAACTTCCATATCAGCTGCATTAGACAACTTCTGAAATCCTTCACCGTTCATATCAACAGTAGAATCTGTATTATTTTTTATTTTAGTTCCATTAGAAAGGTGTTGGAAATTATCTGTGTTCTCATCTCTATCTTGTGGAACTACAGTCTTCTCTGCGTTCTTGTTAATAACCGTCATATCTGAAAGATTACTATCATTTTCGTGGATAGGATGTGTCTTTAAATACTTCATATTTATAGTCTTTAATTTTCTTATATATTAAATAAAAATATCAAAAAATGAACTTTTGTTATATGTAATATACAATAGTATAAATCTTTAAAAAATTCAATTATTTATGGCAAACACTATTTATTCAAAAGTTACTATTGAACCACAAGAAGCTATGGACAAGATCTGTGATATGATTGAATCTATGCCAAGAGCTGATTATGGTAAGGAAACTAAAGTTATTGTAGAATCATTCTACACTGAAGAAGAAATTAAATCAACTTATGGTAATGGACAAACTGAACATCCAATTACTGAGGATGGTGTAAACCACTCTTGGTTATATGACCACGTTGGTTCAAAATGGTTAACAGTTGGCGTTGATGATGATATCAGAATTGAATCAGCTGGTTCCACACCAGATGGCTTCCTAATTAAACTATACAATATTTGTAGCAGTGAATTTGAAAATGTTGTAGTAGATTGTAAATGGTATGACGAAAGTGAAACAGAATGTGGAGTATCTAAAGTGATGAATGGTATTTATACTGAAGATGAATCATTCTTAGAGAATGATGAGATTTGGGACCCAGCTTATTATGTAGAAGGTGATGAAGATATTGATGATGTGAAAGAGTATTTAATTTCACAAAATAGTTCATACTTAACCGAAGATAAGATTAATGAAATGGATGAAGATGAAATGAGAGATACTTTCTCTCAGTGGAAAAATGAAGAAAAGTGGGATGATATCTCTTCTAAATGGGATGATATGTTATCTTCTTGTGAAGAGGCAATCGAAACAGAAGACTTTGATTTTCCAATATCAAAAATTGTATTAATTACTGAAAAAGTATCATAAGTAAAAAACCCTCTAAATGTTAGAGGGTTTTTAGTTTTATCTTTTGTCCTATTTTAATATTGTAGTTTTTAATATTATTTATTCTACATAATTCATCAACTGTTGTTTGGTTATTTTTAGCCAATGAATATACGGTATCTCCTTTTTTAACAGTGTAGTATTTTACTTCTTTTTGTACCTTAGTTTCTTTAACCTCAATTTTGGCCTCAGTTTTTTTAGTTTCGACTGGTGTAAATACACTTTTAACTGGTATATTTATTTTTAGATTCTTAGATAGGTGATTTTTTACTTCGGTATAGGCCCATCTTGGAACTGATCTACTACTATATGATGATCCCCATACTCTTCTACCTTTTGTTGAATCTATGTCAATATGTAATACTTGAGCATCTGAATATACTCCTATTCCTAATATATTATACTTACTTGCTATTGTAATTAGTCTTTTAATAGAGTCTCTATTTGGTTTGTCTAAATACAGGTCTAATGCTTTACCTGACAAATGTGCTGATCTTCTTGCACCACCTACATTTCTATTTGTTTTAGAATCTCTATATCCCCATTTTATTTTTATTGGTTTTCCGAATTCAGACTGTATTGAATCAAAGATGTTTACTAAGTTAGAGTCTACTTTATTGAATATAGAGCTATCATTAATGGATACTATCGAGTCTACTGTTTCCATTTTTTGGAACCCCATGTAATGTACTTTTCTATCAACTGGTTCTTTTTCAAAAGAAAATGATTCGGTAATAAAAATGAACATAGCATAGGTAAAGATCATCCAGAATCCAAATTTAAAATGTGGTATTTTACTAATAGTCATAACTCGTTGTATTTTAAAACAATAGAGTAAATATATATCACAATTTATTTCGTGTCAATTTTTATAACAATTAAAATATTTAAAAAAATAAAACCCACATTATAGTGGGTTTATAGAAATAAAAATTTTTTTTGGTGTTGAATCGTAACGAGATTATTTACTCGAATCATCTAAGAACTTCTTTTCATCATCACTGAGAGAATCAATTCCTTTTTCATTTATTTTATCCAAGATGTCATCTAAATTGTATTCTGTTTTTATTTCAGAATGTGCGATATCTTTAAATAGATCAATATTAATCATAGAAGTATCAATTTCTGGAATTGATTTTAGCACATCGATATTATTATGCATCTTTGACTCTACCATCATCTTAACTTTGGTTAACTCTTTAACCATTTTATAAACTGGTTCAGGTATAACATCTTTTGGTAGTCTATCGGTCATAAAGAACTTTTCGTATTTAATTGCGATATCAACTCTTACCTTTGATAGTTCAAATTTAAGTCTTTCATCAAAGACCATTTTACTAGTTGTTTCAAATGACTCCATTAACTTCTCAGCGGTATTATTACCCTTAGGTACAAAGAAACCAAACTGACATAAGAATTCAATTTTATCTTTTTGTATCTCTTCTTCAGTGAAACTTAGTTTATGTAGATTTTTAATCCACTTTTTGATTTTTGGAACATCAGATACTTCTTCTCGTTTGATAGGTATTATAAACATAGGTTTAATATTTTATTTTAAATAGTGGTCTTGAGCTAATTTTTTATATTCACCAAATAAATGTTTTAGTTTCCTTTCTCTTATGCAAACTGAATCGTTATTAATATGGTGCTTTAACTTATCTATAACATTGGTAAATTGATCATCTTCTGGTGTTCCACCTACATGATCGGAATCACACCATCTAATAATCTCACCACAATTTTGACAAATGGTAGATTGTGATACATTTATATTATCGTTGTAGTACATTAAATATTTTTACTTTTAATGTCTATGAATACTGGAACCATTCGGAATATTACTAGTAATAGTATTAACAATGACCAATAAATATAACCAATGTTACCTAAGAAGGTAGTTAGTAAAAATTGTGATCCAAAAATAATAGGTACTAATGTAAAAAAGAAGAATAAGGTTCTTTTTGGTTCTACCATATTATCATACCAACTGTTAGCTTTAATAATACTTTTAATCATTTATATTCCTAATTTATTTAATTTTTCGTTTCTTTCGGTACTAATAATTTCAGATATTATATCACTACCAAACATCTTTGATAGTTTGTCTATGTGATACTTAATATCTTTTTGTCTAAAATATGTATCTAAATCTGGACTATTTGTTTTAATAAATTTTATCCATTCTTGTTGGTCATTTAGATCAATAACAGGACAGAACCATCCTGCTTCTACTATATGAGTTTTATCATATACTGGATAAGTGCTTTTTATTTCCATTACAATATGTAGTTGCCAATTAGACCTTATATTGGTTAGTTTATCGGCGTGTTCAGTGAAGATGTTATTTAGGGTCCTGCCAAATTGAACTGTTTTGATATTACCCTCTCTATCAATAAAGTTAGAGAAATATCGTTTAGCATAGTTTACTTTATGAAGTGGAGAATTGACACCAAACCTATTTTTATAGATTATACCTTTGAGTTTATTTGCCCATTTATTATCTAAATCATAGATAACATCATTTTCTAAGTAAAAACAATCAACATCTTTTATCCAGGAAAACTTACCACTTGATGTTATTTGGGGAATAAATTTATAAGTATCTCCGTTTTGAATCTTATGAAGCATTAAAATTAGTATTTAGACAAATATAATTAAAATGATTTATAATACCAATTTTTACCATTATTATTAGAATTTACATCATCTTGATATATGTAGTTAATGGATATGGAGTAGATTTTTTCTAAAATATTTTCTAAATTATCAGCACTACCACCAACTGTTGATAAGATATCCATTATTTGAGATCTCATTGGATTGATTAATTCAGGTAATTTCTTTTTGAATTTAAGAGCTGATTTTCTATCTGCAAACACACAGACATCACCTTTTGTCATTAGAGGATTTAGTTCTATTGTAACTTCACTGGTATTTTTATAAAGATCTGTCACACCCATATATTGTTCATCACCTGGATAAACATACTCATTTGAATCTTCTAAATAGTTCCATTCTCTTAAACCATCTTGCCAATAAGATAAACTAACAATCATACAGAATAATGGTTTTCTCGAAGAAGCTTTATCTGCTCTATCTGCCTTTTTTAAATTTACTACCGTTGTAGCAGTTGGTAGCATATCGAACTCCAAAGTAAATGATAAAGTCTCTCTACCTTCAGTCCAGTTTCGCAACAAATCTTCTTCATCATGTGTTTTTATCAGTGTAGAATTTACATTGGTTTGTGGTCCATTCCAATGTGGCGTACCATAGTAAAATTGACATCTTAATTGTGTAAATTCACCAGTGAATATTCTTGTTGAGCTATTTAAATTACCCAAATGCACATTATAGTGACCATGTAACTTCTCTGTTCCGTAATCAGTTAACTTAATACCTCTGGATATTTTTCCAAGATCTTGAAGTTTTCTACCTGCTCTTATATAAGATTCAGGCTTTAGTTCCTCGTTAAATGATTTTAGATATTTCATAATTTATATATTAAATGTCTGAATTTATTTATTCTTTTTAAGGTGTAAAATATCTTCTTTATCGAAAAGATAAACAGGTAGAGTCTTTCTATCTTCTATTTTGATTGCCTTCCACAACCTATTTAATCCATCACATACCGATAGGTTGTCACCGTCTTTAATAACTAATATTGGAAACTTAGTATCAGCATTTAACATTCTTTCTTTATGATCTGGATTTTTAAGAGAGTATAATTTTTTCCACCATTTTAGATTATGTTTTATCTTATCTAAATCGAATCGTTGATGATAATATTTTTCTTTATTCTTTTTAACAAACTTATATACTTTTTCAACACTCCAAGTGTTACCGTCATCATCTGAAAAATGACTACCTTTAAAGTAGTTACTTTTTTCAAAGATTTGAAAGTTAATTAGGTATTTCAAAATTAAATGTTAATTTATTAATATATATAAATATATTTTTAAAAATAATCTATACATTATGAAACACCTTAAATCATTTAAAGTTTTTGAAGAACTCGACACAGATGCAAAAACAGATAATAAGATGAGACAAAACTCTAGCAAATTTGTTGAGATGGCAAAGAAGTATGAAGCTTCTCTAAGACAAAAAGGCATTAAAATGTCTTCTAAAGATGTTAGAGATGATAATGATAAGAATAAACTTTGGAAAGAAGCTCTAGATAAGATTAAAGGTGGGGAAGATAAGGTAGCATATGGAATGATGAAATGGTCTGGTGATATCTGTCAGTCTTTTTCAATTATATCACCTGCTGGTGGTATTGAGGCTTTAAGAAAACCAATTACTGGATTTGATATGACAGTATCATATACAGAAGAACCTGGTAAGTGGTGCACATTTACGGTATATAACACACCTGAAAATGCTAAATCACTTTATATGGAAGTTGATGGTGAAGTATTGTTTCAATGGGATAGTTATGAAAATAAAGCAAAGGGTAAATTAGCTTAATTTCAAACTGTTTAAGTTATAACTTCTGGACAACTGTTTACCTATTTGTGGGTCAACATCTTGAAAGTATTTAACGATCTCTGTAAAAATTTGATCCTTAGTGATTATACTTTCGGATTCTATTCTTTCTTTTTCTTGAGAAACTGATATTCTTCTTTTAATAACTGATTTTTTTAGTCTCCACTTTTCATCCCAATATTCTAAGTGTAAAGAACTTCTATCACTATCAAATGAATCTTTCCAATCAATAATAAAAAACTCTTTAACAAGTGGCATTGGATAGTAGATATAATGAACTGATAAGTCAAACATATCAAATCCTTTAAAAAGTGAGTTAAACTCTTCTTTTGCATTAGCCGTATCTCTACTATATTGAATAGGTAACGCACCTGATAATATATCTAAGAATTCATTTCTTAGATAACAGTCTCTATTATATTGTTGATATCTCTTATTCATTAAGAATAAATAAAGTCAATTTTTAGGTCTCTATTTTCTTGAGTATTATTTCTGATTTGTTTCCAACCCCTTGTTTCTAATTTAACTCTTCGGTGTTCTATTCTTTTATTTGAATACATTTTAGCTTCCATATTTATGGAGAACACTCTACTTCGACAGTGTAGAATAGCATTTGGAAAGTCTTCGTGTAGTCTCTCACCATCCCAAGATACACCACAACAACTTATATCAACATTAGAAATCAGATCAACAAATCCCTGTCTATATGATAGTGTGTCTTTATATTGAAATCCTAAACTTGGTCTAATTAGCTGAACTATCTTTTTACCTTTTATCCAAGTATGAGGTTCATTAATAACGTGAATCTCTGAATACATCTCCTGTAGGTCTTTACCATTTAAAGTTTCCATGTATTGATAACCATTTTGTTCAAGTACTGATTCTATAAAGGTAACAGCTTTTGACCCACATAATATATCAACATCATGTATTGGTTGGTCTGAGATGATATCTCTAATTGCTCCACCGAATATACGAACTAAGTTAAATTTACTTCCGAATAGTTCATTCGAATCAAATTCTAAATATTCTGAGAGTTTATTTTCTATTTTATCTTCTATCATAATCCTAATTGCTTTAATTGAAATTCTCTAAAAACATCTAATTTTATAAATAGGTATTCTGGATAGTATTCGGAATATCCAGTTTCATCTTTAAGTAATAAGAAATTTCTTTCGTTACTACCAACTTCTCTAAGTATAGAGTCAACAACTGTCCAAATTGAACCAATCTTTAATCTTGGTGGTGTCCAACCGTTCATATTATTATTTGAACATATTACAATATCTCCTGGTTTCATATTCGCTAATATACAAAATAATATCTGGATCTGAATAATTTTTACTATATTTGTCTTAAACTATTCCGCAATGCAAATTATTTACATTTTACTTAACTTTATATTATTAATATTCCCTGTAATTTATATTACCAGATTTATAAAAGAAACTATAGAACACAGAAAGAGAATGAAGAAGATTAGTGAATTCTCTGACTTCAGCTCAAATATTACTTCTTTGATTGAAGAGATAAAAGACCCAATAGCAAGAAAAGAGTGCACTGAATTTCTTATAAAGAGTCTTGATTTTTTATCAGCAAATTCAAAAGATAGAATTATACAATTCGATTCTGCCAAAGTTAAACAAGAAATGTTCTCAAAATGGGGTAAGCATATTCCAAGTTATGTAGAATCACAAAGAGATAAAAAATTAGAAAAATTAGGAATTTAACCTTATATTTGTAGAAATAATAACAAATGAGAGCTTTCCTTAAAACACAACCAAAAACTGAAGAAGATATAAAGTGTGATAAAGATTGTATGATTCGTTCTGTTGCAATCGCTACTGGTACACCTTATACCAAAGTACATGAGATTATGTATAAGAATGGGTGGAGAGCCACTCGTAGAAATTCAAAAGGTAATTGGGAAGATCAAATTACGGAAACACTAACTGAATTAGGATTTAAATTCCTTAGAGTGTCTTATCCAGCTGTTAAAGGTCAGTCTAGAATGACTGCTCGTAAAATGGTAAATGAAGGCACTTACATTCTAAGAATGTCTAAACACGTTGCTGCTTATAAAGAAGGTATTTTGATGGATACTTGGGATTGCTCAGATAAGTGTGTCTATTTTGCTTGGGAGGTTTGGAAATGAGTTTGTATAAAATGAAGTTTGACTTCTCTCGTCAATCTTGGTATGACCCAGATGGTGTTTACCTTTTAGTTGAAAAACACACAGATAGGTATTTAAATAATATTGGGACAGATTGTACTTGGAAAAATTTACTAACTGGTGAGTTAATAAACAATTGGGATCATGTAATGAGACCTCTTACACAATTAGAAGTAAGAGAATTTAGGTTAAATTTAATTGTAAAATAATACAACATTTGTCTAATGCTTTACTAAAAATAACCCACCCAGGGTGGCTCCCTTAATGGTTCTTGCCGACAAGAAACATCCCTCTTGAAAAGATACAGGGGGCGAAATGGATGAAAAATCCAGTCTAAAAGGCTGGATTTTTCATTTAATATATAATTAATGAAACATTTAAATAACTTTGAAGAACATAATGAGAGTAAATTAGGTAAGTTTTTTGCGGGTGCTGCGGTCGCTGGTGCTACCTTATGGGGAGCCAATGCTATTATGAATCCAGTAACAAAAGCAACTGCTAAATATCAAGAAACTGATCTCGCTCATTTTCCGGAGTTCCTTGTTATAACACTAGGAATGGATGATAACATTCAGGTAAGTGTAAACGAGAATGATGGGGTTATTGGATCTCAAATGAAACATGGTAAACACACCAGATACACTATAACAGTTGAAGAAGGAACAGACAAAGTATATTACAAAGTGAGCACATTCGGTGGCTATATTTACGCAACAACTAATAAGTCTAACTTACCAGGTAGTGAGATGATTGATCTTTCAGAGTTGGAAGTTGTTGAAGAAAATAATGAATATAGAATATTAAGAGTACCATCATTTTGGTCAAGTTTAGATTTTATATTAGTTAATAAAGGATATGGTAATCCAAAAAATGAATTTGAAATGAATGGTGAAAGATACACCTACTTTGAAAAGTCTTTTAGTTTCTTAGAAGGTAGAGCATCATTTGTAGTTAAATGTAAATAGTTCCAAAGTATTAAAAAATTCCAAATAACTTCTTTCTTTTAGTTGTAGGAGTTTCTTTTACTTCTTCTTTTATTTCTTCGACTTCTTCTTTTGATTCATAATCACTAAGAAGCTCATCTAAGATATCGTTACGCTCTTCCATTAGATCATACTCAGGAAATATACTTTTGAATTTTTTATTATCAATCTCTTGTACCTTTTCATACATAAGATTTTTAATTAATTCAAATTTTTTCTCATGTCCATCTGACTCAATTTCAACATCTCCTCCGGTGCGATAAAGTGTAACCTTTGATAATTTATTTTCATAGAAATAGAGAGATACCTTATCGGTATTTTTGACTAATTTAAAAGTCTTTGAGAATGATAATTTATCCATAACATAATCATTGGATACATTAATAACCTCAATTACCTTATCTAAAACATAATTTTGCTTTTGCTTGCTTAAAATCATTTGGTATATTTTTTACAAATATACTAAATTAAATCAAAATAGATATAGACCTCTTTAATATTTTTCTCAGGTATTCTTGGTGGTCTTACATTTGTTTCAAGATATTTAACCTCTACTTTAAACCCATTAGATTCTAAATATGATTTAATAGTATCAATTGCCTCTCTAACTTCATTTAAATCTACATTAACTCTTGAAAACCCACTTCTTTTTTCAGCACCTGAAATCCAAACATATGGTTTTCCATCAATCCACCCTGCTGTGTGTGATACATATTTACCACCATCAGCAAAATCTGAAAACGTATCTTTCTTAATATCAACTAAAATATCTTCAACGTATTTAGTTATTTCATGTCTAATTTTAGAATTTGGAAGACACCATTTTGGTACATTATGTTTAGATTCAAAACTCTTAATATATTTCATATTACCATTCAATATTAGTCAATTGAGGTGATGGATATAATGTCTTATTATAATATTTTTCAAATACTTCTCTATATTTTTGACACCACTCATCAATATTTGGAATATTCATTTGTTCCATTTTACTACCTAATCCTGTTGACATATAAGCTTGTAATTCATCTGGTAATACGTGGTCTGCATATCCATATTCAGTGATACATTTACACATCATATCTCTAACAGTTGGGTCACAATCCTCATTCATCTTCATCATCTCCTCTCTATATTCTGGTAGAGTAAAAAACATTGCATGTGCGAATTCGTGCTCAAGTAGTGCATTTGATAACTCATCAACACCTAATAGGTAATAATTATGACCACCTTCTATTGTTCTGATTGTATTAATTACGGATAACATTAGTTTGTCCCAGTTGTTTATTTCATCTTCTGGTACGTTAAACATACACTCTTCTAATACAGTTGAAGGTATATTAAATCCAGCCCAGTCCGAACCATATGTAAAATCTTTTTTACCATATTGTTGTTTATAGATATCCATAAATCTAGATACTTTGAATTGCTTATTGATTATCTCATCAAATGAGCTCTCGTAATATTCTTGAGCTCTCATAAACATTAGTGCTCTTGTATGAGTATCATCTGATTTAATTGCCCAAATATGGTCACCACAGTGATATAGTTCAATTCTACTTGAAAATAAGTCAAGTTCTGGTTTCATATTTTGCTCTAAGAACAATTCATATTTCTTAATAATCATTTTTCTTTATTATTTTTAAGTGAGTATAATCTCATTATTCCTTTTTTAATAGTCTCACCTGCAAGGTTAACTCTTTTCTCAGTATATTTTAAAAATTGATCAACTGACATATTCTTAACTTTATCACCAGTTATAGAAGGCTTATCTTGATGAGTTAATTTCGAGTCTACTCTACTCTTAATAAGTTGATTTGCCAATCCTGTTTTAAGTGATTTTAGAAAAAAATTAACATCTGCTTCTGGATAAAACTCTTTTACCTTTTCCTCCATTTCTTTTTTGAAATCATCAGCTTTAAATTCGGTCATCATTTGAGCATACTTCCAAGATGGTGATTTAGTCTTTAGTTCGTCTAAATCCATCTTCTTAACAAATGACCAAGATTCTTGAATCATCGCATTCACTTCGTGTAATTCACTCCAATATAGATAAAATCCTATTTTATTATACCAAGTTTTCCAAATTTCTTTTCTCAGTCTTGGTCTATTAGCATCTAATGCAAAAGTTAAATCTACTGATAATTGACCCGACCCACTTAAAATCCTATTCCATCCTTCATAGGCATGATTCAATTCATGTGATATAGCTGATTCAGCCTCAATCATCATTTCATCAATATTATTAAATTTATCTGATATAATACAACCTACCTCAAGTCTTAAATGTAAATTTTTTGGCTCTTTATCATTAATTGGATCCATTAGATATGATCCATCACTTTCTTTGTCACCTATATTATAACAAGCACCAGATGTGTTCCAATTTTTATATAAGTATGTTTTAGGGTATCTATTTTTAAACTCATCATCAGCTATTACAGTTGCGCTGTAATCTACTTTCATTGATATAACTGGGAACTTAGACCATAAGTCTGAGTTAATAAATGATTTTAAGTCTTCACTATTATATTCTTTAGTAAGTGGTTCTTTTTTACCATCAGGTTTAAGAAACTCATTTATATAGTTTCTGTAATCATCAGTTATCAAATCTATTAGTGGTAGAGTAGCCTCCGCTAATCCAACAGCCTCATTAAATTTTTTAATATACCTCATAAATTATATATTAAATAATATATCACCATAATTATTTTGTATTATGTTACAACAATCTGATAATCAATCATATAATTTTATGTTATTTTACACCCTACGATAAAATAAAAACCTAACTTTTATGAAAAATTTATTTTTTTTACTCTTTTTATTTGTTTGTTTACATGCGTTTTCACAGTGTGAGAACGATACCATTAACCCTTGGTTTGAAAATTTTAATCCAGAACCTACCTTAAATTGTGGTGATGATCTATCTACCGCTATGCCACTTGCGTATGATGAATGTGATACTAATGTAACAATAGTTTACTATGAAGAGATTTTAAATAGCAATTATTGTCAGAATACACAAGATTTATTCAGAGTCTACAGAGCGTTCGATGATAGTGGTAACAGTGTTGTTGAATCTCAAATAATTCACATAGTTGATGAATCAAGTCCTGAATTTACTAATATAACTTCTGATATTATATCAACTTGTGGTGAGTTCGAATTTGCAGATCCTATTGTTACCGATAACTGTAGTAGTGTATATATGACCTCTGAGGTAATTGTTGTTGATAGTATATCACCTTGTAATTATTCAAAAGTTAAAATTTGGACTGCTTTTGATCAGTGTGGTAATGGTAATTCAATATCACAGACTATTACAGTTGAGGATAATATACCACCAGTTATATCAGGCCAAATTGAAGTTGAGATGTTAGAAGATTCAAACATCGACACTATTATGGTATCAGTAAATGATAATTGTTCAGAGGTTGATATTACTTACACAGACTTAGAGGTTTCTGGTAACAATATAATTAGAACATATACAGCCACTGATCAGTGTGGCAATTTTTCCACTTTTGAGCAGATAATTGATATACTTGAAGATGATGAAGATAGTCATCTTGTTGCAATTTGTCATCGAACTGGAAATGGTAGTTACCATACAATATGGGTAGCACCTCAGGCAGTTCAAGCACACTTAAATCATGGTGATTACTTAGGACCGTGTCAAGAGTCTTTAATAATTGATTGGCGACCATTTTTTCCACAATCTAATATGCAAGTGAAGGTTATTAAAGATACTAATAATAAATATCATAAACTAGTTAGAAATAAAGAATAAAAAAGTGGACTAAGGTCCACTTTTTTTATTAATAAATAGTAACATGAAAACAAGTAAATTTTTAATATTTTTAATAGTATTTTTTCAATCGATTAATTTACTATCACAATGTGCAGGTAATATCTCTTGGACACTATCACCTGTTAGTCCTGATAATACATACGCACCTGGGTCAGTAGTAGATCTTTGTGTTACTATGGATGGGTGGAATGGTAATACTCAGGGATCTAATTGGCTTGAAGGATTTGGACTGACTTTAGGCAATGGGTGGGTAAATGTAACACCAGTGACACCACCACAAGATGCTGGAGCTGATGCAAGTGGAACTTGGATATGGATGCCAACTGTTACATCTGCATCAACTGGAAATGTTGCTGGACCAGGTTATTTTTTCGAAGGACCTTCAGGTCCTGTTGATGGTGATACTGGAAATGATTGGGGAGATTTTTGTTTTGATGGGTTATGCACTTGGGAATTTTGTGTAACATTAGAAGTTGATAATAGTAGTAATCCTTTGAGTCTATATATTGGAGTGACTCCATATGCAGATGGAACAATGGGTAGTTGGGGAAATCCAGATTGTGTTGATCCTGAATCTCCTATATTTGATGGAACAATTGGATGTCTAACCCTTGGTTGTACTGACCCAACTGCTTGTAACTACGACCCACTCGCTGGGTGTGATGATGGGTCTTGTATTATTTCCGGATGTACTGATCCAAATGCTTGTAATTATGATCCACTTGCTGGTTGTGACGATGGATCTTGTACATATCCTGGATGTATTGACTTAACTGCTTGTAACTTTAATCCTCTAGCGGGTTGTGATAATGGTACTTGTGAATATTTTTCAATAACTAACATTGTTCATCAAATGATGCCTTGTCCAGATACTGTTTGTATAAATTCTCAAGTTATGTATAATGTAACTGGTAATTTAGGATCAAATTATGAGTGGATAATATCAGGTGGTGGAACTACGAATTTTACAGGCAATACTCTTTGTAATGTTAATTGGGGTAATGTACCTGGTCAATACACTCTAAGTGCTAGAGAAACAACACCATCCGGATGTATAAGTGAGTGGGAGAATTGTACCATCGAGGTAATTATACCAAATATTGACTTTGATACTAATGAATACACTATTTGTTTAGATGATATAGTACCATTAAGTGCACAGCCAGTTGGTGGAGAATGGATAAGTCCATTTATAACTGGTAATACTTTTTTTGGTAATACACCTGGAGATCACCAAGTTGGATATACTGCTGAAATTCAAGGCTGCTCTATAACAGAGTATTTAACTGTAAATGTTAAACCAAAATTCCAACATCCAACTCTTTTAGTTGGAGATACATTGGTACTTCTATGTGAAGAGCCAAGTGTTCAACTTTATAGTGTTTTAGAAGAAGATGGGTTTACCTATACTTGGACTATTGATAAATCACTATATGATATAAGTAGTGATATTACTATTGATTGGGATGATACTACATTGAGTTATTTAGTAAGTGTTTGGGGTGAGGATACATTAGGGTGTCTTAGTGAAAAAAGAGAATTCTTTGTTAAAACTGAATCTTGTACTATGGTTTATGCACCTAATTCTTTTACACCTAATAATGACGGTATTAATGATGTGTTTAATATATCTGGTGTTGGAATATATGAGCCAACTCTTATTATTGCAAATAGATGGGGAGATCTTTTTTATCAAACAGATGACATTAAAAAAGGTTGGACTGGTGATAACGGTAGAGGATATTATAGTCAAGATGGTATCTATACTTGGAGACTCTCATATAAAGACTATTTAAACTTTAGTAGAGAAATTCAAGGTATTGTATATTTGATAAGATAAGTTGTAATATAATACTACCAACTATTTTGTTAAATAAAATTATATATACTATATGAAAAAGATTATAATATTATTATTTATTGTTATTGGATTCTCATCTTGTGTTTCCAAACATCCTAAGTGTGCAGCATATGATAGAGTTCAGAATGTTGAAGTAAAATGAGAAAGTTAATAACTACACTATCAATTCTAATTACTAACCTTGTATATTCACAAGTTAGTTCAAATATTTCTATTGATGTTTCTCTTTATAGAGAACCACAATCTATAACGAGTATTAGTAAAAATTGGAGAGTAGATACTGAGTCAAATAGAGAACTTGGGGCAGCACTATTACTTGCTGGTTTCACAACAACGGCACTCTGTATTTACGAAGGAAATGAAACTTGGAAGAGATCATCTTCTACAGGATGGAAATATGATCCATTTATATCACAATCAACAAGACCATTTATGATGACTATTGGTGTTAGTTCTTCTCTGGCTGGTCTTTATTTTCTACTTAAATAAATTATTGCGTGTCAGTTATATTACCGTGTAAAATGAACGTAATGTAATTTGCGGTGTCTCTATAATGTGGATAGTGACATTCTGTAAAAATTTTAAAAGTGGATTCTTCAAATTCATTTGTAACTTCCTTTTTAAGTAGAACTGCTTCAATCTCCTTTAACTTACTTTTTTGAACAGGTTCTGAGAAATGTATAGTTAGTTGTATGTATCTTTCATTATATCTATCATAGTCCTCATCTAATTCAAAGTGTCTAAAATCAACATCAAATTTTGACTTCATATACCTTTTTAGTCTAAGACCATCTACCCATGCGGTGTTATCATCTTCAACAAAAATCCAGTTTTCAGCTTCTTGATCACTCTTCAATTTTGTATAAATCTCTAAAATATATCCTTCTGTGTTGCCAAGAGCCAAGTACTTTTTAAGTGTGAAACTTTCTAGTATATTTTCATCTTCAAGTCTAGATATAGATGACTTTAGCTCTTCTAGTATTTTAGAACTATTACTATTTGAGATAATCCAATCATTTATTAAATTTGTAGTATCTTGTGTTATTGTTCCAGTAACTTTAATTTTAGGACTAATTTCTACCGTAAAATAGTTATCATTATTTTGATTTATTTCAAAATTACAAATTTGATCCAAATCATCTGTTATGTTAAAGAAGTACTCTTTTAATACATCAGCGTCTGAATTATTAGACTCAAAAAATTTTTTTAAATGTTTCATTATATTATATATATTATATGAAGTGGTTAAAATTATTCGAGGACTTTAAAAAAATAAAAGATATTACAATAATTGGTGGTGGTATTTCATCTCTATACGCAGCCTATCTTTTAAAAAATAAATTTCCAGAAATTAAATTCACTATAATAGAAAAGGATTCTGAGTGTGGTGGTAGAGTTAAAATGTCTGAAATAGATGGTATTAAATTACCAATCGGTGCTCATTTCTCTAGATTAGATAAGGATAAAATATTGAGCAAGTTGTTAAAAGATTTGGATATTAAAGTAGAACCTTATAATTTGAAAATAGACTATACTTTTGAAAAGTCTAATGTTGATGAGTTTATTAGTAAGTTAAAAAAATCAATTTCTAAATTTGATAGAAGTCAATTCACATTTAAAGAATTTGCAAAAGAGGTTCTAAAAGATGATTATGATAATTTTATTAATATGATGGGATATACTGACTTTGAAAACTACGATTTAAAAGACGCTTTAGAAAGTTATGGATTAGAAGATAACATACCTGGGTATGAAATAGCTGATATACCATGGGATGAATTAGTTATTAAACTTATTGATTTTATTGGTAAGGAAAACATTATATTAAACACAGAGATTAAATCAATAGAAAAAATTGGTTCTAAGTATTTAATTAACTCTAAATGGAAATCAGATGGTGTTATTATTGGAGTAACTGTTGGTCAGTTAAGAAAATTATTGAAAAATGAAATTTATGATGGAATAGAATCTCAGAATTTTATAAAAGTATTTGCAAAAACAGAATTAGATATTGATAACTACACGGTAGTCGATTCAGAACTTAGAAAGGTAATACCACTTGATAAAGATGTTTATACTGTCGCATTTTCTGATAATAAAGACTCGCGAAAGCTGAATAGTGAAGATAAGGGATATATCGAAAAACTACTTAGTAATCATTTCTCAAAGTCTATTAAATTAAAAGATGTTAAAAAATTTTTCTGGGATGAAGGAACACATTATTTCAAACCTCTTTCAAAAAAATGGAAAAATAGAAAAGACTTTATATATGAGTGTCAACACCCAAAGAGTAATATGTGGGTAATTGGTGAAATGGTTGCAGAGAAACAAGGTTGGGTTGAAGGTGCATTATCATCAGTTGAAAATATTAGTTTATTCAAATAATTTTTTTATTTAATGAAAATTTGTTATATTAGCTATATAAATATCTAATATGAAATTAGTAGAGGAAATTCAACCAAATAATTTATTTTCGAGAATACTTGATGAAAAAAGAAAGTATACACCAAGAGATTCTAAAATCAGTCCAATTACTAAAGGAAAAAAACTTGGACCAAAATATACAGTGGATGAATGCACAGTATTGGTACATATGGTCTTATATCCAGGAATAATTGGTGGTAGTCTCGAGAATGATATTCAGATTATATCTGAGGTATTTAATAGAACAAAGGCTTCTATCACAATGACAATGAGTAATGCTAGAGCGATTCTTTTTAAGACAAGTAAATTAGAGAATGTTAGTTCTAACATGAAATTGGCATGTGAGAAGTATAAAAATCTATCAAAAAATAACTTTACAAATTTAGTTGGTGAAATCATAATGAAATATGATTATAATAAACGTTAAACACACGCTTCCCATCTCGAAGGATAATGAGAGGAATAATACGTCCTTTAATGTTTAACTGTATATCAAGTAGTAAATACGTCCAAGGAAATTCCTTCAAGTCGAAACGGTTATGACGCCTGGCACAGGATTACGTTGTGGGTTCGAGTCCCATCTTGATATCTTATGTATATGAGCTACTTAAAAGATTCTTTAAATATTGATTTTAGAGACATTAAAATGTATATTGTCACAGAGGGTGATTTCACACCCGAAGTCAATATATCTAAACTTCGAAAAGGTAAGAATTGGATATTTAGTCAACCATACTGGTCTATACTAAAAGAGTGGAGGGGTAGATCAACAATTACAGGATCTGTTGCTCTTTATGCCTTTGGTCTAATTGATAGAATGCCGAAAGATGTAGATCTTTTGGTCGATGCTAGCACCTTTAATCCTAACAGGCAATTATATCACAATAGATATCCAGGTATGGAGGGTAAAATGGATGTATTGGGGTACTATACCGATAAGAATTATAATGTTGACTTTTTTGATAGTAAAGAACATACCATAATTGAATGTGATGGATTTTTATTTCATCATCCATTTGAGATAATTCAAACTAAGATTGATATTATTGACTTTCGATCTGGTGGTGATAATAAAGACTTCTATGATCTCTGCGATGTCTTTAGAAAGATTAAACCCGATTTTGTCGCAAGTGTTTTAAAATAAAAAAGCCTCACATAAATAGTGTGAGGCTTTTTAATATATAATATATGGTTAACGTGACTTTTAATATAGATTTAAGTGGTGAAGTATTTGATAAAGTTTTTATAGCTGGATACTTTAGTTTTTGGGGAATGGTTGAGATGACTCAAAGTAGTAATTCAATATATTCATATACTGTTCAACTAGAAGAGAATAAAACTCACGAGTATAAGTTCTTAATTCTTCGACCAGGAGAATTAGAAAAATGGGAGATTTTAGAATCAAGAGCATCTACAAACTATAATAGGACTGTTGATGTTGGTGATGTTGATATGAATCTACCAGCTTCTTTCTTTTCTATATGTGATTAATTATTCATTAGAATATCTTACCTCAAATCCACCTGTTTTTCTCCATTCTTCATTTTCCTCACCAATTTCATACCAAGAGTTTTCACCATCCCATGCTGAATTGTAATACTCTGTCCAGTCATAATCTGATTTTATTGAACCCAATTCATCTCTAGTTTCTTCGTCTAAATCTTCATAGATTTCATCAAAATCTAAATCTGTGATGAAGTCAAGAAACTCTTCTTCCGAGTTACCATCATATCCAAACTGTCTGAATTTTTCCGGATCGAGATGTGCGGTTTTTGTGTGTTGTAAAATAGTTAAACTTTCTACCTTTCTAATTTGATACATATTAATTTATTATTTGATTTATTTTATTGTCCCTTTCTATGCTTGGAAACGCTTTTTTAAATTTCATATCTTTTATCTCATCTTCTCTATCGAGATATGATTTTTCTAATAATTTAAATTCTTCTTTTGTTATTGAGTCTTCTGATATAACTTCAAAATTTTCTATTAATGTAATTTCCGATATTAGTCCAAAAAATCTTCTGACAAATTTCAACTCATAGTTAATTCCGTTTTTTTTAAATTTAACAATATAAGTACTTACTTCCCAGTCAAAGCACAAATCCTTTGATTCCGCGGTAGATATGACTTCAAGACATATTTTAACTAAATTATTCATTGATATAAATAAATGTTTCATGTCCTGTATCTTTTTCACGAACAACGTCCATTTGTGAAATAGCATCATATAAAGAATCAGCCCAGTCACAATTTGATGGTGCTGGCATATTATAAGAATTTTCTTTTATGTATTCTGTCATTTCCTCTTCAGTCATTCCGTTCAACTCCGGATACTCATTTACATTTATATCAATTGATTCACGAACAATCCAAAGAGTTTGTTCTTCACAAAGTCTAACTTTTAATGTTTCAATTTTTGTATTTTCTTTTTCCATAGTAACATTTATAATGATATAATAAAAAAAGTTTAATTATTTTTTGTTGTATTAAATTATAACATTTTTATATATACCTTAAAAAATAATCAAAATTATGAAAAAAGTACTATTTATCACAAGCCTTGTTCTCACTACAATTGCTGTGACTTTTTTTAGTTGTAAAAAAGATGTGTTAGATATAGAACCAATATCTACTAATGATTCTTCTACAATACTTGAGAGAAAGTGTGCAGCAAACGATGTTCTACAAGAAGATTTAAAAAGTAATCCAGAATTGGCTAAAAAAATGGATGATATTGAAAAATTTACAGAAGATTTTGTTAGTCAAAAAAGATTAATCTCAGGTGGTATAATAGAAATACCAGTTATTGTAAATGTATTGTATAAAACATCTGCTCAAAATATATCAGATGCTCAAATTCAATCTCAGATAGCTGTTCTTAATAACGATTTTAAAGCTTTAAATACTGACTACAATAACACACCATCGATATTCCAACCAATTAGATCTGGAAATTTTGGAATTCAATTTGTATTAGAAGGTGTCGTTAGAAAGTCTACTACAAAGACCTCTTGGAGTACAAATAATGCAATGAAGCAATCGTCACAAGGTGGAATAAATCCAACATCACCAACAACAAATCTTAATATATGGGTTTGTAATTTGAGTAATGGAATTTTAGGATATGCTCAATTCCCAGGTGGATCTTCTGCAACAGATGGTGTTGTAATTGATGATAATGCTTTTGGGACTGTTGGAACAGTTACTTCACCTTATAACAAGGGTAGAACTGCCACTCATGAGGTTGGACATTGGTTAAACCTTAGACACATTTGGGGTGATGCTACGTGTGGTAGTGATCTAGTATCTGATACTCCACAACATAACACTGCTAATTATGGATGTCCAACCTATCCACATTATTCAACTTGTACCGGCACTCCTATTGAGATGACGATGAATTATATGGATTATACTAACGATGCTTGTATGTATATGTTTACACAAGGTCAGAAGACAAGAGCTATGGCCATATTTGCAGTTGGTGGTCCAAGATACAGTTTCGCACAATAATACAAATATTAACTAATAAAAAAACCCTATCAAATTGATAGGGTTTTTTATTTCTTAGATAGGTGTAATTTATTTAGTAAAATTATAGCTTCTTAAGCAGTGTCCAGTCCAAGCAAATAGTCCCAATGATACTGGAACAAAAAGACTAGCACCACCTAAATAAGACAAATGCATCACTACAGCTCCTGACATAATGCTTGATAGTACAAGTGCTCCATAAATTGATGTACGTGGATAAATCAATAAAAGAACTCCAACTATCTCTGCAATTCCTACTAATGTTAGGTAAGGTAGCATATTGAAAAGTTGAAAGGTTTGAACCATTTGTTCAGATCCGGTAACTTTAGAAATGCCACTCATTATTAACATAAATGAGCAGACTGTAGTAAATAACCATCCTAAGTTTTTAAGTGTAAAATATTTCATCATAACATATTATAGTACTTAGTCAAGTAAAAGTTTACTTTAGAAGATCATCAATCTTTTTATCTCTAATCCAAGTTGTTTTAAGATTAACTACACTATCAACCCAATCATTTTTTAAATCCTTAATGAAGTATTCTTTTTCATAATCTTCAATATTCATCTGCCTTAAAGTTGCGAAGACCAATTGTTGTTCTTTTTTAAAAAACAAATATCCATAATCATATGGATCTAATCTATGTGGATCATCTACTACAACATTACTACTAGTTAAATAGATAGTTGGTAGTTTGATTTCTTTATCAATTAATTCAGATATTTTATCATAGTAAATATTCGGAGCGACAATAATAATATCCAATCTAAATAAGTTAGACATTATTTTTTCTTTGACCATTTCCCAGGTAAATCTTGTTGATGACTTTATACAGTTACATTTCAGAGCAGTGTCATTATCACTATAGATGTATAAAACGTTTTTCCCAATTAGGTCGTAGAAATCGACTAAGGATGATAGTATATAAGTCGATCCAGATCCCATAACAACTTTTGCCTTATTACCGATTTCTATCATATTAAATCATCTAAATTTTTTCTTCTTCTGTAAGCACTTTTTGATTTCTCGATTTCCTTTTTTGTATTTTGAAACCCCATATAGTTATCAAATAATAGTAGTGTTGCATCACTTATCTTTTCAGAAATACAATCATCACAGATAGCGAGTATTATTCTATCACCATCGTGTGTAGACCCATACCCAGCTTCGATTATATGAATAATACCACCACTAACCATATCATTATTAATGGTTGTAGTTTTACCATTCTCAAGCCTCTCATTCTTCCAAAGAATTTCTTCCTCTGTTATAGAGTCAGTATTTGAACGAGCTCCCTTTTTAGAGTATTCGTGTGGTATTACATTATTTTTATTACAACAAATACAATACATTAAATTAGTGACATATTAGGATGCTCAAATTCTATATGAGCAAAATGATTATTAATCAACATTTCTTTATGTCCACAGTAAGGACAATAGTGACCTGGATCCGAACTTAATATATCTTCTATCATTTCATTTCTATTCTTTGACTTAACACGATTTTCATATTCGTCTATATGAATAGATAGATTATTACTACCCCAATACATTCTATATGGTGCTAAAATAAAATCACCATTCCTGTATATGTTTTCAAAAACCAGAAAGTGATCTCTGTCTTCTTTTGGTATAAACTCTTTTATAATCTCAGCATCGTACATATTGCTAATATAAGAAAAATTTATAAAAAAATAAAATTATCTACTCTTTATAACTTTAGGAATTGTTTCATCGTGAATGAAAAGACCCCTTTTACCCTCTTTAACTAACACATCGAAATATCTACCGGGTTCTACTAAATCATCATCATAGTAATGACCAATAGGCATCTTTTTCATTATGACATTAATTTCTGATATTACAATTAGTGGCTCTTCAGGAAACTTTTTTAAAACGTCTTCAGCTATCTTTTTTGACTCTTCTAAATTAGTATCTAATAATACCTGAATTGCTAATCCACGATGATGCCCCTTAGATATTTCAACAGATGTTGGTAGTTCTAAAGAGTTTAATATCTCAACTGATTCTTTCCAATGTGGTGATTCGTAATCACATATGAAGAGATTCATTATTGTCTTTCTTTCAAATTTCTTTAAGTGCTTCATTTGTTTTTTAATCTTTCAGTTTTTCTTTTAGATGCCTCACATTTTGAAATAATATAATCATGTGCTCTTTTAAGTCTTTTCTTAGTTTCTGGATCTTTAGCTCTTGATAGTGCAACTCTACATCTTTGTTCAATTAAATTTAAAATCTGTGATTGTCTCGCGTGTGACTTTGATTTAAAGTCTGGTCTATTAATTGTTTCTTGAATATCTTCTTTAGTTCTAAATTTAACAGGAACTGTATCTTTTGGATTTTCATCTGTGTACAATCTTCTATTAGAACCTTTTGGTTTCTTACCAGTTCCTACTTTTGGATCATTAGATTCATTTATAAATTCTAAAAAATTATTAATATGTATCATCATGGTATATATTATATCCAACAAACTAAGAGTATAGTTATATCATTTAATATGTTTGATGAAGTTATAAATATCTGGAAAAAAGAAATTGAGTCTATTAACGTGGGCGGATTCTCAAGAGTTATTGAAAGTGTAAATTTCTTTCCAATGCAAAGCAGATACTACCCTCATAGTTTAGCCTGGAAAGTAAATTTTAATTTCAAAGACGGAATAAGTGATGGTGTGAATACAATAGTTGTTCCATCAATTTGGGAGGTTGAGTTGAATAAACTATTCATTTCAAAATTTGGAGATAAGTGGAAAGAAGGACCTAATTCTGGTGAGATTCAATTTCACAATAATCTATGTGATTATATGACATATCAGGGATATAGATTTATAGTACAATTCTACCCGGATCAATTCATATCTTTAATTCGCGATAAAAAACTAAATGAAATAGGTATATAATGGGTATACAGAGTAGTGATAGTTACATACACACTTGGTGTGGTAAATGTGAGACTCTTCAAAAAGTCAAGAGAGTAAAACACTATATAGATAAAGATATGATAACAGTTTGTCTATATGGTTGTCCAGTTTGTAGAGATATTAAGATTGAAGAATTATTTCATTAATCTTATGATCTCTTAATTTTGATTTGTAGTTACTTAGTAATTCATACAACTCTTTCGGATCAAAGTGTTTACCATTTTTTCTACAGATCTTACACTCGTAACACTCTGCTTGTGCCCAATCATCATCATCTTCGGTTATATAAATGTAACCTACTTCATATTGATCACCAAATATTTTGAAGAAGTAGGACACACCATCTTCCCTACGATATTCATCACCACAATCTACTTCGTGTTTATTGAATTTTATTCCTAGTTTACTTAATTCTTCTTTATTGGAGTTGACATACTCCCAAATTTTATCTAACGTCATTTAATATATTTTCGATTTTTAGATCTCTTACTCTACTCTTCTCACAACTATCACATATAAAGTTAGAGTCTGACATAGAATAACTATGATATGTAGTGACTGCTTCTATATCTAATTCACCACAACTTTTACATCTAAACTGACCCAATAGTTCACCCATGTACTTTGTTGAGTATTCAACTATACTTTGATATGATTCGTTATATTCTTCTTTCATTCTAAAATAGTATCAAGTTTATCATTACGTAAATACTTTAAAATACTAACGGGTATGTTATTAAAACAAGCAGCCACACCATATAAGAATATGTGAAGTACTTTTTTATCATAAAACTCACTAATAGTAAAATATCCCAGTGTTTCACCACCCATCATATTACTACGAAATCGTGTTACTGTTAGTGAGAAAGTAACACCACCTCCAATAAAATTAACAGAAATTCTATCAGCAAATGCTGAATGGTGGAGTGAGTTTGGATTGCCACTAATATCGGTTTCCATGCTAAAATTTGGTTCACCATGAATACCATTAGACTCTTTAAATCCGATATCTTTAAGTAATTCTATAAATTCTTTCTTTAACATACCTCTAATATACAAATAATATTTTAAATATATAGAGTATGAATAATATTTTATCATTTCAAAAGTTCTTTGAAGAAGTATATTACGATAGTAGAAAAGAAGTAGAAGGTTATGTTGATGCTAATGATTTAGTTGGTCAACGACTTTGGTTTCATACAAACAGAACACACAGAAACAATGGTTGGAATGGGATGATTGGAATTTATGACTCATCTCCAAGTGGTAGAAAAGCTGGACTCGCTGGACGATACACAAATGAAGTAAGATTAAAGGAACCTATTTTCTTTCAAACATCTGAAGCTGGTTCAAAGACTATTAAAGAAACTGATAAAAGAATATTGATAGCCGGTGTTTCTGGAATTGTTGTTCCTACAAGTAATGAGACTAATGGTATGATTAAGATTACTTATAATCCATTTGATGTTGCCTATTTTCATGAAATAGATGATGAGGATAAGAAAGAAATAGTATCAGGAAGTGAGGTCTACTTTAATGCCTCAGAAGATGGTAATTGGGAAATCTGGGTAAAAGATCCAGTTTATTCTAAATAAGTACCCAGGGAAGGACTCGAACCTTCACAGCCTTTCTTAAAGACCTTTCAGTAACTACTTACTTTTTTGAATTACCTACTAACACGACTACCACGAATGTCTACCATGGATACATTCATTCCGCCACCTGAGCATTTTTTATATTATGATTTTTTATTATTGTTGAGAATTTCTTCTAACTTCTCTTCTCTTTTATCAATAGTTAAACAAGAATCACAAACAACGCGAGCACTTTTATTATAGAAATTCATATTACATCTACTACATTTACACAACCAAATATGACTACCATATTGTTGCGAAGGCTTGTAGTTGAATGATTCACCACCACCTATTATATTTTTATCTTTAGAACTCATATCTATAATATATAATTTATTATGAAAGAACACATATTTGTTTATGGATTATTTAGAGATAATTCAAGAAATTTATTAGGAGATTTTATACACTGTGGTAAGGCCTGGGTTAATGGTAAGTTGTACAGAGTAAATGAGTTCTATCCGGGACTTGTTCCAGGTAGTAATAAAGTCTGGGGTGATGTATATTTAATTGATCCAATTGTATTAGGTGATTTAGATATATTTGAAGGTGATGAATATGTTAGAAAAAAGATTAGAACATCGACTGATTTAGATTGTTGGGTTTATATTTACAAAGATGATATATCCAAACACAAAGAGATAAAAAGTGGTGATTGGTTATTGAGATAATAAAAAAAAACCTCTTCGGAGGTTTTTTTTATTATGATATAAAAAGTAGTGTTATCATCAAAATAAATCCAATTATTGATACTATCAATAGTTGCTTAGCTGATTTTTCATTTCTCATTACTGATTACTTTGAGGTTGATCAGATTTAACATTCATCTCCACACGAGTGGCTCCAGCCTTGTTGGTAATAACTTGCTTACCTACTTCTTGAAGACCTTTACTTTCGTAAATCTTCATAGCAGTTGCAACATCAATTGCCTGTTCGGTTTGTTCAGATGGTGTCGGAACAAAACTCAAATAGTTAATATGTACACCACGGTCTGATAATGCCTTATTTACTTGAACTTGTAGAGTGTCTTCAAATTCTGACTGGTCGAATTCCACAATATCAATATTCAATAGTAGATCGCGAGCAATATCTTTAATTCTCTTGTCGATAATAGAATTCTCAGCTGATTCAAATCGTGAATTATTGGAGCTTACATCATCAGCGTCTGAATTAGATTTAGCAAGATAGGGCGCTTCACTTATAAACTTAACTGGATCAACGATTTCATATTCATAATCCATATCAATGTTTGTTTTAACTTTGTTAGCAAAGTTAGTTTTAAAGTGTGATTCTCCTGTCATTGGCGCACTTGGAATTGTTGTCTTCAGTTCACATGCCACTAGTCGTTTAGGGATAGTTTGACCAGGTGGGATTAATTCCCATGTAACTCCACAGTCATTTGAGATAAGTGTTCTAACATTTGCTTGTGATTTGTCACAGGATTGAAGAGTAATCATAGTGAATACTACTCCGAGGATAAAGATAAATTGCTTCATTTTATTTGTTTTTAAAGTTTTACGATGTAGTTAATTCCAATAACAGCAATATACAAAATTGCTAATGGAAAGATAAGTCCGGCGAATGCTGTTGCTATAAAACTGGCATGCTCCCAATATCGACCTAAAAGAAACATAGAGTACCATTTCTCAGCCACACCGAGAACGATTGAGACTATAACCAATATTGTAATAAATTTTGCGAATGATTTCATATGACAAATGTAAGTAAAAAAAATTAAATACCCAAAATATTTAAAGACTCTTTTCTATTTAAGAAAGTTTCAAAACCTAATTTAAGTGTCTTGTCACCTAAAAAATATTGATAGATCTGTTCTATTTCAATTCTAAATAAAGTGTTTGGTGTTTTATCTCCTCTTTTAAGACATTTAATTACAAACGATTTTTTATTCTTTTTAACAACTTGTATTGTATCACCGGCTCTAAAATATGGTGATTCCAATTTGTCATTTTCTTTAGGCCTTTGAATCTGCACACCAGTAAACATCGCGAATCTTGTAATATTGTAGATTGTATCTAATTCAATATACTCACTGAAGGCTTCAATTTCTTTTTCTCTAAGTGTTTCTTGTAGTTTTCTAGATTCATTACCTATCTGTCTCAATTGATCCTGTAACTGTTTTACGGTCTCTCTATTTTCTACAATCTTAGATTTAATTTCTGATAAAGTCATATTACAAATATAAGAATAATTTATTATATGTCAAGATAGTATTCTTTTTATTTCTAAATATTCATCTTCTGTTAATCCTAGCCACCCTCTACACTTAACGACATTTGAAACATATGGTGTTATACCAGATATGTTATCATCTATAACAACCCATTTATCACACCAATTTTCACGAAGCCAAGTATCAATTTCAACACCTCTTGGTTCAGTATACAAAACAGGTGTAACATCATATATTTCAGCCTCAATACCCCAATAATCAAATACTCTTTGTAAATCTTTTATTGAATTCTTAACTCGCCAAGTAGAACTTATTACAGGTTTAAGATCGAAGTCTTTGCAAATCCTGTTATAGATTTCTATTGATGTTGGATTCCAATTAGTCGTGTGTGGTAAATTAAGATTTAATACACCATCTATATCTGTAAATATTACATTCATTTTAAAACTCCTTTAAGTAAATAATCTCTTTTATTTATTTTTAACCAATTATCCCAAGTGGAATTTCCACTCATAAACTTATTTATTTCCATTGTGAATAGATTAAAGTCTAAATCTTTAAGATTGTGACTTGCATAAATATTTTTACTACAGAATATAAAATCTACCCAAACACTTTTATCTCCGTGATAATTCAAAGAGACAGAGACTCTTTCATAATAAGCACCATCTTTTCTATTCCATTGAGAGTTTACATGCATTGGTTTTCCATTTTTATTAATAAAAACCATAGTGCAGTTATGAACTGGTTGAAAACAACCTGTAGATGCTATTAAATTTTGAAATTGTCCTCCTGTCATTTAGGAGCTAATATAATAAAAAAAATTAAACTTTAAGTGCTGAGTAGCAAAACTGTGCTAAAAGTTCGGCAACTTTTCTACAAGCATCTTCTATCTGCTTCAATGCCTCTTCATTATTATATGATTCCTTTAGATATTGTGATAAAAATTTAACTTTTGAAAAGTCTCTTGCATCAAGTGCTTGATCGATCAAATCATTAATCTCACTCTTTGACATATCAGAGTAGTCTTTTTCTTTTTCTTCTTTCCACTCTTCACCCTCACTATCTATAGACTTTTTATAATCGATTAGGAATTCAACAAATATATCAACCATGTGTGATATTCCAGCTTTGAAGTTCTGATTTATCATTGTTTCTTTAGCTGAATCAACGGACCTACTTAATCCATTTATCATTATATCTCTGTACTCTTCATCTATTTCTTCTTTAGAATCTAATACTGAAATAAATTGATCCATTATTGTTTCGAAGATCATATCGACACCTTTTCTTAATTCATTCTTAACATCTTCACCTGAAAATCTTAAAAACATTTCACCAATAAACATTGGAGCGAATGCTGCATGTAAGCCTCTTTTTAACTCTTCTCCTAACTTTTTAAGATCTTTTTCTACATCACCGCTGTAGTCGTCTTCTGCGCTTTCTAAAAATAATTTCCAGTTTTTTATCATACTGTATATATAAAAAATAAACCCCTAATTTTCATCAGGGGTTTATTACTTTATTCTAAATCTTTGAGTTGATCTCGAAGTTCTATTGCCTTTTCAAAGTTTTGTTCTTTTATTGCCTTATCTAATTCTATTTTTATTGTTGAAATTTTTTCTTTATTTTCTTCAATAAATTTTATTTTATCTCTTATTTCACATGCTTTTTCAAATTCTTGATTCTCAACACATTTTTCGAGTTCTTTTTTAAGAACAGATAGATTGTCAATTTTTTTAGACTTTTCAGATCCATACTTTCTAGAGAAAGTTATCATTTGAAAAGATCCGTCTTTTGAACTGATAGTCTGTTTTGACCATTTTCCATTTTCATCTTCACCTTCTTCATTTTTAACATTTCCACTAATTTGACCTATTGATTTGTTAAAAAATGGTTGGTTAAAAAAATTATCGAATTCATTAAAGAATGAATCGAAATCATTAAAAAAGTTTTTCTTGCTCATATTATTAATTATTTTTTAAACATAAATAACGAATAGTGTGCCAAAATAAAAATAGTGACAAAATGTCACTATTTAAAATCTATTTGTGTCGAAACTTCAATTTTATCTGGTAAAACTTTTATAATACACTTTGATGGTTTTGCCACTATCTTCTTAGTTGTTCCATCTGGCATTGTGAATGAGAGTTGATTCTGTATAGACATTGGTCCCTCAAATTGAAATGGTGTTGTTAAATAGTCTGCTATCTGTACTCTTTTTAATACCACTCTTTTACCAAAAATTTCAACTGATATTTCAAATGGAGCATCGACAACTCTAACTGATATTAGATTAGTCTTTTCATCATATGAAATAGAAACTCTTCCACGAACTTCATCCTGATATGTTCCAAGCCATGTATTTACGGTCGCATCAGTCACAAACTCAGCAGAATCCTTCATAAGATTAATTCTCATATTTTTAAGATTCCAGGTATAAGTATTTTTAGTAAATAACATTTCATATTCACCACTTCCATTAAACTCACCTATAGCATTAAAAAGCTTATTTAGTGTGTTTTCATGTAATGTTACTTGGAGATCATTTTGAGAATAAATCACTTTAGTTAAAAATAAAAGCGTTATAAAAATTGTATTTTTCATAACGCTAATATAAATTAAAATTACCAATCTACAAATTTATCTAATTTAGGAATTACTTTTGTTGCGAACCAACTCTTTGGTCTATTATCTCTGATTGGGTTTACTATCCATGCATAGATAAACATCCAAATGGTTAACCAAATTGGATATATTGCAAATATGATAGCTGGATAAATCCAAAAATCGTTGTATTCACTTAATTTTAGACAAATAGATGCTAGTACAATTCCTGTAATTAGTCTTATCAATTTATTAACCTTTAGAAGCTCAATGAAGAGTTTCGCCTTCTCACTTATCTTTCTCATAAATTTTTTTATTTTTATATATTTGTTATATAAAACAACTTATTTAAACTTATCAAATCTAAGTTCTACTCGCCTAAATATTGACTTAGTATCATTCAAGTCCAATT
>JACCDO011592637.1_pt1 | contig 40347 bp, 42 predicted proteins | sample 7446101 | NCBI WGS metagenome assembly JACCDO01 (sample SAMN15323440, study PRJNA562643) | freshwater metagenome | isolation source: river surface water | place: USA:Blue River Watershed | collected 2017-08-16 | reverse complement strand
TGGATACCTTGAATACCTTGGTCTCCTGTTGGACCTGTATCTCCTTGGATGCCTTGAATACCCTGGTCTCCTGTTGGACCTGTATCTCCTTGGATACCTTGAATACCTTGGTCTCCTGTTGGACCTGTATCTCCTTGGATGCCTTGAATACCCTGGTCTCCTGTTGGACCTGTATCTCCTTGGATACCTTGAATACCCTGGATACCCTGGAGGCCAGTTGGGCCTGTATCTCCTTGGATACCTTGAATACCTTGATCTCCTTGAATACCTTGCCCTCCTGTTGGACCTACATCGCCTTGCGGGCCTACCATACCGTCTACACCTCTTTCACCTGCAGGACCAGTAGGACCAGCAGGACCTATTTGGATTATTACACATTCATTACGATTACAAGCTCCCGTTCGTAATCGTAAGAGTTCACTGGAGTCCATTCTATTTAATAACCGGATATCAATATCTTACATTTGGCTCATTCCATGTAGGGTATGAGCTATTCGCATTCGTGCCTTGGTAAAAATTAATTAACGGGCAAATCACTGGCCCTGTGCTTCCCTGTACAATTGTAGAAGTAACACCAATGTTAAGCGGCGTTGAAAGTGTCGAATAGGTTGTGGAATACATATACTTTGTTGTGCTAGTCAGGTTTGTCCATGTTAGTTGTGAGATACATGTTTCTGTACATATATCCTTTCCCTTCTTCACGTCATTCAGCAATTCATAATTAAGAAACGTAGGCTGACATAAATAGGTGTATATCGTATTCACGGTGGATCCGTAACTATCAGAACCACCTGTGTAAGAACTAATGGGTATCAGTGTACTCACAACGGTTGATTGGAATACACTTGGTCGATAATACGCTTGATACAATACCTTGTTTTGTCGGTTCTTCACAATGTCACTGGCGTTCATTCTATTATTGTAAAACAATTCAATAGAAAATCTCCATTTACTTAATAGAGAATGGACCAAGTTCCTTATGATTGGATCATTACGATTCTATTTGTCGCAGTTATTGTGGGATTGATTGTGCGAACCACATTGTTCACCCCGTCGTTTTCCCAAATGGATGAAGGATTTTATGGAGGAGTTGCACGTGGGGCAGGAGTTCCTGATTGTCTCCGGACCCTTCCTGAGGCGTCCGAATTACTTGACTTGCTATCAGGTCGCGTATCGGGCTATCCTTCAGATGGCTCGGACGACTACCGCGAGTTCACCTTGATTCTTAGTAAGCTAGCCTGTTTGAAGAAGGATTTACTTTCTCCAAGCGGAATTGTCGAAGCCACACGCTACCAGGCATTTGAAACCGCACATGACCGTGTCGCGGTTGCTGAACTCTGTGGCATGTGCTTGAATCAAACCGTTGCGCCACGCGACTTGGACATCAGCTTTGCCACATGGCGCGATCGTGCCAAAGTCCTCATGCGCAAACTCTGTACCGAGGCCAATCTTTCTGAAAAAGACGTAGTGAAGGCTGAGAAACTCTTTACTGTCCTATACGATGATGTCTATCACTTGTCTACCAGTAAGTGCCTTAAGACCGATTTCAGCAAACAGAACGGCGGCTCTGTTGCGGGCGGCGATGTCAGTGGATATTTCCCTGAGAATCTGGTAAATCGCCGCGAGTACGAATACAAGTACGGCGGTCTCAGTGCCAGTGGGTGGAACGGGGCGGTATAAATACCACCCCGCATTACCTTTGGTGGAATGGCGCTGTCTAATTATTTTTATTTAGGAATAATTGAAAAGAAAATGATTATCTTCTTTTCAACTAGTGATGCCTTGTATCGAAGTCAAATCATCAAAATATCAGACACGTAAATCACCAGCCTTTCATGCCAGCGACTGTAAGGGTCTTCAGAAGAAAGGAAAGGATGGTATCTATGTTTCTCAACCAGACAAGCGCGGTATTTATAAATGGGTGAAGAAGGGTACGCAAAAGCGAAAAGGTAAATTCTATGATGTTCATGATAATGGAATTCACCCTTATCGTGTCTACATAGATGGCTCTACGGTTTCCATTTATAAATACCCCACCTACGATATTCTGATCAAAAAGATTTCAGTAAAGAAGGTCTATCTTGGAAAAGGCAAAGGTTCTGCTGTTGGTAATTCCATCTTACTCCACGTGTCTGGAAATAAATATGTCTATATTGGCCATGAAATCTACGAATTTCAAATGGAAGATACGGTCGATTCCTATTTTTCACTCATAGGAAACAGTGATGTTCCTTACCCTGTTCTACTAGGAACAGAATACGCCTATTTTATGTTGGATCGCTGTTATGTTCCGCGCAGTTCGTTTTCTCCTTCCATGACGAAATCGGATTGGGAGGATGCTTACCAACGCTTTTATGGCTGGAGAAACCCTATGACAGGTGAGAGTCAGTCCGCTGATGTCATGAAGGGTAAAAAAATGAAAGGATTTCATATGATTGAGAAGCGTGGGGCGTAATACATATTACATTCAGTATCAAGAATAATTTTCGTTATTCTTGATAATGGGAAAGTGTGAGAGCGCTACTGCATGCTTTGGGATTAAGATCTTATTGTCTGACCTGATCTTACAAATCAATGAATCCAATTTCGATCTGATAGATTCAATGTTACATAATGGATGTATTGAAGATGAAAACGATTACTTTAATGAAGTCTATACAAACATTATATATAGCGATGACATGCCGCAAAATCATCTAGATGCCAAAGAATACCTAATTCATGCATTTACACACAATGGTACATATCACAAGTCAAAAGGTAGTTATGTAGGTATTCCAACATTAGATCATGGATGTTTATTTGATCAAGAATTATTAGTCCCTATTACGCGTCTATTATCGTGTGAGCGATGGGGATATGAACGTATGGGAACCAATTCTACTTCTAGACCCGTTGATTTTGATCTATCAGTTGATATTGATCAATATAAAAGTATTGAAAAAACAAAGATTGTTTTTATACTGAAACAACACTCTGGTTAGACATTTTTATAAATGTTATAGTAGAATGCGTCATACTCGTAAAGGCTCTGCTACTCGTAAAAGCGTCGCTACTCGTAAAAGTGGTTCTGTCACTCGCGGCTGGAAGAAGGAAAATCCAGGTGTACATGAGCGTACGGTCATGTATAAGAAGTGCGGTAAAAAATGCTTTTTGGGACCTAAGAAGACATTCCCCATTTGCACTCGTGGTACATGCCGTGTAAATCCGCGCGGGGTTCATTCAGCGTTTACACGCGCGCGCCAATGGAAACATGCAACTGTTGCAAAGAAAGCCAAGGCATTGCTTCGTAGAATGACACGTAGTATCCGAAAGCGATTTCTATAATTTTACCAATTATAATACGTTAGATAGAGGATTATATCCATAACCTTTCTCTAATCCTAAATGCGATAGCCCATGAATACCAACACCAATCGATAGCAATAATGTTACACACAGCAGTTTATACGGCTCTACATGTACTATTTTCGAATAGTTTGTATACAGTATAATAATTGCGATAAATAACAATAAACCATTCAGAACATGCGCGTAAAATGACGGGTTCGAATATATTTTATTCATATACTTATATCTATGAATAAAATGTACAATATGTACTATTATTTAGCAAAAAGGGCATCCTGCTCTTCTTGGGCAGCCACATTGAGACTTCGGCATTCCACATTGTCCACACGGGGGCATACCTTGTCTGCATCCGCACTTTTTGGGAGGCGCGCCACACGACTGGCACGTCTGTTCAGGTGTAACCGCCGCGGCAGGCGCAGCAGGCCAGTTGCTATACACAATGCCAACAATAATCACTAGGAAAATAATAATTAGAATGGGCAAGAGCATGGTTCTAACTACCTATAAGGTAAATTTTTAGCGAAAGATTGACATCAACAGCATCAACGCAATGATCTGCCAGACGGACTGAACCGGACGAGCAAAGGTGAACAATTCAGCCACGGACGAATTCCATAGAAACTTGCCCACAAATGACAAAATGAGAATGGCAATAACGAATGCCAAGAGCGAAGCGACGAGATTCTTGTACGTTTCCTGACGATGCGAAGATGATCCGGACATATCCGTCATGCATTCAACACCTGCGAGACAAAGACTTTGAAGCATTTCTATCTAGTCGTCCGTTTTTTCGTAGTGAATCGATTCTTTAATAACCACCTCTCGATGGTCCTGAATATACTTCATCAAATGATGTGCCTTCTCCTGTGATTCCAAGTGTTCCGCAATCAATTTCTCCATGGCCTTCTGACCCATTCCTCCTTGGCGTTTCTGTTTCTTAAACAAGACACGACCACCCGAATTCTTCAAATCGAGGGCGCCAATATTATGACTTTTCATTACACGAACAATGATGTCTTCCAATGCTTTCATTTTCGTATTAGCCTCCCGCATCTCTTGTTTTCTTGCGTCATTCTGTACTTTCAAACGACGCCATTCGATGATAGAATGCGTAAGCATTGACAGCTCACTCTCTTGCGGAGTAGTTAGTGCCTGTGATTCTTCTTCTGACATTTCCAATTATGAATAAAAGGACTAAATGGTTTAAACCCTTTTCTGTAAAAATTTGATGTAATGATGTGCGCTTCAGTGAATCACACCATGTCAAGTAACGAATCCATTGCGCAAAACATTCTGTATGAATTGTGGTATTCTGTAGCAGAAACCCTATTTCAACGAGTATGTGATGTTACCGAGCTAAATGAAGAACAGCGCGAAGCTTTACGAAACGTCGCGTTGCGCCCAAATGATTTCCAGGTTAAAATTGAGCAGTAGCTTGATTTTAAGCGTCATATCGCTGCGCGATATTCCAGGTTAAAATTGAGCAGTAGATTACGCAAAATACAACTTTACTCTTTCTCGAATCGGACCACGGCAAATAAAACAAGTAGTATTCTGTTTCTTTGAACACCCGCTACAATACGTATGCCCACACGGTACAATCGTATATGATACTGGTTCTAATACACAAATGGAACAAGACGGTTCTGGACAGTCTTTTTTCATCATCCATTGAATCGATAATAATTCACGGCATATATTCCATTTTTTATAAGCATTTACTAACTGATGATAATTCTCTTCGAAATGTGACGACTCGTATACCGATTCTGCATACTTTGAAAAGGAATCTACTAAATCAGGCAATGCATCATTATGTGTCAAACTCGTGATCATTGGAATGCGTTGATGAAGTTTATCCAATAGATCGATCTTCTGAAATAATATTGTTTCTAAACGCAATACTTCTTCTCCGATCGTCTTATATTGACCCGATAGCCATTTTGTCTGCGATACATAATCGAACACTCCATTGGTTGTACGATGTCGCATCAACTCGTCATTAAATTCAGATAATGTATGTTCCAGTGTAACATCCAACTTCAAATCATCTGTAATCGACGTATTTGATTGGATCTTGATCGATGGAATTTCACGACCATATCTTCGAAAGATCGTTTCTGCTACTCCCAGTACCTGCGGCACTTTTTCAGAATGCGCCATAAATGAAAAGATCTCATTATTTTGTTTCGTGATCAGATCCTTGAGTTTCTTTTTAGAAAGATGTGATGATGTTTGAACCATATCTTCTGACAATAATTTGACTTCCGTACAATGTTTTGATAGGATATTGGATACAGTAGATCGATATTTCCCTGGGATATTTGTATCAAGTGATACTGCTGCCGACGGCTCCACTTCATCCCATATAGCATATTCAATACGATTCCGTGGAGCATTTTCACGTAATGCCGCCATCTGTCTAGTGATAAAAAGAACGTTTCCTATCAAAAAGAAACACATATCTACCGGACACGATTATTCAGCACCCTGTTGATCAAGATTTGACATCGCTTGTAAATACGCCTTTCCACTCATGACCCCCATGGGTCCTGCAACAACAATCTTACTTAGACCTTTATGATCTCTACCCTCTAACGATCCGATCATAGGTGTTGTGATCGATCCACCCCTTACACGTTTTACACGCTGTGTGCGACGTTTGTATACGCGCTTCTTATGAGTCTTATTCTTTCGAGATTTTGTTTTTCTCATTCTACTAATATGTTTTATTTAACATAAACAACTCGTTTATGAATCGACTCCGCATATTCTTCCAATATTCTTCGCTTATTTGATCCTTTTCCTTTGATCGATCTGGCAGATAAATAAGCAGCGATCGTTTTATCATTATCATGAATTTCCAAAATCTGCTGGGATTCTTCTCGGACAGAGATCGGTATCGGTGTTCGGGTTGTGATCTTGAATTCTTTTAGTTCCGATGGACCGATCAATTGTTCGACAAAGATCGGTTCAGTGAAATATCGTGATGGTTTGGCAGGGCATGATGCAGTCAAATGACCATATTGAGCACACGTAGAACAATATCGGCTATTTCTGATCGGACACACCGACTCATTATGAGAGATCCGAACGTCTTTCAAGATCGGTTTACAAATGCTACACATGGAATAATACGGGTTTAATGGATGATGATCATGATCGTGATCCATTTATTCAATTTTATTTCGATGATCTGATCATAGATGTCAGCCGATCACATTCATTTCTTTTTACAGCTACGAAACCAGATCAAACTCTATCATTGGCAAACTCGTGTCTATGCCCGTCACATTGCGACTGATCAGATCCTTGATAAACTCGAGAAAAACATCGATTCATTCGTTGAAATTTACATTGGAAAATACGGGCGACCACGACTGACCGGTGCGAACGCTGCGTTGACATTACAGAATCTTACAGAAGCAGGCGCATCACGATTGATCAAGGCCGGTATTAAATACTTACAGGCTCTCTCCAAATCACTTCGTGCGGGCGCTGATTCCGATCTTCTTAATCTTCGTGATGAAATGGTCGGCGATCTCAACCAGCTTCTGTATCTATTTACACTTCATTAAGGGGCGTTAATGTCTATTTAAAGTGGAAATGGAATAATCCATCCTAATGACGAACCTGTGATCGGATTTGCACTCGCCATCGCATTAAAAGGGTATAATTTATTTACCAATGCTACAGACGATTTAAATTCATTGTGTTCTTTATACGTTTGAAAACGATAATAGACTGGCGTTGTTCCATTTGTAACATAATTTACATAAGCATTTGAATTATAAGCATATACTTGTCGAAACAGTTTTAATTGATCCGTGTATCTCATCAATTGATACTGCGACATAGTTGTTACATTAGATTGTAATGGTACATTTTCAACGTTATAATTTACATATCCGTTGTAGACTATTAAATTTGTATCAGAAAGCAATGTAGGGAACAGATTTGGGTATCCAATAAAATATTGCTTGTACGTAGGATTATTATTCAACCAATTAGCAAGTCCTCGTATATCATAAAAACAGGGCGGCGGAATAGAATTAGTACTGGGAAACGTAGATGGGATTGACATCTCTCTATAATCTAAAGATATTGTTACGTTGTCTTTATAATATGGAAATTCCTACAAATGGATATCTTCCTGGCAATACAGTATTACCTGCCGAAGAATATGAAATGAATTCAGCAACCTCGTTGGATCTACCATTGATACGTAAAGTCATTATTTTAGCAACGAATGAGGTCAATGATCAGACCCTTTTTATTAATGGACTTACACAAAATATCGTCGTTCTCTATCACTTATTTGAAAGTCTAGGATATCGCGCCTATCTACTGCAACATTCCATTCAGGCCACCGAAAAGAAGGCCTTTATTAAATCGTATCGCAATATTACTACGCAAGAAATGGTCATAAAACAACTTCCCATTCATGCGTTTATTGAAATCGGGATGAGTTTAGATTCGGTGACCCGTGGATACCTTCGTACCATTGGTGCCAAGATTGTAAAATTGTATCTCGGAAACATTCTTAACATTGACATTGAAACCATCCAAAACTATAGTACCATGTTTTTCAATCATCATATTGTTGGTGAAATTGATGAGATTTGGACAAGTCCTCATTACAAACAACATGTCGAATATGCTGCCATTCTTAATCGTACTCCTATTGAAAAAAGTCGGGTTGTCCCCTATGTGTGGGATTCATGTTTTATGACTCAATATGGAAACAAAGAACAGTTTGAATGGATTCCGCCCACTGATTGGCGGACTGTGGATATCGTCATTGTAGACCCCAATATCTCTTTCCAGAAGTGTACGTTCTATTCTTTGCTACTTGCAGAAGCATTCTCCAAGAAATATCCTGAGTGGCGCGGAAAGGTTCAAGTAATCAATGGCGATCGGCTCAAGCTCTCTTCTAATTCTCATAATAATCTGCTACCCTCTTTGGAGCTGTATCGCTCAGGTCGAGTGATGTTGTATGAGCGAAAGAAGATTCATACCATTCTCAACGAAAATCGTTCTGCCTGTTTCTTAACTCATCAATGGAATAACGACTATAACTATATGACGCTTGAGCTATTGTATGCCAATTATCCAATTCTTCATAATTCAGAGGGATGGAGTAATTATGGATATCATTATTCCATTAATGATTGGGAGAAAGCGATTCAGACATTGGCAAACGCCATTCAAAATCATCAAGAGAATATGTACATGTATCAAACTCATGCGGCTTGTTTGATCTGGAGGCATAGTGTTCATAACCCTGATATCCAGCGACGTTGGAAAGAACTTTTGTAATAAATCATATTGTGAAGGGTATAATTCAGCATAAAGATTAGACTCGATTTGATTCTAATAGAATGCCACGTGTAGGAATTTCCTACCGACCCAAAGATCCCTTATTTTATAGTGGCTGGAATCAAACCTCTCTTTTACTTGTTGAACTTTTTACACTATTGGGGTTTGATGTTGTGCTTGTAGATTCCACCAATAGTGATACAAAGTGGTGGCCTGATTATCCAGAACGTATCTCTACCGCTAACCTATATGAAACTAAAAATCTAGATCTTTTGATCGATATTGACGGTCTGATTCACCCTGATGCGCGTGTGGCGGCCTCACAGAAAACCATTGTCTTTCTTCGAACCTTTCTTCAATTTACAGAAATGGATGCGTCGGTCTATATCGAAACACCTTACGTTCCGCGTAGCATGAAGAATGTGCATGAAATTTGGTGCTGGGACCTTCTTAATCCAGCCATGACGATTCCATCCATTCAAACCCTTTTCTCCTGCCCTATTCGCCGAGTCCCTTTTATTTGGTCGCCTGCTGTTGCGGATCATTATTCAAAAGGTCAATCTGCCGCCTCTACAGGTGATGAACATGCAAATTGGCGTGTTCACGTTGCAGAAAAGAATAAAGAAAATACTAGTTCAGCCATCATCCCGCTCGTTGCTATTAAGGAACTATGCCAGAAGAAGGTATTGAATGCTACCTATCTGATTCATAATATGAACGCGATCAAAGATAATCGATTCTTGAAAGAGAACATTTTGGACAATATTGAAAGTGCTACCTTGCCCATTGAAATGGTGCCAAAGGAGCCGTTTCATTCATGGCTTTCTGACCATTCCATTCTTTTCTCCCATTCTCGATTTACTCCTCTTCGGATTGGGCTACTGAATGCTGTATGGATGGGTATTCCACTGATTCACAATAGCCCTGTACTACAAGATCTTCATTCCTCTCTTCGTGCCATGTTTTACACGGGAAATGAAATTCGCGGAATGTGTGCAGCTTTCTCTGCGTTTGTAGGAGCGCCTTCTTCTTTTTATGCCGCTCTACACGATATTCGTATGGCCATCTTGGCACAATATGGAATCTTTGCTCATCGTAGTGAATGGAAAGCAATTATTGATCAAACAATTACTGCTCTAAGCATTGCTACTCCAAGCATTGCTACTACAAGCATTGCTACTACAAGCATTGCTACTACAAGCATTGCTACTACAAGCATTGCTACTACAACTTCTATCACCGTGCCTCTGCGAGTGGAACAATCGATCTCTGCGCCAGCATTTACTGATCAACTGACGGTTGCTTTTTCAGATATGTGGCCAGGATTTAACTATGATTCGAATTTTATCACAGATGCCCTTCGACATCATCTTGGAAAACCCGTTCATGGTGTAGCATACAACTCATCTATTTCTCCGCATTTGATTCTATGCGGACCATACAGTGAATCTTGGAAGCAAATTTCATCTTCTGTACCCAAGGTATTCTTCACTGCAGAACATTGGCCAGCACCTTCTGGGTTTGATTTGTATTTGACATCTTCTCGTGAAGAGGATGATAAGCATTTTCGTCTTCCTGTATGGATGACGTTTATTGATTGGTTTTCAGGTTCTACCTCCCTTCCCACCAATACAGAAGATAATCCCATTCGTCTTCCTGTTCATTTTGCAACCACTCCTCATCCAATTGGATTTGCTGATCGTAATGCGTTCTGTGGATTTGTTGTCACCAATCCGATTTGTACCTTTCGAAATGAAACGTTTCAAGCCGTGAATGCCTATAAAAAGGTAGATAGTGGCGGCGCGCTGTATAACAATATTGGAGGACCATTGGCTCTAAAATATCCAGGTGGCGGATGCGGCGATCTTTCCAAACATGCGTTCTTTGCCGATCATCAATTTACCATCAGTTTCGAAAATGCTCAAGTTCCTGGTTATATTACCGAGAAGTTGCTTCATGCCAAGATGGCAGGATGTGTTCCGATCTATTGGGGTGATACGAATACGGATACCGATTTTGCTCCCAATTCGTTTTTGAATTTGTCTGCCTTGACAAATCCTGAGAAGGTAGTGGATGTGATCAAGAAACTAGAAGCCAATCCTGCTATGTGTGCGGCGATCGCGTCCACTCCCATCTTGGACGCAGCAAAGAAGGAAAAGGCATTGGGTCTATTGACTCGTATGTGTGAACGACTACTATCACTTATCTCTGCAGATATTGCCATTGTTTCACCCGTTGTGAAACCAATTGTTACATCGCCTATTACGCGGATCGAGGGTATCGAAAAGACCTACGTGATCAATCTGGATACTCGACCTGATCGGTGGAAGAAGTTAATTGATGCAGAACCCTATTTGGAGCCGTTGGTAGAGCGCATATCAGGCGTAAATGGAAAAACACTCATAATGAATTCTTTTATTTATAATCTCTTCGATAAGAATGAATTCCAATGGAAGAAATCGATCATCGGTTGTAATATGAGTCATATTTCTGTTTGGAGTAAGATCGCCGTAGCCACTGAGGGTAATTACTTTTTAGTACTAGAAGATGACGTTCGTTTTCAAAAGGGATGGATGGACCAATGGAAACAATGCTTATCACACATCCCAGCTGATGCGGATCTGTTGTATTTGGGCGGTGTTCTCCCTCCTAACAAGCCTGCTCTTCCATTTGCCTCTCAGAAATACAATGAATACTGGTCGTTCATTCAACCCAATACATTATTCAGTCCTGTACCCATGCCCATCTTTCATTTCTGCGCATATAGTTACATTTTGACACGAGCTGGTGCGCAGAAACTAATGTCATACATGTTCGAGTCCGAAAAGAAATCCTTTACTGTTAGCGATCATCTTCTTGGACATCCATCCGTGGGCTTGAAAAAATACTTTACTAATCCTCTTCTTTCTTACTGTTTTCAAGAGGACGATTCTAATTATGTGAACTCTCAGTTCAATGATCTTCATCGTGAAGACAAATTCGATAGTGACATCTGGAACAATAAAGAGTGCTTTACAGAGAGCGATCTGGCTCCCTTTCGAACAGTTGCTATACCATCAACCATACCACCCGTTCCCATTGTAGAGCCTGTTGGTCCATGTACAGCACCAGAACAAGTTGTCTATTTTTTTCCAAAAGACGGAGAATCAACATTGAATCTCTATGAAAAAAAGTGGCTAGATGAAATCCTACCCGTCAAGCTTCGATTTACTCCTCTATTGGATCAAACAGAGATTGGTCATCATTACTGGTTTCTCGTTCAACGCCCTCATCTTCCTCAGATGATTCACTTGTTTCAACAACTGGAAGCGAATCATATCCCTTACAAGGCGATTCATCTCAGTGATGAGTTTGGTACCGATAATATATCCTTTTATTCCTATTCAATGTGTAAGGCAGTTGTGCGTAATTATTTGCGAGACGAAGTGCGTTCTATGTCACACGTTCTCACTATCCCGCTTGGATACCATCAACAACCATCTCAATCACCAAAGACGTTTCGAGAACGTGAATTGATATGGAGTTTTCACGGCACAGATTGGTTCGATCGCTCTATCCAACTGCGTGAATTCGTCTCATTTGTCCCTTATAGCTGTCACCTTCAGCCAAATTGGAATCATCCCACAGCAACCAAGGAAAAGCTCTACTTGAGTCTAATGGGAAATAGTAAATTCTGCCCTGTATTAAAAGGACAGAATCCTGAAACCTTTCGACTGTATGAAGCGCTTGAATCTGGAACCCTCCCTGTTACTACCATTACAGATGTAGCGTATTTGGCATGGATTGAAGAGAAATTGGGTCTTTCTTCCTTATATGACTGGACACACCCATCTGCTGTATTGGGAAGCAGCGCAATTACTGAGGAAACTCGGCTGGAAGTTGAACGGCGATGGAATGCCTGGAAACAGGAAACAAAAAGAGCATGTGCATTATTATTTCAATAACTTGATGATTATAATTATATTATAAATGATATTAAGATCGAATATTATTTATGATATATTTGAATTCTATTTAGAAATCACCGCGCTTCTTGCGCTTTGAGCATTCGCGCATGGCATCACCGAGTTTAGTATCCGGATTCTTCTTCTTCAGTTCATGGTACACCTCCATAACCTTCTTGTTCCAATCGGAGGCACCCTTCGACACCTTGCGGGTCTTGCGCTTGCCACCTTTGACAGCTGGAGCAGCTGGGGCAACTGGGGCAACTGGGGCAACTGGGGCGGGAACGTTGGCGGCATTGGCGCCTCCTCGCTTACGACGCGTGCTGCGATTACGACTCTTATTTTTGGCCATCTCTAACTATACTCTATATTTTTACACACCTAAAGCGGAAACCAAATATCTACCGTAGAGGATGTCCGATTTGTCCAATTTTGTTAATGAAATTCAATCCATGGCCCAAAGCTCTGCAGCTCCAAGCTCTACGGTTTCAAGCAGTACATCTGCCAATGTATCAAATCAAAAATCAGTCAAAATCATGATCGTTTCAACCCATGTTAATCAAGTAAACGGGTACAGTAAAGTTGTATTTAACCTTATTCAACAGCTTGAGAAGAATCCGTGGATCAATATTGTACATTTCGGAACTCAAAAGATGCTGAATGCGGATCTCGGTCGCGCATATCCATCTCGTGTAAAAGTCATTGATGGTACCGCACTTGATAAGGATAAAGTGCCTGGATTTGCCTTGGCAGAGCTATCGGGTTCCATTCAATCCGAGAAGCCAGATATTGTGTTTCTTTACAACGATCTATCCGTTATTTGTGCCTACATTGAAAATATTAGAAAGTCCATCGAGCGTCGTTCTTTCAAAATCTGGGCGTACGTTGATATTACTTATTCTTCTCCATCCTCTGCTATGATTGATGTATTGAACCGTGATGTAGAGCGCGTGTTTTGCTTTACCAAGTCGTGGAAAGAGGCTATTAAGTCACAGGGTATCACCCGTCCCGTCGATGTTCTTCCTCATGCTGCGGACCCCGCGATGTTTCGCAGCATTCCTAAAGATTTGGCACGTCAGCAATTGGGGCTTCCAAAGGATGTGTTCTTGTTCACTTCTCTCAATAAAAACATCCCTCGCAAACGCCTGGATTTGTGGGTAATTTCGTTCGTAAAACTCATTACTCGTTTTCCGACCAAGTCCATTTTTGGACTGATTGTGGCCGATAAGGGTGAAAATGGTGGATTTCCATTGTTTGAAATTTTTGCACGTGAAATCAAGCTTCATGGTGGCTCTGTCGATATGTTCGGTAATCGTCTCATGATTACCTCCAAGGATACATGTTATCGCGACGAGGACATTAATATGCTCTACAATTGCGCGGATGTCAATCTATCGTGTGCTGAAGGAGAAGGGTTTGGCCTCTGTACCTTTGAGTCAATGTCAGTCGGTGTTCCGCAGATTGTGCCAGAGATTAACGGTTATACCGAGTATTGCCAGTCAAATCATTCTCTTCTGGTCAAGCCGTCCATGCGTGTCTATATTCCACAGGCGCACCACTCTGTCACAGGCGAAGCACAATTGGTGGATCCTGAATCAGTTTCAAAGGCAATGGAACGATATGTATTCGACGACGATCTGCGCAAGCTTCATGCGAAACTTGGAAAAGAGAAAGCAGGCGAATATACCTGGGCAAAAGCAGCAGGAATCATCGTAAAGCGTCTCAAAGCACTTCAGGAGGAAGACGAATAATCCGCTCAGGGCCGGAAGATGAATCTACGAAATAGGTTCCATCGTCGGCAAAACGTATCGTCGATGACTAAGTCCCATAATCCATCCTGCTACACCTGTTTTCTCAGGCGGAGTATCTTTCCATCGTCGAAATCCCCATTTGTGGTAGAGTTTGATTGCAGACACATTAACAAGATCTACCAATAACCAACAGGTAAAATGTTGAGAAGCACGAAATATTGCTAAAAGTGTTTCTTTGAGCAATCGTGTCCCGAGTCCGCGACCTTGATACTGAGGGGAAATCCCAAGAAATGCTAATTCGTATCCGTTTGGAATACGATCCATAAAATCATAATATACGTTAGTCGGAATGGCACAGACTAATGTAAATCCTATAATAATATTACCATCAACTGCCACATAGGACAGCGATGGAACATAATGTAATAAGGCCTTTTGGAGGAGAGGAATCTCATCTTCTTCTCGAAAGAGGATCTTGCCTAATTTAAAGATGTGTTCTTTATCGTGTTTACGTACATGTCGAAGATGCGTCATTTCATTACCATATACCTTAGCGTGAGATAAAAAAATTGAAAATAGAATCATGCCTCGAAATAACTTGCCATGACTTTTCGCATAGAAAAACGCATTCTCCATTTTATTTATCAATGTGTATCAGACATACCCGACTTTATCATTACGATCTGCGATGCCTACGAGGGTCATATTAAAAACCGTATTGGATTTAATTTCCCCATGTCAGTGGTCAAACGTATTGATCCCAAATCTATACTGCTATCCTATGAAGCCGATTATTTCATTGGATATCAGAAACGGGATATTATGACCAAGCGCCATGAATTACAACATGCCAAATATCATATGGATGCTGTATTTCGTCGTGAAGTAAAAGAATTGTGGGAATCCTTCTCTCCTTCATTCCAGAAACGCATCATTCAACAACTCATCAAAATGAACTATCCGAACAACCCTGACATTTTACTCGACGAATTTCAAGCATACTACTTTACGGAAAAACCTAACTTCTTTGGAAAATAACTTGTGTGCTTGCTCCTAAATTAACTTCTTATACCGTCATAGTATGCGGGGGATTCAATATGCGGTTCTCTTTCTCGGCTTTGTCCTTCTATTTTTAGTAACGGTTCATTGTACTCGTGCAATCGAACCGTTTGCGACCGATCCTAATTCATTTAAAAGCGAGGCGGCATATAAGGGTCAAGTTGCAGCGGTCAGTAAGAAATACAATTCAACGGCCACATCCAAACGTCCTGTTCGTGATTTGTTGGCACAGAATGTAATGCCCGAATCCGAACAAAACTTTGTCAATTTCTATGCGCTTGCCTGCCGATTTACAGGATATATTGGACCCATGAACAATGGATTTATGGATCCCGATGTGGCCGTCCAAATGGCCGTTAACGCAGGATGCCGCGTGTTTGTACTCGATATCGACTACTTAGATGATTGTACGACAGATTCAGCTGTCGCTTACTTTCCTCAATTGGTCGTACGTGATGCGCAAGGGAAACTGATTGTGCGCTATACTTCCAATCTTCCCACATGTAATGATAGCGCCCACTCCAATCTACGAACAGTATGTGACAAAATCAATTTCTATGCGTTTGCCGATTCCTGTCAACAAGCGATGGATCCTGTTGTTATCGTGCTTCATTTTCTTCGTCAACCTCCTGGTTCATACAAATCCAAGATCGTTCTCGATTACTATTCTCATGTTGCCAAAGCCTTGTCTCCCTTTCAAAACCGCTTCCTTACGAACGAATTGGACGGTGGAACGTTTTACCGTCAAAAACAAGAGGGTCGTCTTCTGATTAATAAGATCACCGACTATAATGGCAAAGTACTCGTCTTTAGTAATGCGAATACGTCCGGATTCCGTGAAATCCCTTACGAGCCTTCTGAGGATTTGGATTTTATCACCAATCTTCGTCTTTCTTACACTCAGACCAAAATGGGTGTCACTGATAATGAATCAGGTACAATGTATGGTATATTACAGGCAGCAGAAGACTTCACGACCATTCCACCCGACCGCACCGATACTGTTGTAGAACAAACCAAACTCTGCTGGACTGTCGCATTATCACGCGATCCCAGTCAACCCGTTTCCCAAGCCATTTATAAACAGATTACTGGTACGATAGGAGTTCACTGTGTTCCTGCAGTTCTCTTTGATCCATCCGCAAACGACTATATGTTTACTGATAAAACATTTAAGACCTACGGATTTATGCCTAAACCAAAAGAGCTTCGCTACATTAAACCACCTGTAGTGACTCCTGCTAAGCCGAATCCTTCCACAGACGCTAAACGTGGTATGTTGCGCGCGCCCACAATATAAAATTGAAATTGATCCTAAAAAATAGAAATGTCGCACCACAGGCACACCATGTCCTCTTCCATTAAAACCGAAGCCATTGATCTCCTTTCTCAGCACAATCTGTCACCTGACTTGCTTCTTATGCGTCTCGAAAGGGTGCCAAGTATTACCTTACAAAATGAAAACAAAGAGAGCTGGACATTTGTGATGCGACATCGTTGTCGCCGTTATCTCATGGCGAAATCCGCTGAAATGAAAAAATATGAAGAGATTTACTGTAAAACCTATTGAATCTTATATATGATATAATTTGCCATACCCTCCAATGTAAACCAAGGACGAACCTCTTGAAGGGTCTTCACCATATCCGCATACTTCTCTTCCGAAATACCATATAATATCTCATATGTCTTCCCTATTTCTTTTTTTGAAATCGATACGGAAAACAGGCGATAATCAAGCACGTCCTTATACGGCAACCACTCGACATCGTCCCAAAAATAGACAGGAACAGTATCCAATAACATGGCCTCAAAGAACCGAAACGAACTCCGACCATATCCTCTCGGCGCCAAACAGAATTTTGATCGGTTTGTTTCATTAATAAAGATCTCTGCCGCTTGTTCTGGAACTGATGGAGTCCATGTCTGCTGGACGTGACACGATATGTCTGATCGATCAGATATGGTTTTGATCATTTCCTGTCTGATCGGATGAGTGATCGTTCCCACAAAAGATGCCAATTGATCTTTCTGAATTCTCGGTACTTTCAGTAATCGATCAGATCGATCTTCATAGATCAATGGAAGTGGGATCGATCCAGTACATGCTCCAAAAATGAGTGTATCCTTCGGTAATGGTAATTGTGGACCATCATCGTGTTGTACGATCGTCATATATCGTGTATTCGATGGAAATTTATTTAAGGCATGTTGTAACAATACACCATATTTTTCCTTTGAAAACCCTGGGTGATTCTGGAGATTTGTCCAAAATATAGGAATATATACGAAATCAGACTGAATCTCATGACTTGTGATATATTCATACATGTACTCTTCCATGTATCTGCCATTTTTAAAGGGAGGATACACATGTGATGTTTGAGGACGAAATTGCCTTCCGAGTTCTACGATCCGCATCTGTTTGTGATTCACGGACGTTCGATTTAGGTTGCCCTATACTAGAGAGAATGGAATCAGAGATCGAACATCTTCCGTCTCATAGTTTTGATAAAGATCATTTAAAAAGGCAAATTGCGATCATCAAACAAGCTTCCGATATGGCACAAGAAAAGATCGATTACTTTTCAGCGCACGATGATGATACGTTATTAGCAATCGGTGTGATCGAAGATTTTTTACGGAAGAAGCATCGAATTTGTTATGGCGGTCAGGCGATTAATGCTTATTTGCCCGCACAGCATAAATTCTACGATCCCGAATATTCAATCCCTGATTACGATTTTTTCACACCCTCTCAGCATCAAGATCTCAAGCAAATCGCAGAGGATCTATACAAAGCTGGATTTACTGAGATTTCAGCACGCGAGGGAATGCACGAAGGAACGATCAAAATTTATGTGAATTTCATCCCCGTTGCCGATCTGACCGCCATGGATCCTCGAATTTATCGGATCTTATCCAAGCGTGAAACACGGATCGATGGAATTTCATATATTGATCCGAATTCTCTTCGCATGCTTATGTATTTGGAATTAAGTCGCCCACGTGGTGAAGTAAGACGCTGGGAGAAAGTTTTTGAACGCCTGATGTTGTTCAACGAATATGTACCCATTGTACCATGTCGTGCCTTTTCTAAAAAGAGGCTCTCTAAATCGACACTTACCCTTCCACAAGCACAATTCGTGTTTCGTTTCATCATTCAACAACGACGCATGATCGCTGGAGCCGATCTGGTCCCCTTTTATCATCATGCGGTTACCAAAAGAAATACTAAACTAAATTGGATTCTCGGTAGTACTAAGCCCATTATCTTCTTCTCACCTGAACCCATTCATGATGCCAACGAGCTACTTTCTGAACTCAGTATCCTTTCTAAAAATAAGATTCAGACCAAAGTCTACCGAAATCAAGGTCTCGATCTTATTCCTTCTATTCATATTCTTCATCAAAATTATTCACCCCTTGTGATCATCATTGAACAATCCGCATGTCATTCTTATATTAATCTTCCTATCAAAGATGAGACCATTCTTGGAAATGGACTAGTTCATAAGGTGCTTCGCGTGGCATCTATGGATACATTAATCACACTTTATTTTACATTAGGATTTGTCCAAACTACCTTTTTTGATCGAGGCGCAATGGATTGTATTGCGAATCAATTGGTCGATCTCTCTATTCGCGCTCGACATGAACCCGAGAAGTTTATTTTCCCATTTGTTTCGATTCGATGCGTCGGTCATCAACAGGGTATTTCATCATTAATTCGAGCCAAACTTGCCCGTATGACTGTTAAACAGAAGTCAAAGATTAAGGAAATTTTACAAGAAGCAGAAGCAAAGTATCAGCCAAAGTCGGCTCGACGCTCCACACAGCGCAATCTACGACGTATACGTAGTAATCGTAATGCACATGTTAACGAAGATTTGCATTGATTTGATCCATTAATATTTTTAATGAAAACATTGAAGGTGCTGCATCTTTTACCGCTTTTTGCTGGGCATAATCCATCTTTTTTAATTTATCCGAACCCTCGGGAAGTGTATATTTAATATCAGGTTCGGCAGGAAGATTTAACTGGTTTAACAATTCTCCACTTTTTGCTTGGTCTTCTACTTTTTTTGATTGTTCAACCAATGTTTTGTTTGTTTGTAAGGCTTGTACAAGTTCTTTATTTTCCATAAATTGTTTTATCTGATCGGATACCTGTAATTGTTCTTGTTGTTCTTGTTTCTTCATCGCAGCACCACATTGTCGAATCAAATCTGGATTCTCTTCAAAACACTGCGACAAATCTTGACAGGTTTGATTATCAAACCCCTCCAGATTTATAAAGCTTTCACCTTTTAATGCGGATTGTAGCTTCGCATGGGCATCAGATAATTGCTGATTCATCCATAACAGGGCATTTGTATAAGGTACAGGATCTTTTGGTATCTTTGGAGCGATCATAGGAAATGTTACTATATCTATCGTTTCAGGTAATGGATCCGTAATGTCTGGAAGTGATTTCCCTAATTTTTGTGATAAGTTTGCGATGTAGGCGTTCATTTCATTTTGGGGCGGAATCTTTGGCGTGGCAGAAGAGGAGGAGGCTTGACTGGGACTTTTGAGTGGTTGTTGAGGTTGGTCTGCGCTTATAGAGGAAACGATCGCTTTTTGCCAGGTAGCTAAAAATGGATTGTATACTGTTGTCGCAAATTGATGATAATTTTTAACAAGTACTGGATCAATTGCTGGAGTAATTGTGCCTGTAGACGGAGTTGTTGCTACAAATGGTTCAGTTCGATAATGAACCCATATCACAATCGCCAATACGATAATACAAGCTAACAGGATGAACATCCTCTATCTTAAACGAATAATATATCGTATCCGGGTAGAACAATGAGTTGTAAGATTCCACCATTATTATCGTGTTATTCCAATAAGGTTAACATCTATCAGCATCACGATTTTATATCATTAGCTGCGATCAAATGCTATCCTCCTCCTCCACCCAGCCAGTTTATTCATGCTACAACGAATTATGGACAACCCTTTCCTGTTCCCACACATCAACCACCTTTTCCTTCTTGTCGCTCCTGTCACTCCTGTTGCGCTTGTTGTCAGAAATAAGATTATAGGTATAAACTAATAAATGGAGTCACGAGGATCCATTATCGAATTTAGAATAGTATATTTCAATGAAAAAATAAAAAAACGCCGACCCATTTCTGAATTTTTCTATATGGAATCTCTTATCGCCCAAAGAGGAATCGCAAATATTCGAATGATTAGTTTTTATTTTAATGATAATTACTACTATCCCTATCAAATTCATCCTATTATGCTAAAACCATATAACAACAAATTATATGTTATCTTTTATCAGTACTATAATGTTTATAATCAAGTGATAGGATTGCGTATTGAACAGAAGATATACGATTACAATAGATTAGTACAATTACTAGATCATCCTAACGGTGTACTATTGCCGATAATACAGCCACCATTTATCACCGTTCCAATATATAATAACAATCAAGAAAGTGATAACCAATCTAACTTAAATGTTTGACTTGACATGATGCGTGAAAAAGAACATTTATTATATCATAAATTTAAATCTTTCTATTTTTATTTATGATACTAACATAACAGATCTAACAAATGATGTATTAACGGCGGGAATGACGGGTCTTACGGCCTGATCGACGAGTCTTACGATGTGCACGACGTGTCTTACGACCACCAGACAGACCTACCGCTTTAGAAATTCGGCTGAGACCGCTTTTTAGTTTTCCAATGCAGCCTTGACCAGAGCACTCTTGATTCTGACCGGATTGTCCCCTGGCGAGATTCTCCGCGCGCACGAGATTCTGTGAACGCGCGATACTCTCCTTCAAATACTCACTATATCGCGCCTTTGATTCGCCACTGCGTGGCGTGACCGGAACCCGAGCCAAAGAGCGGGCCGCAACGCGGCCCTCCTCCTCGATCCTTTTATGCATCTCTGCGAGTGCTTGCTCGCGCGCTTCCTTTCCTTCTTTGCTGCGGGGTGTAATCGGACGAATACGAAAATTGTATGACATAACTATATTTTGATCTTATTTTTTATTTAAAAGATGATATCATAGTTTCTTGCCAAAAGACATTATCATTATTAAAAATTCATACTATTTTCTGAAATAAAAGATGCATACTGCTAGCACCGATAACTTAAACATTTGACTTGATATTATAAGTAAAATATGGACGAAAACGAAGTGGTAAGCGTAGCAACTCCAAACGAAGTGGCAATTGAAGCGGTGAAAAACGAGATCATTATTCCGCCCTATTCTGTTCCAATTTCATCCTCTCATACCCATAATAACATTATTCTTCTCCTCATGATTAAAAATGAAGAGAAAATTATTCAGCGCTGTCTTTCTCATGCGCTTCCCCATGTGGATGCCATTTCTATTCTCGACACCGGTTCCACCGATCATACCATAGAGCGCTGCCAGGAGTTTTTATCTAATTGCGGCAAGCCCTTCAAAATCAGCGTCGAGCCATTCAAGAATTTTGGTCACAATCGCACTGTTTCCTTCCAGAAAGCTCAACAGCTGTGCATCGAGATGAACTGGGATCCTGAAAAGACATACGCGATGGCGGTCGATGCCGATATGAATATTGTAGCCTCCTCTGATTTCAAGTCATTTCACATGACCTCCAATGGATACACTGTCATTCAAGCGAATGGTCATATTAAGTATTTCAATACTCGTTTCATGAAATGTGGTTATCCTTGGACATGTATTGGCGCGACACACGAGTATTGGTCAGGCGATCCAACTGCTAAGATTCCTTATGAAGTCTTCTATATCGATGATAAGAATGACGGTGGCTGTAAATCTGACAAGTTTGAGCGCGATGTTCGCCTTCTCACGGAAGAAATCAAAGAAGATCCAAATAATGCTCGCGCGCACTTCTATCTCGGACAAAGTCTCAAAGATCTCGGTCGATTTAAGGAAGCCATTGCCCACTTCAAACGGCGCATTGAACTAGGCGGATGGTACGAAGAAGTATGGTATGCTCACTATCAGATCGCCAAATGCTACGAGTTCTTGAAGGATATCGGTAAGATGGAACTATGGATGAATCGAGCCTTTACTTTTCACCCGCGCCGTTCCGAGCCTCTCTATCACATGACACGTTACTTTCGCGAAGTCTCACAGCACCATAAATCGTATCATTATTATCTGAAGGGCAAGGATATTCCTTATCCAAAAGACGATGTGCTTTTCATTGAGGATGCCGTGTATAATGGCATGTTTGATTATGAAAATACCATTCTTGCTTGTTATGTAAACGGCAAAACGCGTCATGATTCGCTATGCGATGTTGTATCTTATATTAATCGTGGTATTCCTCATTATGTGGATAACGTATGGGATAATATGCATTATTATGTGGAGTCGCTTGTCAGCCCTATCTATCGTGGCACCTATACCAAGCTAAGCTTTCCACAATTTGAAGAGTACAAGGTATCCTCCTGTTGTGTTGTGCCTTATACAGACAATCGTTTTTTGATGAACGCGCGATATGTGAATTATTCCATTGATAGTCGTGGCAGTTATCATATGCGGTCTGCAGATGGAAATGTGAAGACACGAAATGGCATGGTTTATCTCAATTCGTCGTATTTTCCTACAGAGGAGATTACGATGATGAATGAAGATTTGCCTATTACCTATCCGAGTAATGTCGATGGACTAGAAGATGTGCGCCTATTTATGTTTAAAGGTAAACTACACTTCACCGCCTCTTCCAAGAATATTACTCCCACGGGTAAGATTGTGATTGCGATTGGTGAATATCATCCTGAACTACATCGCATGACCAATATTCGCGTCATTCAACCTCCTCGTCCTACGGATTGCGAAAAGAACTGGATCGCGGTTCCTGAGATCTCGCTTGGAAATGTGGCAGCGGCAAAAGATAAGATGAATTTCATTTACGGCTGGAATCCACTTGAAATTGGTGCGGTGAATGAGTCAAATCAGCTGGTGATTCATACGACGTTTTCCACACCTAATATTTTTTCGCGTTTTCGCGGCTCTTCTCCTCTATGCGAGTTTGATGGTAAGCTATGGTGTGTCGCTCATTACGTAAAATACAGTACTCCTCGTGTATACTATCACTCTGTGGTACAATTTAATCGCGAAACAATGAAGCCTGAACAGTACTCTCCACCCTTCTGTTTTCGTAAGACTGCGATCGAATACTGTCTCGGATTCCATATTCGTGACGAATCATTTTGCTTCTTCTTCTCTGAAAATGACACGGATCCTGGATTCATCACCATTCCTCGTCGCAACATGAAGTTTTTGCCGATTTCTATGTGAAGCATTCTTCAGTAAGACGGCCTAAATCGTTATCGGGTTACGAAGTAATAGAATGGTGAAACAACTAAAAACGAAAGAAGAACGTCTCAAAGAAGGTCTTAGTCTCTTGACTCAATTAAAAACAGGTGGAGTTCGTGGGAATTCTCTTGGATTTCTATCATTGAAACAACAGATCGGTTCATGGGTGGATTCAGGTGAGCCATGGGATGGTACGATCCCTTTCACAGAATACGGGCGTGAAGCAATTGTTTCTTTGCCAAAGTATAATAATCGAGCAGCGGGTCTGAACTTCAGACGTGTCATGTCAACGGACGAAAATGATCCATAAACACTGGTATACAATAAAAATAATACATAAATGATTAGTACTTATTCTTATTAGTACTAATTTGTTAGCACATGGAATTGATGTTCAACAGGTTTCACTTGTGATTAATTATGGAATTTTTATATAATAAAAATAGTTCTATTATTTTTATTATATGATTAACGAATCTATTTATTTATGTTTGTGATGAGACTTGCGCGTATGACGCGACTTGTGTTTGCGCTGCGTCTTATGTTTGCGCTGCGACTTGTGTTTGCGCTGCGACTTGTGTTTGCGCTGCGACTTATGTTTGTGATGACGGCCACCACTAGTATTCATTGGATCGCTATAGCATTCTCGGTACCGATGCCCGAATTCTCTTAGATAAAATCTATACGCGCTGGCTGCAGCATCAGCATTTGTAATCATTAACCTTAGTGGATTGGCTTCCATCATCCTGCTTGCATATGCTTCTGGGGTTTCCTCTCGGAAGGGGCATGGTGCCTCCTGTATGCTGTGGTACGCATGCGGCGCATTCTCCGCATGTAGGTACGTCATCCTTGCTTGATTGATGGAGCCGGAAAGGTTAGGATTGGCCATATCTATTTATCATAACTAAAAACATCATAATGTGTTATGTTCGGATATCATGTCGACAAGTAGGATATATTATATTTGATTCAAACCAAGTATCAATACACGATTTATGAAATATATGAGAGCGATGATGGAGATAACGATCCATCTGGTCATTAGTCAATGATGTCTAAAGGAGAACCCGTAGGCATGATCCATTTTTGTATTATGTTTTTTATAATTCAATATCGATCAATATGGGAACATGATCGGATCCGAAATATTCGCCTAATATTTCTGCCCTCCGGATCTGATCTTGAGCCGATCTCGAAACCAGAATATGATCGATCCGCCAACCGACATTTCGATCTCTTGAATTTGCAAAGTTGGAGAAATAGGAATATGCAACTTGATCCGGATGAAGAGTTCGGAAGGAGTCCAGAAATCCAGAATTGATCATGTTTTGAAATTCAGATCTCTCTTGATCGGAAAATCCTGGAGATCCCCGATGAGACTTTGGATGATGAATATCGATCTCTTGTGGGGCACAATTCAGATCGCCACAGAGGATTACCGGAAGATCAAACTCTCTCTGAATTTCGATCATGTACAGCCGTAGAGTCTCCTCCCAAGCAATCCGTTCCGTAAGACGAGCCAGTTTTGGCTGAGCATTTGGGGTATAGACACCGATCACGACTACCGATTGATACTTTGCGATCACAATACGGCCCTCTTGGATGAATTCATGTTCATTATAGGCTCCGATCACCTCTTCCGGATATCTGGTAAAATCCGTCTCCACCCATTCAGGTGTCTCCTTTGATAAGAAGGCTACTCCACTATAACCCTTCTTGTGTTTAGAGAAATTTGTCGTAATATGAGGGTAGTATTGGCGTAGAAATGCGAGGTGTCCGATATTCTGTGTTTTGACTTCCTGTAAGCATAGAATATCGGGTTGTTGTTCCTCAATCAGTGCTGTTAATACATTATTAGTGGGTCCGCCTTTCTTTTCGCCATTCTTCAACTTGTTTGTCATGGACTGGATTCCGTTAATATTAAAACTGATGATGCGCATGGATGGATTGTGTTGATTTAATCAATCGTTTATGATTATTTCAATTTTTTTATTGGATCATAGATTAATATCATACGATCCAATAAAGATGAACACTGTACATTGGGGATCCAAACAGACTCTTTCCTTCAATACAAATAATGAACCTGTCCAGATCAGTCAGAATAAGATGAACAACGTGGTGAATACTCCTATAACGGGTGGACGTAGAAGGATTACGAGACGCAAACGGATAGTATATAGAGGTCAATCACGATGTGGGATGATTCGGTCAAATTTGTCATATAGTAGAACACGTAACTATAATATTTCTAAACGTAGTACTCGTAATCGTTAGATTTTATCAATATTTCATAAATAATCAGTTTATAACAAATTATTCAAATGTAGTAAGAATATTCCAATTTTCAGAAGACAAATCGCTCCATCCATCATAATACATATAAATACATGATACGAGCGCATACGGTAATTTATATATATTTGATTTAATATCCCTTATTAAATCTCCTACAAGACGATATCTATTTAATAGTTTTTCTTTTATTTCTTTACCAATATTTGGTTTATAATCATCTGGATTCCATCGAATAAAATATACAGGTATTCCTCCAAATGTTTGTCCAATATTAATCATGCGTGTTTGTTCACATAAACATTGTCTATCACGATGTTGATTTTCATCACATTCTAATATAACTATTTTATCTCCAAAATCATACACTCTATCAGGTCGTTCTTTTCCACAAGTTCCATTTTCGATAATAGAATCTATATATTTAGGTTCAATATAATCGTTTCGACTATCTAAATACTGAAATAGCATTTTTTGTTTAGCCAATAGTGATGTTTGAAATGATAATGGGTTACAATATTCACATACATTATTTAAATCAAGTATCATTGTTAATTTACATAATTTACATTCTTTTTCAACAAGATTTAGATCTAAATCTACTTTATGAGATTCACAATGCTGTGCTTCGTGATTTTTCCCATAAATGGCAGATTTTTTACACCCTTTTATTCTACATGTGCTATTTGATCTTTTAATCATTCCTGGTTCTCTGTGTTTTGAGCAATGACTTGCGCCTATCCCAGGCTTTCCATACAGCATTCGATTTGTACAATTAGGATAAATACATGATTTATGATTTATATTAATCATTCCATCCAATTTATGTCTAGAACAATATATTCCCTTTCCGCCTTTTATATCATAGGATGGACGCACTTTACAATTAGGATACATACATAATGGACGATTCTTAATATCAATCATTCCATCTAGTTTGTGTACCACACAGTATGCCCCTTTTCCTCCTTCTATATCAAATGTCGGCTGAATAGTACATTCATTATGAAGACAAAATGAATGTACTACATCGATCATTCCATCTAATTTGTGTTTAGAACAATACAGTGTTTTACCTTTTTCCTCTCCAAATATGGGTTTAGTTTTACATCCAGTATATAAACATTTTGTATCAGATACATTAATCATTCCATCCAATTTATGTCTAGAACAATATGCCTTTTTACCTCCTTCTATATTAAATGTCGGACGCGTTTTACAGCCAGTATATATACATGTTTTTGATTTAACATCAATCATTCCATCTAATTTATGTGTTGCACAGTATTGTTCTTTACCTCCAGGCAGACCAAATGTGGGATGAATAGTACATCCTACATGCCTACAATATTTTGATTTAACATCAATCATTCCATCTAGTCTGTGTGTCGCACAGTATTGTGCTTTACCTCCAGGTAGACCAAATGCCGAAGAAACATCACATCCCGTATAACTACAACGTTTCGATTTAACATCGATCATTTCTGCTGTTTTATGTTCTACACAATATCGTCCATTGCCTCCAGGCAGATTAAATACAGGATTTAACTTTGTACAACCGGTATATTCGCATCGTTTAGATACAATATTAATCATACCATTTATTTTGTGTTTTGCACAATATTGCGGTTTTCCTCCAAGTATACCATATGAATATTGAGTTTTACATCCATCATGTATACACAATCTAGACATTTATAACTAATTATAATTATATTTAATAAATCAAATTTATAAGAATATTTAGTATGCAAAAAGGAGAGCTCCTCTACCAGAATACACCCTTAAAATGTTATACGTTTCGGCAAATACATAGATCGTAAATCTCCCCACATTCAGACCCGACGTGTTTCCATACGGAGTACGAAACTGTAGAATCAAGTCACGATTCGTAATTTTATCCAAATTTGCCTCTCCATTCGGTCTCGAAAATGGCGTAAATCCATTCTGAATCGCTAGCGGCAAATTGTAATAGTATCGATTAACCCATGGCGATTTTCGCTGCTCATACGATGGAACAATGGAACGAAAAAGCGCAGGCCCTTCAGTACGATATCGTACCAGCGAACCCTGATAACTCAACTCGTATCCCGAAATGGGTTCCGAATCTGATAACTGAAAGGCAGGTCTCTTATATGTACACGGTCGGTTCGCATAGAGTCCTACCGCATCTGGCCACCACGGATACTGTGAATTGGTAGGCGACGTATTAACGGTTCCTGTCATGTCGCGTGTAGCTAAAAAGTGCGCATTGTAGGCGGGTGCCAGATACGGATTACACATGAAATATAGGTCGCGTGTTGGATTCGGAATGTCGAGGCGAATTCTCGCATTTAATAGTCCTTGCGTATCATGCGGGTTCATCGCATAGTGCTGTACAACTGGTACCTGAAGATCTGCCAAGCGAAATCGATTTGCCTCATTTTGATCCAAATAGGCATACTCCGCCAAGATATAACAGTCTCCTAGAGGAAGATTCGACGGCATCTGGATCGGTGTTCCGTTTGGATTTGTAAGAGGTGTTTGATTGGGAGTTATGATCGGATCTTGCGTATAGAATTGCGTGCTGAGAAGTGGTACAAGAGACGCTCCGTCAGCATTCGTCGTATTTGACACCTGTGTCGGTGTATAGTATAATCCATTCAGGGCTCGGAAGGTAATTCCTACACGAATATCATCCATTGATATCGCATCAATCGGCAGGGCGCATCCCGTATCGCCTCGTGTAAACCAGAATGGAAGCGGTACAACTACTTTTTCTTGATATGCTGGTGGAAGCGGTGTCTGATTTGTAGTGGCGATCTGGATGGCGGCCAATGACGCAGTTAACGCATCACCTTGTGGCCATCCAAAACTTGTCTCGGTAAATCCATTATCTTTTCGTTTAATTAATTCATTTACAACGGGAACCTTTTCCAGTGGTGTATGAAACTCATCCAATATTTCCAAGAGACGGCTATCAATTGTCTCTACACGACTTGCCGCAATATCCAGTGTTAATTGTTGAACGAGAGCATGGCCCAACGAATTTGTCCATCCAATACGAGGATAAGCCTGTGTAGCACCCTGTTGAATAGCTTTATTCGTTGCTTGTGCTTGAATCGTATAAATATCAGGCATATTGGCCACAAGATATAGACGAGTGACCAGATGACCCTTTCTTAGGATCCGAAAGAACCCCGTATTACCAAAGGTAGGTGTATTCTCGAAATCCAAACGTTCCCATCGAGTCGTAAATCGCCCTGCCTTATTCCAGAGTTTACGAAATGGATAAAGGGTGGCCTTGAAAGCCAACCGCTCATCCTGAATTCCTGAGGCAATTACTTTCAAGAGACTGGCCACCATTCTTCTTACTCTTCTGATATTAGCCTTTATATAATCGGCATTTAAAGATAGAAAATATACTACCACTAGTTTATATTATGCTAGTAACATGCTATTATGATATTTATAACCGCCCTGAAAAATTCATGGATTATCTCTATTTGTTTTATGATCTCGGGATCAGCGGAATACCGATCACCTTATTTACTGATCCATGTCTAGTCCATAAATTTCGGATCTTTCCATCCACTGTGACGGTGATCGGGCTTCCACTCGCTGAATTTGAATTGTATCAAATGGGAATGTCGTACAGTCGCGATCTGCCTGCGCATCGTACCCCTGAAAAAGATACAAAGGAATTCTTTTCCCTCATGAATACGAAGATCGAATTCGTGAAGAAAGCGGCTGAACGATGGCCCACAATAGAAACGTTTATGTGGATTGATTTTGGAATCTTGAAAATTGTGAAACATACTGAACGATTTCTTGAAAAACTGGCTGATCTTGGTCATAGACGATTTACCAAAATGGTTATCCCTGGATGTTGGTCACTCGGCCAATCCTTTAGTGTCGAAAAGATTCATTGGCGATTCTGTGGTGGATTTTTTGTGATCCCTCGCAATTATATTGAGTCATTCTATGGACATTCACGCGGTGTATTGCGTGATTTTTGTAGCATGGATTTTTACAAGCTAACATGGGAAACCAATGTATGGTCTACGATTGAATTCTGCGCTGAACGAGAGAATATCGTATGGTACTTTGGCGATCACAATGATACAATAGTAATGAATATCGACTATGTATTGGATTCCGTAGTAGAAAAAGAAGCAGTTTCGATCGATATTGTATAATTAGTCCGTAAACATGCGATTACATATACCATTCTCAAATCGTAACCAATTATAATGGATCGCGTATACAAACACTTCCCATCCACCGACCGTGATCGGATCAAATATACACGACGGGTTGCTAAGGGTCGCCAGATCCTTCGCCATCGGTTGATTGACTCGTAGAGTAAGAGTAACGGATGTCGCACGACTCATATTCGCCGTTCCGCTTGGTTGATGGGATTCAGGTCGTTCTGCAAATGAATAACCATAAATATGTGATTGATAGGCATTAATTCCTCCACTGTGTTTTGTCGCAATATGATGACGAAACCAGTCGCCATCGGCAGAAATCACTTCTGAACCATTGACACGAATGGTTGCCATTTGAAGCCATGGTGGATAAACCGTATTTGGCGTAGATTCTAGTCCAATCGATGGGCTAAAATTCGACCATTCGTTATTAATCAGAACGGCTTTTCGACGAAATACCCAACGAAGTTCCAACACAGGATGATTGAGCTCCAATGGTAACTGGATATCAACCGTATCCGTATTCGCATTTGCTTTGCTGACGAGATACTTCAATGGCTCTTCAAATGAGAAATTTTGTACTAGTTTGACCATCTGTTCAAATGGCTGTCGAAGAAACTTATCACGTAGCGAACCTGTTGTAAGGGCAGTGGCCGTGACCAGTCGAATATCTCGAAAGGCAGGAGGTTGCGTAAGGGTAGCTACTGTGACATTCGTTGAGGGCAGTGAAGTTGTAACGAATGATACAGTTTGACCCAATGGTGTATCGGTGCATGTAGCACGGTAACCAATATATCGTCGTACTACTTGATCAAATGGGCGAAACTTGATGTCAACGCGCACCTTCCCTTCATTACATGATAACAATGGGAACACTTCTTTCAACTTTGTGCGAAGGAAGAAAAAAGGAAGGACGCAGAATACTGTTCCATCTTCTGTAGGATAAGGACGAGAAGGGCGAAAACTGGTTTGTCCAACAACCGATGGCGTCAAATAGGAATGCGGGATCAATCCAATACCGTCTGCTGCTACACCAAACTGTGCGTTTTGATCCCAATCCAACGATAAATGGGTAGATATGAATTCACCTGTGATGCGCTCAATGGTCTGATCGTTTGCGATGAATTCGGCATGCTCAATAATACTAGCACCAAGCCCGTTCATATAGGTCCAGTAGGATGATGCCTGATTTACAGTATCCGTTGTGATTGTTGCGTTGGTCAGTTTTGAAATGACTGAATTATCATACCAACTGCCTAGTTTGATTTGAAGAACAACCGATTGTAACAAGTCGCCTGCCGGTAAGGAACCGATCTCAAATGTAAATTTTTGACCCCATTCTGCGGGACCACGTTGTGGAAACTCTTGAATACTGAGAGTTGTGGGGTGGACCGTTTGGGTATGTGGGGCGATTTCGGATGCTTCTGTAAGGGCTTGAGATGAGGCACTTTTCCCATTATGAAACCACGACTTATTTGTATCGATCGGAAAGTAGGTATTATCTTGGGAATCACGATCCGTTAGATCCAATACTGTCGTAATATCACCCCTTGGACGAAAATAATCTTTGGAGGACATGTGCTACCTATTCTGTTGATTCATTGTTTAGATCTGTGTATTATCATAAAAATTTGATACTATATGCCCCTTCATAATAACAACCGAGTATGTCAGATATATGTGTAGATATTTCTAAGCTTCCCACGATTTCAGATACGAACTCATGGGATACATTTGTGAATGGAGTTGAACAGACTTATACGGATTGGAGAATCTCATTACATACCTGTTGGCGAGATTATCGAAATTGGATCATATTTGGACTTTCTGTATTAACCATTGGTATCGCTATTGTTCTTGTAATTATTCTTCAATCAGCTCCTGTATCATATCCCTGTCTTATGTATGAAATGGATACACTCGCATCTACCGTTTCCACTGATTGCCTTCAATTTATATGGAATGCTAATTGTCGTTCGAAACAACCCTATCTCTTTTCAAAGGATTATAATGGTTGGTGGAAAAAATCCCCTCAAGGATCATCCATGATATCATGTCATATTTCTCCAGCGGCGTGTGGCGTAGGTTCTTATGGAAATATTCTTGTCTATATGCAATTCTGTCAAATTAGGTACAATCAATGATACTCTGAAATTGGGCGAATAATTACACCATCTTCTCGTTTAACCTCTTTTTGTTCTAGTGTCATGTGATGAATAGAACCTCTTTCTTTTATATTTTTTTTATACGAAGTAGGTTCTTCTTTGATAATGATAAATTGACATGCCTGATCGGCACTGACAAGTTGATACACTGGACTCATAGGAAAGATTTCGATAAATCCAAGCAGGGTAATCACAATATCTGTAACACCTGGTTCGTGCCGATCATGGATCTTGAAATAGTATCCTGACTGATCGGTTGTATCAATTGACGGAAGTGGCCAGAATGTTGTATGCCAGACTGCTGGTTGATTCTGAGTAGTGATCGAATGAGTTGTACCTTCTGATGTGATCATGATCAGTTCTATTTTGTTATGGTGATTGAAATGGAAATTTGTCCAATAGGTACACGATGAGTGTGGAATACGATATAACATGTAATTATGATCGTATTCTATCATATCATTTACTGAAAAGGTATAGACTACACTATGACGAGACGGATCATCGATCTCTGGACGGATTCTATGTGGAATCTGGACGGGAATCATGGAGTGCTTATTTGATTTGTAGGTTGATCCGATCAATTTTGTCGATCAAAAAATTGAACCGATCTGTGATCACAGATCAAAAGGCATCCATGTCGTGCATCTCTCGTGTTTCGGCGATTGATGCGCGATGTTATTTCGCTGATCAAAAACATAAATTCTTTCTGGAAATGCGTTGCGGTAGACCCTGTTCTGGTCAGATTTGTGAGGATTGTTCCGTCAAAACCATGTCTACCATTCAATGGTGTCGTAAAATCGATCATGGGACGATTTATGATCCCATTCCTGATCGTTCTCATTTATTTGGAGGGAATTGGTATGAAGATGGAGTTCGAAAATGGGGTGCGCCCTCTGCAGAAAGTATTGAAAAAGGATTAACATACCAAAGGAAAGCGAGAACCATGGAAGAAGTAAATATTGCCCCATCTAAAGTTCCTTCTCCTTCTCCTCCCATGGAGCCTGTAAAACGTGGACGAAAACCAAAAGTAGCACCCAAGGCAGTACCCACAGTAGAACCTGCTACGACATCTACTGTAGCATCCACTACCACTACAAATGTAGAACCGAATACTACGACTGATATCAAGGTGACAGAACAGGTCGTGACAGAACCACCCGTTAAAAAAGCGGCTGTGAAACGTCCTCGAAAGCCCAAGGCAGTAACCCCTGTTAAAATGGCGGATCCATCCATGGTTCAAAAAGAAGTGGTTCTTCCCACTCATATGGAACAGGATCGCGAAGAAGTAGATACAGATGGTTTTGAAATTGAATATGTGAAATTATCTGTGTTCTCCCTTGGAGACGCAACATACTTTCGAGACTCAAAGAAAAACAAACTCTATAAGAAAATCAAAGAGAAAACGATTGGCTGCTATGTGGGCCGCTATGATCCGACAACAGAAACCGTCCATACAGATGTACCAGATTCAGATGATGAATCGATCTAACACCTAAAGAAAAAATGAATAGGAACCATAATGGGTTATCATATTATTTTACACTGCACTGCCATTATTAAACCAGAATATATCGATTGTATTAAAATGGAATATTTTTATGGTAGTACCTATCGTGACAGCTGGTATGATGATGATTACGATAAGAACATCCCAGAAAAATTTAAAGAATTTTATCAGATATGGCGAGATCTTAGTATCTATTCAGATGGTAGCAGCGGTTTCTATCAATTTAAGCTAGAGGGCGATCGATTTACCTTTGAAATATGTAAACGACCCTATTTTTATCGATGTGAAAATAGAAGGATTACCTTAGAGAACGATTATAGGCGATTTATGCTGTATATTATTGCCCCTATTTCGAGCGAGATTCTTCGATGTGAGATTGAACATGACGATTTTGGATTGGGATCACGAACCTATACTGATACGGAAGTGCGTAATTTTCATCCTGATTAACTTAAACAAAAAGAAAACTAAGAAACAGAATGACGACGCCCATGACACCAACTTGTCGTTTTTGTTATTCCTATAAACCACAAGGATTCATTCAACCCTGTTGTCCTCCTATTCTCTCTGCAGATCTTCAGACACTTTCTTCCATTTCTTCTAGTACATTTAAGGTAAATAATAATATCAATAATACCGATCAAGCAATGTTATTGACAAGACAATCGCGCTTTTTACAAGAAGTACAAAGTACGACCACTATGAGTACCATCCAAAGTACCATTGCGAATGCCGCTGCGATTAATAGCACCATTTATTCGCAGCTTCTAAACGTTAAGGCGCAACGATATGTTCCTTATCAACCTTATATTCCTCCTGTCATCCCATCATCTGTCATGGAACTACAAATGATGACTGCAAATGTGGGCAATCCTATGCCACCCATGACAATTATGAATTGTAGAGGCAGTCAGTTCGTAACAAAGTAATTAGATTTTATAAACAAGTATATGAAACAAAAATAAGATAATTTTTGTTTTATATATTTTATTTTTATGTATTTTTACTTCTTCGGAGCAACAACAACCTTCTTCTTGATAATCGTCTTCTTAGGGGCTGGCATCGGCTCTACATCATCGCCATCCTCTACCTCCGCAGCGTCATCAGACGCCTGTGCCTGAGGCATCACTGCTGCTACCGCAGACGGCTTTGAAACAGCAGGCTGTGCTGGCTGTTGGAAGACCGCGTCATCATCGACCTCAGCCTCTTTCTCATCGCCATCCTCCTCGTCATCCTGTGGGGCTGGCGTCGCCGAACCAAGACCCTTGAAAGCAAATTCACCCATCTTCTCCGGCAACTTATGAATCGCAATCTGCTTCGCACGCCACGTCAGGCCAAACTTCGAACCAGCGAACCACACACCACCGCACTCAATAATCGCCGTCACCTGAATGCCCTTGACCAGCAGGTCCTCAATCGGCACACCCTTGTATGGAGTACCATTCAGGTCATAGAACTTCGTATCGAACTCACCATTGCGCTTCGGCAGCTTGACCTTGATGTTCGGCGGGTAGCTCAGAATATTGCCCTCCTTGTCCTTGCTGTACTTGAGGCTCGGCGTGTAGAACGCCTTAATCACCTCTTTGTTCAAATCGGCCTTGAACCACGTCTTGGAATTCTTGACACCCTCGTTGATCATCAGCTCATCCATCTGCTCCAGCACACGCTTGAACTCCTGAATTTCAGGGCGGTTATCCTGTCCGCGAAACGACAGGTCCAATGAATACTCAATGCCGTTTTGCGACTGAAAGCTATTCAGGCCAAACGGGGCCGACATCGCAACGGCCGTCTGCATCACAAGGCGCTCGCCGCCATAATTCAGATACGCCTGCTTTGAACCGTTCTGAAGCGCCTTGGGCGCAGAGAGGGTAATGGTCTTGGTCGAGAAAGTGGAAGGGAATACAACGCTGGACATGATTTCGGGTTATGGTATTTTTTGAGAGTTTTTGGGTCGTCAAATTTTATTTTTTTGAGCGATTTCACATCGGACTCGTCAAATATATCATTTTATGTACTTATATTTAATCGATTACCTATTTATCAAGTATTGCCCCCTTCATTATCACAGTTATAATGAAATACCGTAGAGTTCTCCTGTCGAATTCGAGTCATTTCAATAAAAAAAAGTTAGGAACATCTTTTGTTTAGGTCCTACGGACATATTGATCATAAAATTTGACGACCAAAATCTCCACATATAAGTCATAACGCGTTTAAAGATGTCAACTAATTCCACCGGTACTAGTACAATGAGCAAGACGAACCAGGCTGTTGCCAAGAAGGTCACCAAGAAGTCCGATACCCCTGCTGCTACCGAGGCCACTGTTGCCGCACCTGCTGCTGCCACTGCCACTGCCCCCGCTGAGAAGTCCAAGAAGGCTGCCGCCCCGAAGGCCGCTGCCGCGCCAGTCGCGGCCGTTGCTGCCCCCGTTGCCGCTGCCCCTGTCGCTTCGACTGTCACTGAGGCCGCCGCCCCAGTCGAGACCAAGACCGTCGACCAGGAGATCGCCACCCTGATTTCGACCTTCCAGTCCCAGCGTGACCAGGCCGTCTCCGCCATCAAGACCCTCCAGCGCCTCCAGAAGCGTGTTGCCAAGGAGGTCAAGGAGGCTGGTCGTCGTCGCCGTCGCGCCAAGAAGGAGGATGAGAACGGCGTCCCGAAGGAGAAGCGCCCGACCATCTTCACCACCCCTGTCACCCTGAAGGACGAGCTCTGCTCGTTCCTCGGCAAGGCCAAGGGCTCTCAGATGACGCCGGCTGATGTCACCCGCGCATTCTCGGCTTACGTCGATTCGAACAAGCTGAAGGATGCCGAGAAGGGTCACACCATTCATCCGGATGCCGCGATGCGTAAGGTCCTTAACGTTAAGGACGGCGAGGTTCTCACTTATCGTAACGTTCAGAGCTACTTGTACAAGCTGTATGTTCTGCCCGAGAAGAAGAAGTCTCCTTCGGCTTAAATTGGACTAAATCCATAAGAAGAAAAATCATAAAATTCAAAATCATAAAATGCTCCACGTTTATAAAAATAGTATAAAAATATCCTATTTTTAATGTACTTCCTTATATTTTCTCAATGATTTTGGTTTTCTCACAGATCCAGAATTCAAAGGTATATCCATCTGCCATCACTTGAGCTCGTTTACATTAATGTGATATGTATCATATTATAGGTCAATTCTTTTTAATTTTTATAAAATATGGAATAACTCATGTTATTATTTACATAAACATGCAAATAATACAATGTATTTCACGGCATACCCTCTTTTCATTTATTCATTTACAATTTTACACAAAATAAGTGCTAAAGAAGCTTAAACTTTTTCATATCAGTTTATTAGATCTAGCTATGGCTCATTACAGCAACTACGGGACGAGGCCACCATACCCTCCTCCTTTACCCTACCCCACCTGTCCACCGGTGATCTCCTGTTATCCACAACCTCCCTTACCTAGTTATCCACTCATCTGTATGGCAACTGGTACGACGGGAATGACTGGGCCAATGGGTAGCACTGGAATAACCGGTGTAACAGGTCCCAATGGGACGGGGCCAACTGGATCTACAGGTTCCACTGGATCGACAGGTGCAACTGGATATACTGGAACGACGGGATACACAGGATCTACTGGTTCTACTGGATCGACAGGTGCGACTGGATACACAGGAACGACGGGATACACAGGATCTACAGGAGCAACAGGCGCGACTGGCTCAACGGGTCCTACAGGCGAAACAGGCTCTACTGGTGCAACTGGCTCTACAGGTGCGACTGGAGCAACAGGCTATACAGGCTCTACAGGTGCGACTGGAGCAACAGGTGCGACTGGTGCAACAGGTTCCACTGGATACACTGGTGCGACTGGTGCAACGGGTGCGACTGGCTCTACAGGTGCGACTGGAGCAACAGGTTATACAGGAACTACAGGAGATACTGGTACTACAGGTACTACAGGTACAACCGGTTCAACTGGCGCAACCGGTTATACTGGTACTACTGGAGCTACTGGGACAACAGGTGCGACTGGAGCAACGGGTGCGACTGGCTATACTGGTACAACCGGTTCAACTGGATCAACAGGTACGACTGGATCAACGGGTGCGACTGGCTATACTGGTACGACTGGAACAACTGGCTCTACAGGTGCGACTGGAGCAACAGGTGCGACTGGCTATACTGGTACTACTGGAGCTACTGGAACAACAGGTGCGACTGGATCAACAGGATACACAGGTACAACAGGTACAACAGGTGCTACGGGTGCTACAGGAACTACTGGTACAACCGGCCCAACAGGTTACACAGGTACAACTGGTACTACGGGTGCTACAGGAACCACTGGTACAACCGGATCAACTGGTGCCACTGGTGCGACTGGTGCGACTGGCGCAACTGGCGTGACTGGAGCAACTGGATACACGGGTACAACTGGAACTACTGGTGCGACTGGTGCAACTGGCGTAACTGGAGCAACAGGCGCGACCGGCTATACTGGTACTACTGGAGCAACTGGCTCTACAGGTGCGACTGGAGCAACAGGATATACTGGCACTACGGGTGCTACTGGTGCTACGGGTGCTACAGGAGCAACTGGTACAACGGGTGCAACTGGATACACTGGCGCAACAGGGGCAACTGGTACGACTGGTACGACTGGTGTAACTGGTGCAACTGGTCCAATCGGAACAGGTCCCACGGGTCCTACTGGTCCGACTGGATATGCTGATCGATATAATACAGCTACTGTAACACCTGTCACTTTGACTCCAGTACTCAATGGTACAGTAAGCTTTACTGTTCAGCCAAAATTGGCATATATTGCTGGTAACTCAGTATTGGTTGTTGATTCTACGTCAGCTGCTAATTCTTTTGAGGGTTCCGTCACATCATATGATTATAATTCTGGCGCGATGACGGTGAATAAAATTACAAATATTAATGGTACATTTGGTTCCAATGTTGTATATAATGTAAACCTCGACGGTATTGATGGACCTACTGGTCAGACAGGTACAACTGGTACGACTGGTACGACCGGTACAACTGGTCCAACTGGATACATGGGTACAACTGGTATGACTGGATACACTGGTCCGACTGGATACACTGGTACTACAGGAAATACAGGTCCAGTTGGAGCTGGTCCAACTGGTGAAACAGGAACCACTGGTACAACCGGTCCGACAGGCTACACGGGTACAACCGGTCCCACTGGAGAAACTGGAACCACGGGTCCGACGGGATACACGGGTACAACAGGCGCGACTGGTACAACTGGTACGACTGGTACAACAGGTCCCACGGGATACACAGGTACAACCGGTCCCACTGGAGAAACAGGAACAACGGGTACAACCGGTCCAACAGGATACACGGGTACAACCGGTCCAACGGGTGCTACGGGAACGACAGGTACTACTGGCCCTACGGGATACACGGGTACAACTGGTCCCACTGGAGAAACTGGTACCACCGGTACAACCGGTCCAACAGGATACACTGGTACAACCGGTCCAACAGGAGAAACAGGTACCACTGGTACAACTGGTACGACTGGTCCAACTGGAGAAACTGGTACAACTGGTACAACTGGTACAACTGGTACAACTGGTACGACTGGTCCAACGGGTTACACTGGTACAACTGGTACAACTGGTACAACTGGTACCACTGGCACAACGGGTCCTACTGGTGAAACAGGAACCACTGGTACAACAGGTACGACCGGTACAACCGGTCCAACGGGATACACTGGTACAACGGGTCCAACGGGTGAAACAGGTACCACTGGTACGACTGGTCCCACTGGTTATACAGGTACTACGGGTCCAACAGGAGAAACAGGAACCACTGGTACAACCGGTCCAACGGGTTACACTGGTACAACCGGTCCAACGGGTTACACTGGTACCACGGGTACAACTGGTCCAACGGGTTACACTGGTACAACCGGTCCAACGGGTTACACTGGTACCACGGGTACGACTGGTCCAACGGGATACACGGGTACAACCGGTCCAACCGGTGAAACAGGTACCACGGGTACGACTGGTCCCACTGGTTATACAGGTACTACGGGTCCAACCGGTGAAACAGGTACGACTGGTACAACAGGTCCTACGGGATACACTGGTACAACCGGTCCAACTGGTGAAACAGGTACCACGGGTACAACTGGTCCAACGGGTTACACTGGTACAACTGGTCCGACTGGAACAACAGGCACGACTGGTACAACTGGTCCAACAGGTTACACTGGTACAACTGGTCCGACTGGAACAACAGGCACGACTGGTACAACTGGTCCAACAGGTTACACTGGTACTACGGGTCCAACAGGAGAAACAGGTACCACGGGTACGACTGGTCCAACGGGTTACACTGGTACTACAGGTCCGACTGGT
>JACCDO010175030.1_pt1 | contig 40348 bp, 18 predicted proteins | sample 7446101 | NCBI WGS metagenome assembly JACCDO01 (sample SAMN15323440, study PRJNA562643) | freshwater metagenome | isolation source: river surface water | place: USA:Blue River Watershed | collected 2017-08-16 | reverse complement strand
AATTTAGGCTATTCATCTGCTAAAAAATTTTATGAAAAATTATAAAATATTATAAAAAAAATATAGAAATTTTATAAAAATATATATTTTATAAAAAATTATTTAATTATTTAAATTCTCTTTTTCTGACATTTTTAATATCAGGTTTAATATTATTGGAATCTACTAATCTTTCGTTTTTAATTTTTTCCAAAAAATCTAATGGATTTTCATCAGATAATTTTTTATTACCAACATTTTTTGAATTATTTAAATTATTTAAATCATTAATATCATTAATATCATCAATATCATCAATATCATCAATATTATTAAATGTGTTTGTATTAATCAAATTATTATTTTCATTAACAGAATTATTGGTGGATTTATAATATTGATCAATATCATCAGTAATATAATTACTTTTAAGGAATTTTTGAACCTCTCTTTTTTTAGCAGAAATATTAAGATTAGATTCAACTTCAACAAATATTTGGTTATCTTCATTTCTTCTTCTTTGTAAATATAATTCTAATTCATCTGAAGATAATTTATTATCATGTTTCTTAACATGTTTCCATGAATTAAAATCATCAACACTAATTTCATTTGTATCAGAATTGGGATTAGAATTTAAATTTATACCAAAAACAGCAGAACCATTATCAATTTCAGAATATAAGTTAGAACCAAAATATTCACTTTCAGAAACAAAAGAAGTATAATTAGTTCCATATCCTGGAAGAGTATCTAAGGTACCTAATTCTCCTAAAATAATTTCACTAGATTGTGATTTATTTTTGTATTTAAGATATTCAAATACATCGGAAATGTTAATAGGTGTTGATGATTTAGAGTTAATTTCATTAATAAAATTTGACATTTTATCATCAAAAACTTCGATATTCATATTTTCTCTTTCTAAATTGATGTCATTCATTTTTTTACTGATATCCCTATCTTCTAATTTTTTTTCTACAAATTGATCACGATCTTTAAATATATCAGAATAAATTTCATTTAATTTTTCTTGAGATACAGGTTTTGTATTTGCATTTTTAAAGTTCTCAAAATCTGATTTTAATCTGGAATAATCATCACCTTTAATATCATCAATACTTTTTTTAAGATAATATAAATCATAATCTTTACGTAATTCTTTATTTGAAAGAATTTCGTATGCCTTAGTTATTTGTTGAAACATTTCAGGATTACCACCATGATCAGGATGATGAATTTTAACTAATTTAAGATAAGCACTTTTAATTTCTTCATTTTTCTCAGTGCTAATATCTATATCCAAAATACTATAAAGATCAACAAATGCTTCGGAATCATAAATAAAATCTAATTTATCACTCATTTAATTTTATATCAAATAATAAGTATTAATTATTTATATTTTTTTATAAATAATTAATTATATTAAAAACATATTTAATTAAAAAATTTTTTAATTGTTTCAATTTCTGCATTAGGTAATTGTGTTTTAACGCCATTTTTAATCATAAAACAAGATGGAACTGCTCTAATACCCCATTGTGACATTAAATTATCTTTATCAGGAACCCTAATATCGGTGGATGTTTGAATACCACCATCAATAATTATAACTTTGTCTCCGTACATATTTTTTAATTGTTGAGCTTTAGAAGGTGATCCGTTAATATAATTTTTACAATGACCACAAAAGTCAGTATTTAAAAATATATAAATCAAATCAGAATTAGATTCAAAGTTTTCTTTAGAGAAATAAAATTGATAAACAACAACAATTAAAAGGACGACTAAAAGAATAGTGATTAATTTCATTTTATATATAATACATATACATAATAAAAAAATTTAATATAAGAAAGATTTATTTTTATATTAAACATTGTTTAATAAAAGATAAAAATATTTTCTATAAATTAATATATACATTCAAATGTCTAGCCAAACTTTACCTATATTTGATTATTTAAGAAATTATTTACTTACTTGTAATAGGACAATTGGTAATGCTGAAACCGATATTGATTCTATCAGTGATTTACCAGAACCAGTTAAAATATATTTAAGTGGAGAATGTTATGATCCAGCATATACTGGTAAAATATCACCAGAATTTACATCTTCAGTAGCTAAATTTTCTGAAAACCTATCCAAATATGATATCATCACAACAAATAATTCAATCAGAGATTATTTTAGTTCTGATATATCAAATCGTAATAATTTATTGGGAAGAGCTCTTAGAGAGGTTTCAAAAAATTATACTTTAAATCAATTATCCGATATACCAAGAAATGATGGTACAAACAATATGTTATTTGGAGAAGTAGCTGCTCAAGCAAACGGGTATACTAAATACAAAGTAAAACCTCAAACTAAATTTTTAACTTTAGTACTTAATAAGTTCCTTGAACTTTTAAATGCAGAAATCACCAAAAACAATTTAACAACTTCATGTGATGATTTTATAAGAGATGTTAAAACTATTAGTACTACATTTTCATTTACTAATTTTATTGAAAACACAGTAATTGAAAATAAATCAACTTTAAACACTATAAGAGATAAAGTAACTCAGGAAGTATTTAGAATGTTGAGACAAAGATTTGATGAATCTGCTAAGAAATGCTTTACAATTCCAGTTATTACATATGGAAAAGCTTCTCCTGAATTTAAATTAACATGTGATCGCTATGCTACAAATGTTGCTGATAAATCTGAACAAGACCTTTTTGATAAATTCTTTATTTTAGAATTTGAAACCATTGATGCTACTGGTAAAAAAGTACCTTTACCACAAGATGACTGGCGTATCCAAATTAAAAAGGTTCCAGGTAGTGCAAATAAATTATTAATATTAAACTGGATACCATCTACTATGGATTATTTTTATGATACAACAAATTTTGTTGATGTTTCAAAACAACCAACATTAAGAAAATTATCATATGAATTAATTGTAAATGGAACAACTGCTGGTAATTCTCAATTAAATATAATTGGTCAAGGAATTGATGCATTTATAAGATCTCCAGGCATTAAAATGGTAGATCCAAATCCAAAATGCTCAGTATCTGGACCTAAACCAAATGTTTCTTTAGTAAAACAAGAAGTATTTAAATGGTTAAAATCACCTTTCCCAACACCATCTATTAGATCACCAGGTTCATTAGTTAAAGCTAAAGAAATGGTTGAAAAAGATCCAGAATTTCTTAAATTAATCGAATTAGCAAATGGTTGGATTTATCAAGATGGTAAATTTAAAAAGAAAATTGGTTCAGAATTTATTGAATACAATGCTGATACTGCTGATGATTTTGTAGATGAACAATGTACAGCTATGGGATTAAATCCAGCTAAATGCTTAATGTTTTTGGAAGGTGTAGTTAAAGGAGATACAACACAATTAAATAAAATTATATCCGATCCTAGCTTTTTATCAGCTGTAAATGCAGGTATGATTAAAGACATTCATCCCTTATTAGCTCTCAAAGTATTAAAAGTTTTGGGATTCAAAGAAAAATATCAAACTGATTCTAGAGGTGTTAGATCAACAAAAATAGAATCATTTGAAGAATGGGTTGAAAGATTTGTAAAATCTGCTCCTGGATTAGAACAATTATATATAGAAATAAATGCTGATCCCGTAAATCATTTCAATATGAGATTATTCTTAAAGATGTTGGTATCATTAATAAATAATAATCCATCAATTTTGGGAAATACAAGTAAGTTTGTTGAACCATCTACAAAACCAATTCAACCATTAACACCTGAACAAGACGCAGCTTTAACTGAATACTTTAGAAAGAAAGGTATAAAAAGATATGTTCCCAAATCGAATACAAGTGATGTACCAAGAATGTCTCTCAATGATATAAGAAGAGGATTAAAAACTTTAGATCCTTTCTATCAAGGTATCAGATTCAATGAACTTGATTTATTAGGTTCATATAATGATGTTACTACATCAGCATTATTACCATTTTTAAGAATATTAACAGGTGTTTATAGAGGTGATGAAGAATATGCTTTACAAGGATTTAATATTGATTTCCCTTCAGTAGAAAATTTAACAGTAAGACAAACAGGTGGTGTTAGTGAAACAAAACAAACATCATTCAAATTATACAGTGAAGAAATAGAAAAAGTTTATAAGGGTATTGTTGAAAAATTAAATAGATATAATAAAACTATAGATGTAGGTGTTAAACAAAAAATGGAAAAAAGTATTGAAGATATGAGAGTACTTGAAAAAGATATATTAGAAAATTTACTTAGAATGCAAAAATATTCTCAAATTGTAGAAATGAAAAATGATTTAAGTAGCCAAATTATAAATCAAGATGATATTAGACAAGTATCTGAAAACTTTGACCAAATTGTTAAGGATTATAATAAAGCTTACTACAAATCAAATAGTATACTTGATACCATTGAATCCATGTATAATGATGTAATTGGTACTGATAGTGGTCTTGGTGAAATTAGATTTTAAAAATGTTTAGTTGTGAAATTAAATTAATTTTTAAAAATTAACAATTAATTTTTTTAATTTTTTTAATAATAATTATTTAATTTATTTAATTAAATAAAATCAAATAATTTCTTAAAAATTAGAAGTAAAAATAGGAGCAGCTACTCCATTAGCTATTCGCAAATAATTAATGGTTACACAATATGCTTTGAAAACGTAATTATTATAATCAATATCGATAGGATTAAAATATGTATTAATTTCAAACATATTAAGTGCTGACATGTTACATGATCCAGATGGTTGAAAGTTATTTGGATAAAGTGCAAATGTAACAAGACCGATACCTTTAGGATCTTTAGACATGGGAAAATTTAAAAATGGATTTAAATAAGTATAATAAGACATATCAAAAATATCAGTAGCTAAATTAGATCCAAAAGAAAAAGAAGCTTTACTTATAACTGGGTAGTTTTTAATATCTAAATTTAACCCAGAAATTAATTCAAGATCAAAAAATAGTGTGTCGTAATTAAAAAGATAATTAACATTCGAGTTTAGGAAGTATTTAACTTGTCCCATAAAAACAAAATATTTACAAGGATTTATCAATTCAATAACATTTCTATTATACAAATTAATAAGATATCGTGGATTAGAATAATAAACTTGTTCAATCAAATAAGTATGTTTATTTTGGAAAAATTTAGTTCTTTCTTCTCTATCAATAAATACATAATCAATTAGCAAATACATTTGTTTAATCAATACATCTGTTGGAATCAAATAATTATATTTTTTTTGTATATAAATAGAATTGGGATCAGAAGAATCTGAAACCTGTGGAACATAAATTGATTTACTTTTTAATCCATAAATATAATAATATTGTATCTTGGAAAAATCTAAAAATTTGTATTGAACATTTTTATAATATGAATCTGTAGTTGTAATAAACTCGTTGTCTGATATTTTTCTATAATATAATCTGTATTGTATTGGAGCTAATGTTACAGGATCATATTTATCAACTTCAACACTATCAAATTCAGCCCATGCTACACCTTGATTAGTAACTTGAAGTAGTGGTTCACCTAATATCCCTTCTCCATAAGATCTAGTAATAATTATATAATTACTCGGTGAATAAATCGCACATGATTCATATCTATTTAATTGAATATTTAATCTAACTATACTATATTCTAAACATAATAATGGTAAAGCTAGACCAGATGATGTACAAAACCAAAACCATAATGGTATATATAAAAATTTCGATTTAACTCCATTTTTAACAGATTCGTATGTTGTAAATTCTGGAGTATTTCCTATATACTGATCCAACGAACTATTAAAATTATTCCAATTAAATTCATTTAAAACATTTAACCATTCTCCCCATTGTTTCTGTATAGTTTGACCACCTATTTCAATTTCGACATAATCAATAAGCGCATAAGCAACTTTTTGTGTCCATTTAAATTTTAATCTTTGATCAATTATATTTTCTGTATTATAAACAATAGGTATATCTGGTAATTCAATTACTAACCACATTTTATGTATTAGATCACCTAATTTTGCAATTTCTATTGAATATTTTTTACCAAATTTTACTTGATATGTGAAAGTGTTTTTAACAGTTTCAATTGAAAAATTTGTATATCTTCTATATATTATTTTAAAAAATGTTATTTGAGGTTCATCACTCAAAACTATATTTTCCTCTCCATATGCAACTAGTTGTATTTCGCCAGCGGGCATTCAATAAATATATATATCATTATAAAATTAAATTAAATAAATTAATTTTATATTTGAATTAAACAATAATTTTTTAATTTGTAAATAATAATTTTTAACTGGTAAATAATAATCCTGATAATCCAGATTGATATCTAACAAAATTATAATTGAATGTTGTTAGATTTATTTTTAGTGATAATTTATTTAAATCAAACAGTTTATTTGTTTTACCAATAAAATCTAGTATTATTGATTTTTTAAGAATTACTTGTATTGTGAATAATCTAAATGTGTTCATATTTAATGCACCTGTTGGTTGAAATTCTTCTGGTTCTAACCCAAAACTATATACATTATAATTATTATAATTATTTAAATTAGCTCTTGTATGATATTTATATTGATTTAATACTTTTGTTATTCCATTATAATTTTTATCCTGTAAATTTAATACACCATCTCTTCTTGCTCCATCCATATAAAATTTAGTATTTAAAATTGAATCATATATATTAATTGTTGGATCATTAACTCCTTCTTTAAAATTAACTGGACTTAATTTATATTCATTTAGATAAAATTCTAAATCCCATACTAATTCTTTAACTACTTGGTTTATATTAAAATCAAAATTAACTGTCAAAAAATCCGAACTATCATCATAAAATATTGTATTTAAATTTATTGTTTGGTTATAAAAACTGTGTGTCTCTATTAAATTATCAATTTGTTTTTCACATATTCTCTTTCTTTCTTCTCTTTCTAACAAGATAAAATCCATATTTAATGCTGTTTGGAAATTCCAATCATTTAAAAAGGTAATTGTATATGAGTTTTTAAATAAATTTCTTGAATTAAAAAATATCTCGAAATGTATATTAGTATACATACATGCAATTAATGGTATTGAATTATTATATTTATTAAAAAAGAAATTTAATGGTATTATAAATAATTTACTGTTTACTTTTTTAATAAATTTTTTAATACCATTAGTAATATAACTTTGATTGGTTCCATCGAAATTTAAACCTAACATTTGTGCTAATGCGGGATATAAATTTAAATTAGTGAACAAGTTTACGAATATTTTATAATAATCTCTGTTAACAAAATCAATAATCTGGTCATCAAAATTTAATTCAATTCTATCAATAATTTTTAATATTCCATAATTATCTATTAATCCCTCATTAATTGTTTCTATATAATCTATATAATCAGACTGTGGTGTTAAAAATGTTTCATCATTAATACTTTTAACTAATTTTATTATATCTGAACCATTAAAATCTACAATTAATCCTAATAATAATTTCCATGTTGTTATTTTATTATTTTTAATATATTTTGAATAAATCAAGTTATTAAGAAGAGTTTTTTCTGTAGCAAATACACCCTTTACATTTGAATCAACATTACCATTATATGTTTTAATAATAAAATCGATACTTTGATCTATTATTTTTTGATCAGGGATATCATAATTTTTAACCAACAAATTAAAAAATTCATTACAAGCTTTTATATAATCATAATTTTCCCATACATTAAATAAAATTAAATTTAGCCCATCAAAAAATTTGTTTAAAATAATATTTTGATCAATAATATATTTTTCTGAATATTTGTTATTATATAAATTATTTGGATTATTAATTTCCAAATAAGTTATTATATTTGTGTTGATTAAATTTACAAATTTGTAAAGTACATTTGTTATCACATCAATTTGCTGATCTCCTGTTGTTGAAATCCATGGTATCAAACAATTGTAATAAAACATGATAATTATAACTTCATTTCCAATTATTTTCTTTAATTGACTAAATAGTACTGTAAATATTGTAATAAATTTTTCATCTAACTGATATACTTTACCATTAAATAATTGTAATAGGTTTTTACTTGTTATATACATGTTATTAATATCTTGAGACTCACCTCCAAATATATTTTTAACTACATCCATATTTGCATTAAGATTTTCAACTAAATAATTTACACAATTTAACATATATACAATTGGTTCATCTTCTGCAAGTACTGATTTATATAATAAACTTGAATAATTATTAATTATATTCAAAATTGTGTTATTGATAAATAATTTTCCTATTTCGTTTTCTGTATCATAATTCAATTCATTAATATATTTATTATATATTCCAATTGTAAAACTATCAAGATTATTATATGGATTATTAAATTTGTCAATACCATATTTGATAATTGATAAAACAGAATCATTTTCTACATTTTTATAATAATTTGGTATTAAGTTTTCATTAAAATAATTTTTATTAATAAAATCAAAAAAGGTTGCAGGATTAGTTGTTAAATCTAATGAATTGATTTGATTACCATTATATATGTATTTATGACAATTAATTAAAATACTTGATAAAATATCTTGATATTCATAATAATTTACTGCTTGACATGTTGTTATAACTATTATCAGTCTATATAAAATTTGTAATTTATAAGCATTGTTTAAATAATCTGGATAATTAAAACTTTCTAATTGTTCAATATTTTCTAATGTTAAGTTCAGATTATTATAATAGTTTAAATATACAAAATAAAAGTTATAAAACAATATTTGATTATCTATATCCTCATTAGACTGATTACCAATATTATTATAAAATATAATATTCCAATAATCTAATAAAATTATATCAGATATTTTTCTAGTTAATTCTGTAAATTTATCATCATCTTTAAACGAATCATTTATATCTGTGGTATTATATATTATATTTTCAATAATTGAAAAATCAACTTTGGTTTCTACATTATTTTCCTTAAAAGTAAATGTTTGTGCTAAAAAATTTCCTATATTTTTATAAATTACATTATTTGTTTGTATGTTATAAATGTTAAAATAATATTTCAAATAATAACCTAATAACGCGGTAAATTCATCAAAAAGTAATGTTCTACTTCTAATTGAATAATCAAAATATGAATATTCATATGATTTGTATTCTTTGTTGAGATATTTGTTGTAGGCGTTTTTAAGATTAGTTAATATACTATTAGAATTAGCATAATAAATAACTTCTTTTACAGCTGATGAAAAATCTTTAGTAAATTCATTAAAATTGACTGTATTAACTATAATTTCAGGTACAGGTTTTTGTGTTTGATCAATTGTTTCAGTATTTGAATAAAAAGATTTGAAAAATATATTTATATTATTTTGATTAGATATATTGTTTACAATTTCATTACATATTTTATTTAAAATTGAATAATTTATTTTAAAGTTGTAACCTAATTTTAAGCTTACCATTTTAATAATTAGAATAATAACAATTCTTAATCTGAATACATAATTAATAATATTAGCACTATAATAACAATTATAATTTTCAAATAAATTAATTTGAACAAAAAAATCAACCAGATCAAATTTAAAATTAGATTTATTTTTTTCTGGTAAATCTGACAATAACATATAATTGTATAAACTAGTTAGGTAAATATATATATCTGTGTAATTATTAAAATCAGTATTAATATTAAATTCATTTTGAATTGATAAATTTTTAACATTTGAAACACCAAAACCATTTAATTTGAACTGAAAATTATATGTTTTAAATAATTTAATTAATCTATTAATTGTGCTTAAATAAGATAAACTATCTTGATAATTCGTAGAATAAAATATTTTAGATATCCATGTGTAAACTATATTATTAAATAAAGATTTATAATGGAAAACGCTATTTTTTTGTAAGACTAATAATGCTTGACCATTATTAATTATTCTATTATAATATTCATATAAATTTTCATTAATAACTGTATAATTGTAATTAAAATTGTAATAATTGTATACATATGAGTAATATTTTTTATAGAAATTAATATAAATTTTTCCAAAATTAAAATTATTAACAGACAGATCATAATCATTAGGAGCAACTACACTTAAATTTTCTGTATCAAATGCTATACTTGAACTAAATATAATTGTGTTAATTCTTGATAATATATTTTCATAAAGGAAATCATTAATTGCAAAATTTGTATCTTTTTTATTTGAATTGTAAGTAATTAAATCTAATGAAATTTGATAATTTGTTGTTACACCCTTAAAATTTTCTAAAGAATCATTTACAAATTTAGATCCTAATCTTAAATTACCAATTATTAAATTTGTGTCTTCATTTTCTCCAGGATAATTAATTCTAAAATAATCTAATAATCCTAATATTATGTTATATCCCAAATTAATATTTGATATATCGGTATCATGATAATTTAATTTATTATTTTCTATAAATTCTGAAATTGGGTATGAATCATTATTTATTATATTATCATAATCATATATTAAACTTTCCATTTGTATATCTAGTAAATTCATCGAATGTATTGTTAACATTGTGTTGAGATCATTTTGATTGATCAAATCATTATTATATATAATATTAATTCTTTGTACTAAATTTGATATTGTTGAATCTGTTTTTTTAACTAAAGTTTCAGTTGTATATATATCAGAATTTCCAACTACAAATTTGTATGTACTTATATATTTTCTTAATAATACAAAGTAGTGTAATTTGTAATCTATTGTTGATTTTAATACGTTGTAAAAATATGTTAGAACATAACCATTTGCTATATTTTCGGGTATTACAATTTTTGTAGTATTTATATTATCTGGATCAAAAACATTAGTTTCAGCTATAAAATATTTAATTGCATCAACTGTGAAAGGTTTAGACATAACTGATTCTAAACTAAAAGTAATAATCTCACCATCAATATTATATTCAAGTCCAATTTCTCTATCATAATCAAAATATTTAATTAGAAGAGTGGAAATATTTGTAAGTACAATATAACTAAAAAATAAAAACACAATAATTTTCTTTTTTAATGTTTCCATTTCTATATTAAGAAATGTACTAGCCTCAGGTAAATTTCTAATTGAGATAATACTATTGTAAAAATTATTAGGACTAAAATTATCTCTTAATGTTATTAGGTTATATATAAATTCATGTAATTCATCTAAATTTGTTGTATTTAAAAAATAATCAATTACTGGTGTACCATCATCTAAAATAAAATCTGCTATTTCTGAATAATTTTTATAAACAAAACTATTAAATGCTTTATAGTAATAATAATATGATGTTGTTAAATTTGGATCTGTGTCTAACGTTTCTAAAATCATATTTAATACTTTATTTTGAGTCCATGTATTTGAATCTAACCAATTGTTATAATTAAATAATTGATTAATTTCTTTATCTCCATAAATTGTTGTGTTTTCTAAATATTGTTTATAACCATTATTATTAATTTTATATAGTCTTACCATCGTATATAAAGTATGTTTTTTACAATATTCTGCAGCTTTTAATTGATTTTTTGACAATCCAATTGCATTTTCTGTACAGTAATAATATATTAATCGATTGATATCTTTTTCGTTATAAATACTATTAACTATATTAGTATTTGTATAATCTGTATAATAAGGTACAATTTGTGTAATAGTATCAATAAAATTAGATCTAGATTTGTCTAAAATATTAGGTAAGTAAGTATTATCGTTAATAGGAATACATCTTTTAAAATACATTGTATAATAATAATTGTATTGATCTCCAGGAATAAAAAAGAAAGATCTTAATAATCTTAATAATATAATAAGTATATTTCTATTATCATAAAATTCGTCATATGCTCCAGAATTAGCTGACAACAATATATTATTAAATGTTTTTTCAACCAATATTATTGAGTTATTATAAATTGTTTCACGTAAATTATTATATTCTTGTTGTAAGGATACATCAGATAAAATATTGATTGATATTGCTTTATTAACCAAACTTTTATTATAAAGTGAATATAGAACTTTGTTGTAATCATAAATAAATGCTGTTAAACTATTATTATATTCGTGATAAAATTTGTTATCATAATAAGTTGTGGGATGATTTTCATTAAATACATAAATATTACTGTTTTCATTTAATAATGAATAAAATATTTTAAATTCGGTATCTTGAATTGAAACTTCAGGTTTAAGATATATTTTTTCAACCACACTTAAATTTTGTGTATAATTATTACTATTTTTTGTTGAAATAACTACTTTATTTGTTACCAAAGTTGAAAAGTCTAAATTAATTAATTGTCCTTTTGAACTAAAAATTAAAATTAGATCATCTATACATTGAGTATATATATTAACTGAATATTTTGATACCAAGAAATATTCAAAAATTAATCCTACCTCTGAATAAGGAAAAGGTGTAAAAGAATCTGCATCAATTGCTAAACATTGAATTAAAAATGATAAATATAAGAAAAATATTACTGAAACATTATTAGCTGAAAATAAATTTGACGAGGTAAATGGATATGTTTTTAAAACAGAAATATCAGAGTTATTTACTTTATTAAATACATCTACATAATATAATATTTTATTAATAGCTTGTTTAAATACAATTTCTGGTACCAAATAATTATTAATAAAAACAAAATTATTTGAAATATAATTGTTAATTGAATTTACTAATTCTAAATAATTCGAATATGTTGTAAAATTATAACTTAATAATAATTTGTTAAATAATGAAATAAAATATTTAAATGCATCAGTTATATTGTTATTGGTTAAATAATTTTGGAAACGTTTAACATTAATACTTTTTTTATTATAGAAAGTTATATTTTGATTTTCTTCATTATATAATAATGTTAAATTAAATATATTATTAATAGTAGTAGTATTAATTGAATTAGAATTATCAAAAAGTACACCTGTTGTATAAATTGAATATATACAATTATAATAGAATTGTGTATTAAAAATATTAGTATATGATTCATTAAGATATGATTCAGTCTCACTATTTCTAAATATTTCGGCAACAGCCAGATTAATTTTTTCATAATTAATATTTGTTTTATCAAAAAATAAGTTAACCATTTGATATATTAAATCGAAATTTTCGAATCTAACACTATTAATTTTTAATGTATTAAGGAATAATATAATTATTTTATCATCAAAATTATATAAAACTTCATCAACAAAACTTTCAATTATTACTGTATTTACTCTATTATTCGATGCATCAACTGTATAATATTCATTTTGTTTTTTTTGAAAATAAAAAGAATTGTAAATATATAAAAATTTATTATCAGTATTAAGACTTATTAAATAATTGAAATATTCATTTGTAAAAATATCTATTGGGTCAAAACATAAGTATTGATTATCTATACTCAAGTTTTTATTTTTAATAGGATCTAAAATATAATTTTGAGTTTGACTAAATAAACTGTCTAATTGTGACAAGTTTACATTATTAAAAAATGATAAAAATGCTGTTACGAATTTAATTGTAAAATCTCTTAATACAATAAAATCATTTGGTAAAGCACCTATTATTGATTGATCTAATGTCATAAATGCGAAATATGTAAATAAAAAATAAATACGGTATATTGGTGAATTAATTAAAAATAAAAATTTATTATAATTTTTTTCTTGAATAAAATTAGTTGTTGTCATTACTGGAGGATCTCCGCATACCTTAGTTTCAAATTCAAAATTAGAAAATGCACCATTATATATTATTGAATCTGCATATATAAATATATATTTCATTATAAAATCATTTAAATCTGGTGATGTTGCTGAATAAATTGATCCATAATTTCCTAAAATATTTTGATTTAAAAATTCTTTAAATATTAATTGGTCAAATTCATTTTGATTAATAACATTATTTTTGTAATAATCATTTATAATTGTGTTTAATTTATCTCCTAACAATACATTATTAAATATATTACTAGGCTTTACATTTATCTCATCATTATAATTTGTTTTAACTTTTGAAAAATTATATTCTATTTCATTTTTAACATTTTCATAAATATTATTTTGGTAATTTTCTATTTTCCTATTAAATATATCAATTGAGCTCGGAACTGTATAATTATTTTCAGGTGGACATTCATCTTTTAATGTACCAATTGATAAAAATATACTACTTGATAGAGGATAAAAACACGTTGATAAATTTGTTTCATAAAATAATGATGTTAATTGTCCTGATGGTGCATATATAAATTCACTCTTTTTATTATAAATAAATGTAAATAAATCAATTATTTCTGTTATTATTGTTAATATAGTATTTACCACTAAATTATCAATTATTCTTTTTTGTAAATCTAATATTTCACTTGGATTAGAATTTTTTAATAAAAATGTATTATCTGAAATATTTTTTTCACCAGTCCCACTTAATACAAATTGAAATAAGTTATTATTATACAAATAATTTCTAAAATATATTTTGGTTGAACTATTTGATTCAATGTTAAAATAATTAATTTTTGATATATAAATCATATCAGCTAACAAACTATTTTGAGAATTATATGTTTGGTTATATTTGTTTGCAAATTTATCCAAAATATCATAGTATAAATAAAAATTTAATAAAATATTTTGATATATAGTTATTTTTCTATTAGCAAATGGTAAAATTTTATTTATCAATCCGTAATTATTTCTTATCTCGTTTTGATATATTATTCTTTTAAATGTATCCTTTGATAACAGTAATACTTTTTCATTCATTATTATATCAAATATCTTATTATTAAATGAATATAGATCTGAATTATAGGAATCTATTTTATTTTTTATTATAAAGTCTGTATAACTTATTATTTTTAGATATTCTTGAATTGATATCTTATTGGAGCAAATTAATGATACCAATGTTCGAATGTAAAAATTTGTAGGTAACTTTGTATCAAACAAATTTGTGTTATTTATAAAAGTTGTTTCGTTTTGAATTAAACATTCATTGTAATCATTTGGTGTTAAATTACCAAAAAATGTACTATTTTTAAGTATATACATTGTTAATGATGTTATTTCCACACTTTGATCAATATAGTAATACACATAATTATTTGTGTTGATATTGAAAAATATCTTTTTAAGAGAATCAATTGATTCACTTGGTATTTTTGTATTGGTCTCTTTTATTTTATTGTCAATTATAGTTAAATTTACTAATTTTGTGTTACCAAATAACAAATCAAATAGACTACTTAAAGATGTTGATAAAGAATTATTAATACTACCATATTTAATTCCAAAATAAATTTGATATTGGTCAATTTTAATATTTAACACATCATCAGTATCATTTGCGTTTAATAAAATATATTGGATTATTTCTTGATATTGGTTAGCAGAATCTTCAGTAAATCTTACTTTAAATGATAAATTATAATTAAAAATATCAAATCGAATATATTCAATTTTTGTGTTGTCAATTTGATTTAATAGATACAGAGCAAATGTATTTGATAAGTAACTTTTATTTTCTGTCTCCATTTTGAATCCATAAAAATTATAAAACTTATTTATATTATAAAACAAATTTTCCGAATCAGTCTCTAAATATAAACCTGGTGTATTTTTAACTATTTCTAACATATTTACCGGGTTTATTATGTTTGTTACCATAATAGAAATATAATTTGTTTCACCAACATAAAATCTAGTTTTTATAACACTGATATTTTCTATTTTATCTTTGTTATAACTATTTGTCTGTATATCATAGGAATCATACAAATTTAATAAATCTATATTCAATGAACTATACAAGCTCGAATATTCATTAAATAATTCGACATAATTTTCATCAATTAAACATTTTAAATATGTTTTTGATAGTAAATCACCGTTTTTAGGTACATTATATGTTATTATAGAGTTTGTTTTAATATAATTACCGTTTATTTCAAAATTATTTACAAAAAAATTTGTATGTCTTCTATAATATATTTTAAAAAAACTTATTTGGGGCTCTCGATTAAATATTAAATATTCATTTCCTGTTGCTATAAGCTGTATAAAACCAACTCCCATTATTATTAATATAATAGAATAATATTAATAATATTTTTAATTTTAATACAAAAATAATAAAAATTAATAAGTGTATGCTGTTGCTGCAATTCCACCAATAAATCTTAATACATTATAATTAGTTGTTTGGACTACTAATTTATATTCATTTGATGATAATACCTGAGAATTTAACAAACGAGAAGTAGTATTAACTTTAACATTTGAATTTGATGTAATACTTTGTAAATTAATTATAGGATTTAATTTTACTTTTAAACTAAAACTTGGTATTCTACTTAAATTTATTGATCCTGCTGGTTGTGATTCTGTTGGTTTTAATGAAAATGAATATGAATATAAACCACTTTGAGGACTAGAATTATAATAATTATATGGTACAGCATAATTAAAAAAATTACTATTTTCTCCTATTAATAAAGTACTATTCAAATATAAATATGATTCTAATATTATTTTATATTCAGACTCTAGATTTGTATAATCGATCAAAATATTTTTTGCAGCATATTCATAAAAATTACCTATTAATATATTGTTGTTAAATATTGCTCTTCCTATTACAAAAAATTCAGGATTAAATTCTATTCTTGGATTAAATAATACATTTAAATAATTCAAAAATGTATTTTGTTCTGTGTTTAATGCAGCTAATTCTTTTGCTATTCTATATCCATATGCGTTTAATGAATTATTAAATATGTCTTTTATATCTCTCTGTTTGATTGCAAACCAATACATATCTTTACAACAATGGAAAAAATCAAGTTCAAAAGCGTAATTAGATAAGGTTAAATCATCAAATTCTATTTCTTGTACTTGTGTAATTAAATATTCGTGAGCTGTTTGAGCAAATTTTTGTCTTTCTATCTTATCTAAATAACTATATTCTGCTAACATAGTTACTTCTAAACTTGATTTTAATATATCTAATTCATTATTTACTAAATATTCAAATACTGAATTTTCTAATTTATCAGTACGTATTTCATCTGATATATCTATTTTTATACATTCAATAAACTTTTTAACATTTATTCTTACTTGAACAGAATTAAATTGTACAGCTATTAAAGGAAATGATAATCCATAATTACCATTAAACCATAACGGTATTGGAACATATAAATATGTTTCTTCTTTTGTTAACGAAAATAGATTTAATTCATTTTGATTTCCTATTATTTTATCATAAACTTGAGGATTTTTATACCATAATTCACCATAATTATTTATATAATAATCACTCAATTTTGTTATTATATTACTCCCTATATAAAAATCTATTGAATTTATTAAGAAAATACCTATTTTGTTTATCCACCCTATTTTTATTAAATTTGTATTAAATATATAATCTCTTAATTTTGTGTATAAAATTTTATTTAAATTTGTTAAAATTTTCATATTTTCTAATATTAAATTTTTAAATTCTGTGTATAGAATTTCTGTTTCTTTAAAATTTTCATAAATATATACTAAATTACTTGATATTTTTTTGTAAAGTGATGCATTTGTAAATATTTCAACATTTATTACATTAGTTTCTGATACTAAACCATTATTAAAAAAGAAATTTACAACTGTATAAAATTGTTCATATTTATCATTATTTATTCTTGATTGTATAAAAGTGTTCAAATCTTTTATATATGTCTGTGTAAATTGATTATCATTCTTTGCAAAAAATATATTTACTATGTTTAATAAGTTATTATAAAATTCTACAAAAAAATCATAATATAATATATATGTTGAAAATGATGTTGCACTTGAAATAATACCCTTATCTAATAATTCTCTATTTAATCCTGTCATGTCAAGTTTGGGTAACTTAATTTTTAGAATTAATCTGTTCAATAAATCACCTGAATTTTTTGGTATTGTTAATATTGATGTCTCACCAAAATTTACTAAATTGTCAAAATTTAATTCTATTGTTCTTTTTCCAAAATTTGTATATCTTCTATATATTATGTTAAAAAATGTTATCTCGGGATTACCAGTTAACATTAAATCCTGATTTCCATATGATATTACTTGGATCAAACCTCCTGCCATTTTTCTATTATTGTCTTAATATATTAATTTAATATTTTAAAACTTAATTATTATTAATATTTATAAACTTTAAAAATGGATTTTATCGAAAATTCTAAACAAAATGAAACTTACAATAACCTATGTTTAGGTATTGATTTTGGTACAACTAATTCTTGTATTACAGTTTGGTATAAAAATAAAGCAATTATTATACCTGATTTTGATGGATCATCTATTATACCTACTGTTATTGAAATTAATCAAGACAAAAAAATTATTGGAAAACAAGCTTATATTCGTAAAGATATTTTTGAAAAAACCAATACTGAAAATAATTACAAAACTACTTTTCTTGTCTATGAAATTAAAAAATTACTCGGGAAAAAATATTCTGATCTTTTGGAAGAACATGTTAATATGATCGCTTATGATCTTAGATCAGATTCTGATGATAATATTTTAATTTATGATTCTAATACAGATAAATTATATCATCCTGAAGAAATTGCAATCCACTTATTTATGAGTTTTAAAGCTAGAGCTGAAAGTTTTTTATCCAATAAATTCGGTTGTGATATTGAGCTTTCTAATTCAGTTATATCTGTTCCTGCATATTTTAACAAAATACAACGTCAAATTATTAAAAATTCCGCTACTAATGCCAATCTTAATGTTATTCGATTAATTAATGAACCTACTGCCGCTGCTATTTGTTATGGATTAGGTAAACATATTGTTTCAGATTCATCTGGTTTAAATATAATTGTTTTTGATTTTGGTGGGGGTACCCTAGATGTTAGTCTGTTAAACATATCAGATGGAGTTTATGAAGTTTTAGGTTCTTGTGGTAATAACAATTTGGGTGGATCAGATTTTGATAGAAAAATTATGGAATTTTGTATCGGTAAATTTATTCAAGCTAACAATATTGATCATAAAGAATTTATTAATATGGTTGAAGAAAATTCTTTACAAAAACTTAAATATCTTTGTGAACAAGCTAAAATTGCACTTACAGATAATTCTAACACCAAAATTAAAATTGATTCATTTTATTCTGGATTTAATTTAGATGTTCCATTTAGTAGAGAAGATTTTAATGATGTCACACAAGATTTAGTTAGACTTATTATTAAACCTATTAAGGATGTTTTAGAAAACTCCCAATTGGAAAAAACTGATATTCATGAGATTATTATGGTTGGTGGTATGACTAGAGTTCCACTTGTACGTTATAATGTTGAAAGATTCTTCAATAAAGATGTTAATTGTTCTATTGATCCTGATACTGTCGTTTCTATTGGTGCTGCTATTCATGGTCATATGATTTTATCTAAAGATTCTATTCAAGATAAACTCTTATTAATTGATAGAACACCACTTTCTATTGGTGTTGAAACATCTGGCGGTATTATGGATATACTTATACAAAGAGGATCTATTATACCTGTTAAGAAAACTAAAAAATATTCTACTGATACTGATTATGTTGATTCTATTGATATTAAAATTTATGAAGGTGAACGAAAATTTACAAAAGATAATTTCATTATCGGCAATTTTACTTTATCTGGTATTGATAAACAAAAAAGAGGTATTCCTGAAATACAAATCACTTTTGAAATTGACTCTGATGGTATTATTAAAATTAAAGCTGAAGATCTTGATAATCCTCTTAATAAAAAAAGTATACAAGTTTCTGGTAATAAACAAAATCTTTCTAATGAACAAATTGAACAAATTATCGCTTCTGCCAAACAAATGGATCAAACTGATCGTATTGATAAAATGAAAAAAGAATCATATTTATCACTTGTTGATTCTAGTAAAAAAATTATTGAAAATGTATCTGGTGAAAATATTCAAATACCTCAAGATATTAAAGAATCAGTTATATCTAATGTTAACGAAATTTTAGAATGGTTACAAGAACAAAAATATGATGAAATTGAAACTGACAAATACAAAGAATTATTACACGATTATAAAATTAATTATTCTATTTATATGATGCAACAAAATACCCCTGTAATTAATTTGGAATCTGCTAATGATGAAGAAACAAAAGGTATCGAAATTTATGATGATGATAACAATAGTAAAAAATATATTGACCAAATTAAATATTTTAGACAAATTATTGATGAATATGACGATATTCGTAAACAATTAAATATTATTAAGAATTTACATCAAAATGATATGAATAATATAAATGATCTCAATAATCAGAATAATCCAAATAGTGATATGGATAAACAAAATTATAAAGATATCTCTGATTCTATTAAAAATATTGATGTATTGCTTGATAATTTAAATGAAGTTTTACAATATTCTAATGATTATCTGATTAAATTTTTTATTGATACTGATTTAAATGATGATCTGGTTCAATCTTATGTTAATCAATTATATAATTTGGATATTGGTTTTAAAGAAAAATATACCGAGTTTAATGATAATTATAATGTAATCAACAAATTAATTACACTAATAAAAGAAAAAGAAGAACACTACTTGAATTTATTGGATAATTCTAATCCTGATAATTCTAATCCTGATAATTCTAATCCTGATAATTCTAATCCTGATATCGATCATAAATTAGATATTATTATCGAATTCCAAAGTGTTATTTATAAAATTAATTCTGGTTATGCAACAATTGATAATAAAAAAATTAACGAAATGATCTCAGTTCTTGAACATATTTAATTATTTATTAATTTATTTTTATTTATTTATTTTTTTAGATTATAAAATAAATCAAAAATTATTTTATTTGGAATCATTTTAATATTTATACCAGTTTTATTTATAACATAATATATTGAATCTAATATATTTAAGTTTAAATATTTGTTAATAAATGCTATACAAATAGCCAAAGGTATAATTAAATTGTCCGAATATATAATTGTATTTTCATTTTGTTTATAAGAATTCAATATAAAATTACAGACATTATCATAATCTATAATTGTTTTGGTTGGATCGGATGAAATTGAATAATTATTTATATATAAAATATTAGGATCAACAACAATTTTTAATACTAATTTATCTGTTTCATAAAATGAATTAACTAATATTAAATTTCCAGAAACAGATCCCTGATAATTATTACTTATGAATAGCCCAGGTATTATTTCTATTATTTTTTCATTTATAATTTTTGGAAGATCTTGTCCAATCATATCTTGTCTTGAAATATCAAATTGTGTTGGTTCCTGATTTAAACCAAATAAATTATTAGTTATATTACCGATTTCTTGAAATAATTTTTCCATATTATAATATATTATTTGATTATTTTTTTACAAACTTGATGATATTCCAATAACATATTTTCAACCATTATTTTGTATAATTCTATTTTATCTGACATGTTTTTATTATTTTCATTCAGTTCTATTTCTAAATTATCTATTTTTTCTAATAACCCTTTCATTTCTGATACAATAATTTCTGTATTTTTTTTAAAACTTTTATTATTTGATACTAAATTTAAATCCATTATTTTTTATTATTTTCTATTATACTATACTATATTATATTTTTATTTTATATTGAAAATATAATTTAATTAAAAATATTTAATTTATTTACTTCATTTTAAGTTTGTATACTTTTCCGTTCTTTTGAGGACTATTTATATTATATGATAATCCTGAAGATCCTGAAGTTGATGAGGTAGCTGAAGTAGCTGAAACACCAGATTTACCTGTTGTGTAACTTGTCGCACCTCCTGTTAATGTTGAACCAGTTACACTTCTAAATTGGTTTGAAGTTATATCAATATCATTTTTAATTTTTTTTTTATAATATCCACCAAAACTTATAGAATCACTTTGATCATCTGATTTAGCTGATTTATCCGATTTATCCGATTCTTGATCTGAATTATTTTTTTTTCTATAATTATCATCAACTTCTAAATATCCATTATCTGAATTCAAATAATCCTTTTTTAATCCTGGATCTTCACTAAATAATTCATTTATTTTATTAAAAGTTCTTCCACTCTTGGTTTTTAATTTTAATTTTTCCAAAATATCTTCACTTGATTCTATATCAGATAATTCATCATTTCCACTTTCTCCATTACTATTTGATTTATTTTTATTTGCTAATTTTCTGATTAATTCATAATTAGAATCTTCTTGCATTTTTAAATTGGATTCTTCATTTTGATCTAACATATTGATAGAAGGAGTCTTCATATTTAACATATTGTTATCATTATAATCTGACTCTGAATTAAATATGGAACTTTTTGTTTTGGATGATAATCCAGAATTTGTTCTTTTTAATTTATGTTTTACCATATTTTCCAAATCAGATGTATCTATATTTTTAAAATTGTTTTCTGATGATATTTTTATTAATGAATCTGATGATTCTGTAGATCTTGTTGAACCTGATGAACCAATAGAATCAGTTGTTTTATCAGTTGATTTATCAGTTGATTCATCAGTTGATTTATCATTTGATTTATCAGTTGATTCATCAGTTGATTTATCAGTTGATTTATCAGATAATTTAATTGATTCATTATTTTGGTAAATATAATTATTAATATAAAATAATTGGTTATTGATATCGTTTTTAATATTTAAAATATTTTCCAAAATCATACTATTTTGTGCACAAGTATTTTGTAGTTCCAAAATATTTTTAAGTATTAAACTACTAAATCTAAAAGAAAAACATGAATATAATTTTGAGAGTCTAACACTAGTAACAGTTGGATTTGATTCGTAAATATTAACATTTTTATACATCCAAATAATTAATTGGTAATAAAACAAAATTAAAATTTCTCGATAATAATCTTTACGATCTATTTCCAAATCGTTAAATTGATTAATTGCTTCGTAAATAAAATTTTGTAATTTAACCATATAATCCAAATTATTTGTAAATATTGAACTAACAAAATTAAATTCATATACTCCTTGACCTAAATTTACTGTTATTAAAAATATATATTTTTTGATATGAGCTTTTCCTGATTCTGGATCTAATATATAATGAAGAACATCTGTATTTGTAAAATTACATTCTAATATGTCATTTGTATATATATAATAACTATTTTGTTCTTCATTCCATTCTAATTTTTGATACAATCCTTCATTTTCATTTTTATATATTATTGTCAAATTTTCATTTATTTTTTCTACACGATTTCCACCAAATTGATTATTGGGTTCGAACTGGTTATTTTCTACATATTGGTTATTACCTCCAAATTGGTTATTATTAGCAAATTGGTTATTATTAGCAAATTGATTATTATTAAAACTGGGTCTTGAATGAGAAAGTTTATCATAATTCAAACTTGATTTATATTTATTAGGTGTGTCTGTTGGTTCAGAATCAAAATTTACAGGTCTAGGTTTAAAAAAATTATGATTAGGATTTTGATTTAAATAAGTTTGACCACCATGTTTATTTAGATTTGAATAATTTATATTATTATTTGTATTTTTATCATGATCATGATTATGATTATTACCATTATCTTTGTGTCTAATATCTTCTTTATGTCCATTATTTTCTTTATGTCCATTATCTTCTTTATGTCTATCGATTGAATCTTTTTTTTTATCATGATGGTCATTATTATGGTGTGAATCAGATGAACCTCCACGTGTAGATTGGGTATTATTTGTATTGTTTGTATTGTTTGTATTATTTGTATTATTTGTATTATTTGTATTATTTGTATTATTTGTATCAGATTTATGATTTTGGTCTGTATTATTATTGGGAGAGTACCCATAATTATTTCTTTTATTTAAGGGTTTTGTATTTAACATAATATATTAACTATATAATAAAAAAATTAAAAATACTTTTAATTTTTTACAAAAATAATTTTTAAAATATTTTATTTACAAATATACAATTTTATACTTGAGATAATTATTTGATCATTTGTTTTGATTTGATTGATTTGATAAATCCAATTTAAGCCTTAGGAGCTTTTTGGAGTTTGTTGTGGAATTTGTATTCAATTTGTTTAACTGAACCATCAGCATTGGCAATTTCAACCTTTACTGGGTTAGTAAGTGTTTGGCGTTTACCAATGTATTTGTATTCCTTCTTGTTTCTCTTGTTTCTGGTGCATTCTCTAATTGAGAAGTTAATATCAACATTAACACCGCCATTTTGTTCACCAGTCTTCTTGAGTTCCTTGATAATTGAACTGAAAGCTTTGTTAGCAGCTTGTTTAGGTTTCTTACCACAATAACGACCTTGGGGTTCACCATTGTAGATAAGTTTGAAGTATCTGAGTTTACTTCCAGCAACTTCATCTTCACCCTCTTCATCATCAGCACCAGCAGCTTGAGCTACAGGAGCTTCTTCTTTCTTGGGTTCAGCAGCCTTCTTAGCACCACCTTTCTTAGCTTGAACAGGTTCAGCAGCTTGGACTGGTGCAGGAGCAGCCTCTTGTTTAGCTTTCTTACCCTTTCCAGTTTGAGCTGGTTGAGCTTGTTGTACAGGAGCAACAGCCTCAGCCTTTTTAGCACCACCTTTCTTAGCAGGAGCAGCTTGAACAGGGGCAGCTTGGACAGGTTGAACAGGAGTAGCTTCTACAGCCTTTTTAGCACCACCTTTTTTAGGAGGTGTGGCTTGAACAGGTTCAGCAGCTTGAACAGGAGCAGCTTCTACTGCCTTTTTACCTTTCTTTTCTACAGAAACAACTTTGTTTTCAAGATTCTTTTCTACAATAGCATTTGCTGTTTTAACATCAACAACTTTTTCTGTTGATCCAGCAGTTTGCTTGGTAGTTTCACTTTTTGAAGCAGTCTTTTGCTTAGGAGCTTTAGTAGTCATTTGTATATCCTATAATTCTTTTTATTTTTTTAAATCATTTTAATAATTTTAATATTTACTACCAGTATTTTTTTTATTTTTGCGGAAAAATAAAATATTTTTTTTAGTAAACTAGTAATTAATTTTTTAAAATTATTATTAAAAATAAAAAAATAAAAAATATTATTAAAAAAATTAAGAAAATATTTAAATTTTTTTTTGTTTATTAATATATAAATGAGCCCAAACGATATTAAAAATATTAAAAAACAAAATTCATCTTTTGATCATGTTAATTTGTATAATTCATGTGGATATCAAGATATAAATAGATTAGATGATACCAATATTAAAACAATAAAATGTTATTTATTACAGAAAGAATATAAAACATTAAGTTTAATTTTTTCAAAAATACAAAATACTATTGTTAAAAATGAAAATATTTTATTGTTTTCAAGAAATACAAATATGAGATCTCTTAACGAGTTAATTATTAAATTAAATGAACAATATAATGATTCTATCGATAATATCAAATCACCAGTATTATCATCCCCCAAAGTACTTATTAATTGTGATCAAAGTAAAATATCAAATGATTCTATGTATTCTGATATAGATGATGTAAAATCAGTTGATAATAAATCAGAAAATATATCTGAAAAAGAAAATAGCTTATTATCATCTGAATATGATAATTCAGATACAATATACAATTGTGATAATATTGAAAAAATAGATATGGTAATTAGTCAAATAAATAAAAAATCTTTTGTTGAAACAAAAAGAATTAATGAAAAAACTACACATATATTATCAAACAATGACATGATTACTATAAAATTAATAGAAGAAATGAAAAAACTTTATTTAGATGATAATATCGATTCATTAAATTCAATACCAGGACTTGATTTAAACCAAGATTTAATATTATTAATAAAATATGATCCTTTTGAAGACATTAAAAAGAAAATTGTATTATTGTGTAAAATTATTGGTTTTACATCTATTAAAGATATATTATATTTAACATTAAATACTTATGATTATGAATTTACAAACCAAGAAGATCAACACAAATACGAATTGTTATTAGATATTTTTTATCCAATAGATTTTCAAGTTAAAGATAAAAAAACTTATGATAAAAATAATTTATCATCAAGTAAAATAAATATTAATAAAATTGATTATTTATCAAATAATATTGTATTATTTAATGGTCAATGTAGTGTTGATTTAATTTTAGAAAATAAAGTGTATGTCATTAATGGATATATTGAAACTGATCCATTAAATATTTTTGTAAGAACATCAGAAATTTCAAATGTATTTTTGTATAATAAAAAAATTACTTTTAGAAAAATTATTAAATTAATTGACGAAACAAATTCTGATCAAAAATTAATATCAAAAGATCAATATAATAAATTACTCAAGGTTAATAAAAAATTTGCTGATGTATATATTAAAAATATGACAGTTTCAGATACACTTATTTTAAATCCTAATCAGTTTGTTGATAAATTATATGATGATTTTGTTAAATTTAATGAATTGTCAAAAATGCAATTTGTTAAATTAATCAAATCATTTACTAAAGATGTTGGTGAAAATATTTCTAATATGTATAATACAATAAGATTATTATTATTAGGTACGGAGGAGAATTGTTCAGTTGCTAGTTTATTATTTAATTTATTAAAAGATAAAAAAAATTCAGGATCCAATGAATATATATCAAACATAATTTACAATCAACTTAATCATATTGGACAATTAAAACTAAAAAAATCAACATTTAATATTAAAAATGAAATGGATAAAATAAAAGGTATAACAACTTCAGATATTGATCTTAAAAAACAAGTGTTGTTATCAAAAAATATGCCTGATTCTGTTAAAAAGATTTGTATGGAAAAATTAGAAGAACTTAAAAATGCTAATAATGAAACATATAAAATAAAAATGTATGTTAATATACTCGTTCAATTCCCCTGGCCATCAGAATCTGATGATAACATATTCAAATCAGTTTCTCTAGATAAAAATAGATCAAAAGAATTTTTAGAAAATGTTGAATCAAAACTAGATAACCAAATATTTGGTCATAAGATTGCTAAAAACAAAACATTGCAAATACTCGCTAAATTAATTTCAGTTCAAGGATCTCATATATCACCTATCGCTTTATCTGGACCACCTGGTGTTGGTAAAACTAAATTTGCACAAGTTTTAGCTGAATGTCTTGATATACCATTTGTACAAATTACTTTAGGTGGTCAAAATGATGGTGAACTTTTACATGGTCATGGTTATACTTATTCAGGTGCCCAACCTGGTCTTATAGTCAAAAAAATGGTAGATGCTGGTTCTGCTCGTTGTATTATGTATTTTGATGAATTAGATAAATGTGTTGCTAAAAATGGCCAAGTTAATGAATTGATGAGTATATTGATACACTTGACTGATCCAATGACAAATGGTGCTTTCCAAGATAGATTTTTCCAAGAAATAACATTCCCATTAAACAAAGTTATATTTATGTTCAGTTTTAATGATGTTTCCAAAATAGATAAAATTTTATTAGATAGAATGGAAGTTTTAGATGTTGGATCATATAGTGTAAAGGAAAAAATTACTATTGCTAACGATTATTTATTAAAACAATTATGTAAGGATGTCGGTTTTGAACATAAATCAATTATTTTTAATGAACAAGTTCTAACCAATATTATTGAAGAATATACTTTTGAACCTGGTGTTAGATCACTTAAAAGATCTTTGGAAAATATATTACTTAAATTAAATATTGATAAAATATACCAAAGAGGTTTGTTTGATTCAAATAAAGAATATAATATTTCTAATCCTTTAATGTTAACAAAAGAAATTACTACAGAATTTTTAGGTGAATCAAAAGTTAGTTTCAAATCTATTCATTCTAAAAACATGATTGGTGTTGTTAATGGGTTATATGCTACAAGTTTATGTAGTGGTGGAATTGTACCAATCCAATTAACTGCAAATCATATGGGTAAAAATTCTAAATTTATATTAAAATTAACAGGTAATCAAAAGAAAATTATGAGAGAATCTATATTGTATTCTTTTACTACTGCTATTAATTTAATTACCGATGAAGCTAAAGAAATATTCTTTAAAAATTACCCAAATGGTTTACATATTCATACACCTGAGGCAGCTACACCTAAAGATGGTCCTAGTGCTGGTGTTGCATTTACTTTAGCTTTCTTATCAATGATGTTAGATTTACCTATTGATAGAACTATTGCATTAACTGGTGAAATCGATTTGTATGGTAATGTTGAGAAAATTGGAGGGGTCAAATACAAAGTACAGGGTGCTTTTAAAGCTGGTGTTAAAACTGTATTTTTACCTAAAGATAATAAAGAGGATGTTGAAAAAACACAAAAAGAATTACCTGAAATATTTGATGATTCTCATATTTGTTTATTTGTAGAACATGTATTCGATGTTGCTGAAAAAGCTTTAATTAATTGGGATAGTAAAAAACATTTTGTTAAAAAATAATATTTACTTATAAAATATATAAATATATTTTATAATAAAACATTTTATGTCAAAATTAGATAAAAGAAAAGAGTATGAAAAAACTATGGAAAAAATTGATAAACTAGAGGATAAATTTATTTTAATTCAATTATATGCTGGATTTGGTAATAAAATATTTGACTGTATAATAGCTTTGTATCTTAAATACAAATATGGATATTCTATTTATTATGTTGATACTGAATCAGTACATACTAAAATTAATGATCCTAATATGGCACAAATATTCCCTAAACTTACCGATGAATTTATTTTTATTAATAATAATCAAGGTGATTATATTAAATATTTTTTGAAATATAGTCTCTTAAATATTAATGCTAATAAACTATCTGATCTAAATAGATATTTTAATAATAATAAACAAATACGACTAAGAACTACCTCTATTTATAATTTAGTTTTTGATATGTTCGATACATTTGATACAAATAAAAAAAATGTATTTCAGATTAATAAATCATTAATTGATAAAAATATTTTAACATATGCTGGTACCAATTATGCTACTATTCATATTAGATATGGAGATAAATTAAAATTAGGTATTAAAAAAGACCAAAATGATATGGATTTTATTACATTTCCTATTTATACTCCTGAATATTATTATGAACAAATTAAAATATTAAAAAAATTAAAATTACCTATTATCATTTTAACTGACTCTGTTGATACAATTAAACATTTTATTTTAAAAAAATATAATTTATTAAATGATCCTGATATATTTATACCAGATATACCTTTTATAGATTCTTTTTATTTATTATTATATTCAAGCTATATTGTTATGTCACATAGTACATTCTCATATTCTGCATATTTATTATCAAGAGATAATTTTCTTAATAAACCTAGAGTATATACTTTCTGTACAACCGATGAATTTTTCACTATCTATAAACCTGTGGATCTATTTATATCTAACGATTGGAAAATTTATAAAGATAAAAAATTTATTTTAAATTTTAATCAAAAATTAATTAAAGAAATGTTTGATTTTAATCAAAAAAAATTAAACAAATAATTTATTTAATAATAAATAAAATAAATTAAAATATTTTTGCATATTTTTTTGAAAAAATTTTTAACCTATTTATTTCTTCATCAGAAAATTTTTTATATTTAATTATTTTGTAATTATTTTTTGTAGTTGTATCTAAATTATAATATATAATTATAACAAACTCATAGTATCCAAATAAATTAAAGTCTTTTATTAAATTGTATAAATCTTTTTCAAAAATAAATCTGTAATTAGTATTATTATAAAAATAAATCATTAATTTATAAAAATAATAAAGTAATATATTTTTTTTCTCCTTATCTTTTGGATTTTCAGAATATATTATTGTGTCTATTTTTTTATATTTTATATAAATACTATCATTTTTTGAATATTCTATATTTAATTTATTTAATATATAATCTAAAACTAATCCAATTAATTTTTTTTTCTCATCACTTATATTTTTATTTTTTAAATAATTATATGTACTTCCATTTATTTCCCAATTAAAGTAAACTCCAAATGGTATTTTATTTTCTATCAAATAATTCGTTAAATTAATATTTAAAAAATATTCATCAACTCCATAAATAAATGGCATATTATTTAGTGTCATTTTTTTATTTACCTTAATTTTATCCTCATAAAGTGTAAATATCTTCTTATTATCTTTTGATAATTCTTCAAAAAAATCTTCTATTACTATTTTATTTATTCTTTTAAAACCTATGTATTTTGGTGCAATCACATAAGGATTAACTATATGGTTTTTAAACATATCTAATTTGTATAAAACATTTTTTGTTATATTCCCTGATTTTATTATTTCAATCTTATTAATCGAATTATCTAATTTTTTTATTAATTCTTGATTAAAATAAAAATGTTCAATATCATCCATATCCATTATCATAACTATATTCGCATCATTATTTTGAAAATCAAATAGTGGAAAGAACCTAATTAATGTCCCAAATAATCCAATATGATATTTTTGATCTGATCTTTGTTTGTATTTTTCTGATGAATACAAAATTATTTCAACCCTTTCTAAATTACTTATTTGAACAAATAAATTTTTATCTGAATAAATTGTTTCATCAATAAATAATCTTATTGTATAGTTTAATGGATCTGCTAACACAATTTTGTGTAATTTTTTAAAACCATTTATGTATAAAGAAAAATTTTTATATCCACCATTGTACATTTTAAAAAAACTTAAACTTATAATATTTTTTTTTTTTGAAAAATCAATATTGGTTAATGGTTTAAACTTACATATATTATTTTTTAAATATTCCATTTATATTGTTTCTTTTAAAACTATATAATTATCTTATAAAAAAATGTTTAATATATAAAACTGTCAAATTTTTACAATTAATTTATTACAATTAATTTATTACAATTAATTATTTATTACAATTAATTATTTATTATAAAATATTATTAAAAAGATCTAGAATATAATTTATTTTTTTTATATATTTTACTATTGAAATCATTTACTAATTCATATTTTAGATCAGAATGTAATGCATTTATCATATAAAATTGGTTATCTAATTGTTTATTTTTACTATCATTTTCGATATTATGTTCAACTATTAATTTTTCGTTAATTATATAATCACCATTTGAATTAAGTTGTAAAATTCCATAAATATTTTCATTTGTTTTATTTATTGTCTTTTCTATATCAATATTAAATCTTAAAAATTTGGGTTTTAGTATTTCATCTATTTCTATATTATCTTGATACTTTTTAATTTCTACACTTAATTTGTCACAAACCTTGTCATTTGTTAAAATATTTATAAATGGCTCTAATTTTTTAAATGCCTTTGCTATTGTTACTTGACTTACATTAAATTTTTCTGCTATAGTTTTCTTTTGAATATTTAAATTATTTAAGTATATCATTAAATATATTGATCCTGTTGCTAAACTTAAAGGTGTATGTACTGAAGCTATTTGTAACTTTTGTACGTTATTTGATATTTGAATAGCTTGTAATGTATAATCATTTTTAATTTTTAGTTCTTCACAAAATCTTGTTATGAAATGTTCTGGTTTGGTAAAGTTTATTTTCAAATCTATTTGTTTTAATTTAGCTAATTTTTGAAATATTTTACATCCTTTTGTTATTTCTGTATATTTGAGACCAAATAATTCTGCTATTTCTTTTGGTGATCTCGTTTTATTCTTTTTTCTACATGCGTGTAATATACATCCTGCTATCACACTTATACGATTTTTACCTCTTATTATTATTGGTTTCCCTTTTTGTTTTCCTGTTAGATGTTTACAGTCTGATATATTTTTATACATAATTTTTGCATCATCTTCAATGCATTTTAATATATTCCCTTCATGGCATTTGGCTTGTATTATTTTAAATACATCGTTTAAACTTCTTTCTTTATATGGCATGGCACTCCATTTATGTAATATCTTTAAACGTGATGAACACGCTCCTGATATTGTTGTTGCTGTTGATGACTGAGGTAATAATGGTGATATCGGATGGGAACATCTATTCATATCCTTCTTGTTATCATCATTATATTGAGTCCATTCTGGATTTGAATCAAGTAAATTTGATAATACTTGACCACATTTTTTACACACAATTATTCCATGTGATGTATCTTCCACAATGTCGTCATCTTGACAACTTTCACAAAATAATTTTTTCTTTGTGTTCTTCTTTTCTTTGACATTATCGTATATTAAATCTACTAAATCATTGTATTTATCAAAATCTTCTATATCTATTCCCGTAAAATCAAATTCTAATTCTTTTTTATCTGATCCATATTCTGATTCCGAATCCGAATTTTCTAAATCTTCTTCTAAATCCTCTTCTATATCTTCTAAATTTTCCAAATCATCTAATTCATCTATATCTAAATCCAAATCCAAATCTAAATTTTTATCAAATTTTTTAAAAATATTCTTTGTTTTTTTATTGTTTCTTTTTGATCCTAAACTTTTATTTATTTTATCTGACTCATCTGACTCATCTGACATATCTGATTCATTATCTGAATCTAATTGGTAAAAATCATCTGAATCATCTGAATAATCTGAATTATCTGAGTTATCCGAGTTATCAATTCTATCAAGTTCTTCTGCTTTTTTAGATTTTCTTACTATTCCTGGGCCTAATTTTGTTTCTCTCAATTTATTATTTGACTTTTTATTATCTATACCTATATTTTCTCTTAAATTCATTTTTTCTTTTTTTCCACTTTTAAACGATATACTTGCCATTCTTATATTATATATTAATATAATTTTAAATCAAAATCAATTTTTATTTTAAACGATTTAAAATTATATTAAATTATCATAATTTTGAATAAAAAAATTTTTAATATTGTCAAAATAAAAAAGTTGATAATATTAATTAATATAATAATATAATAATTAATTTACAAATAAACAAATAAATGTCTGAGAAAAAATTTATTGAATTAGTAAATAAAAATTGGGAAGAAATATTTAATTTAATTGAAAAAGATATATTTGAAATAACTGAAGAATTATATAATGATGCAGTTAAAAAAAATAAAAATATTTTTCCAATAAACAAAAATTTATTTTCATTCACAAATTATTGTGTACCTTCTGAGATTAAAGTATGTATAATTGGACAAGATCCTTATCATTCTGTTTACACTGATAAAAATGGTATATCGCATCCACAAGCACATGGTTTAGCTTTTTCTGTCAGTAAAGATTCTCCTATTCCCCCATCTCTTGTAAATATTTACAAAAACCTTAAAAAATTTAATCATGTGGTTAATATTCCTCCACATGGGTGTTTGGATTTTTGGGCTAGTCAAGGAGTTTTAATGTTAAATACTAGTTTATCTGTTGAACAATCTAAACCTAATTCACATCAAAATATCTGGTTCGAATTTACAGATCAATTAATTACTATTTTGTCTGAAAAATATCCTGGTATTGTTTTTGTTTTATGGGGATCAAATGCTTTTGATAAAATGAAATTAATAAAAAATAAAGATACACATAGATTTGTTATTTCTTCTCATCCTTCTCCTCTATCTGCTAATAACAAATTTAAACAATATAACAGTTTTGTTGATACTGATCATTTTGGTCTAATTAACAAATATATTAAAGAAATTAATCCTGATAACAAAGAAATTTTATGGGAGTTTTTTGTTTGAACTGATTTAACTTAATTTAATTTAACAAATTTCTTGGTTTATTTGCAACCATGAATATTTCATTTAATATTGATGTATTTCCATGTTGATCACTTGAACTTTCGTTATTTTCATTTTTATTTATTAATTTTTCTTTTTTAATAAAATTATTTTTTTTATTTAATTTTTTATTTAATTTATTCATTTTATTTTTTTTATTTATTTTTTTATTTTTATTAATTACTGGTTTTGGTTTTATAAATATTGATTTATTTGAATTTGATTTATTATTTGTTTTAATGTAGCTTAGTTCTCTCATCAAATCCATATCATTCACATTATTAAATGTACCTGTTGAATACGGTTTTATTACTTTTTTCTGTTTTTTCTTATTTTTCTTGGCCTTTTTAATTGATGAAAATGATGAACTTGATGAACTTGATGAACTTGAAGAAGAACTTGAATATGATCCAGACCAATCAGAAATAGATGAGAATTTTGGACACTTTTTAGGTTTGGATGAACTTGATGAACTAGAAGATGATGAACTTGATGAACTAGAAGATGAAGAACTTGATTTTTTACATTTTTTCTTACATTCTTTTTCACAAGTAGAAATACACCCAATGGTATTAACAATACAACTACACAATGATTTTATAGATGTATATACATTAGTATTACAATTAGAAAAGCTAGTTATTGTATTGGTGTATTGGTTAGAACCAGAAGATTTTGTAGTTGGATAAGTTGGTTTAGATGATTTTGATGAACTAGATGATTTACATTTGGTTGATGAAGTTGTAGAATCACAATGGTGACCAAGCATTTTTTTAATCCAAATTATTAATTGATTAATTAAATATAAAACAAAGAAAAATAATTCTTTAACATATCCAAAAATAAAAACAAGTAATTTGAATAATTCAGATATAATTAATTTAATTGTACAAAATATTTTTTGGATAATATTCTTTTTATCACAGTTAGATTCAGAATCTGAATCTGAACAATCAGTATAAACTGATGTGTCTGAACTATCTGAACTATCAGAATCATCTGAACAATCACTTATATCTGAACAAATTTCACCACTAGATTCTTCTTCATTATATCCAATATATTTTTTAAATTTTTCATCTATTTTATTAGTAAATGAACTAAAATATTTACCAAATGATTCAGAATCATCTCTATTATGTACTTTTACTTTGATTTTATCAGATTCATCTGATGAATCTTCATTATCTGATGAATCTGTAGTATTACTAACATATTTTTTTTCTTTTGAATTTTTTTTAAATTTTTCAAATTCTTGTGTTGTTGATGATTCTGATTTTCTTTTTGATTGTTTTTTTGTTGTTTTTTGCTTTATTTTTATTAAAGAATTATTATCATTATCACGATTATCCTTTTTTGAATTATTTTTATTAAAAATGGATTCTAATTTCATTGTCTATTTAATATATATATATAAGAAAGTTTTTTATAATATAATAATCAAATTAAAATTGATTAAACAAATAGATTATATATTTGTATTATATATATGATCGATTATCTAATAATTGGATATAGTTATTTAAAACTTTTTGTAAGTATAAGTATATTTTCTTATATATATAAAATATTATTTAATGGTTGCAATCAAAAAGTAACATTGAAGAATAAAAATGGTAAAAAGAAACAAACTATTAAATCTAAAATTGGTTTATCTGTATTATACTTTATGTTAGTTACATTATTATATTATACTATAACCCCAGCAGTTATTTTAACACTATTTAGTACAATAACATTAGGAACTGTTATTTTGATAGATAAATATGATAATGAAACTATATCATTTTTAAATAAATATGATGAAAACAAAACCATTAAATTTATTTGGAAAATGTTATATTCAGTAATTAATATTATGTTTATTGGATTAAATCCTGTTCATAGTGTAATTTCTAAAAAAATAAACAAAGTGTATACTGATATTGAAAGTAAAACAAAACTTAAATTTAATGAACACATGATGGGTGCTTTAGCTGGTGGAAATAAAGAATTAGGAACTAATCTTAAAAAAGCTATTCAAGAATTTACTAGTGGTAAAAGTGATGGTTCTGCATCCGAAATGTCTGACTATGTAATTAAAGAAATTAAAAAGGAAAAAGATATTAAACCTAATCAAAAAGTAATTATTGAAGAAACTGAATCAGAATTAGTAAATGAAAATAAAGTTGTGAATGAAGAAGATAAAAAAATCTTTGAAAAACTTCATAGTATTATTAAAGATGAACAATCAACTATCGAATCAAGTTATGTTGAAAATAAAAAAATTAATACAATTGAAGAATCAGAAAAATTAGTTCAACTCTTTAAAAAAATGAACCAAATATTTAGTGACAATGAAACTGGATCTATGGAACAAACCGATCAAACTGAACAAACAGAACAAACTCAACAATCAGAACCAACTGATAAATCTGAACCAACCGATAAATCAGAACAAACTGAGGAAAATCCAATTGTCTCATAAATTCCTTATTTTAAGGTAATTTTAGCTATATTTTTATAATAAATTCTATATAAAGAATAGTATATTATATATAATGATTAATTCTTTTTATTATATAATAAAAAAAATTGATTTTAATTTAAATGTTAGACTAATATATATATTATTCGAATGCAAACCATAGAGCCAGATGATTCTGAACTATCAAATAATAAAATATTTGAATTGATGGATGCTCGATTTAGTAAGAAATATATACTATACGATCATTTACACAATTCATATAATGACCTAATAAATCAAGTAATTAATTATTTACAAACCAATGACAATACATTTGAAGAAAACCGTGTTAACGATTTAATTTATCGTTACAGATTCAAATTTGAAAATATATTTGTAAGACCTCCTCTTAATGATAATGGAGATTCTCTTATGTATCCAATGGATGCACGAGATAGAAATGCTACTTATTCATTAAAAATTCTAGGTAGAATTGTACAAATCCAAGAAATTTATGATTTGAATAAAAAGGAAGTTACTAGTGTTAAAGTAATTGGTTCACCTGTTGAAAGAGAAACAATTGTATCATTACCTTGTATGGTAAGATCTAAATATTGTTCACTTACACTTAATAATGATTACACAAAACGTGATTGTGAATATGATCCAGGTGGTTATTTTATTGTTGGAGGTTCTGAAAAGATTGTTTTATCAATCGAGCGTATGGTTGAAAATAAACCACTTGTATTTGTTAAAAAGGATGCAGGTGTTATAAATTATTCAGTTAAAGTAAATTCGAGATCATCAAATCCTAACATTATGATGCAAGGTATCGAGATAAGATTAGAAAAGAATTATAATATTATGATTAAAGTACCTATATTAAATGAGGTATCCGTATTCGTATTAATGAGAGCACTTGGACTTGAAACCGATAAAGAAATTATCAAATATATAATTTACAATGATAATGATATTGATATGCTTAACTTACTTAAAATCTCAATTGATTTATCCAAAAAAGAAAATAAGAAATCTATTCTAACTAAAGAAGATGCTTATGGTAGTTTGACAAATAAGTTAAGAGTCGTTAAAAAATATACCGATAAGGATAAAAAATTACAATATGAAGAAAAGAAAGAACATTTGGAATCACTTTTAAGAAATGCTTTTATGCCGCATATTAATAATGATCACCATGCGGATATTTTAAAGACAAAAGCTTATTATTTGGGTCTTATGATTAATCGTTTACTCAATTGTTATTTAGGAAGAACTGAACCTGATGACAGAGATTCATTTGTTAACAAACGTATTGATATGCCTGGTGATTTAATTTTTGATCTTTTCAAACAACATTACAAGAAAATGTTAAATGATTGTAACAAATTCTTTAAAAAGAGATCCGGATCTAATCATGAAAATCCTCTTAATATTATCAATCAAATTAAACCTACTAGTATTGAACAAGGTATCAAGGGTGCTATGATGACTGGTAATTGGGGTAAAAAGAAGGGTGTCGCACAAATGTACCCTCGTTTAACTTTCTTACAATCCCTATCATTTTTACGTAGAGTTGATGCTCCTTCTGGTGATGCCTCTACTAGCAAATTAACTGGTCCAAGACACTATCATCCAAGCCAAGTAGGCTTCTTGTGTCTAACTGGCGATACTGAAGTTTTAATGTCAGATGGTACAATTAAGTTAATTAAAGATATAAAAAATGGTGATTCAGTTATTACTTTTGATGTTAATACAAAAAATATAATTCATACTGAAATTAAAAATTGGTTTAAACAAAATTGTGAAAAACTTATTAAAGTAACATTTTCGAATGGAAAAATAATTAAATGTACACCTGATCATAAATTTTTAACTGTTGTAACAAATGGATTTGATGAGACATATGAAATGATACCTATTGTCGATATTAACAAAAAAGAAATTGTCACATATGAATCAAATATTTTAAGTAAAACTACTATAGATAATATAGAATATATTGATTCAGAACCAGTTTATGATTTTGAAACTGTTAAAGATACACATAATTTTGTAGCAAATGGTATGTGTACATCAAATTGTCCAGTCGAATCACCAGAACACTCGAATATCGGACTCGTAAAGCATTTAAGCTTGATTGGATCGATAACTATAGGTTCAAATGATCAGGCAATATTAATTTACGAAATGCTAAAAGAGAATCACAATTTTACACATTTAAATTACCATTCAGCATTACAACTTGTTGACATGACTAAAATATTTTTGAATGGTGAATGGATTGGTATGTCAGAAAGACCTAATGAATTGTATAAGGAATTGAGAATGTTAAAACAGAATGGGATTATTCTAAGAACCAATGGAATAGTATATGATATTCCCAAAGGTGAAATAAAGATTTACACTGATTCTGGTCGTTTATTCAGACCTGTTTTAACTGTAAAAGATAATAAAGTTGTTTTAACAGATGTAATGATTGATGACATCATGACAAGTCCTGAATTAAAAGGTTACAATAAATTTGACTCTTTAATTATGAAATATCCCGAATCAATTGATTTTATTGATATGGAAGAACAATATTATGCATTGGTTGCTGAATACAAAGATAAAGTTTTACAAATGAAATCTAGAGAAAAAAATACTTTTGAAAACAAACATGAACCGATTGTCAATCGTTATGATAATTCAATGATTATCAGATATACTCATTGTGAATTCCATCCTACTGTTGTTATTGGTATCATTGCTGGTAATATTCCATTTGCTAACCATAATCAAGGTCCAAGAAACATTTTCCAATACGCCCAAGGTCGTCAGGCGATGTCTATTTATTCATCAAATTATCGTGACAGACTAGATATTTCGTATATCTTGTATCACACACAAAAACCGCTAGTAAATACCAAGATAGCAAAATATGTACACACAGATATATTACCATGTGGTGAGAATGCGGTAGTAATGATTGGTTGTTATTCAGGACATAACCAGGATGACTCAATTATTTTCAATCAATCATCAATTGATCGTGGTCTATTTAGATCAATTTCACTAAAGAAACACAGTTCTAAAATTGAAAAGAATCAATCAACATCACAAGATGATGTATTTATGAAACCAGATCAATCTAAATTAACAGGTACAAGACATGCAGTTTATGATAAACTTAATGATAAGGGTTATGTACCAGAAGAAACAGTTGTTGAAAATGGTGATGTAATTATTGGAAAAGTTACTCCAATTCAACCTGTTCCGGGTTCTAATAAGATTTTCAAGGACTCTTCTGAAATCTACAAGTCTCATGAACCAGCTATTATTGATAAAGTATTTACTGGTATTTATGATTCTGAAGGTTATGAAATGATTAAAATCAGAACTAGATCTGAAAGAATCCCTAAAACTGGGGATAAGTTTTGTATGGCATTAGACGTTGATGTACTTACAAAAGGAGGATGGAAAAAAATATCACAAATAACTAAAGAAGACTTTGTAGCAAATCTTTATGAAAATGGTGATATTAAATATGAAAATCCAATTGATACTTATCAATTTAATTATTCAGGTGACACATATAAATTAGTTTCTGATGAAATAGAACTTGATGTAACAATAGATCATGAATTATATGTTAAATTAAAAAATAATAATGATTATGAATTGATTCAAGCTGGAAATGTTTTTGAAAAAGATGTAATTTATAAATCATATAATGAGAAAACAAATGAAAATTATGATATTGAACCAAATAATAAAAAAGAATCTATTTATCAAAACAGCGGTACAGTTTATTGTTTACAAGTACCTTCTCACGTGTTTATGATAAGACAAAATAATAAGAACGTTTGGATAGGAAACTGTAGTAGACACGGACAAAAAGGTACTATCGGACTAACTCTACATCAATCTGACATGCCATTCACAAAAGAAGGTATCAGTCCAGACTTGATCATAAACCCACAGGCAATACCCTCGCGCATGACTATAGCGCAATTAATTGAGTGTT
>JACCDO010063703.1_pt1 | contig 40393 bp, 34 predicted proteins | sample 7446101 | NCBI WGS metagenome assembly JACCDO01 (sample SAMN15323440, study PRJNA562643) | freshwater metagenome | isolation source: river surface water | place: USA:Blue River Watershed | collected 2017-08-16 | reverse complement strand
TTACTGAAGATATGGCTCTAAATGCTATGAAAATGCCAGGTAAAGGTCCTATTAGTGTTGGCTCTGGACAAATTACTGATGATGGAGAATTAACCTTAGCATTATGGCAAGCACTCTCTAATACACGCCTCACCAGTATTACTAATCTGCGTAATAATATGATACGAGAATATGCTAAATGGTATGAATCGATGCCTTTTGATATAGGACAGACTTGTAGTTTTGCATTTGAGGCTGCAAGCGAAACAGTAAATGAATCTATTAACTCAGTTATTACCGAACAATCTGTAAATGCTATGTTCAATATTATTAATGATTTAAATAAAGGTTCTGAAGCAAATGGTGCTCTAATGCGATCAACAGCTATTGCATCATATGTTGTTAATTATGAATCCAATATTATCGATGATATGTTAGTTATTTCTGATACAGATTGCAGCCTTTCTCATCCGAATCAAGTATGTAAAGATGTAAATCGCATTTATCTTTTTGCTATTACACATCTCCTTACAGGAAAATCTCCTCAAGAGGTTCTTGAACTAACTTCTAACTTTGTAAATGACCCTAAATCTAATATTGTAAGTAATAAAGTAAAACAATGGTTCTTTGAAGAATCACTTGATATTAGTGAATTAAATTGTAAGAGAATGATTGGGCACGTTCGATGGGGATTTGTATTAGCTATATATTTCCTTAGACATCCTGAAATTGCCTTTGAAGATGCCATTAAAATTACACTAATGAAGGGTGGTGATACGGATACAAATGCTGCAATAGTGGGAGGTATGGTAGGGTCATATCATAAAATTCCTGAGTATATGCTAAAACCTGTATTAGAGTTTGATTGTACTAAATCAGGACATATCCGCCCTTGTACATATGGTGTAAAACATGTATTAAAACTATAAAGTGAGGAAGGAAAGCACTTTTAATAAAAGTGCCCAAAATTTTATGTTAAGCTTATTTTCTAAAAAGCACTTTTAATAAAAGTGCCCAACATTTTTTGTCAAGCTTTTTTTCTAAAAAGCACTTTTAATAAAAGTTCCCAAAATTTTTTGTCAAGCTTTTTTTCTAAAAAAGCTTTAGGAAGATGTTTAACATATATATGGGAATATATATAATTGCTGCTATTTTAGTAATATTATACGGAACTCATAAGTTTTATAGCACACAGCGCACTGTAACTGCATTATTATTTTTAGCTGGTGCACTGTTCATCTTCTCAATATATGGAATGCGATGGTTTGGAAGTGATAGTGCATTATTCTCTTCAACTCCGGTCTCTTGGCCACCTAATGTAAATACATGCCCTGACTATTTAATGTATTACAAGCGTACTACTAACAGTGGATCAGTTGATACCTGTATAGATACTATTGGTGTATCACGTAATAGCTCATTATCTGTATGGCCTGCTGATGGTACTACAAATCCTCCACAAAATGATTCCTATTATTTCCCTCTTGCAACGCAAAGCAGTGATCCAGCTACTAAAAATAATGAACTATGTAAACGTGCAATACAGTACGGTTTAACTTGGGAGGGTATTTCAAATGGAGAGAGCTGTATGGGTCCTAACAATTCTCCAGTTCCACCTGGCGGCGGTCCAAGTGGTGGAGGCGGTAATTGCCCACCAGTGTTAGGATCAAAGAAATAAATATAAATGCGTTTAAATATCATAAAAACAATATCCGAATAGTATAGGATGATATACCATCCTAATGCATTCATAGTTTAGTGGTAGAATACCACCCTTCCATAACAGAATATAGGTGGTAACACGGGTTCGATTCCCGTTGAATGCATAATATATATTTTTAACCCATTTAATGAATTAAAAATATATAATATAGTTATATAAGAGGTAAATGACTTGGACAAAAAAAGACCTATTATTATTCAATATATTAAATAATTTTGGGGAAAAATACTTAGAAGAACAGATAGTTAAAGCATCATCTGCCTTTGCAAAATTAAAAGTACAGCCCCCATATGTTATATTTGGATATTATTCTATATCTAACAATAGTTTTAATTGGTTAAATAATATGAATATGGAATCCTATACATTAATTAAAAAAGGATATACAAGTGTATTTAAATCTATGGATACTGTACGAAAATTATGTAATCCTGTAGTCAAATTAAATGCAAAATATGCAAATATAATACCTTATTTATTAGATATAATTAACGCGGCATTTAGAGTTGTTAGGTTTAAACAAGGTGATAATTACGTGTATGCATTAGTTAAGCTCGAAGGCCTTAGAGAGATATTTAATTTTGATGAATTTGAGCAAACTATGTATATGTACAGGCACTTTGAGGCATTAAATAAAAAGACAGCTGCCAAAAAGTAATTATAAAATACTTAGAATGTATATAAAGAAAATATATATTTATAGATTAATAGTATGGTACGTTCCAGTTTACCTGAAAGGGATACTGCCTGTTTACATCCTGAAATTGAAGATGCTATGATAAAATGGCTAAAAACACGCTCTCATCCAGCATTTCTCCTGATTGGCTCTCCAGGAGTCGGAAAAACGACAATGGTTTACAGAGTTTGCAAGCAAGCACAATATTGGATTCAGGAGTTTAATGCAAGCCATACACGGACTGGATCCAGCTTTAGACAGACTATTATGCCACTATTAATTGAAACAGGAGTTAGCAAATGGATTCACCCTACAACTCCCAATGGGCGTGCTGTTCTACTTGATGAAATGGATGGTTTATCTCAGGGAGAAAAAGGTGGTCTACAAGAGCTATTAGATTATTTGAAATCAAAACGCAATTTTTCACTTGATTGCCCATTAATCCTAATTTGTAATATTTTAGAGGGACGTATTATGCAGCAGCTTCTAAAATACTGTTGTGTTCATTATGTTAATATGCCTAAGAAAGATAAACTAATCGAGTTTTTTAAGCGTGAGATTCCAGATTCATTATATCAGTTAGGAGATATTAGAAAAGTATCTCAGAGTCTTATTTATAATGATAAATCACAGCAGATATATATGCAAAATAAGGAGGAGTGCCTTGATAAAAATATTCACGTTGCAATTAGAGCTGCGTGGTTTACTCTTTTTGAGAATTGGAGTGAAAATGATGAATTAGATCTTGAAACTAAGGATGCTAATTTAGCGGGTCTCTTATTTCACCAAAATCTGCCACTATTTTTAGAGAAAGCACCTTTTGAAGTCTATGACGAAATTTTGGATTATTTACGTTGGAGTGATCGTGCAGACTTTTGGGCATTCTTTCATCAATGCTGGAATTTACTTCCATTATCATATCGTCTTAAATTAAAATATCCTAACTTATATCTGCAAAGCTATGAGAAACCTACTAAAATTCCTGAACTAAATGAACTGCAATATACTCTTGTATTAACTAAACAATCTGCACTCTTTAATGCTTGGAAGGAAATGAATCGGGTTGCAAATGAGAATAAAATTCCATTTCGATGCGTTACACAATGGGCAACCTATCAAACTGGTAAATTAAATGATACTCTTGGTGTTAAATTGACAGCTCAGAGTTTAAATGAACAACCTTTAAAGGGACTTTCCTCCCTATCCTCTGCACCGAGTGAATCAAAATCTGTCTCGACTCGTAAAAGGGCAGTTCGTGGTAAAAAATCAAGTGAGAAGCCCCAGTAAGAGTTACTCCTCTTAATAAATCAATATTTGATACACATAATATCTGTGTTCTACCTTCATTAAAATTTTTTATTGTCTTAAGTAAAGAGAATAAATTATTTTCCAAGCGTTCAGCCTTTAATCCCAACCTATCAAAATCATTATATATTTGATAGAATACATTACTAAATGTTGTAAAAATAATAAATTTACTATTACGATTATTTCTTAAAATATCTAAACACGCTTCAACCTTTGTTCTTGAAATAAGTCTTTCTTGATCTGTAATGGTATCTATACATACAATAGAATTAGGTGTTAATACATCTCTGCATGTAGGGCATTTATGATTTATTAGTGCATTCTGTAATAGACACTTACCGCAATATATATTATGACAACAATTTGTTATACTAAGATTACTTGCTTTTTCTAAACAGATCATACATTCTCCCTCCTCAACCTTCTTTTTTATTAATTGATACTTATGGAATGGCTGACTTAATAGATATTCATCTAAAGTAATAATAGGAATTGATAATGCCTGATAAACGTGTAGCACTTTATTGTCAGGAACTACTGGCTCTAAATTACGTGATGAAAAATAAGATACTAATCCATTTATACTAATATTTGGCCGACATTTAATTAAATCTGTAGTAATATATGGTATCTTTACACTCGCATCTAATAATTCCTTTGAATTACGTAGTACCATATAGTGTCGTGCATTATGATTATATGGTAAATATTCTTTAAAAAATGCAGATGATATAACAGATCCTTCATATAAATTACTATTTGGTTCTAATAGCCAATTTTTGAATTCAGTATTTAATTGAAGTTGACTTGATAGTGCAAATAGTTCATTTTTAAGTAAGCTTGCATACTTGAATATTAATGGGATCCAATTATTAGTTATTAACCATAAGAATTGAAAACGTAATTTTGGAACAGAAGGACTAATAAAAATACTTGTTGCTTCATCTATAAAAATATTATTCCAATGTATACCATATTGCCGTGCATATTCTTCTATATTCTTGTAACACTTTGCAGTAGTTAAGACAAATGAACTTGATACCATCATCTCAGCGATAGCATCTCCTTTAAGTACTCGTTTAGTTTCTATTGCTACATATTTTAGAGTTGTATGTGCAGCAATATCATTCTTCCACTGGCCAAATAAATGATGCGGTACAATTATTAAATTAGTGCAAGATGCATCTGATACTGTATATAATTGATGAGAGAAAAAATATTTTGTTGAGTTTTCTACTAATTCTGATGTTATTTTTGGATATGTACTTTGAAGTGATGATAAATAACCGAGCACTGATAATGTTTTTCCTGTACCAGCACTATCGCCAATTATACCTAATTTGCCATTTATAGCCTGATTACCGTGTAAAAACCCCCTTGTCATTCTATCTCTATATAAATGCATTGCATTAATCATTGTTTTCTGGTGATTGTATAACTCTGTTTTAATTGCTGTAGATTGTATTGTATTCTTTACTACATTAGTAGCTGAATTTAGTGAATTATTATATATACTATTTAATATTGTTAGCTTTTCATATATTATCTCATTCATTTATCCTTATTAATAGAGTTTCTATTAATTATCTTTAGGTATCTTCCTAATTTATTAATTGTAGTTCCATTGATCATAACTTTGTATAAATTTCCCTGAGTTTACTTTCACTCACAAAATCTCGTAATTTATATGAAGTTTCCTTGAATAATGGATTATCTCGATATTTATCAACTACTCTTAACTGCTCTTTGTCGAATGTATTATCTGTATGACAAATTACTAATATTGTTTTTCGTGGATCTAACTGAATCATTGGATTTCTGTATTCTTCCAAAAATGCGACTTCTTCTGCGTGTGTCACATATTCATTATATTTGTGCTTTTTTGCATAACTTCTTCTATACGCCATTGTCCCATTTGTAGAATGATTTGCAGAATATGGTCCCACTGAACATATCTTCTTATCTGAAGTATAATATAAAAACATATGTGAACTACCTGCTAAGTCTATTTTTGGATTTTTTGCGAATGCAGTTACAACAGTGGAAACTCTATTTGGAGGATAATAATCATCATCGTCCATTGCAATAATAATATTTCCTTTTGCTTCACTATTTAATTTATTCCTTTTTGCACCAATTGTCCGTTTTTCTTCTGAATAAATATATCTAATATTAGGAATTGTCTTTGCAGCAGCAATAAATAAATCCTCCACTTTATCTGTACCATCATCTAAAATTATCCATTCCATTTTATCCTTTGCATATTTCTGGTTTTTATATATTTCAATTAGAATAGGAATGAATTGTCTTCTATTATATGTTGGTGTAATAATAGATACATCTATTTGCATTATATGTAACTATTATTAGTTATGCTGTAATTATTTATATTCTTAATTATTATTCTTCTGCCGCTACTTCTGTTGCCGCAGGTGCTGTTGCTACTGCTGTTTCTGATGTAGCAGAGTCACCTTGCTTAAAAACTGGATGCTGACTCATATTAACTTTTTGTTGGGGTGCTTGTAAAGAAGTAGCTGATGTTTTTTCTGTGCCACAATTAGGCTGCTCTTTTTTATGCATCATTACAAATTGTTCTTCCACACGCCCCATTAGTTTCTTGAATAAAGGGTTGTCTTTATATTTATCAAAATCTGTAAAGCTCTCCTTTAAAGATGATAGATAATCGCCCATTATTTCTCTTAGCGGTTCTTTCTCAGTATCATACTTAGGATATCTAAATGGATAATAAAAAAACCTCCCCCATTTAGAACAAGGTTCATATGTAGTTATAGGTAATGCTGCAAATATCTTAGGCATATAACGATGATGTACTTCTTTTCCATCTCTAAATGTCTTTTCAGATAAATGACGTTTATACCAGGCATACATCATCTTAAATCCATAATAAGTTAAGAATGTTCCTAAATAAAATGGGAAAAATGTACATATTAAAGATACTACTATAAACATTGTTAACCTTATTGGGCGCGGATATATTATCATATCATTTATTACAAATGTTGCAATAATTACTGATATAAACGGTATTATAACCTTTGCAGCTATTGATTTAATTTGAAATATAGTTTCTGATACTATCATACTAAGCAATGATCCATTTGTATTATCAATAGGCTGTCCATTTTGATCTGTAGTTTGACCATCAGGATTTGTATTATCCGTAGATGCATCTGATTGATTACTATTATCCGTAGAATTCGATTGTTGTATTGTTTGTTTTGTTGCTACATAATTATTGGCATCAGGGTCATATACTGCTTTCTGAGCTTTGTATAAAATTTTATTCTTTAAATTTGATAAAAAAGATGTATTTTCAATATTAGTATCAGACATACTACCTCTATTATTACTTTCTGGAATAGTACTATAAAACTACACATTCATCGTAATTTAATTATTTTGTATAATTAGATTATGCCTTCTAAATCTGATCATAGATCAACCAGGAGTTTACGAGAAGATGATTGGATTATTGCAATACCATCATATAATCGGGCTGAAACTCTGAAAAATAAGACTCTTACCACTTTACAGCATTATAATATACCTTCCTCTAAAATATTTGTATTTGTTGCTAACAATGATGAGATGAAATTATACAAAGATACTCTTGATCCTAAATCATATGGTAAACTTATATTGGGTGTCCCTGGATTAGCTGAAGTTCGCAATTTTATAAGCAATTACTTTCCTATTGGTAAAAAAATAGTATCAATGGATGATGATATTTCTGGATTTATTGAATATGATGAATCCAATAAACGTCACGAAAGACCACTCCGAAGTTTAGTTAATATTATTCGTACTGGCTTTAAAGAATGTAAAAAACATAATTGCACACTATGGGGGATATATGCTGTTCCAAATGGTTTTTTTATGAAACCCACTATTACTACTGATTTGAAATTTATCGTTGGTAACTTTTGTGGATTTGTTAACCCTGGTATTAAAGGTGATAAGGGAATTAAATTGGAAATGGCTGAAAAGGATGATTATATTAGATCTATTAAAGCATATATTAGAGATGGCTGTGTTATAAGGTTAAATTATGTTGCTCCTAAAACATCATACTATAAAGAGCCTGGTGGATTACAATCTGATCCTAATCGTGTTAAAAAACAGGAAAAGGCTGTAGAATGGCTCCTAAAGACATATCCAGAGTATGTTAAACGGAATCCGACACGAAAAAGCGGATATCCTGAAATTCGAATCCGAGCTCCCAAAAAATCGGAATCAGACTCAGACTCCTAATTTTGCAGATTACCCTCGGACTCCTAAACGATGCACTCCTATATATTTCAAATGGAATCCTATATTCGAAAAACTCCTAAAAATGACATATTAAATAATCCTCAAAAATATGCTTGGAATATTGTTTTAAGAGTTATACAATTTACAGATTTAGAACTCCTTTCCGTTCGTGAATATTGCGAAATTAAAGATATTATCCGATTTCAAAACTCCGCATCTGAACAATTCCTTATCAAACATTTCTCTGAAGATATTGATAAATCCCTCGATGTCGATTGGAACGATGTTAAAAAATATAGCATTAATAGACTATGAATACTGGACTAATTATATCCATAAATGGCCCTCTATTCCCATTTATTTTTGTTGGGTGTTGGAATAGTAAAGGAGGTAAAAATAACGGAGCTGAAAGAGAAGCACGAGTATTCCAAAATATTAGAAATGAATCTGATATTAAATACCTATTCTTAGGAGGTGATAACATTTATCCTGATAAAAAAGAAACTATTAATGCAACTGGTATTAAACATAAAGTTAAACATTATCCAATTTCAAGATTATATAATGGACTTCAGCTTTTACCAGATGTACCTGTATATGTAGCATTAGGTAATCATAATGCATCTAATTCTTCTATAGAATCTGCACAGAAACATTTACAAATGCCAAATGGTTATAATACTAAGGACTGGCATTTACCCTCAGATTATTATTGTCTTGATTTTACTACTGAAAATATTGCCATATTTTTCCTTAATAGCAACTATTATTCTCATAAAAGCCCCGCTAACACCAATACTGATAAACAATTAGAACGTAATAAAACTATAATGGAGGACTGGTTAGAAACTAATGCCAGTAATTGTATTAGAAAAGGTAAACACTATTTTATTGTAATGCACGAACCACTTTTCTCTGTAAAGAAAGGCGCTGCAGTCTTACCTAACCAAGAAAATCTTTCAAGAATTATTAATAATTATCCCCCATCAATTATATTTTCAGCAGATACTCATAACTATGAAGCTATTTCTTTTAAAACTATTTCAGGGCATAACGTAATACAAATGGTTGTGGGTACTGGTGGAGCTATATTAGATCCTGTCAATAAAGATTCTCTAATTAAGAGTACACCCTATTTCACAGATATTGCATTTAAAGAACCACCTTTAAGTACTCACGGATATTTAAAAGTGAATAGGGATGGCGATAAAATTGACCAAATTGTTATGGAATTCAAAGGCATCTAAAAATGTCATATCAATATATTACATTTAATGCTACTTGTATTAATATAAATGACCTTAAAGGTGTTATTATTAATACATTCATACTTCAACTTATATCACTTATTATGATTATGATATCAACTTCTATGATGTGTATAGTATACTGGTCACCTTGTTGTGATATCTGTAGAAGTTGTACTAAAAAGAATAATACAATTCAACCAACCATAGTATAATCTATAGAGCATATTTGAGACCACCCATACCACTTGCAATATTAACCCAATTATAATTCTCCACAAATACGCCAAAATCATACTGATATAATGTATTTGATGGCAATGGATTAACTATGAAATCAATTTGGAATAGTTTTATTCTACTACTGTTTATACTTCCATCAGGCTGAGTCCCTGGAGAATGCAATCCAAATGGATATACCACTAAATCTGAATCAGGTGCGCCCGTTAAATATTTCCAAGGTACTACTTGTGTAAAGTATTCTATTTGTTTTTCTTCTTGTAATTCATTGCCATCTCCTAAAATACGAAGGCCTTGTAGGATTGAACGTTGTCCATTTAATACATATTGACCTGTTGCAAATGTTTGGACTATTGGTGCAGGCCATCCTGCTGGTGGTATAAATGGAGGCTTTGTAGGGTCTATCCAGTTTGAATAGTTATCTATCTGATTTCTATATAATACAGAGTCTGAACGACGAGGTATTATCATTATACGATTTATAGGATTATGAGTATCAAGTTCTACTATTTGTCTGCTTGTAATACCAATAAAATTATAACGAGTTATTTGTCTAACTAAATACTGCAATGGTTCAGTTGAAAATTGTGCTCTTTCTTCATCCGTTAAATAGACATACGTTAACTGGATACGGGGATTCAATGGCCAAGTATTTATTATTGGTTTAGGTACCCCAATGTCTGTTAAGAAATTATTAATTGTAACATCTGTTATATCTGATACTGATGTATAATAGACATTTTCAGGTTGTAATGGTTGTGGTGAAGGATTATAAGTGTATCCAGGGGCAACAGGATATCCATTTGCATCAAGAATCCTATAGAGCTGATTAATAGGCCTTAGAGTAATTTGTACTTCACATTCGTGTAGTTGTAGAGATACTAACGGTAATGCCTCAAATGTTGACTCTGCAAACCAAAATGGCAATGGAACCTGAATTTGACGACCAAATATTGATGGCCTATTAATATTCCCTGTAGTAGGACCTGATGGACCGTTTGCATTATATACTAATGGATAGCCAGTGCTGGTAGAACCACCCGCATATATACCCTTTGCAGGATCATATATTTCAGGTATATTTCCTACTAATTTTGACCATTTTATATATGTATCAGCATCCAAATCTGCTTGTGCCTTAAATGCCATATAATCTCCATCAAACTCCTGAATTTTTTGTCCTCCAATATAAAATCCTATATTTTGTATTATATGACACCCTATAAATTTAGTCCAGGCAAAATTATATTGTGCTGATCTCTGTGGCTGATATGTCTGCAAATCAATATACTTGCAATATATATCAGGTAAATCAAATACAAAATACATATCTCTAACTAAATCTGCAACACGTTGCATTTTAAAACGGACTTGGATTGGCTGATCATATTGTAAATCCTGTGGGCCATCCATTGCAAAAGTTACAGACTCTTCAGCAAAGTGAGCATATTTTTTATATGTCTTGTAAAAATAGGTAAAATCTGGATTACCGCTTAGAAGTACGTTTTGTGCCCCGTAAGCAACTAAAGAATATAAACCGCCACCAGGCATTACTAATTTACTATCATTTAATATATAGATCTTTAGATCCACGTATTAAATATTATTTTATTAAATTAAATTAATTATTAACTACTGCTACTACTTTTACTACTTTTACTTTTGTTAGTATTATTGTTATTAGAATTATTACCTTTAGAATTGTTACCTGTAGATTTTTTGTGTTTATTAAATTCATTTGCATTAAGGCCATTTAATATACTGTATAAATGGTTGCGTGTATTAGCTAATGCATTCTTACCTTTTCGAGTAAAATACTTATTAAGCTTTTCAGCTTTATACTCTAAACCTTTAATTGCATTCCTTTTACGAGTATAATCTAACTTTTTATTTGCATTTACAGTATGTATATATGATTGTATTCTCCCACGTTCATGCATCATATTTTTATTTCTGCGAGTACTACGTTTTGCAGCTTTTGCAGTGCGATTACGTTTATGATAATGTGGCATTCTATTTATACACAATTTAATATCCTTGTGACCACCAAGTATCGTCCAGATAGGGCGGGACATTCGTTGTCGTAGCCCCTGAATTTATCTTACTTGATGGGCCTTCATTCATTAATTTATTGACTTCACCATAACATAGTGCATAATTAAAGTAATAGAGTTTACTTAACATCCCCTTGAAACTACCAAATACATCCATTCCAGTTTCATCAACCGATGGAACTTTACTATGCGAAATTGTTATTCTACGTTGACTGAAACAACAGTAATCTTCAAAGTTTTGATAAGGGACAAATCCGTCAAATGATAACTTCTTCGCTAAATTGCCATTGATATATACCTCCATAGCATCATTTGTAACGGCAAGTACAACGTGCACCCATTTACCTACTGGGAAATTTTCAACGTCTACATAATTATTCCAAGTTTTATAGGTATTCATATAAATTCGTAGAGTATTAGTATCAGAATGCACGTATACACCGGGTGCTAAAAGAGGGAATTGTGTAGTATAACCCTTATGGAACACATGTAATAGACCTTTTTCATTTCTAAATGTTGAAGGATTGATATTTAGATAAAATGAATAACTGAATTCAATTCCTGAACGTTCATTCTCTGAAAAATATGTCGGCTTTGAACCTGATACATTTGGATCTTGAGGAATAGTTATTGATTTATCTTCAGCATTATATGTTATAGGTAACAATTCAGTACGATTCATACCAAGACGTTTAATATATTTGTAAATTATTTCTATAAACATAAATGCTAAATATAGTATCACCGTAACAGTAAATCCTAATAAAACCTGTGGCACAAGACCGGGCCCTTGAATTGCATTAAGTCTTGCAGTGTTACTTGTGGGGAAATCCATTCTATTTTACCTGATATTTATACTTTTTTTAAAACATATTTTTGCGAACTTTTTGTTAAAAAGTTCTATAATGTATCCCTTGGAGTAAAAAAAGATTTAAACCAGTCTAATAGATTTGATATTGGCTCTGGGCCTGCCATATAATTCTTATATACTTGTTCAGGATTTAGTGCAACATCATACATAACAGTATTTGATATTTCACCACCAAATCCACCGTATGCTAATAATGTTGCATTGTAACCTCCAGAATCGACCTTAAAGAATGAAGGTAATACACAGGAACGTGCTAATTTACCATCCATATACACGTCTACTGTTTTACCATTTACTGCTACAGTAAGATTTATCCACTTCTGTAGATCAAGTTGTGGTAGATCACATAATGGTGAGCCATCTAATAATCCAGAATTAGTCTGTAAAATATTAAATACTGCATTCTGTGTAGCCTTACTTAGATTTTCAGCAGGCACAGTAGCTGCCTTAGTTGGCATTTTATTACTTGTCATACTTAATGATGGTGTTGTGGCGGTTGATCCAGATTGTACTGTATTGCTTACAGGAGATATATCCATAGTCTGTAATCTAATCTGAACAGATGGTGTTACACCTCCTAAGTATATACGAATAGTATCAAATGTAGGGCCACCAATACTCAATATGTGTTTATTCATTCCAGTACGATATGACCAGTTTGATACATAAATCCAAGTTGAAATAGTAAATTCACCTCCCTCATAAATTATAGGTATGCTATTCGATGAAAGTGTTATTTCCTTGGTAACATTTGCACTTTGTACTTTAGGAGGTATTAATGCAGTACTATTAACTGTTCTTGGTCCAAATAGATATTGGTATAAATAGTATAAGCCCACTAATCCGCCAACGAAGATAATTATACTAAATAATTTACCTAATGGTGAATTTGAAGATCCAGCGTTGTTCATTTTATCCTGTCAATTATACGGATAATATAGTCGGAATAATTTTAAGCATATGGCGTTGACCATTTTAATAAATTATCTGGTGGGGGAGTTGTAATAGGATCACAGGGTAATCCGGGAGGACATTGGGCAAATATTTTAAGTGTAGGTAAACTTAAATCTATTTTATTATCCTCTAACACAGCACCATTTGTATCAACACGTGATAGCCTCTCTTTCTCAATATCAGAAGGTGTTAATGCACTACCATATACCATTACATGTATTACTGATCCACCCAGTCCAGTATTTCCAACTGATAATGGTGATGGAACAACCATAGGATATTCTGATAATATTTGTGATGCAACAATCTTATTATTATAGATTACATCAAAACGTCGTCCATCTCTTATAATTGCAACAAACATCCATTTTTGTTTAGGAATTGGTGGTAATTCAATTATTTCATCCTGTGCAGATTTATTTACTTTAATTCTTAAACGTGCCCCTGTATCTGATGAATTAATTGGAGATGGAGAAACCTCCAAATACCAATTATTTGTTACATACATTACTGGAATATATTCAAGAGTATTTTGTAGTTTTATAGTTCTATCACCACTCTCTAACATCTTAAAAAAACCCATTACAGTTGAACCACTTGATGATAACAATGTAGTCATAACCTTATCAGATAAATATATATCTTGACTCGTAGATAGATCAGTCATATTGGGTAATATATCAGAAATTGTTGTCATTGGATAAATTACATACATGACTATGTATAGTGTTAGTGCAATTAGTAAAACACCAAATATTATTAACGCCGTAAGTGACATCTCTATTAACACTTTTTAAGATTAAAAATGTCATTTAACTCCATTTACGCACTTTAGGAAAGTGCTAAAGTGTGCAAAAAGCTTTTATATTTTATTAATAACACTTTTTAGAAAAATATACTTTTTAGAAAAACTTAAAGGTTAATTAAATCGTATGCTATAATGGGAACTTGTTCTACACCTCTGTTTGCAACAGTTACACCAGGAAAACCTGAAGATTATATTATTCTTCTGTCAGAATTATCTCCAGAAGATATTGCAAACTGGGAGAATTCTGCATTTTTTATAACAGAAGATGATGATGTAAATTCATTTACACTTTCTGATTTTATGAATACTGGTTCAGATTGCCATAAAATTTTGTTTTACTTTACTCAAGATAAGATTAATATGTGGGTAGATCTATGTAAATATATCTCTAAAAAATATAAAGTGATTACAAATATTAAATTCCATTTCTTTTGCCAGGATGAACAAATACCTTATTATATTGAATATCAGCCACAATATAATAAACTAATATTATCTACTGGAAGTAGTGATAGTATTTATTGGTTTAAAATCAATGAACAATTATCTAAGCCTAATAGGATTAGACTTACATTTGATGAAGACTCATATAAAGCAAATTGGCCACAAGCTGTATTTTCACATCAAACATTACATATAGGATTTTCTTAAAGAGGATTCTTAAAATGGTGTCAGTTTCTCTAACCTCTTTTCAGCATTTGATGAAGAAGATGATGAAGAAAAAGAAGGGCAAGATGATGAAGAAGGCATACCTTGTGCCCCAAATTCTGCGGCAGTCATCATTTTAGGAGGACTATATCTTATTTCAGATGAAGTTAATACTCTATTCCACATTTTAAGATTACGTATTAGTGCCACAGTTGCATTCTGTCCTAATGGTCCCATTATATCACCCAATACTGCTTTAGGGGATGCACTAAATACACGCGTATGTACAAGTTTTCCATTCATATATACCTCCAATGCCTGCTCCATAAATATAATACCAAGTCTAAATGGCTCTTGTACCGGTACATTTGGAACTAATACATTTTCCATATTGTTATTAACATTTAACACTGAGACAAGTAGATCATTTGTATCAGGTGTTAATGCAACAACTAAGTTGTAATTGCTCATCATACCTGTTAGGGTTTCACCCTGAGGCTTTTCATTTAATAATGCACCTCGAGTAAATAATATTCTATCTACTGCTGAAAATTGTAAGGGATTTTGTATAAAGATATCCATTATTAATGAATAATTATATGAACTGGAACTTATTATGGTATTTTTATTAGCTATAAATGGCGATCCCTTTGTCCATTGTAATACACCATCATCATATCCTGGTAATGGTATATAACCGGGATCACCTGGATGCATTTTAAATACTGGTGTAATGAAATAATGAATAAATAGCAGTAGAATTGCAATTACCACAATAATTGCCAGAACATATGCTATTATTCTCCCCCAAGTTGATGACCCCTTTAAAGATGTTAATGTTGAATTATTTGTCTTAATAGCGGTATTTAATGGTTTACTTAGTGTCGGAGCTGAAACTGTCGCTGCAGGAGCTCCTAAACGGCTAAAAATATTATTAATATGGCTTGCCATTCTCCTGTTATTCTATATCCTTTTTACTTTTTCTTGTTTTACTCTTCTTATCGCCTTTCTTGTTCTTTTTGGTTTGAAATCCTTTAATTGGATCTAATTCTATCTTTTTATAATACGCGCGTGTTTCTTTTTCATCGCAATCTATCATTTTTTCTCTCAGATAACATACAAATGATATTCTGGAATACTTATCACTTGTTCCCATTGTACCAGTATTTGGATCGTGATTAAATACTGAAGGTAGATCTTTATTAAATTTTTTATCTTCAGGAGTTTCATATAACTTAGAATTACAATGCCATTCGTGCACATCCATTGCAACAAAATCACCTGATCTTAAATCTATACCAACGCCATACTGAGGAAATAATGTATATCCACCGTGATATTTACCTCGTTCTACTACAGATAGATTACCATATCCCTCTTTGTAATCACCTGCATCTTGATGTAGTGCTGTACGAAAGTTTCTATTAATAGTTAATGAGCTGAATGCAGTATCTTCGATTTGATAGAAACTCTTTTTCTTAGCTCTTTCATATTGCTTTTTATGTCTGTCAGGTATTAATTTCTTAAATTGCTTATCAATTTCCACAATAAATGGCAGACCTTGTTTATAATATTTAAAATATGTCTGCGTATATGTTGTTAAACGACAAGGTAATTTCATAAAAGGTGTCTGTTCAAAATATCCTAATACACTTGAAAATACATTATTATTGACTCTCATTTTTGAGACTTTACCATCCTGCATATATCTTGCCCCCCATTTATCAATTTGGACTGGTTTTCTCTTTTTCCAATACATACTCTTTAAATCAATCGGGCCTGCTGCCGCACCACGATTTCTTGATGCTGCAGCAGTCTTATGAAATGAATCCCAGGCTAAATCCGTAATTTCTTTAGAGAAAACTCCTTTTCTTAGCTTCAATAAAACCTTCTCCTTACCTGGATTATCGGGATCAGGAATATATACATCTGCATCATGATCAATTATCATTTTTGCATCCTTTTCATCAAAATAGGTGCCTTCTCTTGCTTTAATTGCATCATTACTCATTATTGGCTTCAAATGGTAAACCTTTACTTTTGATTTACCACCACCACCCATTTCCATTTCAGAGTCAGATTCAGATTCAGACATATCTATTATCCTAAACAGAATATAAATTAATAGTAATATCTTATTTACAGTAAAACCTATATGGCATTAATCCCTCAATGTACTGTAGTTACAGCGTGTTATGATTTAACTAAATATCATAATAAAACAAGGCCTATGGATGAAATTATTTTTAATATTTCACCTTTACTGCAAACTCCTTGTTACCTTGTAATTTATTGTAATTCAGAAATGGAACAATACATTAAATCCACAAGACAACAATTTAATTTAATAGACTTAACTAAAATAATAGTAATCGATTTAGAGGATACATGGGCTGGAATTAATTTACTTAATAGAATAAAATATAATAGATCTATTTATTGGCCAACTAAAGATGAAAGGACATGTTCAGAATCACACGCTTTAGTATCTAATAAGTTTGATTTTGTATATCAGGCAATAGTTTCCAATTATTTTAATACTGAAAAGTTTGCTTGGATAGATTGTTTTGTTGGCCCTAACTTCTCTCGACTATCTGATGGAATTACTTCCAATGTTTTCTTAAAAATACTCCATAATGTATATAATAAATTCCATATTCAAATACTAAATGTGCAAGATAAGAAATATAAAATAGACTCTAATAAAAAAGAATACTATCAAACATATCCTTGGGTTGTCTGCGGTAATTTTTTTACAACACCTTCACATTCTGGAAAGATAATACTTGAGAGACTAAAAGAAATTGTATTACATACTACTAATCAAGGGTTTGGTCACGGTGAAGAACCATTTTATTTAGAAGTTTTAGATGAGTTTTATAATGATATCGATAGATCCTATGGAGATTATAGGCAAGTATTACAAAATTATTTTAAACCTGTACATAATATTAATTATATTTACCACTTTATAGTTCTAAAATATTACAATTTTAAATATTATAAAGAATGTATCGATGCCTGTAAATCACTTATTAATTCCTATGATTCTTGTGATACTATAATAAATTATGATTTATATGCTAAAATATATATAGTATACTTCTTGGCATTAGTTAATAGTAATCAAAATGATTGCGCTACAACCATAGCTAATAAAATAATATGTCTTCAGATTAATCCTTATTTTAAGGAAGCATTTAAAAATAATAATTATCGTATAGGGTCTTTATAATGTTGATATTTACCGACCATATATACAACAGCACCAATACCTCCAATTATAACAGTCCCTGTTAAAAACCCCTTTATATATGACTTATAATCAACTTCTGCCATATCTTCTTTTGTCCATATAGGTGATCTATCTCTTTTACCAAGACGTTCATAATATTCAACAATTTGTTGTTCAGTCCAAGTAGGTTTATTAAGCATTTTATTGACTTCATTGTGAATAAGAACGGTCCATTTTAGCAAATCTGCTCGTGAATCAAGGTAAGGCGTTAATGGATTTTTTTGCAAGTGTTCTTTATAGTGTTCTCTGCATACTGCACAAGGTACTAAATATGCAAGTGATTCATAAAACTCTTTTGCACATTTTTTATCGGTATATGTAGGGTTTTTAGGATAACCTAATGCAACTATATGAATTGTATGCCAAAAAAATGGACCCCATACTGTAGGTGGTAACTGCATCTCTACTATTTTAATATTAAATCATTATATAGGGTGCAATTAACACAATATGATAATATATCAATTATCCTAATATGGTTGTATAGTTTAAAGACTATTTATAGTGTTTGAAGTAATATAATGTCTTTTTCGGATGTAAACCGGACTCATCATTGTACTAATTGTGGGTTATCAGGACATGTTTTTCGTAATTGTTTAGCACCAATTACAAGTTATGGGATAATTGCAGTTAGATATTTGTCTGATATTAATAATAGCGTCTTATTTTCTAATTCTAATACACTTCATAGTAATAATGATAGTATGCAATTTTTATTAATTCAACGTAAGGATTCATTGTCATTTGTGGAGTTTATTCGTGGTAAATATATTCCAACTGATGAGCAATATATTGGGAGATTATTTCGAGGTATGACTCGGGCAGAACAGGAATTAGTTAAAACTAAGACATTTGATGAATTATGGAAAGGAGTTTGGGGAGAATCTTCATCAATTAAATCTCATAAAAATGATTATGATACTTCTGAAAAGAAACACGAACAAATTAGAGATAAATTAGTTGAACTTGTTAATAAAAATCCAACTCAGTGGGATGAACCTGAATGGGGTTTTCCTAAAGGAAGACGTAATCCGCACGAAACTGATATTACGTGTGCAATCAGAGAATTTCAAGAGGAGACTGCTTTAAAGCGCCAGGATATTACTATTCTTCAAAATACCCAACCAATTTCTGAGACATTTTTTGGTTCAAACCAAGTACATTATTGTCATAAGTATTATATTGCTGTATGTAATCCATCAATTGAAGTTCAAATGAATATGGAGAATCCTCATATGGCTCGAGAGATTGGTGCAATTAAATGGTGTTCTCTTGATGAAGCCACTTCAAAGATTCGTCCGGATAATGTGGAAAAACGTGAGATTTTACTAAAAGCTGGCAAAATTATGCGCAATTTCTATCCAGTTATTACTACCGATCTACCCCGTTCTATTCAACGCAAATACGATTGCATTTATAGTTAAACATTATACCAATTTATATGTATTTATATTGATTTATAATTGTGAGTATATTTATAAATCAAATATAACTTTATAATTAGTAATGAGCGACAGGTTTCAATCTTTAACCGACGATGAGCTCCAAAATCTATGGGACACAACCATTGATTTTGCTGAGCGCGATGAAATTCTTAAAGAATTACAAAAACGGAAACTATTTCCATCAAAGGCCATCGAATCGTGGGAATTAGATACTGGTGCCTATCCTGATATAATTGACCCTATGTTTTTACAGAAATTATTAGCTAAACGTGAATTTGCAGAAAGTCTACAAAAATCGTGGATGCCACGTACAAATCCCTGTGATGATACTGATGGTACATTTGAAGTTACACCTGTACAACGTTTTGTTGCTAATTTTATGTCTCCAAAAACACCTTATATGTCTGCTCTTTTATATCACGGAGTTGGAGTTGGTAAAACGTGCGCTGCTGTACAAATTATTGAAGCGTGGCTTGAATCATTCCCTCGCACTGAAGTATTCTTAGTTGCACCGCCAACAATTCAACAGGGATTCTTTAAAACTATCTTTGATATCAACAAGGTTAAACTGGGAGAGGATAATGAACCAAATACTGCTTCACAGTGTACTGGAGATACATATATGAAGTTAACTAATACACTCTATGAGAGAGATCCTGCTAAAATAGAACGTGCTGTTAACAAGGCAATTAAACGTCGTTATAAAGTATTTGGATATGTTTCTTTTGCTAACTATATTAAAGACTTACTAAAAGGCATCCCTAAAGATGCATCAGAGGACTTAAAGCTTTCACTAAAGAAGAAGGAAATCCGTCGCGCATTCAGTGGTAAACTCCTTGTAGTTGATGAAGCACATAACTTACGTGACTTGTCTGAAGATATTGCTGATGAACAACCTGATCTTCCTGGCGGTAAAGCAGAAAAAAGCGATTCTGCTGGTGGTAAATTACTTACTCCATTTTTACGTGACGTACTACAATACTCTGAAGGTCTAAAATTTACAATGCTTACTGCAACTCCTATGTACAATACATACAGAGAAATTATTTTTGTACTCAATTTACTACTATTAAATGATAAGAAAGCGACTTTAATTGAATCTGATATTTTTGATAAAGATGGTAATATTACAGATAAAGGTAAAGAAATATTATCTTATACTTCACAGCGTTATGTAAGTTTTATGCGAGGAGAAAATCCTATTTCATTTCCAGTCCGATTATTTCCACAGAATACTCCTAAACTGGATTCCTATCCTTCTAAAAACCCTAAAGGGGCGACTATCAATGAATCCGAATTAGAATACTATAAGAATCTACCAATTGTACCTATTCCACTATCAGGTGATACATTAAAAGCATCTATTGCATTCACTAATGCCCTCCCTCAAGGCGGAAAAGGCGGATTAAGTACAATTGCTTTAGAGAAGTTAGTTCACGCTGGTAATTTTATTGTACCTTCTACTGATGAAAATAATGGCGATGATTTAGAATCCTATAAACGGAGAACTGATATTTCAGGACTTTCTACCATTTTTAACCGTGAAACATCTGGTGGAGAAGTCCGATTTCGTGCAATTTCAGAAGGCGGTGCCAGATGGCTTGGAGAAGATCAAATTGAACAATATAGTCCTAAATTTTCATTCCTATTAAATAAACTTAAGACGTGCGAAGGTGTTACTTTTGCATATACACGCTTTGTAAATGCTGGAGCATTACCACTTGCATTAGTATTAGAAGCTAATGGATATTCTCCATATGGGCGAAAATCAGGACTCCTGGCAAATGGCCCGCAAACTCCTGGTGGCAGACAATGTGCATTATGCTCCTCCAGAGAAAAATTCCATACATCTAATACCCATACATTTACTCCTGCATATTATGGCTTATTAACTGGTGATATCTCTATTTCTCCTAAAAATGAACAGACTATTCAGGGTGAAAAACAGATTGATAATGCAGATGGAAGTAAAATGAAAATTATTATTGGTTCACAAATTGCATCTGAAGGTGTTGATTTACGTTTTGTCCGCGAAACACATGTTATTGATTCCTGGTTTCACTTAAATAAAACGGAACAAATTCTTGGACGTGCTATTCGTTATCTATCACATTGCGCCCTTCCTCCTGAAAAACGGAATAACACTGTATATCTATATGCAGCAATATTTCCCTCTGGTAAAAGAGAAACCGCAGATCTTTACAGTTATAGAACTGGATTTAAAAAAGCAGTACAAGTTGGTAATGTGTCGCGTATTATGAAACAATCTGCGGTTGATTGCAATCTTAATAATAATGCTATTATAATAAAAGGGCAGGAGCCTATTCAACAAATAGATTCTCAGAGAAATGTTCGAGAAGGTGTTGATATTAATGATATGCCATTTACTGCTGTATGTGACTGGATAGAAACGTGTGATTATAAATGTTCTCCTTCTATTAATGTGGAAGAATTACAGCTCGATGATTCAACATATGACCAATTCTCTGCAAAATGGCGTATTACTCGAATGAAAGATAGAATTAAAAAACTGTTTGCTGAACAGTCATTCTATCGCTATGAAGACTTATGGGATATGTTATCAGATATTCCTCGTGTTGTTGCAGTTGATCTGTTAACCGAAATTGTTGATAATCAATCATTTCAAGTTATGCATAATGGCGTTTCAGGATATATACGTTATTGTAATAAGTACTATTTATTTCAACCAAGTATATATTCTGATTTAACTATACCTCTTGCAATTCGAGTATCTAAGTTCCCTATTAAGCGCGATGTTTTTACACCAATAACATATGAAATTCCAGAATTAGTTGTGGATGAAGAAGAAAGAATTAATACTACTGAAAACTTGGAAGGAATATGGGCAGTTATTATGGAATGGTGTGAATCACTATCTACTTCTACTAAGTTTATTAATCCACCCAATGAAGTATACCAACGAATAGATGAAATATCCCAAAATAATAAGGATTTAATAGAAAAATATGTGCAAGTAGTGGATATGATTAAAGTATTCTTTAATTGTTTTAATAGATCTACAAATAAAAATTCAGAAGCATTTAGGAAAACAATACTATATTATTTATGGGATAACTGGCTATCAGTTGATGAACAGAAATATCTTATTTATTCTACTTCTTTAAATATTGCAGAATGTATTCGTGATAACCAATATCAATTAGGAAGAATATTAGTTAATCGCTTTGTTGACCCTAAAACAGGGTCTATTGTATTCTTATGTGAGAATGGTACTGTATGTGCACGTTCTATTATGGATGCTATTAATCGTGATACAACTGAGGCTCTGAAAACATTTAAAGTTACTAATACTAATACAGGGCCTGTATATGGGTTTCTTGTTCCTAAAACTGGATCATTTGTATTTAAAACAGCTGAACCTCCATCTGAAGGAAAAGCCGTTGGGCGTGGCAAAGAGTGTGGTAATGTAACTACAATGAGAGGACATATTGAACATCTTGAAACTCTTGGTGTTATACTTAAAAATGCAAATAAGACTGATTTTACTTTGAATAAACGTGATGGTGTATTATCTACTGATACAATTAAAAATGCAACACGGGCTTGTACTATTATAGAATTAGTATTAAGATTTATGGATTTAGAGAAAATTGGTTCAAGAAAATGGTTTTATAGACCAATTCAAGCATCATATACTGGACATAAAGGATTATTTCGTGCTACTGCTAAGTAAGTTCTTAATAGTGCATTTTGGAGGGTAAAGAGTGCAAATTTGAATAATCTGAGGATATAAAATTTGAGTTGATATAATCACAAAAGGATATCAGGAAACAGAAGAATGGAATCTACATCTTTCTTTGAGAAAAAAATTAGTCTTACACCCAAGGATCTGAATAGGGTGAAAAAATCATCTATTGAGGATATTATTCTTGAAAAGGCCAAGGCTTCTATTGAAAGTAAATGTTCAGAACACGGATTTGTTCTTCCCGGTTCTATTACGCTTATTTCAAGATCTATGGGATATTTTGAGCCCGCACGTTTTACTGGTGATGCAGTATATTACTGTAAATTACAAGGTAAAGTTATTTATCCTGCAGATGGTGTAAGAGTTATTGGTAAAGTAATTCGCAAAAATAAGATGGGTTTATATGTTAATTATCGTGATGCAATTCGTATTCAAGTGCCACGTGATCTACATTTAGGAAGTGAAGAATATGAAAATGTTAAAATTGGTGATAATGTTGAAATTGAATTAAAGCGCTCTAAATTTCAAATTAATGATGCATATATTCTTGCCAGTGGTGTATTTATTTCAAATAAGCTCGATGCTATTGAGGAAGAGGAAGAGGAAGAACAGGCGCCATCTGGTGATGCAACTGCTGCTGAAGATGTAGCTGAAGGTGCTGCTGAAGAACAAGAAGAAGAGGAACAAGGCGCAGCCGAAGAACAAGGAGAAGAAGAGGAGGAACAGGAAGAGGAAAGTGAAGGTGAGGAAGAGGAAGAGGAAGAGGAAGAAGAGGCATAAATGCGATTATAAATTATCTAACAACATCTTTACGGAATCAGAATGTCAATCACCTATGAAGAACGTAAAAAGGTATTTGATAATATAAAATTATTATCTAAACCAGAACACGAAGAAATATATAGAATACTATATCGTAATAAGGAGCAATTTACTGAAAACTCAAATGGTATTTTTTTTGATGTATCAATCCTTACGGATGAATCATTTCTAAAAATTAAGGAATATCTTGAATTTTGCCTCAAAAACAGAATGGAACACGAAGAACGCCTTAAAGAATTAGATGCACTACGAAATGAGACTTTTGTCGACGAAAATGTCACCGAATTAATATTTTAGTAGTTAAAGGCCACTTAAAGGAAATTCAGACCTAAAGTCTGACTGTATATATTATATTAAGCTAATACAATGTCCGAAAATAAATATAAGAATGTATCATATGATGAACTTATCACATACGCAAGTTCTAACCCCAATAGAGGTCTAACATTGAAATCTATTGAAGTTATCCCTGTTAAGCAAGTTCAAGAATCATCTTTAGATAAACTTGGCCTGAAGGGCTATCAAGCTTTCAATCTAAATCCAACTGGAATTCTTAGCTTGTTTGCGTGTATTTCTAATCCTGCTGAATATTCCATTGCATCTAAATCTACACGTCTCCTTACAATTAGTAATCTTGCTACAACCTTTCAAGAACAAACTGATAATCTTAAAAATACATCCATTTCACGTAAACGTAAGAAAATTCACGATCTAATTGGTTCTGCTTATAATGGATCTACATTTGATGATAAAGATTATTTTGAGCTTTTCAGTGGCCTCGCTCATATGCAAAATGTGCAGTTTATTCTCTTAAAGTCAACTGTACAAGAAGCGTCTGAAACTGGAGAGCAACAATCAGATAGTAGTCATAAGGGTGAAATTCTATTCTCCAGTAATCCTTCTCTGTGGAAATATGATCTACCTGTCTGGATTGCAGACTTTCGTTCAAGATGGGTTGCAATTCCTACTGAAAATAGTGCAATTAAAATTCATAAACTTATTTCTTCTTGGCTATCAACTATTGAACAAACTGGATGGCTTATTAATTGGCCTGAAATTGATGGGACTAAAGAGGAAATTGTTGAACAATTGTCAATGCTACCTACCTGGAACCCTACCGATAAAAAACTTAAAAAGGAAATCCTTGCTGCACGTCTTGGTAAAGCTAATGTAATACGGTTATTTATTAAATGGGAATCAAAAATTGATTCTGATGATTCGCTAAATGATAGCGATTAAGCTTAAGGTACTTTTCGTATTGTAATTTAGAGTTAAATGGATCTTCAATCAGTCGAATCCAAACAAATTATAGCCCTTGTTCAAGAGTGGATTAACCATTCTGAACAGGAGTTAGAGGCCACTTTTGGTATTGGTGGGCAAGTAGATTCAACTACCTTTCTACAGATTGCACAACGCCTTCGTATCAAAAATTTTGAACTCATCCCTCAAGATGATCGCCTAAGCATCATTACTCCGAAACACGTACGTCTATCACTCCAAGGCCTCGGTGTTCTTCAACAATACTGTAAAGATGATAAAATTGTTGGTAAACCATTTACCGCTATGATCAAAGATAGAACATCTAAAGAAAGCACTATAGATCTTAAAGAATATAACGTTCGCATTAAATCACGACGTGAAATTAATCTTTCACGAGATGATCCCAGTGTACGAGAAATAACTGATAACTGGGAACTACAAAATAAAGCCTTCCGACTTATCCGACGCTGGACTTTCCGAGGCAAAGGAATACGCATTGATATGTCTATGGTTCGCAGTACTCCTAAAGACAATAAGGGGCAATTTATGTGGGTGCGATCATTTCTCCAACACAATATCTTTAAAGAACCTTCACACTATGAAGTTGAAGTTGAACTACTACGCAACGAATTCACTTCTACATCAGAAACTGCATTAAAATCACTTATTAGCGGCATTGGTGAAGTCCTTCGCGCTATTCAAAAAAATACGCTCCTAATTCGCAACTCCATTTCAGAATCTGTTAAAAAAGAATATGGGGATCTCATTAAATCCGATAGATTCCGCGGAGTTTCTCCTATTACACTTGAACTTAAAAATATGAGCAGTGAAATTGATGATGCTATTCCCAATATCAGAAAAGGCTATAATGTAACTGATAAAGCCGATGGACTTCGTGCTATGGGATTTGTCAATAAAAATGGCGAACTATTCCTTATTGATATGAGTTTAAATGTATACAGAACAGGCCTGGTTAATAAGAAATGTGCAAACTCACTTGTTGATGGTGAATGGGTGACTAATGCAAAAGATGGACGTGCTATTAATCATTACTTAATATTTGATATCTATTACGCTAAAGACTCTGAAAATGTCTCAGTAAAGCCATTTGTAGATATTGCTGGTATTGATACTAATGTATCTCGTTATACTCATATGAAAACTTGGTTTAATGACTGGAAAGATGGAATTGAAATTGTAACTAAAGGAGTCAACGAATCAAATAAATTACTCGTTGGACTAAAACAATTCCAATTTGCAACACCTGATAATAATTCAATCTTTATTGCAAGTACACGTATACTTGATACAAGTAGAATTTATGAAACAGATGGCCTGATTATTACTTCAAATACATCTCCTCTACCACAAAAGGCTGGAGAAACCTTCTATGAACAATTTAAATGGAAGCCTGCATCACAAAATACTATTGATTTCTTAGTAAACTTTGAACGTGATCCTTCTATCCCTACAATTGATAAGGTGACTACTGGAATTCATCCTAAAACTGGTGAGACTGTTCGCTATAAAACTCTTCGTGTATTTGTTGGCAGTGATAAAGATCCTGCATTTGACAACCCTCGTAATACTATCCTATTAGAACAAAACATCCCTCGCGATAAAAAGGGTAGTAACCGCTACAAACCAGTTTTGTTCAATCCTATTGATTTCCCTGATACTATGGCTAATACTTGCCATCTGCCTATTAAGATTGATCCTGAAACTGGAGAAGAATATGTTACTACATATGATAAGAATGATTTACTAAGCGACATTGCATCTGAAATTGGTCCTGAAGAGGAAAATAAAGATATTGCTGTTCAACGTAAAATGCTACAACTGCATTCTCTTATCGGCACAGGCGAACCAATTCGTGATAGAAGCATTATTGAAATGCGATATGAACCTAAGAATGAAAGTGGATGGCGTTGGATTCCTATTCGTGTACGTCACGATAAAACTGAACGTCTTATTAAAGGTGCTAAGACTGGTAATTATGCACGTACTCTAAACTCTGAAAAAGTTGCTAACTCTGTATGGAACTCCATTCATAATCCTGTTACTACTACTATGATTCGCACTGGATCTGAAGAACCAACTGAACAGGAAATTAAAGATCTTCTAAAAGCACGTGATACTGATGTCGCTAAAAAATACTATGAACGTAAAGCATCTGAAGAAGATATTATGCTCGTACGCGGTATGCTTGATTTCCACAATAAATATATTAAAAATACCTTGCTGTATATGAAATTACTCAAAGGCGGCGGCAAGTCCGTTCTTGATATCGGCTGCGGTAAAGGTGGTGATTTATACAAATGGATCTTTAATCGTGCACGCCTTGTAGTTGGTATTGATGTAGCTGGTGAAAATATTACTAACCCGCGTGATGGTGCATATAAACGTTATCTGGAAGCAATTGTTGAGTTTGGATACAATCGTGTCCCTCAAGTTGCATTTGTTATTGGTAACTTCTCACGTAGTGTTATTAATGGTGATGCGGGGGCTACTCCTGAAGAACGTGATATGCTGCGAAGTATCTTTGGTAAAGAAGAACCTGAAGGCCCTGTCCCTAAATATATTGAAACTAAAATGGCTGGATCACTGCGTGCAGGCGCTGATATGGCTGTTTCTATGTTTACAGTACATTACTTCTTTGAAAATAAAGAGTCGCTTGATGGATTAATTAAGAATTTAAATGATACTGTAAAAGTGGGTGGGTACTTTGCTGGTGCTGCATTTGATGGCCAAAAAGTATTTAATATGCTACGTGGAGTTGAAAAGGGGCACTCTAAATCAGGAAAAGAGGGCGATGTACCTATTTGGTCTATTACTAAGCAATATGATAATGTAGAATTAACTCCTGATGATAGCTCTATTGGTATGGCTGTTGATGTAGAGTTTATTAGTATTGGTACAACACATCGTGAATATTTAGTACCATTTGAATTATTACAACTTAAACTTAAAGAAATTGGCTTTGAAGTATTAGATGCTGATGAAAGCAAACAATTAGGCCTTAATAATGGTACTAATACATTTGATATTAGTTATCAGATGGCTGAAAAGGCTGGTAAAAAGTTTGTAATGCCAGATTCTGTTAAAGAGTTTTCATTCCTAAATCGCTGGTTTATCTTTAAACGTAAATCAGAGAAGGCGGTGCTTGAATTACCTCCTGCTGCAATAGAAGAAGTAGAGGGTGAGGAAGGAGAAGAAGCAAGTGCTGAACCTGCTGTAAAGGTTACTAAACTTGATACATCTTCAGGTGTAGAAGAAAGAAAAGAGGGTGAGGGCGAGGGCGAAGATGAAGGCGAAGAGGAAGAGGAAGCAGCTGAACCAAATACTGGTTATAAGATGCCAGCAGCAGATAGAAAGTTTGCACCTGCTGAGATATTCCGTTTTGGTTCCAAAGTACCTCCTGCTGATAGTCTTAAAATTAAGGATGCGAATGCACCTCTATGGCTTGCACTCAATGCGCCTTTCCCTATTCCTGATCCTGATGATGCTACTGTTACATACCCTACAATTGAACATTATCTGGCTGGTATGAAATTGAAACTGGCATCTAATAAATCTATTCTTGCCAAACAACTAATGAGTACAGCTGGTAGTATTCATCAAGCAGCTCTTATTAAACGTCGCACTAAAGGCGGTATTGCACTTGATTCGCCTTATGATATTGAATTACGCGGTGAAGAATCAAATGAAGTTAAGAAAGGTATGCTTAAAAAATCACTCAATTCTCTGCGGGCTGTATTTGATGAGACTGCTTGGATTCCTATTAAAGATAATGCTCTTAGAAATGCCCTTGAATATCGCTGGGAAAATGATAAGAGATTCCACGGAATCGTTGAAGCTGCGCGCAATCAAGGTAAATATCTCCTATATTCCTCTGATAGCCCTGGTTCAGAATTAGGTGGTGTACGCTCCCCTGCTACTGGGCGTATTGATGGTGAAAATAAAGTTGGCATCTTTATTATGCAACTTGCAGGATTTAAGTTTTAAAATAATATACCCTATTTAAATATATAGTATGATTATATTATATGGACACACAGACATATTATAGATGTATAATCCTTGTTATTGCATCAAATGAAAATAATACCTATAAAAATGCAAGGTCTGTCTGGAAAAAATATATGAATAACAACCCTTCTGTAAAAGTATTATTTGTTTATGGCAAATTAAATAATACTCTTGATGATCAGGATTCATCCGATATTATTTTTAATGACCTTGAAGAAAGCTTAACTTCAAGTACTATATTAGTAAAAACATTAAGGGCACTATATATTATTAATAAATATATTAAATATGATTATTTTATTAGGACTAATATTTCTACATTTTGGAATTTAAATTATATTGAAAGATTATTGGAAAAATGCCCTAAAGAAAAATGCTATGCAGGTGGACATAATCTTAGCCCATATTATATTGATAAAATTATATGTATAATTAAACCAGTATATTCAGGGGTATGTATAATTATTACACCAGATATTGCTACAATAATTCTTAATAATATTTCAAAAATTAATTATAATATACCTGATGATATTTCAATTGGTTTATTTATGACTAATATTGATTGTAATACATACGATGTTATTAATAGAGCATATTATGAAGATTATAATATGTTAGATGATGATTCTATTAATGCACAAATTAATAAAGACCTTGATAATTGTATATATTATAGAGTAAAAAATAATAATAATCGTGAACATACTGATTTAATGATATATAACATATTATTAAATAAAATATATAATATGTAGAAACAGCCTAAACATTTATAAGCGTTATATAATGTAATATAATGCCTTATCAACCTTGGCAACATTTGACACGTATTAATGCACATCCTCGAGATGCACATATTGCATTCGATGAGCCAACTCACAAATATTATGTAAATGGTAGTTGTGAGGGGAATATTTCCTGTACTGGGTTTGTACACGAGTTTTTTGGTCATTTTGATGCAAAAGCAATCATTACAAAAATGCGCAAAGGCCCTAAATGGGCTACAAGTAAATATTTTGGAAAAACCGATGAAGAAATTATGGCTGAATGGAATAATAATGGTAAAGTCGCATCTGAAGCTGGTACCGCAATGCATTTAGCTATTGAACAATTTCTACACGGTTCTCCTGAGCAGATTAAGCCAGAGGTTAAAGAAACTCCTGAATGGCGGTATTTTCTGAAATTCTGGAAAGATTGTGGTGATGATCTCGAACCCTATCGCAGTGAATGGGAAGTGTTTACTGATAGTTTGACGCCTTTGGGAGGAGAGCGTAAAATTAAACTCTGTGGGTCTATTGATATGGTTTTCCGTCGTAAATCAGATGGCAAATTTGTAATTTATGATTGGAAACGCTCTAAAGAAATTAAATCTGAAAATCCTTTTGGATCAGGTTTGTCTCCATTGGATCACCTACCTGATACAAATTACTGGCATTATTCTATGCAGCTTAATGTATATAAATGGATTCTTGAACGATTCTATGGACTTGAAGTTGCTGATTTATATTTAGTTATTCTTCATCCTGATAATCCTTCATATCGTAGAATGCGGCTAAATATTATGGAAGATGAAGTTGAAGATATGATTGAATGCCGCCGTCGCGCAGTAGAAGCTGGATGCAAAGTCCCTGTTATCCTCCCTGTACCTGAAGAAGCTGAACCTCTTCCTGAAGAAAAAGGGAAACCTTTAGCACAATTTGCTTTTAAGTTTTAGAGATTTTATCTATATTTATTTTTAATAATTTGCAAATGACTCTTCATTTACTTGTGCAATTGGTGCAGGTAATGTTCCTACTCGTGGTTTTTTTCTTGTCTGACTTCGTAGAATATTTGGCCCTGTCCTTAATGGCGCTGCAGTTGCTGTCGCTTCTGCTGCTGTCGCTGCTGCAGTTGCTGTCGCTGTAACACTTGCAGGCGCACCCTCTTCTTCTACACCATTAACAGCAGCAGGAAGTTTACCAATCTTAGGTTTTCTTTTAACTGCCACTGGTTTTACACCTTCTTGTGGTTTAGCTTCAATTAATGTTACATCTCCAATCTTTGGTTTACGCTTAATAGTATTGCGTATAGGATTTGTTCCAATAATTATAGGTTCAGGCACTTCACCAATTACAGGATTCTTTAATGTCATTACTAACCCAGCATTTCTCCAATATTCCTGCATATTTTCAGGTAATTTTGCAATAGTAATTAATGAGCTTCCTTCTTCCTCAATTAATACACCACTTTTATCTGGTAAGAATACTAATATTGTTACCTGAGTATATTTCCCTTTCATTGGTCTATAAAACTGTACTGATGGAGCTTCTGAACCTGCACCGCCATTTATTGTTAGGTCAATCATACCAATCGGTTTAAATTTCTTTTTAACATAATTCTGTAAACTCTGCTTAGTAAGTATAGTTGCAGTATTTTCAACTCCTAATTCTGCTAAACTCATTCCTAAAATTGCAGTAAATGGTAATAACGGTTTATCACGTTTATCTTCAGCTATATCTGGGACATTTAATCTAAACGGACTATCTTCTCCTAATAATTCAGCCAATGCTTCAGGTAATTCACCCTTTAGAGATTCTTCTGCATTTGTACCTGGAATATCTTTTCGTGTCATTTCTTCAAAATATTTAGGCTTTTCAGGAGTTTGTCTGGCCCATTCAAGTCTTAATAGATTTGTCCAGGATGTTGACGTTTCAGGAATTATATACTGATCACCTTGTCTTATTGGTTCTATTATACTGGATACCTTTGATATTTCTCCTTTTGCCATTAATTGCTTTCTCCTTGCAGGGAAACGGACTAATTCATCTATGATTTTCTTAGTAAATAACTCAGGAGTTGATACATCCCTTTCATTTACTTTTGTAATTGCATCTACGTGTAACAGACATTTCCCTTCATCCTCTTTCCAATAGCAAGAACCAGTGCAGGAATCTGGACTATTAATTACACGACAATCTTTTCTTAAGAAGGATGATTGCATTTCCCACTTTTCTTCATCAGCATAAAACCACGATAATAATATTGGGGATAAGTAAATATATAATCTTTTACGTCTCTCATATTCAAGTAAATCGCGACTAAAGATTATCTTTTCAATATCTTTTCTTACCTTTGGACCAGCCGATGTACTTGTTAGCCAATTTGATACTATTAAACGAAATTGTTGATATAATTCCTCTAATCTGTCATAGGATTTTTCTTCTAATAATTCAGGATCTTTTCCACACGGTTTAGTAAATTCCTTATTAATCTCCCATTCTAACTCCTCTATAGTTACGATATCAAGGCCTAATTTAGTTACACTATCTTCAGCCTTTGGTAGACCACAAGGTATGTATATACCATTTTCTAATTGTAATGCAACGATTTTGTTTTCAAACTTAGTTCTTACTGCATACTTAATATTATAACCAGGATATAATGCAAATAATGGCTGCAGAGTTTTTCTATAATATTCCACTACATCGTCCATTTGCGCTGGAGTAAAATCATTCCAATCAAAATGTGTTGCTAACTGTGTTGCCATAAACCCATCATCTATTACTGGTAATGCGACTAATGTATTTTTACCAGGTTTTGAACGGAATGTTATACCACAAATATGATTATAACTATCTCTTACAATTCCTACTGGGAAAAATGGAACACTTTCAATTGCTTTAGATAATGGCACCATTGCCATAGAATTAACACCTTGTTGTGAAGTATATACTGAACGATATCTGCTTTGGCATTGATTCATAAACTCATCTACACGAGCTTGAACTATAGAAGGCCAGAATCTTCTTGTTGAATAATTAAATGCAACAGTGGACTCGTGGAAATCTCCCTCTGCACCTTTTGCAGGAATATTATTTGTATATAAATATAATTCATAATATGCATAAGTCATATTTGAAGCTTCTAAATATTTCATTTCCCTTGAAATAAATACGAAGTCACATTTTCTATGTCTATCAAGTGATATACCAAATGTAGGGCACTTAATCTCAAGATTATCACCTTTTTTCTCAATTAATACTAATTGAGTACCTCGTGATGTAAATAGCCCTGGCTCGGCTAATAATGGTTGAACATGTCTCAAATCTTTTCTTTGAGTAGGATCTTTCATAAACCTTATAAATCTCTTAAATGAATTATATACTCTGACTAATGCGAGTTCATTTGCAGAATTGACATCAACTTGCAATTCTTTACTTGCCCACATTTTAAGATCCTGAATAGTTGGTGGCATTGCACTCTCGTCTGCTGGATTATAGAATTCTAATACCAGGTTTCCAAAATGTGATAAAATAAATACACGTGGAGTTACTACCTCTATAATTCTTTCACGTACTTCATTAATTGAAAATCTACTTAGAATTGGTGCTAATACTCCTAATAATGATTCATATACTGATGATTGTGTACCTATACGTATAAATCCTTGTGCGTTAGGACGTAATTTAAGATTTGCTGATACACGTGTTACTATATTAGCAGAATCCTGTGCAAAGAATTGATCAAATAATGGAGGAGCTGTTGCAAAATTACCTGGGTTTGGTACTTTATTTGATTCCAAAATTATTCTCTTAAATACATTCTCTATTAATACTGCATAATTAACTGATTCATCTGTTCTTGATAGCAGACTTTCTAATTCCTCTTCTTCAATATCTTCTTCCTCTTCTCCTTCACCTTCACCTATATCACCCAATGCTTTCTGTTGCAGCTGTGATCTAATATGTGAAAAATCAGGATCACTAATTCTAAGAGCACGTTGGGTTACAAAACAGCAAGGTAATGCTAAATTATCAGGATGAGATGACTTCGCCAAAAATCTAATAAATACATGCGCCTTATCAGAATTCTTTTTAAGTGCGCGTTTTATTACTGTATGTCCTTTAACCGCAATTTTACTATTAGTAATTAGTTTACCTTTACAAAATGGGCAAGTATTTGGGGGTTTAGCCCTTCCTTCTCTGTCTACTTTTGCTTTAAAATCTTTTGGACGAATCATTATCTCATCACTTAAACAATAGTATTCTGGGCAAAAATAATAGTTAATATTATCGGCATCTGATCCAAATTTCATTAGTGTATAAGTTTCTTCATATTTATGAGGTTGTGGTGGTTCTTGTGAGCCATCTAATGGGTATACTATAAATAGGATATTATCCTCTTCATATACATCCATCATACGTTCATATTGTTCTTTTGTTAATACTGAGGGTTGACGGTCTTCATTTCCAGCGCATTTACGACTATAACCATCTTTACCTTGTCTTGCAGTTTTAAACTTAAATAGACGTGAATCTATCTGTTGTAGTTTTTCAATGAACCAACTGCTTGGATTAACTAATTTTTGATCATCTTCATCTTTACCTAATGCACTTATTTTTCCTTTTGGTGCATTCTCTTCTGCTACTTCTTCCTCTACAGCTTCCTCTACAACCTCCTCTGCTACTTCTTCCTCTACAGCTTCTACTGCAGCTGCAGGTAATACACCAATTTTAGGACCTTTCTTTTTAATAGCAGATTGTTCTGCTGCTGGTGAAGTTAATTCAGTTATTGGATTAGGAGCTTCTTCTGGTACTACTTCACCGACATTAGGAGCATCTCCTTCTTCGCCAAATGTATCTAACATCCATTCAGGAATTTCATCTGCAGATGCTGCGTTATTTTGATTATTTGCACGTTGCATAGATGCTGATGCGGCTGTTACTGCATTTACTCCTTCTGCTACTGGAGCTGCTGCTTCTTCTGCAACTGCTACTTCCTCACCTAATGCATTTTGATTAATATTTTCTAATCCTTCTAATGCATCTACTTCAGCTTGTTTTATTTGTTCAAGTTCCTCCTGTAAGATTGATTGACTATTATTGCCTATTTGCTCATTAACTGCTGACTCAACTGTAAAGTATTCATCTTCCTCAATAAATAGTAATCCTAATAGAGTATTGATACGTAATAATGATGCATAACTATCTATTCTATTAATATGAAAATAGTATGAAGGATGCTGTGCATATATATGTATATCAATACCAGGATTAACACTCTCAATAAATTCACCTTCTTCTGGTAATACTACTGTAAATTTACCACTCATTTCAAACCATTTATTAACAGTTGTCTTAGCCTCTTCTTTTGATAACTGAAACTCATTTTGTAATGCAGTTACCATACGATAATCTAACTCATCACCTTCTAATGTTGTCTGTGTAACATATTGAGTTAAAAATCTGAACTTTTTATCTTCTGATGCATATTGATCGACTGCTTTATAGCGTATTGATAATAGAGTTGTTTCACCAGGTAGGGGTGTTATTTCTTGAAAGAATGTCTGAAAGAGTGGGAGGCGTTTCAATAAACGCGCCTTAGTAAACTTAGGAGATCTAATATCTAATTTAATTGTCTGGATTAATGCAATTTCTTTAAGTTCCATACTATTGATATCTTGAGGCAGATTGCTGAATATATCATTGAGAGTAGTTTCAAAATGCCTGAAATCTGTAATCGGGTCTAATTTACGGACTTCTTTAGGTGGCTGCAGTAATAAATTAATAGTACCATCACCATAGATCTGCACAGTACCATAAATTGGATGCTTAATACCACTTCCAGGAGTATGCACATACTTAAAATAACAAAAGTCATTTTTAGGAGTTGGTGATACTTCTTTCCCCCAGACTTCTAAAACTCTGGGATCATCTAATGTTGGAATTGGTAAAATACCCTTAACGTGTAATTTAGTAATTGCAGAACCATCAATTGGAATTAGACGAATAAAAGGCCTTTTTTCAGTAGCCTTAATATTATAAAATAAATATCCACATCCTTCAAATCCTTTAATTGGTTTTCTCCACATTAATCTTAATTGACGAATTCCTGATACTTTTATTTGCGGTAATACAACACCTTCCTCCAATAAATTATTAACTATTTCAGTTGTTATGGCCCTCTTTTTAATGAATGATTGTACTTTTCTTGCAAATTCTATATCATCTTTTGATGCAGTATAAGGGCCATTAATTGGAACATTTATAAAATAGGGCGCAAATCTACCATTCCAATCTTTTTCAGCAATAGGAGTTACATTTGCAGTCTCAAACTCGCGTAATAAATGATATAATGTATACACGTGAAATACTGGCATTTGCCCCTCACGCGGTTTTAAAAATACTGTTTCAATTGTACTCTTATCTCTGAAATCATACTTTGGACTGGTATATTCTCCACTTTCTGTTACGAATCTGTCGTCGACTTCTTTAAGGAGTTTTCGTGGATTTTTTAGGATATATGTCTGGGCTGGATTATTAGTATCAGTTGGATACCATAAATAATCTGCGGCTAAATATTCTGTTTCTAATGTTGGATTTTCATCCGAATACGCGGCATCATACAATGGAACTCCTAAAAATGTAAATTTAGGAATAAAATGATGATCCCTTTCATAATGTGCACAAATCATACGCTTAATATCCTCAATAGTGTCAAATGGATATACTTTATCAAAAGTTATAGTCTCATATTCCTCTCCGCCTTTCCATACAATACATTGGACCGGAGGAGCATAGTCCTCAAAATCTGATGTAGATGTTGTACGAAGACTCGTTAATATCTTCGGATAAAGTATTTGATTGATATCGGATGACATCCCTATGCGATTTTTAGAATTAAATTACGTATAATTACACTTATTAGCCTTGATTTATTATTTATACTTTCTTTTGTATTGTACCTATTTGGAAGTTTGTACCATCTTTAGCTGGATCATATCTTGGAGAATCAGTAATATAAACTCCACAATAACTTACAGGATGTGCTGAAAAGTCTGTATAAGTATATAAGTTATTTGCTTCGGCTTCTTTTAATAACCATCCAAAGTTATTCCAGAAATCAGGCCCGTGTCCAACTGACTCAGTGCATACATGTGCTAACTCGTGTAATGCTACAAACGTCATAACATTCTCATCTACTAAACTCTCGTCTGGCCCTTGTCTTTGTCTTAGACATAAATGTATAGATTCACCTTTATTAACCGAATATGATGTATGTTGAGAATCAGGAGTTGACTCCAAAAATCTATGAGGATCTGAACGGAAATTCTTTATCATTAATTTTACCTGAGGCTTATCAGGATATTTCTGCTCCAGTATACCACATAGTTTAGTTAAACGCAGTCGGAGCTTTGCCATTAAATTTGCAGCTTCAACTTTGTCAGCCATATCTCTTACTTTGTATTGTTTACCATCAACCGTTGATGTAACATATACCGTTGCATAATTACCACCACCAATTATTGATTTAAATAAATTTGTTGCAGTATCCAATAATGACATCTTCCTGATTAGTATTATGAATAGGATTTATATGAATAAGGTTTATATTAAATTAACTATTAACTTAATTAATTTAATGTATAAAAATTATATTGTATTTAGATTATATTATTAAGTAATACGTTTAAGAGCCAATCTCCAGAGGTCTGTGTGAGATGTCGGGGGATATAGTGGACTGGTTAAAGATACTTACTGCCTGTTGAGGGTTAGGGGGCTCAGAACGTACTTGTAAGTTTGCATTACGTAAGCTTTGTCCAACAGTGTTTACACCAATTAGAGCACCTGCACTTAGGAAGTTTTTACCCTTTAGTGAACCAGGTCCCATAGGGTTCTGTTCAGCCCAGACACTGTTCATATCCTTAGGTAGCAGCTCGCTGGGAGTTAGTTGATCACGAGGATAGCAACCAGCTGGTGCTTCAACACTTGAGAAGTTTGCCGGACCTTCATAAGCATTTAGATCAGCAAAACCCTCCTTTTTGAGCTCATTACGAGTGGAATTATCAGCAGGGGCCTTAGCTTTATTTACATGTGCAGCACCTGCATTTTGTGCGGCTTGAGGTGCACCAGGTGATGCATTTTGACCAGCCTTTGCAGAGCCGTGTGCATTAGCATCAGGCTTAACACCACCAGCCTTAGTTACGTTTTCAAAACCTTCACGTGATCCAAAAATACCAAATAATGATGGGTCATATTGATAAACTACGAAGAGAATTACAAGGACTATTAATCCGATTACAACGACGTTCTTCATTTGTGTACCTGCCATTACTTTCTATAAAAGTGTGAGGGAGGAAATTCATACCAGATTGCGCCGAACACACTTTTTATGCTTCCTCGTCTGATTCATTATCGGATGTCTCATAATCAGAACTATCGGAGTCTGAAATATCACTGCCGTATTTCTCATAATATTTTGTCATATGTCTCTCAGCCTTGTAAAGTGCTAATTTAGCACGTAATCTTGCTTCTCTTACACGCTGTTTATCATAATAACGTGATGGATTCTCAATATTTAATTCCATATCCGTACTCTCTTTATCATCAGGGATCTCATCAATATTAAGTTCCTGAATAGCATTATTTAAACTTTCAGTTGAAGCCGGAATTGCATTAGTATTTAATACTTCATTCTTTACTTGTACAGATTGCTCTTGTACTGTAAACTGGAGTTCTTGCTCTTCTAAATCCGGAACACTAATAAGCATTTTTTCAATATCATATCCCCAATTTACAGTAAAAACATTCTGACTAAATACAATATCCTTTGGATATAATACCACTACAGCAGGAGAATCAGTTACAGAGTTTTCAGAAGTATTACTTGATGAAAGAGTATGTTTCATAATTTTATTAATTGTATCAAATGTATAGGGTTTAGCAAAGTATTTAGAAGATGCTAAAATAAAACTTGCTACAAAATCTTTCCACCATCCTAAATTTTCAATAATACACTCTTGTAGCTTCTTCAGTGATATTTCAGAATTATCGTCGGCTGTAAATGACACTTTTTCATCTTCTTGTGAAGAAATGATTGTAAATGTATAGCACGGTTCTAAAGCACCAGTAGATGCATTTGGTTTTTTAGAATAAGATGGCGCTTTAAAACTTGGCATTTGGTTATTTCTCTGAACACAGCGGTTAGAAGAGATTTGATAAAATCACCACATTAAAAAATGTCTATTGACCGGACAAAAGATAAAGAACGCTTCGCACACATGATTAAATCTTGGATTGATCAATTTGCACATACATTAAGCAATACTGATACTAAAAATTATATTCAGGCATTAATCATTGATCCATTTCTTCAATACATCCTACAAAGGAGTTTTCCTTATATGATTATTGCAATTTGTCTTTTTACAGGAATTTTTCTATTTGTAATTTTAACATTTGTTATGCTTTTGGTAAATAGAAATAAATCTGTTATTTGCCCTTTTTGTGAAAAAACTTTTTAGATATTTAAAGTTTATTATCATAGCAGTAGTAAATTATGTCTGATTCCGGAATTATTAGCAATTATGTTCGCAATTGGGTCCACTATGATAATATGGCGTCATCCTTCTATAAACAATCACTTGGTGCAAGAAAAATTAAAGACGAGTTTGAAGATAAAATTATTAATCATCTTACACATAATAATATGCAAAATGCTATTATTCAAACAAGTAATGGAAGAATCACTTTAAACGATGAAAAAAAACCTAATCAGTTATCACTCTCTAAAATTGAAGAATTATTACATCAATATTACCGATTAAATGGTGGGCGCGATGAAACTTTACAGATTATCCAGTTTATTCGTGGAAATCGTGGATATGAAACTCGGAAATGTTTACGCAAATCTAATGCCGTCCCACAACAAATTCCTCCTATACCTACTATGCCTCCTATGATGCCACAACTCCAATGAGCTTTTTAAGAAAAAGCTCGCAAAAATATGCTTTTAGGAAATGAAAAGAATTAAAATTCTTCTCCTGCGCACTGGAGCCAGTGCTATAAAGCACCAAAATATTTAGTTAAATTAAGTATATAATTAATAATATTTATTATATTTATAATTATATATTTCTTACATTGCTATTTTTGCAGACTTTTAATTTTGAGCACTTTTTTTAAAAGTGCATTAGGCCCATTGCCCTTCTTTAAATGGGTTAACAGGGATTTCTCCAAGATGAGCCTTGTATCCTAATACCTTTTTATCAAAC
>JACCDO010461815.1_pt1 | contig 40469 bp, 18 predicted proteins | sample 7446101 | NCBI WGS metagenome assembly JACCDO01 (sample SAMN15323440, study PRJNA562643) | freshwater metagenome | isolation source: river surface water | place: USA:Blue River Watershed | collected 2017-08-16 | reverse complement strand
CCTCGGCGGCGCCGACGTGGCCGGCCGCGCTTTTCAGGGTGTGGGCGAGGCGCTCGGCGGCGGCGCGGTCCGGATCCGAGAGGGCGGCGCGGAAGGCGGCGGCGAAGTCCAGATTGCCGGCGAGGAATCGCTGGAGCAGACGGCGGTGGAGGGCGGCGTCGCCCGCCGAGACGGCGAGGCCGGCGGCCAGATCGATGCCGGGGAGCTCGCGCGGTGCGGCGACCGGGAAGGGGGAGCGGGTGGCTCGCGCGGGGCGGGAGGGCCGCGCGGCGGCGGCCCCGCGGGAGGGCGTCACCCAGCGGGCGATGACGGAGAAGAGACGGCCGACGTTTAGGGGTTTCGCGATGTGGTCGTTCATGCCGGCGGCGATGACGCGTTCACGATCCCCTTCGAGAGCGTTGGCGGTGAGGGCGAGGATGGGGAGCTTGGCGAAGGCGGGGCGGGCGCGGATCTCGCGAGTCGCGGTGTAGCCGTCCATGACGGGCATCTGGCAATCCATGAGGACGCCATCGAAGGCGGGGTCTCGGTCCAGGATGTCGAGGGCCTCGCGGCCGTGGTTGGCGAGCACGACCTCGACACCGGCCTCGCGAAGCAGCTCGAGCGCGAGCTCCTGGTTGAGATCGTTGTCCTCGACGAGGAGGATGCGCGCGCCCTCGATCTTTCGGACGTCCGCGTCGCGGTCCGAGCTCTTGTCGAGGGCGCGGGGCTCGGCGTGGCCGGCCTTGTCGAGTGCGGCGCCGACGGCCTCGAGGAGGGACGAGGGGGTGACGGGCTTGGTGAGGACGCTCTTGAGGCGCACGCCGCGCCGCTCGGCGGCGTGGCGCGCGTCTTCGCGGCCGAAGGCGGTGACCATGATGACGACGGGGTCCGCGGAGCCGCGGAGGCGCTGGATGTTTTCGGCGCAGGCGACGCCGTCCATGCCGGGCATTTTCCAGTCGAGGAGCATGACCTCGTAGGGCCGTCCGTCGGCCTGGGCGGCGGCGCAGAGCCGGAGGGCGTCGTCGCCGTCGGCGGCGGTGTCGGCGGCAAGACCGAAGGCCTCGGCGGTGGAGCCGAGGATCTCGCGCGAGGAGGCGTTGTCGTCGACTATGAGGACGCGGACGCCGCGAAGCTCGTCGGCGGAGGGCATGCGGCGGGGCGACGGGGGCTGGAGGTCGAAGCGGGCGTGGAAATGGAAGGTGGAGCCGACGCCCTCGGCGCTTTCGGCCCAGATGCGGCCCTGCATCATCTCGACGAGGCGTTTGGAGATGGCGAGGCCCAGGCCGCTGCCGCCGAAGCGGCGGGTGGTGGAGGCGTCGGCTTGGCTGAAGGATTGGAAGAGGCGGCCGAGCTGGGCCTGGCTCATGCCGATGCCGGTGTCGCGGACCCAGAAGTGCAGCTCGATGCTCGTGTCGGTGCGGGCGCCGTTCTCGATGCCGACGAGGATCTCGCCGGCGGGGGTAAACTTGACGGCGTTGTTGGCGAGGTTGACGAGGATCTGGCCGAGGCGGAGGGGGTCGCCGACGAGGCCGGTGGCTAGGTCTGGCGGGGTTTGGAAGAGGAGTTCGAGTCCCTTGGCCTCGGCGTTCATTCCGACGAGGGAGGCGAGGTTGTCGAGCACGTCCTCGAGGCGGAACTCGATGTGCTCCATCTCGAGTTTGCCGGCCTCGATCTTGGAGAAGTCGAGGATGTCGTTGATGATGCCGAGGAGGTGTTCGGCGGAGCGGTGGACTTTTTCGACGTAGTTGCGCTGGCGGGCGTTGAGCTCGGTGGCGAGGGCGAGATGGCTCATGCCGATGATGGCGTTCATCGGGGTGCGGATCTCGTGGCTCATGTTGGCGAGGAAGTCGCTCTTGGCGCGGGTGGCTTCCTCGGCGAGGTCCCTGGCGCGGCGGATCTCGGCCTCCGCGGCTTTGATTTTGGTGATGTCGGTGAGCCAGCTGAGGACGCCGGGGCGGTCCTCGAATTCCGTATGAAGGTAGGTGACGAGGACGTCTTGGATGGATCCGTCGGGCGAATACATCTGGGTCTCGATGTCGCGGGCGACGCCCTCCTGCGCGAGGATGCCGAGGATGCGGTCGAGCTCCTCGGGGCGGACGTAGGCGTTTTTGGCCGAGCGACTGACGTCGAGGGCGACCATCTCGACCATGCGGGGATTGGCAAAGCGGATGATGCCGTCGACGGAGATGGCGACGCCGACGGGGGCGGTGTCGAGGAGGCGCTGGACGCGCTGGGTGTGCTGGAAGAGATTCACCTCGGCGCGTTTGCGCTCGGTGACGTCGCGGAGAGTGGCGACGAGCAGGCTGCGCTCCTCGTCCTCGGCGAGGAAGAGGGCGGTCTCGACGTCGATCAACGAGCCGTCTTTGCGGCGGTGGGCGCCGGCGAGGACGGGGGGGCGGCCGCCGGAGCGGAGCCGCTCGACGAGGCGGGGCAGCCAGTCGAGGGGCAGTTCGGGGTTCCATTCCGGGGCGAGCATGGCGAGGAACTCCGCGGACGAGTAGCGGAGGAGCTCGAGCGCGGCTTTGTTGGCGTAGACGGCCCGGCCGGTGGCGGGCTCGAGCCAGATCATGGGGCCGGAATTTTCCACGACGAAAAGGTTGAATAGGAGCCGGCGTTCGGTGCGTTTGCGCTCGGTGATGTCGTCCTTGAGCGCCACGTAGTGGGTGGCGCGTCCATAGGAGTCGTTGACGGGCGAGACGAGCACGTGCTCGACGTGGGTCTCGCCGGTTTTCTTGCGGTTGACGAGTTCGCCTTCCCAGACGCGGCCGGCGACGATGGCTTGCCAGAGTTCGGCGTAGACGGCGTCGGCGACGAGGCCGGATTTGAGCAGGCTCGGTTTTTTCCCGCGGACCTCCGCGAGGGTGTAGCCGCTGACCTCGGTGAAGCGGGGGTTCACGTATTCGATGGCGCCGGTGAGGTCGGTGATGATGACGGAAGAGGGGGACTGTTCGACGACGCGGGAGAGTTTACGCATCTCGAGTTCGGCGCGCCGGCGTTCGGAGATGTCGCGGACCGAGATGCATAGGCTGCCGGGGCGTCCGGTAACGGAGCGCATGCGGGAGATGGCGGCGTCGATGGGGATGGAGGAGCCGTCTTTGCGACGGCCCTGGCCGGAGGCGGGCAGGGCGGAGGAGGGGAGGGTGGGGCCCTCGCCGGCGGCGTGGCGGGCGCGGATGAGGCGATGCTGCTCGCGATGCTCCTCGGTCAAGAGGATCTCGAAGAGGAGGCCGGCGAGTTCGCCGGCGTCGTAGCCGAATACGAGCTCGGCCTGGCGGTTGGCGAAAACGATGACGCCTTCCTCGTCGGTGACGAGCATGCCCTCGGGGGCGGACTCGAGGATCTGGCGGAACCAGGCCTCGGTGGAGCGCAGCGAGTCTTGCTGGCGTTCGAGCTCGAGGGCGAGGGTCTCGGTCTCGATGCGGCGGACGAGGCTGTCGAAGGCGAGGGCGGCGATCGGGAGAAGTTGGGCGAAGAGAGCCTGCTCGCGCGGGGCGGGGGAGCGGACGAACGCGAGTTCAAGGACGCCTTTGAATTCGTCGGGCGTGGCGAGCGGCCAGGCTGCGATCCGGGCGTCGGGCACGTGGACGAGGAGCGGATAAAGATCGAGGCAGGCCTCGCCGGGGGGCGCCGGCGGGACGGGTTCGCGGGAGCGGAGGCAGGCGAGGGCGGGACAGGACTCGGCGGGGGATTCGGCGGGGGCGTTTTTTTCGCGGCGCGGGCCGCAGATCTGGCGCAGATGGCCGGAGTCGGGATCGAGGCGGAAAAAGCGTCCGCCGGCCGCGCCGGTCTCGGGACGGATCCGGGCGATGAGGCGTTCGCCGAACTCCTCGACTCCGCGGACATCGGCGAGGGCGGCGAGGGTGGTGGCGATCCGGTCCTTGATCCAGCGATCGTCCTCGGTCGCGCCGGCCGCGCCTTTCAGGATGTGGATGGAGCGGGCGAGCTGGCCGGTCTCGTCGGTGGCGTCGGTGAAGGGGACGGGGCGCGCGTAATCGCCGGCGGCGATGGTCTCGACGGCGGAGCGCAGGCGGCGGATGGGCGGGATGATGCGGCGGAAGAGCAGGGTGCCGAGCCAGGCGACGGCGAGCATGACGCCGCCTGCGCTCAGATAAACCTCGCGGCGGGCGGCGGTGATGTCGGCGAGGGCGGCCTCGCGGGTGCGGGCCGAGAGGCCTTCGGTGTAGGCGACCCAGTCGTCGAAGTGGGTGACGAGGCCGAGGGTGAGGGGACCGAAGCCTTCCCGGAGTCGTTCGACGGCCTCGTCTTTGCGACCAGTCGCGGAGAGTTCGAGGATGGAGTCGGCCTCCTGCATCCATTGGGTGACGAGCTGTTCGTAGCGGAGGAGCAGTTTCCGCTCGTGCTCGTCCTGGACGAACTCGCTCGCGTAGCGGCGGATGGCGTTGACGATCTCGCCCCGGATCACGGAGGCATCGAGCTCGCCTGTGGCCGATGGGGCGTCCGCGTGCAGGTGATCGTGCACGTCGACGGTGAGCTTGGTGACGTCGTGGCCGAGGTGGGCGAGCAAGACCAGGCTGGGGCTGACTTTTTCGGCGAGAAAGCGGCTGCGTTCCTCGATGCGCGCCAGTTCGTGGCGCATGAGCAAGGCGAGGAGGACGATGAGCAACACCGGCACCGTCATCAGAACGTAGAGGCGTTTGGCGATGGTCATGGGGTGGCGTTGGCGCGCGCCGGGCGCGGAAGTATTTGTTGATCCGGGTCTGCCGAGAAGCGAGCGGGGAGGATGCGGAGGGTATTTAACCCCAGCCGTGCGATAGTTTTCAAGGGCGGCCCGCCCCTTCCGTAGCGGCCGAGGCCGGGCCGGCCCCGCTCTGCGACGTGGACGGGCGGCGCGGTGCGCGGCGAGGAGAGGGGGCGCTCAGGCGTGTTTGCCGGAGAGGCGTCGGGCGAGGTGGGAGAGGATCTCCTCGCGGCCTGTCTTGGCGGTCGCCGAGCAGGCGAAGACGGGCGGCGGGGGCTCGGGCAGGAACTCGGCGGCGGCGGCGAGGAAGGCGTCGATCGCGGCGCGGGTTTTCGCGGGCGACTGTTTGTCTGCCTTGGTGAAGACAAGGGCGAAGTCGACGTCGCAGCCCGAGAGCCAGCGGAGGAACTCGAGGTCGATGCTCTGCGGCTCAAGGCGCGAGTCGACGAGCAGGAGGACGAGTTCCAGGTTGGGTCGCTTTTCGATGTAGTCGGCGACGGCGGTGTTGAACTCGTGTTTGCTCTGCGTGGCGACCTTGGCGTAGCCGTAGCCGGGGAGGTCGACGAGGGCCCAGTTTTTGTTCACGCGGAAGAAATTCAGGAGCTTCGTCTTGCCGGGGACGGCGGAGGCCTTGGCGAGGTCGCGGCGCGCGGCGAGGAAGTTGACGAGGGACGACTTGCCGACGTTGGAGCGGCCGATGAGGGCGAACTCGGGTAGGTTCCAATTCGGGCAGTCGCGCAGGCCGGCGGCGCTGGTCTCGAACTCGGCGGAGAGGATCTTCATGCCGACAAGAAGGCGGCAGCCGGGGACGAAGGCCAAGGCAAAGCGTCGGGCGGAGCGGGCGCGAAGCCGATGAACCGGGTGGCGAGGGCCGTCGGCGGGAAGCGCAAAAAGGGCGCGGGGCGGAGCGTCACGCGGCGGGTCTCTTGGCGCCGTCGTGAAAATCCAGGCAGGACGGATCGGAGTGCGCGGCCGAAGCGCGCGCGCCGGTCCGAAGGCGGCTCGGCGGCCCGCCTTCGGCTCGGCGGCGCGGAGCGCCTTTACACGTGCAGGGTGAAGGCGAGCAGGTGTTTGCCGGCGGGGATGCGGTAGCGCGGGAGCGTGTCGGGGCCGCAGCTTGCGGTGCCGAGGCCGCGGTGGGCGGCGTCGAGGTAGAGGATGGTCTCGGGGCGCGCTTTCAGATCGGTCGTGTGGAGCGCGGCGTAGAGATCCTCGGCGGTGAAGTGCGTGGCGTTGAACTCGAGCGTGGTCGCGGCCTCGACGGCGAGGAGGGCGGGTGGCTCGGCGGAGCGGCCGGCCCGGCGGTCCGGCCCTACCTCGGATAGCTCGATCCAGCGGGTGTCGGTGTGGTGGCCGTGTTCCTGGGGCATCACGTAGTCGACGTATTCGCCGGCGACGGAGTTTTCGTGGAGGCCGAGGTCGGCGGCGGACTTTCGGTCGCTATAGTTTTCGAAGGGGCCGCGGCCGAACCAGGCGAGGCGGCGGAAGCCGGGCACGAGGTCGAGCCGCACGCCGACGCGGGGGAGATCGGCGTAGTCCTTGGACAACACGATCTCGTTCGCGACCGAGAGCCGGCCGTCGGGGTGGAGCGTGTAGCGGTGGGTGTGGAGCGCGTCCTTCCCGTTTTGGCGGAGCGGCGTGGTGACCTCGTGGGCGAGCGTGACCGTGACGGAGCCGTCGCGTGCGCGGGCGGAGACGTCGAACTTCGCGACGCGGTGCTCGAGGCCGAGGTCGAGGCCGAGTTTTTGCCAGCGGCCGAGGGCCTTGCCGTCCTGGCCCTTCCAGAGCTTGATGCCGTCGTTGTCGGTGGCGGCGCGCCAGAGCTGGAGGAGCGGTCCGCGGGCGAGGAACTCGCGGCCGTCGCGCTTGAGGGATGCGAGGGTGCCGGTGGCGCGGTCGAAGGTAGCCTCGACGCCGCAGGCGGAGAGGACCACGCCGCCGAGGGTCTCCGCGACGGACGCGGGGTAGGCGGCGGCGGGGCGGGCGAGGAGGCCCGGGCGTTTGGGCGCGGGCAACGCGAGCTGTTCGGCCGCCACGATGTGGCCGGCGTCGGCCCAGGCGGTGTCGCGGGCGAGGGTGAAGGCGATATTCAGGTGGAACTCGCGCGCCTCGTCGGGGAGCTCGCCGAGGGAAAGCGCCACGTCGCGGGCGGCGCCGGGGGCGAGGGTCTTGAGCGCGGCGGCGGGGATGGCTCCGGAGCGCACGGGCTGGCCGTCGGCGAGGAGCGTCCATTTGCCGCGCAGGCCGGCGGCGCCGAGGGCGGTGAAGTCGTGCTCGTTGCGGACGCGGATCTTCGCCGTGGCGGCGGAGGCGGACGTCTTGGCGGAGACGAGCGCGACGGCGACGGGCTGGGCTAGGCGGTGGTGCTCGTGGCAGGCGGGATGGGGTATCCGATCGGCCGATACCATGCCGTCGCAGACGAAGTTGGCGTCGTTGGGCGTGTCGCCGAAGTCGCCGCCGTAGGCGAAGTGTTCGCGGCCGTCGGCGGTCTTCACTCGCAGGCCGTGGTCGAGCCATTCCCAGATGAAGCCGCCCTGGATGCCGGCGCGGGTCTTGAAGAGGCGGTAGTAGTCGGCGAGCGAGCCGTTGGAGTTGCCCATCGCGTGGCTGTATTCGCAGAGGATGATCGGGCGGGCCAGCGGATGGAGCGGGGAGGGGAGCGGGAAGGCGCCGGGGTTGGCGCGCAGGGCCTTGGTGCCGGGGCCGGCATCGACGGCGGGGAGGAGGTCGGCGTAGGCGGCGGGCGCGGCGCGTGGGCGATGTTTGTCGGCGAGATCGAGCCAGGCCTCGAGGTCGGCTATGCTGGTATACATCGGGCAGATGAGGTCGGTGGCGGCGGAGCCGTGGAGGAAGGTGGCGCCGCTTTGCCAGCGCGAGACGGCGCCCTCGTAGTGAAGCGGCCGTGACGGATCGTAGTGGCGGATCCAGCCGGCGGCGGCGTCGTGGGCGGGGCCGTAGCCGGACTCGTTGCCGAGGGACCAGGCGATGACGGAAGGGTGGTTGATGTCGCGCACGACCATGCGCATCGCGCGGTCGAGCCAGGGGGCGGCGTAGCGCGGGTCGTGGCAGAGGGCGTTGTGGAAGTCGTGCGATTCGGCGTCGGTCTCGTCGATGGCGTAGAGGCCGAGCTCGTCGCAGAGCTCGAGGAAGCGCGGATCGTGCGGGTAGTGGGAGAGACGGACGGCGTTGAAGTTGAAGCGCTTCATCAGGACCAGGTCGCGGCGCAGGGTCTCGAAGGGGAGCGCCTTGGCGTGGTCGGGGTGGTGCTCGTGGTGGTTGACGCCCTTGATGAGGACGCGACGGCCGTTGATGAGGAGGTCGCGGTCGCGGACCTCGATCTTGCGGAAGCCGGTGCGGATCGCGGTGTGCGAGGGCTCGGCGCCGGCGCTCTTCGGCGGCGTGAGCGAGACGAGGACGGTGTAGAGCGCGGGGTCCTCGTGCGACCAGAGGCGGAGCTTGGCGGAGGGGACGGCGAGGCGGAGGCGGGCGTGGCCGCGGTCGAAGCCGGTGCAATGGCGCTCGTGGACGACCTCGGCGGATGCGGGGGCCTGGAGCACGGGACGGCCGCGGGGGTCGAGGAGTTGCACGGCGACTTTCGTGCCGGGCAGCGGCAGGTTTTGCGGGAAGCCGACCTTGACCAACACCTCGAGCTCGGCGCGGTGCTTCGCGAGGTCGACGTGCGGGGTGGTCTTGATGTCGGCGAGGTGGACGTGCGGCGTGGCGTGAAGATGGACGGAGCGGTGCAGGCCGCCGAGGCGCCACATGTCCTGGTCCTCGAGGAAGGAGGCGTCGGAGTATTGGACGACGATCGCGACGAGCTCGTGGTCGACGCCGGGGCGGACGAGCGGGGTGAGGTCGAACTCGGCGGGCAGGCGGGCGTCCTTGGAGAGGCCGACGGCGACGCCGTCGACGTGGACGGCGAGCACGGAGTCGGCGCCGCCGAAGTGCAGGACGACGCGTCGGCCGGACCAGGCGGCGGGGATGCGGAAGAAGCGGCGGTAGACGCCGGTGGGGTTGTCCGCGGGCGTGAAGGGCGGCTCCTCGGGGAAGGGCATCGTCACGTTGGTGTAGTGCGGGCGGCCGTGGCCGTGCATCTGCCAGTTGGACGGCACGGGGATGGAGCCCCAGGAAGCGGAGTCGTTGAAGGGGCGGCCCTCGGCGAAGGCCTGGGCGTCGGCGGGATCGCGCTCGAGGCGAAACTGCCACTCGCCGTCGAGGGATTGGAACCAGGGCGACTTTTCCCGCGAGCGGCCGAGGGCCTGTTTCGCGGTGGCGAAGAGGTCGAAGGTGGCGCGGGGCGGCAGCTTGTTGAGAGCGAAGAGCTCGGGGTTTTCCCAGGCGTGGATGAGGCCGTTTTTTAGCATGGCGAAGGGACCGGAGGATTCGTCCGGAGTCCGACAACCGCAAGCGCGGTGCGCTTCGAACGGTGGGGACGCCGGCGCGGGCCGGGCCGCCTCGCGAGTGTAGGGTTGAATTTTCGTCCGACTCTTTCCCTCATGGCCACTCATGGTCGCCAGCCTCGCACCCCACTATCTCGTCATCGCGCAAACGACGGAGGAGGTGGTGCCGTATTGGCCTTGGGCGGCGGTGCTGCTCACGGGAGCGGCGGCGGGCTTCGCCGCGGTGTGGCTGGGCACGCAGACGACGCGGCGCGCGGCGCGCGAGCAGGCGCAGGAGCTTTTGGAGGTCGCCAAGCGCGAGGCGCTGGTCGCGGCCGAGGAGATCAAGCAGCAGGTGGAGAAGGAACTCGTCGGCCGCCGCGCCGACGTGAACCGCGAACTCGACCGCCGCGAGATCGAGATGGATGTGCGTCTCCGTGAAATCCGTTCCCACGAGGAGTCGCTGGCCCTGCTCGACCACCAGTTGCAGCAGCGCGAGGAGCGGCTCAATCGCGAGGACAGCGCCATCCGTCAGGCGCGCGACGCGATCCGCGCCCTGTCCAAATCCCTTCGCAAGCGGCTCGAGGGCGTGTCGCAGATGGACGCCGAGGACATCCGGCGCGCGCTCAAGGAGGAGGTGCAGATCGAGTGCCAGGACGAGTTGCGCGCGCTGCGCCGGCAGATCCTCGAACGCTCCGAGCAGGACCTCCAGGCCGAGGCGAAACGCATCCTCGTCACGGTGATGCAGCGCATGTCCTCGCGCCCGAACAACGACGTGACGGCCACGATCGTCTCCCTGCCGAACGAGGAGATGAAGGGCCGCATCATCGGCCGCGAGGGGCGCAACATCAAGGCCTTCGAGGCCTCGACCGGCGTCACGCTGCTCATCGACGAGTCGCCGCAGATGGTGCTGGTGTCGTCCTTCGATCCGGTGCGCCGCGAGGTCGCTCGCGCCGCGCTCGACGCCTTGGTGAAGGACGGGCGCATCCACCCGGCGAGCATCGAAGAGGCGGTGAAGGCCGCGAACGCCGAGCTCAATGTGAACCTCCAGCGCGATGGCGAAGACGCCGTGCAGCGCCTCGGCATCAACGGCCTCCACCCCGAGATCATCAAGGTGCTCGGCAAGCTGAAGTTCCGCTTCTCCTACTCTCAAAACGTCCTCGATCACTCCGTCGAGGTGGGCTTCCTCTGCTCGCTGATGGCGAGCGAGCTCGGGTTGGATCCCAATCTCGCGAAGCGCGCCGGACTCCTGCACGACATCGGCAAGGCGATCGAGGGCGACTACGAGGGCAGCCACGCGGTGATCGGCGCCGACTTCGTGAAGCGACACAACGAGACCGCCATCGTGGTCAACGCGGTGGCGGCGCACCACGAGGAAGTGAAGCCCGAGACGGTCTACGCCGGCCTCGTCATCCTCGCCGACACGATCTCGGCGGTCCGGCCCGGCGCGCGCGCCGAGTCGATGCACACCTATATCCAGCGGCTCGACCGTCTGGAGAAACTCGCGATCTCCGTCGAGGGCGTGCAGCAGGCCTTCGCGATCCAGGCCGGCCGCGAGGTGCGCGTGGTCGTCAACCCGAGCAAGGTCGACGACGAGAAGGCGCGCGAGATCAGCAAGACCCTGCGCCAGCGGATCGAGGAGGAACTCCAGTATCCGAGCACGATCCGCATCACGGTGATCCGCGAGACGCGTTTCACCGAGACGGCGGTGTGATCGGCCGCTCCCGCGTTCCGCGCCGGACGGATGGCGAGCGGGCTCAGACCAGCGCCTCGGCGAGGGCGGCTATGATCTCCTCGACCGGCTCGGCGCCGACGCTGAGGCGGAGCAGCTCGGGGCAGAGGCCGTTGCGCGCGAGGTGATCGCGACCCTCGGCGGTGGTCACGAGGTCGTAGTGCGCCAGGAACATGAAGGGGCAGATCAGGCTCGTGGAGAGGCCGAAGCTCGGGCCCTTGGCGATGCGCAGACGGTCGTAGAAGGACTCCACCGACTCCCCGGCGCGCAGGTGGAAGGTGATCATCGAGCCGGCGGCGCCGGGGTCGCGGGCGAGCGCGTGGTAATTGGCCGACGAATACGAGTGTCCGCTCCAGAAGACGGCGGCCACCTTCGGGTGGGCGCGAAGAAACCCGGCCACGCGCGGGGTGGCGGCGTTGATGCGGGCGACCAGCGCCGGGGTGGCGTCGATCTGTGCCGCGAGGCGCGCTACGTCTCTCGGATACACGGCGGGAAGGGCGGCGGCCTCCGCCAGGCGGGGGCGCAACTCCGAAGCGAGCGGCGAGGCGGGGTTGACGGCCGAGGCGCCGAGGATGACGTCGCCCTCGGAGGCGGTGTATTTGGTGAGCGAGGTCACCACCACGTCGGCGTGCGGCAGGACGTCGAGGTTATAGGGCGAGGCGATCGTCGGATCGACCACCAGGGCGACGCCGCGATCGCGGCAGAGTTTCGCGAGCGCCGGGAGGTCGGGCGTCTGGATGAGCGGGTTGGTCGGCACCTCGGCGAGCACGCCCGCGACGCGGCCCGCGTGGGCGTCGAGCAGATGGGCCAGCCCGGCGAGGTCGAAGACATCCTCGTGGTGCAGGTAGTCCTCGACGGGGCGGGAGGTGAGTTTTTGGAGGATCGCGATGGTGTCGAGGTAGAGCCAGCCGAGCTGGATCCAGCGGGTGCGGCCGCGCGGGGCTTGGATGGCGTTGACCGCCTCGAAGGCGGCGAAGGTCGCGGCCATGCCGCTCGGCGCGAGGTGGACGTCCTCGGGCGCGAGACCGTGACCGTAGACGTTGGCGAGCGTGCGGCGGACATGGGCCGCGGCCTCGTCGGCGGAGCCGGCGAAAAGCGTCTCGGGGGCGGCGGCGGAGAGATGCCCGTGGCGGGCCAGCCAGTCCTCGGCGGCGCGGGAGGAGCCGAAGGCGCCGGTGTGCTGGAGGTAGCGGCGGGCGCGGTTGGAGAGGTCGGCGTCGGCGCCGGCGGGAAGCGCGAGCGCGGCGAGGTGGGCGTCGAGAGGAATGATTTCCCCCGCGCCGTCGAGATACGCGTGGAGCGCGGCGGCGACGGCGGGGCCGGCGCAGAGCCAGAGCTCGCGGTGGGCGAGCTCGGGGCGGGCCCGGCGCAGTTCGACGACGACCTGCTTGAGCAGCGGGTGGACGACGAAGCGCGGGTAGCCGCTGGTCATGCGCGAGGTGACGGCGGGGTCTTTTTCCTCGTAGCCGATGACGTCGCGCATCGTGGGCAGGCTGCAGGAGACCGCGTGGAGGCGGTCGGGGATGCGTTGGCCGAGCGGACGATGGACAAGGGCGGACATGGAAAAAAGGGCGGCGAATGTCCGCCGGGCGGGGCTTCTGGGCAAGCGCGGGGTTGCGCGCGGCTCCATCGCCCGCAGCGTGGCGGTTTTAACCCGACATGAAACTGCTTTCCTGGAACGTGAACGGCGCGCGCGCCGGTTTGGACAAGGGCACGCTGCTGCCTTGGATGACGGCGAGCGGCGCCGACGTGATCTGCCTCCAGGAGACGAAGTGCCACCCGGGCGACGTCGCGCACGTGGCCTGGCCGGGCGCGTATTCCTCGGTGACCTTCTACGCGGCCGAGAAAAAGGGCTACAGCGGCACCGCGATCCTGAGCAAACACGCGCCGCTGAGCGTGCGTTTCGGTTTCGGGTTGAAGGACCACGACGCCGAGGGGCGTGTGCTCACGGCCGAGTTCGAGAAGTTTTTCCTCGTCAACGTCTACACCCCGAACGCCCAGGACGAGCTGCGCCGCCTCCCGTATCGGCAGGTCTGGGACGCGGAATTTCTGAAGTTCATCCAGACGCTCGAAAAGACGAAGCCGGTCGTCACCTGCGGCGATTTCAACGTGGCGCACAAGGAGATCGATCTGGCCCGGCCGAAGGACAACGTCGCGAACCCGGGCTTCACGCCCGAGGAGCGCGCGGGGTTCACGAAGTTCATCGACGCCGGGTTCGTGGACACGTTTCGCGAGTTCGAGAAGGGGCCGGCCCACTACTCCTGGTGGAGCTACCGCGGCGGCGCCCGCGGCCGGAACGTGGGCTGGAGAATCGACTACTTCCTCGTGTCCGGCTCGCTGCGTCCGAACCTGAAACGCGCCTGGATCGAGCCGCAGGTGATGGGCAGCGACCACTGCCCGGTGGGCGTGGAGCTGGCGTTCTGATCCGCGGGGCGCGGTCGGGCGCGGCCTCGCGTGGGCGGGGTAATTCAGACTGTTCCCTCGCAAAGGGCTAGAAGGCGCGTGAACGGGGGCGCAGGGTGGGCCAACCCCCGCCCCGCCCGATGTTTTCGCCCCGCCCCGTCTTTCGTTTTCCGGCCGCGCTGTTGTTCGCGCTCGTCCTCGGCCTGCTCCCGCTCCTGCGCGCGGCCTACGCGCCCACCACGGGGACGCTCGCCGGCGCGGACGAGGACGTGCTCGAGCACTCGCCGACCAACGCGAGCAGCGGACGCACCTTTCTCGAGCTGCGTTCCCGCAACGTCGCCGGCACCGAGCGGCACGCCATCGCGTTTTTCCGTTTCGACCTGACCGGCGTCGCCGAGTCGATCAACGCCGCGACGCTGCGCTTCTGGATCGCGTCGAGCCAGGTGTCCTCCGCGGCCTTCGCGATCGACGTCTATGGCGTGGTCGACGGCGTCGCCGGGGAGAACGACTGGAGCGCCTCCTCGCTTTCCTACAACAATGCGCCGGGTCTCGACACGGCCGACTCGCCCAACATCGATCGCGACCACAAGGCCGGCGCCGTGGTCTACCTCGGAAAAATCAGCTACCCGGGCGGGGGCTATTCGGGCGGACTGAGTCTTTCCGGCCAGGCGCTGCTGGATTTTCTCAACGCGGACTCGAACCACCGGGTGACGCTTTTTCTCGAACCGCAGGTGGCGACCACCGGCCAGGATTTTTTCCTCCACGTGCGCACCGCCGAGGGCGTGGGCAGCGACACGGGCGACTTCGCGCCCACGCTCGATCTGCCCGACGTCGCGGCACCGGGCGCGACTCCTCCGCCGCCGACCAACGCGGTCTTCATCCAGGAGACGAGCGGTGACGTGACGGTGGGGAACGGCCTCGTCCGCGCGGTCTTCGGCAAGACCAACGGCGAGTGCTCCGACCTCCGCCTGGAGGGCGGCAACAACCTGCTGTTGAACGGCGGCCGGCTCTACTTCGACTCGAACTCCGGCGGATCCTACTATGCCTTTTCCGGAACCTACGCGCTGGTGGAAAACACCGGCACGCGCGTGCATTTCAAGGTGAGCGGCCGCATGGGGCAGTTCGCCACAGAACTGCACTACGTGCTCAAGGTCGGCGACCGCGGGTTTCACTGCTACACGGTTTTCCGTCACGGCGCGGGCGACGCGGCGACCTACCTCGAGCAGGCGCGCATGGTGCTGCGTTGCGACAAAAACGTGTTCACGAACGCCTTCAGCTCGGAGCAAAAGAGCGGGCAGATGATCGCGCCGTCCCTGCTCGCGGCCGCGCCGGTCATCATGGACGCGACCAACAAGCTGCCGGCGACCAGTTCCTACACGACGCCGGCCGGCCTCACCGACGACGGGTTTCCCGTTTACACGAAATACGACTGGGCCGACTTCCTCGAGACGCACAAGGCGCACGGCCTCGCGGGCGACTCCCTCGGACTCTGGATGATCACCGGAAGCGAGGAGTGCATCAACGGCGGCCCGACCAAGAGCGAGCTCTTCGTCCATGGCACGGACACGACCCCGCTGTTGATCGAGACTTTTCACGCCGCGCACTTCATCGGCTCCGATTCGAATCTCTCGCTCGCCGCGGACGAGGTCTGGGAAAAGCTCTACGGGCCCTACTTCATCTACATCAACTCGGGCGCCGCGGTCGGCGCGGCCGCGTTGTGGCAGGACGCGCTGGCCCGCGCCGACGCCGAGCGGGCGGCGTGGCCGCTCGCGTGGATGAACGAGCCGGGCTACCCGGTCGCGCGCGGCGCGGTCACCGGCAGCCTGATCTCGGCCGGCGTTCCGGCGGACAAGGCCCTGCTGGTGCTCGCCCAGCCGGGGAGCGACTGGCAGGCGCAGGGACGCGGCTACCTTTTTTGGACCCGCGCGGACGCGGCGGGAAATTTCACGATCCCCAAGGTGCGCCCGGGAGCCTATTCGCTCTACGCCTGCGTTCCCGGTTTCTCCGGCCAGATGGAGCTCGCCCAGGTGACGGTGAACGCCGCCGCGACGACGGACCTCGGCCGCGTATCGTGGACGCCGCCGCGCCGCGCGCAGACGCTCTGGCAGATCGGCGTGCCCGACCGATCGACGGCGGAGTTCCGTTTCGGCGACCGCATGCGGCAGTTCGGCCTCTGGTGGCGTTACGTCGAGGAGCGGGGCGCGGCCGATCTGAACTACGCGGTCGGCGCGAGCATGGCGACCGATTGGTATTACGCGCAGATGGTCGTGCCGATGGACGACGGCAGCTACCTGACGCCGAGGTGGAACGTGAATTTCTCCCTGGCCGCGGTGCCGACGACGCCGGCCGAGCTCGTGCTCGATCTCGCCGGCTCGATGAGCGGCACGCTCAACCTTTCGGTCAACGGCTCCTCGATCGGCAGCCTCGGCCTGGTGAACGACGCCGGCATCTATCGCTCCGCCACGCGCCTCTCGCGTTATCGTCAGCAGCGGGTGTCTTTCAACGCCGCGCTCCTGCGCGCCGGCGCCAACACGCTCACCTTGCAGCTCTCGGGCCGCTCGAACTGGAGCGGCACCAAGCCCGTGTCGCCGGCGGCGGGCGTGATGTATGACGCGATCCGCCTCGAGGCGGGCGCGGCGACGGCGGAGCTCGTGGTCCGGGAGTATCCGTTGACGGTGTCCGCGGGCGCGGGCGGAACGGCGACGGGCGGCGGATTTTTCCCGCCCGGGACGACGACCGAGATACGCGCGACTCCCTCGGCGGGTTATCGTTTCACGCGCTGGAGCGACGGCTCGACCGAGGCCCGGCGTGACGTGACGGTGACCGGCGCGGCCGATTACGCCGCGAGCTTCGAACCGACGGCGCAGGGCGCCTACGACCAATGGGCGGCGACGCTGCCGGCGGGCGGCGACCGCGCCTTCGCGGCGGACGCGGACGGCGACGGGATCGCGAACGGGTTCGAGTTCGCGTATGAAAACTTCTCGGCCGGGCCGGCGATCTTCGAGGCGCGCCTGCTCGCCGGGGTTCCGACCGCGTTGCTGATGGCGGATCCGGTCGTCGCCCGCGCGACCTACGCGGGCCTCGAGGTGCAGGCGACGCGCGACCTCGGCGATTGGAGCGCGGGCGCGGTTTCCTTGCGGGAGCTTTCAGTAGAAGGACGTCGCGCCTGGGCGCCCATGGGAGCGGAGTCCCGGGTGTTTTTTCGCGGCGTCCTTCGGCTGAATCCCTAGCCACGCGCGGCGATTGCGGCGCGGCGGCCTTTGTGGTTGATGGCGGCATGTCCAACACGCATGCGAGCCCACACGCGGGGGCCGGCTGGTCCGAGGCGGAGGCGCGGGCGCTACACGAGCGTCTGCTCGTTTCGCGGCGCAAGGTCGCGGTCGCGGAGAGCCTGACGGTGGGCCGGGTGCAGGCCGCGCTGGGTCGCTGGAGCGGAGCCTCGGGGTATTTCGCCGGCGGGCTCACGGCCTACGCGTTGGAGGCGAAGGTCCGGCTGCTTGGCGTCGACGCGACGCACGCGGTGGACGTGAACGCGGTGTCGGCGCAGGTGGCGATCGAGATGGCGGCGGGCGCGGCGCGGCTTTTCCACGCCGAGTTCGGCGTGGCGACGACCGGCTACGCGGAACCGGATGCGGCGCGCGGGGTGGCGCATCCCTGCGCCTGGGTGGCGGTGACGGGCGGGGGGACGGCGTCGTCGGCGGCGTTTGTCGAGGGACCGGGCCTTGGTCGCGAGGCGATGCAGGCCCTGGCCGCGGCCGAGGCCCTGCGGTTGCTGGCGAAACGCGTGTCGGTCTGAGCCCGGCTGCGCCGGGTCTTGCCCGCGTTCGCGGCGCGTTTATGCGTCGTGGCATGAAGCGCATGTTTTCCGCGGGACTTGGGTTGGCGGCTTGTTTCGCGGGCGTGTCCGCGTCGTTTGCGGCCGGCGAGGCTGCCTCGCCCGCGCCGGTCGTGGCGACCGACTACGCCGCGCCGGTGAAAGTCACCCGGCTCCTGAAAAAGACCACCGACGAGGCGGGGCGCGCGCTGGCGTATCCAAAGCCCGAGGACGGCCGGGCCGAGGTGACCGCCGTGTTGGTGGAGATCGCGCCCGGCGGCGAGACCGGCTGGCACAAGCATCCCATCACCTGCGTCGGCTATGTGATGGAGGGCGAGATCGAGGTGACCCTGGCCGACGGGCGGTTGAACAAGATCAAGGCCGGCGAGGCGCTGTGCGAGGTGGTCGACCTCGCCCATAACGGCGTGAACCGCGGGGCGGCGCCGGCGAAGCTCGTGCTCTTCGTGCTCGGGACCAAGGATGGCGGGCCCTTCACGGTGAAGGTTCCGGCGCCGGACGCGGGCGCAAAAAAGCCGGGCGAGTGATTCGCCCGGCCGGTGAAACGAATCGAAGACGCGATGGCGTCGCGCGGGCCGTTCAGACGACCTGGGTGCGCGCCGCGCCGCCGCCGAAGAGCTCCTTCAGCACGCCCCAGGCTTTGAGCAATCCGACGGGGCGGACGCCGCCCTCGAGCGCGTAGGCGCGGGCGACCTCGGCTTCGTGGCCGCGGTAGCGCGGGGGCAGGACGAAGGCGGTTTCCTCGCCGTCCTCGATCGAGCTGATGAAGAGGCCTTCGCCCACCGAGGGCGTCGTGAACCTCACGTCGACGGCGCGCTCGGGAAGCACGAGCCAGGGGCGGTAGCGGAAGACGCATTTGCCGTTTTCGGGCTCGTGGCGGAGGCGCCCGTAGGTGCGCATCGGCACGCCCCGCGAGGTGAGCGCGTTGCTGGAGAAGAGGAGATTGTCGCCCTTGTCCGCGACGCGGAAGCGGTTCTTGCGGAAGCTCAGGAAGTCCCAGGAGAAGATCGCGCCGAAGACGGTGAGCCGGAAGGCCCAGCCGGCGACGAGGTAGGCGACAAGGATGACGACGAGCGAGAGCACGGCGCTGATCCAGGGATTGAGCGTTGCGGTGATCGTGATAAGGCCGAGTAGGGCGGTGCGAGCGCCCTTGAGCGCGGCGTCGATGGCGCCCCACGGGCTGAGGAGAATGAGCGCGTTGATGGCGTGCGAGGCGAGCCAGACGACGCCGAAGACGGCGACGCCGAGCGGGACGGTGAGGACATTGAGCAACCAGGACCAGTCGATGGCGCCGACCGCGATGGTTGCGGTGCCCGTGTGGAGCATCGCGTCGCCGGCCGGGACGGCGGGGGCGGAGGCGACGATCATCTTGGAGAGCGAAGCCATGGTGAAGGGCACGACCGCGCCGGCCGCGACGAGGCCGGAGGCCTTGTTCTCGATCGTCTCGAGCACATCGAGGGGTTTTTTGAGCCCGGGCGGCACGACGGCGCCGAAGGAGTCCTTGGCGGCGCACACGCCGACGATCAGCAGGGCGGGGATAAAGAAGCTGGCTTTCGCATACCAGGGCAGGGCGGCCTTTTGCTCGGGCGTCTCGGCCTGCCAGGCCTCGTAAACGCCGAGCGCTCCGGTGCCGAGGAGCGGGGAGATGGCGATGCCCGTGACGGTCGCCACGGCCTTGGCGTAGGGCGCGACGGGCGATTTGTCGTCCTTGGCCGCCGGGGCCGAGGCGGCGGCGGCCGGCGCGGTCGAGGTGGCGGCCGCGGCGGCCGCCCGGAGGGGCGCCACGACGAAGGCGAGGAGGGTGGCGCAGGCGATCCAAGGCAGGAGGCGTTTCATGGTGCGGAAGGAGTTGCGACTGGAGCGCCTGGTTTATGACGCGCCGGCGGAAAATTGCAGGCGTTTTCCCGGGGCGTGGCTTCCGGTAGCCGCGGGGCTTGCGCCGGCGGTTATCTTGTTTTCACCTGCACCCTTTTCCCATGAGCCAAGCCGAACCCGCCAACCCGTCTCCCGCCAACTCCGAGCCCGCCGCGGCCCAAGCCGCCGACGCGACCGGGGCCGCCGCCGGGGCCGCGTCCGCCGCGCCGGCCCCAGGGCCCTCGCCCGAGGAACTCGTCGCCGCCGCGAAGAAGGAGGCCGCGGACAACTACGAGCGTTACCTGCGCTCCGTCGCCGACCTAGACAACTACCGCAAGCGCGCCGTCCGCGACCGCGAGGACGCCGCCCACCGCGCCGCCACGCGCATCCTCGAGGACCTCATCCCGGTGATCGACAACCTCGGGCACGCGCTCAACGCGACCAAGGCCGCTAACGCCGATCTGAAGAGCCTCGCCGGCGGCGTCGACATGATCGCCTCCCAGCTCAAGGGCGCGCTGGCCAACCACGGCCTCGCCGAGGTGTCGCCCGTCGGCAAGCCCTTCGATCCCAACCTCCACGAGGCGATCTCGCAGCAGCCGAGCCCGGAGGTGCCCGCCGACCACGTCGCCGCCTGCGTTCGCGTCGGCTACACGCTCAACGGCCGCCTCGTGCGCGCCGCCAGCGTGGTCGTTTCCACAGGCAAACCGGAAAAGCCCGCCGATCCCGCCAACGGCGTGGTCGTCTGAGCGTCGCCCCCGAACGCCGCGCCGCCCGCGTCCTTGTTTTAACCACCACCCACCCGTCCCGCTCGCCAAACACCCGACATGGCCGCCAACGAAGACTATTACTCTCTGCTAGGCGTCGAAAAAGGCGCCTCGGAGGAGGATCTCAAGAAAGCCTACCGCAAGAAGGCCGTCCAATATCACCCGGACAAAAACCCGGGCAACAAGGAGGCCGAGGAGATGTTCAAGAAGGTCTCCGAGGCCTACGAAGTGCTGAAGGACCCGCAGAAGCGCGCCGCCTACGATCGCTACGGCCACCAGGCCTTCACGCAAGGCGGCGGCGCCGGCCCGCGCGGTCCCGGCGGCATGGGCGGCGGCGGCTTCCACGATCCGTTCGACATTTTCCGCGAGGTCTTCGGCCAGCAGGGCGGGGGCGGCGGCGGAGGCATCTTCGACCAGATGTTCGGCGGCGGAGGCGGCGGCTCCGAGCGCGACGGCTCCGATCTGCGCTACGATCTCGAGATCAGCCTCGAGGACGCCGCCAAGGGCGTGGAGAAAGAGATCTCCTTCCGTCGCCTGCACGCCTGCGAGCGTTGCGACGGCTCCGGCGCCGAGCCGGGCTCGAAGAAGGTCGTGTGCCCCACCTGTCGCGGCGCCGGCCAGATCCGCCGCAGCGGCGGCATCATCACCTTCGCCCAGACCTGCCCGACCTGCGGCGGCGCCGGTCAGAAGGTCGAGAAGGCCTGCACCGCGTGCCGCGGCGAGGGCCGCGTGCCGCAGAACGCCAAGGTCAACGTGCGCATCCCGCCCGGTGTCGACACCGGCACGCGCCTGCGCTCCTCCGGCAACGGCGAGGCCGGCCTCGCCGGCGGCCAGGACGGCGATCTCTACATCGTGCTCAACGTGAAGCAGCACGAGCTGTTCGAGCGCCAGGACGACGACCTCTTTTGCGAGATCCCGATCAAGTTCACCCTCGCCACGCTCGGCGGCACGCTCGAGGTGCCCACGCTCTTCGGCAAGGCGACGGTGAAGGTGCCCTCCGGCACGCAGAGCGGCACGACCTTCCGCCTCCGCGGCAAGGGCATGCCCTCGCTGCGCCAGCGCGGCCACCAGGGCGACCAACTCGTGCGCGTGCACGTCGAGGTGCCGACCAAGCTGAGCTCCGAGCAGGAAAAACTGCTCAAGGAGTTCGCCCGCGTGAGCGGCGACGCCGAGCATCCGACTAGCGAGAGCTGGTTCGCCAAGGCGAAGAAGTTCTTCTGAGGCCGGTCGCACGGCGAAGAGGGCGACGACGCCACTTCGCCTAAACTAAAAAAGGCGCGGAAAAAGGCGCGGGCCACTCGGCCCGCGCCTTTTTCATGCCTCGCTCGTGAGGTCGCCGCGTCGAGCCGCCTGCGGCCAGGCCGGCAATGTTCGTATTACGAACATTGTGCGCGGGAACGACCGGCCTGGGGAGCAAGGACGCGCGGTCCGAGCGGCGTGGGCCGGGCTCAGTTCTGCCAGTAGCCTTTGTTCGGCTTGTCGTCGCCGTAGCCGACGCCCGCGAGCTCGCCGGCCTCCTCGCCGACCGCGGTCTCGTCGCTTTTCTCCTCGAGCGGGGCGAAGCGTTCCGAGCTGAAGCCGAGCTCCTGCTTGCCCTGATGGAAGGGGTCGGGCGGGTTGGTCAGCTCGGCGAGGAGCAGCCCGACCGTGGCGGAGTCGCCGGCCTTCACCACTTTCTCGCGGCCCAGGAAGACCTCGCGGATGGTGTAGGTCGTGCCTTTCACGGGCAGCTGCTTGTAGATGGCGCGGACGAGCGCGGGGAAGCTGTCGTTGATGCAGACGACTTTCTGGCCTTTGATCATAACGGAGGACGTTAACGCATCCGCGCGCGGAGCGAAAGCGGGGAAATCACGCCCGGGATCGGTCGCGTGCTCCGTGTCGCCCCGCATAAAGGCGCCGATACGCCGCGGGTGACTGTCCTTGGTGCCGCGAGAAAACCCGCGAAAAATAAAACGGATCCGCAAAGCCCACCTGCGCCCCGATCTCCGCCAGCGGCGCGTCACCGGCCTTGAGCAGCTCGCAGGCGCGTTGCAGCCGCAGGCGGGTCAGGAAAATCAGCGGCGGAGTCTGCATCTGCCGCCGAAAAACCGTCGCGAAATGGGCCGGCGCCCAGCCCGCCACCTGGGCCAGCTCGGCCAGGCTGAGCGGCTCGGCCAAGCGCTCGCGCATGTGCCTCACCGTGCGCAACACCCTCGTCTCCGCCTCGCGTCGCACGCCCGGCTCGGCCTGGCGCAAGGTGCGCAGGAGCCCGACAAAGCGCGCCGCGCCCGTCGCCAGCCCGATCAGGTCCGCGTCGCTGAACGCGCCGTTCACGTGCCGAAAAGTGTCCTCGAAGGCCTCGACCACGCGGTCCATCTCCACGAGGTGGAAGCGTTCGCCGGCGCGCGCCGGCGCGGGGTTGAAAACTTCCTCCAGCCGACGCGCCTGCGCGCCGACGAGGTGCATCCAGAGCAGGCTCCACGGGCGCGTCTCGTCCGCGCCGTAGCGGTGGGCGCGATGGGGCGGCAGCAGAATCGCCATGCCTTCGCTCAAGTCGTGCCGACGTCCCGGCGCGGCGACAAAGCCCGCACCTTGCAGGCAGATCAGCAGCACGTGCTCCGGACGGCCGCGCGGACGCTCGACAAAGTGCCCGGCCGCCTGGTCGAAGCGTCCGAGGTGCGTCGGCAGCAACTCCGCCCCGAAGGGGAGCTTGCTCGCCCGCGCCACCGCCGCCGGCGGCAGGACGACCAGACGTTGGCCGGGGAACCCCTCGGCCTGACGGGCTATGTTGCCGGAAGCACGCATCTATTCCGGATAAACGATGCCTAAAGATCGTCCATGCCTTTCTATTTCGTATCCATGGATACAGTCCTACGGATTGCGTAAGATCGGTCATGCCCGCTTCGTCCCCCGTCACCGCCGTCCTCGAACCCCGCGTGATCCCGACCTACCCGGTCGGGGCGCCCGAGAAGAACCCCGTGTTCTTCGAGAAACGCGTTTACCAAGGCTCCAACGGCAAGGTCTACCCGGTGCCCTTCATCGACAAGGTCCACGACACCGCCGAGCCGGTGGGCTACCAGTCCGCGCGGCTCGAAAACGAGTTCGTGCGCCTCGTCATGCTGCCCGAGATCGGCGGGCGCATCTTCCTCGGGCAGGACAAGGCTAACCGCGACTATGACTTCTTCTACCGGCAGGACGTGATCAAACCCGCGCTCGTCGGGCTCGCCGGTCCGTGGATCTCCGGCGGGGTGGAGTTCAACTGGCCGCAGCACCATCGTCCCGGGACCTTTCTGCCCGCCGACGTGTTCATCGAGGAGGAGGCCGACGGCGCGCGCACGGTGTGGCTGAGCGAGCACGATCCGATCCACCGCCTCAAGGGCATGCACGGCATCCGCCTGCGCCCCGGCTCCTCGCTCGTCGAGCTGCGCGGCCGGCTCTACAACCGCACGCCTTTCACGCAGACTTTTCTCTGGTGGGCCAACGTCGCGGCGAGGGTCCACGACCGCTACCAGTCGTTTTTCCCACCCGATGTCCGTTACGTCGCCGACCACGCGGTGCGCGCGCTCTCGTCCTTCCCGGTCGCGACGAATCACTACTACGGCCTCGATTACGCCGCGCGTCCCGGCGCCAACGACCTCAGCTGGTATAAAAACATCCCGGTGCCGACCAGCTACATGGTTTGCCAGACCGCTTTCGACTTCTTCGGCGGCTACGATTTCGCGGCCGACGGCGGCTTCGTCCATGTCGCCAACCGCCACATCTCGCCCGGCAAGAAGCAGTGGACCTGGGGTAATCACGCCTTCGGCTTCGCGTGGGATCGCGAGCTGACCGACACCAACGGTCCCTACGTCGAGCTCATGGCCGGCGTCTACACCGACAACCAGCCCGACTTCAGCTACCTGCTGCCCTACGAGACCAAGACCTTCTCGCAGTTCTGGTGGCCCATCCGCGGTATCGGCCCGGTGCAGGCCGCCAACACCCGCGCCGCGCTGCGCGTCGTCGTCGGCGAAAACCGCGCCATCGAGCTCGGCCTCAACGTCAGCGAACCGCTCGTCGGCGGGCGCTTCGTCATCACGGAAAGCGAGCGCACGCTGCTCGACACGCCGATCACGCTTCGTCCCGGCGAGGCGTGGAAAAACAACGCGCTCCGGCTTTCCGCCGACCACGAGACCGCGTTGCACGCGCGCCTGCTCGACGCCGAGGGCCGCGAGCTTCTCGCCTACCGGCCGGTCGACACCGCCAAGCTCACGCGCGACCGCCAGCAAGCCACCGAGCCGCCCGCGCCCGAGGCCATCGCCTCCAACGAGGAACTCTATCTCACCGGCGAACACCTCGAACAGTATCGCCACCCGACGCGCTCCCCCGAGCTGTATTGGAACGAAGCGCTGCGCCGCGATGCCGGCGACGCCCGCTGCCACATCGCGCTGGGTCGCCGCCGCCTCGCGGACGGACGACTCGCCGCCGCCGCGGAGCATTTTGAAAAAGCGGTGGCGCGCCTCACCCGTCGTCACCCGAATCCGGTGACCGGCGAGGCGCACTACTACCTCGGTCTCGCGCGCGATTTTCTCGGCCAGGCCGACACGGCCTACCCCGCGCTCTACAAGGCGACCTGGAACTACGAGTGGCGCGCCGCCGCCTACTATCGTCTCGCCTGCATCGACTGCCGTCGCGGCGACTACGAGACCGCCGAGACGCACCTCGCCGCCGCGCTCAAGACCAACGCCGATCTCCAGCAGGCGAGCGTGCTTCAGGCTGCGATTCGTCGCCGCCTCGGTCGCGCCGGCGGCGCCGAGATTCTCGCCGGAGTGCTGGCCGTCGATCCGCTCGACCACGCCGCCCGCGCCGAACTCGCGCGCGCTTCAGGAGCGCTGCCCCGTCCACTCTTCGTGGAGGTCGGGGCGCTGTCCCCGCCGCGTAGCACCTGCGAGCGACGAGCGGCGGACACCGCGGTCCGCCCTCCATCCGACCTGGACGCCCCTGAAACATCAAACGGAGCAGCGGTGGCGGGCGTGGACTCCGTCGCCGCGGCGTGGAGCGAGTTCCTCCGTCTTAACCGCAATGACGGGCAGACCATCCTCGATCTCGCCTTCGATCTCGCCGAGGCCGGCTTCACCGCCGAGGCGGTCGATCTGCTCGAGCGCCATCACGCCGCGCCGAGCGCGCCCGTGGCGGTGCCCAATCCCCTCGAGCGCACGCCGATGACGCGCTACGCGCTGGCGTGGCTGCGTCGCGATCCGGCCTTGCTTGCCGAGGCGCGACGCCAGTCGCCCGACCGTTTCTTTCCCTCGAGGCTGGTCGAGCAGCTTGTGCTCGAGTGGGCGCTCGCGCAGCCCGGCGCCGATCCGGTGGCGGCCTACGCGCTGGGCAACCTGCTCTACGACCGTCGCCGCCACGAGGACGCCATCGCTTGCTGGCAACGCGCCACGCGCGAGGCGCCCGGCCACGCGCAGGCGCACCGCAACCTAGGCATCGCGCTCTGGAACGCCCGCCGCGACGCCGACGGTGCACGCGCCTGCTACCTCGCCGCGCTCCGGTGCGATCCCGCCGACCCGCGCCTCGTTTCCGAATACGACCAGCTCCGCGCCAAGCTGAACGATCCGCTCGCCGAGCGCCTCGCGTTTCTGGAGCAGCATCGCGCGCTCGTGCTCCAGCGGGACGATTGCACGGTCGCGCTCGCATCGCTCTACAACCTTCTCGGCCGTCCGGCCGACGCGCTCGCGTTGCTCACCTCGCGCCGCTTCCACCCGTGGGAAGGCGGCGAGGGCGCGGTGTTGCGCCAGTTCACCGCTGCGAAGCTCCTGCTCGGCCGCGCCACGCTGGCCGCCGGCGACGCCGCGGCGGCGCACGCGCACTTCGCGGGCGCGATGGACACGCCCGAGACGCTCGGCGAGGCCTACCATCTGCTCCAGGCCAAGGCGGACGTGAACTACTGGCTCGGCCGGGTATTGCGTGCGCTGGGCCGCGAAGCCGAGGCGCGCGCCGCGTTCGAGGCCTGCGCCGGCGAGCGGGGCGACTTCGCGGAGATGGCGGTCACCGCGCACAGTCCGCTCTCGTATTATCGCGGTCTCGCCTTGCGCGAGCTCGGTCGCGAAGCCGAGGCGACCGCGCTCTTCCGCGAGCTGCGCGCTTTCGGCGAGTCAAAGCTCAAGGACAAGGCGGTCATCGACTACTTCGCGACCTCTCTACCCAACCTTCTCGTCTTCGAGGAAGACCTCCAGGCGCGTCGCGACGCGGAAAACCATCTGCTCATCGCGCTTGCCGGCCACGGTCTCGGCGAGACCGACGCCGCGCGCGCCGCGCTGGATCGCGTGCTGGCGTTCAACGTCGCGCAACCCGACGCGGTGGCGCTCGCCCGCACGTTCGTTTCCGGGGGATAAAGCACCGCGTCTCGTTTCTCGCTCATCCTTTCGTGAAACCATCCGACCTTCCCGCCGCGAGTGCGCTCACGCTCTCGTTCCACGACATCACCCTCCCCGCCAAGGGCGCACCGGTCCTGCGCGGACATCTCGATCTCGGGGGCACGAGCATCTCGGGTGATTCGATCAGCGTCACCAACCGCTACCTCGAACGCAACGGCCGCCCCTTCATCCCCGTGATCGGCGAGATCCATTTCTCCCGCTATCCGGCCGCCTACTGGGACGAGGCCATTCGCAAGATGAAGTCGGGCGGCATCACGGTGATCGCCACCTACATTTTTTGGAACATGCACGAACGCGAGGAGGGCGTGTTCAACTGGAGCGGCGACCTCGACCTTCGCCACTTCGTCGAACTCTGCGCGAAAAACGACATCCAAGTCATCGCGCGTCTCGGGCCGTTCTGCCACGGTGAGATTCGCAACGGCGGCATGCCCGACTGGCTCTACGGCCAGCCCTTCGACGTCCGCTCGAACAACCCGCAATATCTCCACTACGTCGACCGCCTCTACGCTCAGATCGGCGCGCAGTTGAAGGGCCTGCTCTTCTCCGACGGCGGTCCGGTCATCGGTGTCCAGGTGGAGAACGAATACCAGCACTCGGCCGCGCCTTGGGAATTCGGCTATCCGACCTCCACGCCCAAGCTGACCGTCGCCGACCGCGACGCCGACGTGGCATTCATCCAGATCACCGTAAACGCGAAGGTAAACCGCTTCGCCAACGAGGGCCGCGACCACATGGCCACGCTCAAGCGTCTCGCCATCTCCAACGGTCTCGACGCTCCCCTCGTCGCCGCCACCGGCTGGGGCAACGCCGCCATCGTCGAAAAAGGCAGCATCCCCGTCACCGCCGGCTACCCGTATCCCTACTGGGCCGCGCCCGCGCCCTCGCCGTTCTACCTCTTCAAGGATATCCGGCTCGCGCCCGATTACCCGCCCGCGAGTTTCGACACGAATCTCTACCCCTCCATTCCCGCCGAGCTCGGCGCGGGCATGTCGATCTCGCACAGGCGCCGCCCCGTCGTGCCGCCCGAGAGTTCGCTCCCGATGATGATCCGCACCATGGGCAGCGGCTCCAACGGCATCGGTTACTATATGATGCACGGCGGTTCCAATCCCGTCCTCGGCGGCCAGTTCTACAACGAACAGGCAAGCGGCCTGCCTCGCATCAACTACGACTACCAGGCTCCGCTCGGCGAGTTCGGCCAGCAGCGCGCGCACTACTACACGCTACGCACCCTGCACACCTTCCTCGCGGCCTTCGGCGACCGCCTCGCCCCGATGGAAACGTATCTGCCGGACTCGGCCAAGACCCTGCTCCCCGAGCAGGTGGACCAACTCCGCTACGCCGTCCGCGCCGAGGGTGAAAAGGGCTTCGTGTTCATGCACCAGTTCCAGGACCACGTGGACGCGATCCCCGACCTCACCGACGTGAGCCTCACCGTCCGCCACGCCGGCGGCGTCACACGATTCCCTCAGGAGGGAGGTTTTACGCTCAAGCGCGGACGCGCCGCCATCCTGCCGTTCAACTTCGACGTGGGCGCGCTGCTTCTAAAGAGCGCCACCGCGCAGCCGTTCACCGTGCTCACGCGCGCCGACGGCAAGCATCACGTTTTCTTCAGCATTGAGGGCATGTTCCCCGAGTTCGTCTGGGGCGGTTCGCCGATGATCACCGGCGACGGGATAAAAGTCATCCGAAAGGACGGAGTGACTACGGTGCGCGGATCTCACGAAGCGCCCTTCCGCTTCTCCTGCGACGGCGAGAAAATCCTCGTCCTTACCGAGGCCCAGGCCACGCGCGCCCTCGTTTTCGAGAACGCGCTCTATCTCTCCGATTTCGATCTGTTCTTCGGCCGCACCGGTATCGAGGTCCGTTCCATCGGCGCCACGCAAGGCAAGCTCGCCGTCTATCCCGCCGAGGCCGAGGTGCTTCGCTCCAGCCACGGCACCCTCACGCCGCAGCCCGCGGAGAACGGCTTCCGCGACTACTCCATCGAATTCCCCTCGCATGCTCCGAAATGGACCTGCGAAAAAGCGGGCGGCCGCCGTCTCGTGTTCAAGGTCGAGTGGCCTGCGTCGGGGGCCGGCGTGAGCGACCTCTGGCTGCGCGTCTCCTATAACGGCGACCGCGTCGAGGCCTACATCCACGGGAAACTCGTCGGCGACCACCTCTACCAAGGCGCCGCCTGGGATGTCGGTCTTCGTAAGTTCGACGCGCTGGCCGCCGGCGAGAGCCTTGTTCTGCTCTTTCATCCCTCGCACCGTTCGTATCCGTATCTCCAGGACATCGCTCCGGAGCACCTGCCGCGCTTCCCCGAGGGGAAGGACGAGTTTCTGGAGATCGGCGACCTCACCGTGCAGGCCGAATACCGGACCACGCTTATCCCGTCGGCATGACGTGGCGTGACGGCATCGACCCCTTGCTTGCTTAAGCTACCCCGATCCAGATGAAAAAAACCGCGTTGCTGGCCTGCCTGCTGACTCTCGTTGGGACGATGCCCGCCCTGGCGTTGGATGCCGAGTCGTTCAAGTCGCTTCCGGCCGCGGCCAGGCCCACGACCTGGTGGTTCTGGGGCGAGTCCGTCACGACGGAGCACGGCATCACGCGAGACCTCGAGGCGATGAAGCGCGTCGGCTGGGGCGGCGTGGTGCTCTACGAGCAGGTTTTCAGCGAAGCGCCGGACGCCTACAAGAGCCTGTCGCCCGAGTTCATGGCGCGCGTCCGCTTCGCCGCCGCCGAGTGTGCGCGGCTGGGCCTGTCCTTGGAACTCAACGTCGGGCCCGGCTACGTCGCCGGCGGTCCGTGGATCACTCCCGAACTCGGCGTGCAGCGGTTGGTCTCGAGCGAACTCAAAGTCGAAGGCGGGCAAAGGATTTCACGGACCTTGCCGAAGCCACCGACGAAAATGGGCTTTTATCGGGAGGTCGCGGTGTTGGCGTTTCCGTCTCCGGCCGGTTCCGAAGCCGCGCCGGCTCCGACGCTCAGCAGCGAGCCGGCGGGGCTGGATCTGGACACGATGTTCGCGCGCGAGGGGAAAAAGGTCCGCATCGCTCCGGCGGCGGATGGTCGGCCGACCTTGATCCAACTCGACTACGGAAAACCCTTCACGGCACGCAGCCTGGTGTTTTCCCAACGGCCGAACTCCAAGGGCCTGATCATGGCCACGCAGCTTCCGGGGAACTGGAGCGACGATAACTACGGCCAAGGTGTCCGCCCGCATCCGCCCCTCGGACAGCTGGAAGCGAGCGACGACGGTGTGAAGTGGGAATTCGTCTGCACGCTCCCGCAGCGCGGGTTCCAGCTCGACGGACGCGAGCGGCAGACCCTGGCGTTTCCGGCGAGGACGGCCCGGTGTTTTCGCCTCAACCTCCACGACTGGGGGCGCAACAAACAATACAAGGACGACGACCTGCATCTCGGCGGCGTAGAGTTGAGCGGCGAGGCGCGCATCGACCAATGGGAAGTGCAGTCGGCGACCTACGTCGATTTTCCCGCGCCTGATCGCACGCCCGCCTACGCCGGCGACGAGGTGATCGATCCGGCGAAGATCATCGACCTCACCGACCGGCTCGGGGCCGACGGAAAACTGGATTGGGACGCGCCGCCCGGACGCTGGACGATCCTGCGCTTCGGCCACACCGCGACCGGAGCCGTGGTCAAACACGGACGCCCCGAGAGCAAGGGCCTCGAATGCGACCGGATGAGCGCGAGAGCGGCGCAGGTTCAGTTCGATAACTACGCCGGGAAAATCCTGAAGGAGATCAACTCGGTGCCGGGCGCGCGTTTCGCGGGCCTCAACATGGACAGCATCGAAAACGGCTCGCAAAACTGGACGGCGGATTTCGCCGCGCAGTTTCAAACGCGGCGCGGGTATGATCTGCGCCGGTTCCTGCCCGCGATGGCGGGGCGCGTGGTGGGCAACCGCGAGCAATCGGACCGGTTTCTCACCGACGTGCGGCGCACCTGCGCGGATTTGATTTCCGATCTCTACTACGGCGAGTTTCAGCGGCTCTGCCACGCCCACGGCATGACCTTCATGGCGCAGGCGCAGGGCATCGTCACCGCCATGCCGGTGGACACCATCCAAGCGAAAGGCCGCTCCGACATTCCGATGTCGGAATTCTGGCTCAGCCAGGCGGACGGAACGATCGACTGCAAAGAGGCCGCCAGCGCGGCTCACGTGTATGGTTTGCCCATCGCCGCGGCCGAGGCGTTCACCGGCAGTCCGGCCGATCTGACCCTGAACAAGTTGAAACCGCTGGCCGATTGCGCGCTGGCCCTGGGGATCAACCGCTTCGTGGTGCTCGCGTATCTTCACCAACCTTGGGACGACCGAAAGCCGGGCGTGACCGAGGACCGCTTCTATCTGCCCACCCAGCGCCACAACACCTGGTGGGACTACAGCGGCGCTTTTTGGAACACGCTTTCGCGGTCGGCCTACATGATGCAGGAAGGCCGGCCCGTGATGGATCTGCTCTATCACCTGGGAAATGACGTGCCCTTGAAAATCGTTCCCGCGCGGATGCGGCCTGCGCCTCCCGAAGGCTACGACTACGACGTGTGCGGGGACGAGATCCTCCTCCGCGCCAGCGTGAAAGACGGCCGCGTCGTGCTGCCCGGCGGCATGAGCTACGCCGTCTTGGTGCTCGCGGGCGGCGACCGCCTGACGCTCGCCGCCGCGCGCCAACTGCGCGCGCTGGTGACGCAGGGCGCGGTCGTGCTCGCGTCGGGCAAACCGGTCGGCTCGCGCAGTCTCGCCGACGGCGCCGCGGGTGACGCCGAGGTCCGGAAGATCGCCGATGAACTCTGGGGGCCGGGCCAGCCGACCGCCTCAGGAGAGCGGGCGACGGGCCTCGGCAAAGTGATCTGGGGCCGCGCGCCCGCGGAGGCTCTGGCCGGGCAAGGTGTGCCGAAAGATTTCGAGGTGGCGCCCGCCCAGGCCGACCAAAGCATCTTGTTCGCGCATCGCCGCAGCGAAACCGACGACATTTATTTCGTGGCTAATCATCTCGGCCAGCCGGCGGTTTTCACCGGCCGCTTCCGCGTGCAGGGCAAGATCCCGCAGGCGTGGAATCCGGAAACCGGCGAGATCACCGCGCTGCCCGGCCACGTCGCGAAACAAGATCGGATCGAGGTGCCGCTCGCGTTGGAGGCCTACGGCTCGCTCTTCGTCGTGTTCCGAAACGAGCCGGCACCGACGACCGAAACCGCGGGCCTCGTCGGGGAGATTCCTGTTTGGAAAACGCTCTCCGGTTCGTGGGACGTCTCGTTCACGCCGAAGGCCGGCGCCCCGGAGAAACTGACATTCGCCGAACTGATTTCGTGGCCGGAACATTCGGACCCTGGCGTGAGGAACTACTCCGGAACGGCGACCTATTGTCAGGAATTTGACCTGCCTGCGGTGCCCGCGGGGAAAGCGGTCCTCGACCTCGGTCGGGTGGAATCGCTCGCCTCGGTATCGCTCAATGGCGTCGAACTCGGCGTGCTTTGGAAGCCTCCCTTCGCGGTCGACGCGACCCGCGCGCTTCGTCCCGGAAAGAACCGGCTGGAGGTGAAGGTCGTGAACGTTTGGACCAACCGGCTCATCGCCGACGCCGGCTTGCCCGAGGCGCAACGCGTCACCTGGGCGAGCTACAATCCCTACAAACCCACGGATCGCTTGCTGCCTTCCGGTTTGCTCGGCCCGGTGAACTTGCGGGCGCAGGCCCCCGAGGTGTCGCGGCGCGCGCCGTCGCCCGCAGATTCCGTGCGTGTCGAGGAGTCCTCCGACGCGATTCGCGTCGCGAACTCCGAGGTCAGCGTCCGCTTCGACAAAAAGAACGGCCGCATGACGTCGTTTAAGCGCGGCGAGCGCGAGCTGCTCGCGGCGAAGGGCTACGCGTATCTCCAGTTCTACGCGAAAGAGGCGGCGGTGAAGGATCGCGTGAAGATCTCCAAGGAGGAGGAGCTGGGCGAGGGCACCGTGGTGCGCGTCACACGGCGCGAACCCGACCTCGTGGAGGTGAGCGCGTCGAATCGGCTCCAAGGTTTCGACGTGGAGATGCGCTACGTCGTTCGCGCGGGGGAGTCGGGTTTCTACAACTACATCGTCGTGCGAAACGATCCCGCGAATCCGCCCGGCGACCGCATCCTGGAGCAGGTTAATCTCTGCCTGCGTCCCGATCCGGAGACTTTTCGCTACGCGACCATCGGCGAAGAAAAGCAGGGCTTTCTTCCGCGTCCGCAGGACATGAGGGAGGACGCGAAGGTCATGGACGCGAGCTACCTGCTCCCGGACGGCACCGTCGACACGAAGTATGCGTGGGCGCTGGAGGAAACGGGCTCGCGCGTGTTCGGCCTGATGGGGGATGGCCTCGGCTTGTTCCTCGTGAAAGACAGCGGCGAGGCGCTCAACAGCGGCCCGGTCGCGCGGGAGCTGACCGTGCACCAGACGACGAGTTCGCCGGTGTTGTTGCGCCATCTCGTCGGTGGCCACTACGGGCGCGGCAACATCACGCTCACCGCCGCCGACGGCAAATGGGGCAAGCTCGCGGGCCCTTGGTTCATCTACGTGGCTGAGGGGAAATCGCGCGAGGAACTCTGGTCGAAGGCCACGGCGCGCGCCGACCAGGCCGTGCGCGACTGGCCGTATCGATGGATGCGCGACCCGCTTTATCCGCTCGAGCGCGGCAAGGTTTCCGGACGTCTGGAAATCGGTGGCGGCGGCGCGACGGAGGGTTCTCTCGTCTTCATCGGCCCCACGCCCACGGAGTCCGAGCCGGACTGGCAGCAATCGGGCAAAGGCTACTTTTTCTGGTCGCGCGTGAAGGCTGACGGGACCTTCGAGATCGAGAAGGCGCGCGAAGGAACCTATTCGATTTGGGTGCTGAACGACGGGCAATTCGGCGAATTTAGGCGCGATCACGTGACGGTGAAACCCGGTGAGACGACCGATCTCGGCAAACTCGTGTGGCAGCCGGAAGTGCGCGGAAAAATCCTCTGGCAGATCGGCCAGCCGGATCGCACCGCGAAGGAGTTTCGCCACGGCGACGATTACCGGCACTGGGGACTCTGGCTGAAATACACCGAGGAGTTTCCGCACGACGTGGATTTCAAAATCGGCCGGAGCAAGGAGCGCACGGATTGGAACTACGTGCAGCCCGCCATCCAGAATTCCGACGGCACCTGGCGGTCGCCGGAGTGGAAGATCCGTTTCGACATGCCGAAGTTCACGGCTGGCAAGGGACACCTCCGCGTCGGCGTGGCGGGCGTCAGCGCGCACGCCGGCGAGACGACCGGCGGTGAACGTTGGGCGGGCTTTGAAGTCCGGCTCAACGGCGAGCTGTTGCAGACGTGCAAGTATCCGCACGACGGCGGCTCCACGCGCAGCGGCATCGGCGGGAACCGTTATCGCGAGGCGCTCGTGGACTTTGACGCCGCGAAGCTCAAGGCCGGGGAGAATATCTTTTCCCTCACGCTCACCTCGGCTCCGCCGCGCGGCATCGCGCACAATTTTCCCTACTGCGCGGTGATGTATGACGCGATCCGCCTGGAAATCGATGCGCGGTGAGAAAAGTGAGCCGCTTCCATCCCTGTTTCGATTCCGCAAAATCCCAAGCGACCTTGTTGTTTCGCCCCTTGATCACGCCATGACGCGCTTCGTGCTAAAAAACCTCGTCCTCTTCGTCCTCGCCGCCGTCGTCACATCGCCGCTCCGCGCGCAGAAGGATGATCCGGTCACCGAACTCCAGTATCTTTCCGGTCATGGACCGAAAGACGCCGTGCCATGGGATTTCCAGATCAACGGCGGGCGGCGCGCCGGCGAGGCCGCCACTCTCCCCGTGCCCTCCAACTGGGAGTTCCACGGCTTCGGCACGTTCACCTACGGACAGGAACTCGACAAACCCGCCGAGCGCGGCTCCTACCGCCGGACCTTCACCGTGCCCGAATCCTGGTCGGGACGTCGGATCAATCTCGTCTTCAACGGCGTGATGACCGACGCCACCGTGAAGGTGAACGGCCGCGGCGCCGGCCCGACCCACGTCGGCGCGTTTTATCGGTTCAAATACGACATCACCGCGCTCCTGAAAAAAGAGAAGGACGCGGAGAACCTGCTCGAGGTCGAGGTCGCCAAAACCAGCTCCAGCCCCGAGACCGAACTCGCCGAAAACGCCGGCGACTACTGGACCTTTGGCGGGATTTTTCGCCCGGTCTGGCTCGAGGCGCTTCCCGCGAAATGGATCGAACACGTCGCGATCGACGCCCGCGCCGACGGCACGCTCACCGCCGATCTCGCCCTCGGTTTCCGTGGCGACCGCCGCCTCGACGGAACGAAGCTGCCCGCCGAGAGCATAGTCGTCCAAGTGTTCGCCGCCGACGGACGCCCCGCCGGGAAACAGGTTGTTCAAACCATCCCGCACGGCGGTATCGGACGACTGAGGATCTCCGCCCAAATCAAGAATCCGGCGTTGTGGACGGCCGAGACGCCGAACCTGTATTCGCTCCGCGTCACACGGAAATCTGGCGACCAGGTCGCGCACACCGTCACTCGCCGTTTCGGCTTTCGCACCCTCGAGGTGCGCGAGGGCCAAGGACTCTTTCTCAATGGTTGTCGCATCCTGTTGAAAGGTGTGAATCGGCATAGCTTCCGTCCCGACACCGGCCGCGCCCTCGACGCCGAGGACTGCTACGCCGACGTGCGCCTGATGAAGGCGATGAACATGAATGCCGTCCGCATGGCGCACTACCCGCCCGACGATGCGTTTCTCGACGCCTGCGATGAACTCGGCCTCTACGTGATCAATGAACTCAGCAGCTGGCAAAAGGGCCACGACACCGAGATCGGCCGCCGGCTCGTTCGCGAGATGATCGAGAGTGCCGTCAACCACCCCTCGATTCTTTTCTGGGCCAACGGCAACGAGGGCGGCTGGAACCGTGATCTCGACGGTGACTTCGCCCTCTACGATCCGCAGCAACGCCGCGTGCTTCACCCGTGGGATCCGTTCAGCGGCATCGATACGCGTCACTACCCCGCCTATGCCGATCTCACGCGCCGCACGAACGGCGCCCATCTCGTCATGCCCACCGAGTTCATGCACGCCCTCTATGATGGCGGGGGAGGCGCCGGTCTGGAGGACAACTGGAACGCCATCGCCAAGTCTCCCGTCGGTGCGGGTGGCTTTATCTGGGTGCTCGCCGACGAAGGTGTGCGCCGCGACGACCAGAACGGCCGCATCGACGTGTTCGGCACCTACGCGCCCGACGGCATCGTCGGCCCGCACCACGAAAAGGAGGGCAGTTACCACACCGTGCGCGACGTCTGGTCGCCCGTTCAGTTCGCCAAGCCGGTCCTCAACGAAAGGTTCACCGGAAAGCTGTCCGTCACCAACCGCTACGACTTCACCTCGTTGGATAAATGCGCCTTCCAATGGAAACTGCTGCGTTACCCCGTGCCCGCGGATGCGAAGGCCGCTACGCAGATCATCGCCCAGGGCAGCGCCGTCGCTCCCGACATCGCACCCCACGACAGCGGCGTGCTCTCCCTTCCGTTGCCCGCCAACTGGCGTGAGGCGGACGCCCTCTCTGTAATCGCCTTCGGACCCGATCGACAGGAACTGTGGACTTGGGTCTGGCCCATCCCGGCGACACGCCGCCAAACCGCCGAAACGCCCCCGGTCGCTGCGCCCAAGATTGAAACCACGGCGGACGAAATCCGCCTGTCCGCCGACCGCCTCACCGTGAGTTTCGACGCAGCCACCGGCGTCCTCAAAAACGTGCGACGCGGCGATCATCCATTTGCCCTGTCCAACGGGCCCCGGCTCACCTTTGCCAAACCCGAAGCGAAGGACGCCGTCGAGTGGCTGCCCTTCGCCGAAGAAGACAAAACCACGAACACCTACCGCCTCGCCGCCCCCCGTCTGATCAGCACCGCGCAAGTTGACTTGGATTTCAACAAATCCATCGCCTACGCGCTCTACACGGTGGAGGTGTCTTCCGACGGAACCGCGTGGCGCACCTTGTTCGATGGTGCCAGCCGCGACTCCGATCTCAAACGACTCAACTTCTCCCCGCAAACGGTGCTCGCGGTGCGCATCACCCAGCCGCGCCGCCACACCGGTCAACCGATGACCGTAAAATCCGTGCGCGTGGGTTACGCCGCGTCCTCTTTTCCTCTCGATAAGACGTCCTCCGTCAGCGTCACCACGGGCCAAGACAACGACGCCCGGACCGGTAAACCCGCCGTCTGGCTCGAAAGCCGCGGCGCATCGGGCCAGCTCCATTTCCGCTGGACGCTCACGGGCGACGGAGCACTGCGCCTGGACTACGACTACACCCTTAACGGAACCTTTCTCCACCACGGTATCACCTTCGATCATCCGGAAGCCCGGATGCGTTCCCTGCGCTGGCTCGGTGACGGTCCGTATCGTGTCTGGCAAAACCGCCTGCGCGGCACCTGGCTCGATGTCCACGAAACCGCGTTCAACGACACCCGGACCGGCGAGTCGTGGAACTATCCCGAATTCCAAGGCTTCTTCTCCGGTCTGCGCTGGGCCAATCTCGAAACCCCGGCCGGCCGCCTGACCGTGGCAAGCGCATCACCCGACATCTACCTGCGGATCGGGACGCCGCGAGTTAGCCATATGAACACCACGGTCGTGTTCCCCATCGGCGACCTCTCGTTCTTACACGCGATTCCCGCCATGGGCTCCAAGGTAAATCCGCCCGAGAATTCCGGGCCGAGAGGCCAACCCGCAAAGGCCGTCGGCGATTACCACGGCACGATCACCTTCACCTTCGGTGATCGATAAAAACACCCCGCGATGAAGCTCCGCATTCTATTGGTTTTCCTGCTCGGCCTTACCCTCGCCAAGGCCGACGAACCGCGTGAACGCATTCTCTTCAATAACGACTGGCGCTTCGTAAAAGGTGACCCGGCCGATGCCGGGCGATCGTTCGACTACGCCAAGCTCAAGCCATGGATCCTCCCTTCGGCGGCCGCCTTCGTATCCGGTTCCCCCGCCGTCCGACCGCCCGGCCGAGGTCCGGGAGAAACCGTTTCCTACGCCCAGCCATCGTCCGCCTTCGACGACTCCGTCTGGCGCAGGCTCGATCTTCCTCACGACTGGGGCATCGCAGGACCGTTTGATCCGGCGATTCCCGCCAAAACCGGCAAGCTTCCGTGCTTCGGCGTCGCCTGGTATCGCAAGACCTTCGATCTTCCCGCCGCCGACGCCGGTCGTCGCATCGTTCTCGAAATCGACGGAGCTATGTCCTACTCGGCGGTCTGGTGCAACGGGCGCTTCGTGGGCGGCTGGCCCTATGGCTACGCCTCCTACCAACTCGATCTCACGTCTTATCTCACACCCGGCTCCACCAACACTCTTGCTATCCGCCTGGATAATCCCGACGAGTCCTCCCGTTGGTATCCCGGTGGTGGACTCTACCGGAACGTCTGGCTCACCAAGACCGCTGCCGTCCACGTCGGCCAATGGGGCGTCAGGATCACGACACCGGAGATCACCTCGTCCACGGCCACGCTCGCGGTCGATTCGCAGATCGTAAATCAGTCGGAAGGCCCCGCCTCGCTCCAAGTCGTCACCCAGATTTTCAAGGCGGACCTTCAGGGGCGTCCCTCCGGTGCGGCGATTCTTACTTCCTCTCCGCAGTCGCTCTCGCTCGGCGTAGGAGAATCCAAATCTGCCGCCATCCGGCTCACGCTTGCCGATCCGGTTCTTTGGGAACTCGTCCGCCCCGAGCGCTACGTCGCTGTCACCCTCGTGCAGCAGGGCGACAGTCTCTTGGATCGCGTCGAGACGCCATTCGGCATTCGCACCGCCGAGTTCACCGCCAACGACGGCTTCCACCTGAACGGACAACGCGTCCCGCTCCAGGGCGTCTGCATGCACCACGACCTCGGCGCGCTTGGGGCGGCCTTCAACCTCCGTGCCGCCGAGCGTCAGTTGGAAATCCTCAAGGAGATGGGCGTTAACGCCATTCGCACCGCGCACAATCCTCCAGCGCCCGAGTTTCTCGATCTTTGTGATCGCATGGGGTTTCTCGTGATCGACGAACTCACGGACACATGGACCGTGGCCAAGAAACCCAACGGTTACGCCAAGCTTTTCGCCGACTGGTCCGAGGCCGACCTGCGTGCGATGATCCGCCGGGACCGCAACCACCCTTCGGTAGTCATGTGGAGCATCGGCAACGAGATCGGCGAGCAGATCCAGTTGAAAAATCACCGCCTGGCGGCACGTTTGTCCACCATTGCCCGCGAGGAGGACCCCGCTCGTCCCACCACCGCCGGCTGCGATCAGCCACCCGCCGGCTACAACGGCTTCCAGAAAACAATCGACGTATTCGGATACAACTACAAGCCGCACGAATACGCGAAATTTCGCTCCGCCAATCCGGCCCAGCCCCTCTATGGCAGCGAGACCGCGTCCACCGTCAGTTCGCGCGGCGTGTATGCCTTTCCGGTGCACAAGGACAAAGACCACGGCCGGATCGGGTTCCATATGAGTTCCTACGATCTCTATGCGCCCAACTGGGCATCCACCCCCGACACCGAGTTCAAAGGCCAGGACGAAAACCCCTTCGTCGCCGGCGAGTTCATCTGGACCGGCTTCGATTACCTCGGTGAGCCGACTCCCTTTAACCACGACTTCACGATCCTGAGCAACTATCACACGCCCGAGGACAAGGCGAAGGCCGAGGCCGAGCTCAAGGCCCTGGGAAAAATCGACGTTCCATCGCGCAGCTCCTACTTCGGCGCCGTCGATCTCGCCGGATTCAAAAAAGATCGCTTTTATCTCTACCAGGCCCGTTGGCGTCCCGAGCTACCGATGGCCCACATCCTCCCCCACTGGAACTGGCCCGAACGCACCGGCGAGATCACCCCTGTCCACGTTTACACGAGCGGCGACGAAGCCGAGCTCTGGCTTAACGGGCAGTCGCTTGGGCGAAAAAAGAAAGACCGGTCGGAATACCGTCTCTGCTGGGACGACGTGCGCTACAGCCCGGGAGAACTCAAGGTTGTCGCCTACAAGGCGGGGCAGCCCTGGGCCACCGAAGTGGTCAAAACCACCGGCACCGCCACCCGGCTTCTTCTTTCCGTCGACCGTTCGACCATCGCGACCGACGGGCTCGACCTCGGCTTCGTGACCGCCTCCGTGGTCGATGACGATGGTTTGGTCGTTCCGCGTTCGAACCCGAAGCTCTCATTCACCATAAGCGGCCCCGGTGAAATCGTCGCCACCGACAACGGCGACCCAACCGATCTGACCACATTCTCGTCGCCAGAGCGAAAAGCGTTCAACGGCCTCGCCCTCGCCATCGTCCGCGCCAAACCCGGTTCCACCGGTGCGATCACCGTGCGAGTGACCGGTGAAGGAGTCGCTCCGTCCGTCCTCACGTTGAATGCCTCAAGCGCCGCCGCATCCACACCCGAATCGACGGTGGATCTTTCCCGTATTCCCTCGCCGATCATCTTTCGAGGTGACGCGACCACCGCCTATCGCGATCCGGCGGTGGTTTATCACGACGGAATTTTCCGGATGTTCTATTCCTATATCCGCATTGAAGAAGGAAAACCCTACTGGTTCACCGCCGTCAGTCGCAGCACCAATCTGATCGACTGGACTCCGCCTAGGATTCTTACGCCAAAGGACCTGAACCTGAATTTCTCCAGCCCGGGCAACGTCGTCCGTTTCGGCGACGAATGGGTCTTGTGCCTGCAAACCTACCCGCGCCCCAATGGCGAGAAATACGGTAACGACACGGCTCGCCTGTGGACTATGCGCAGCCGCGACCTGGAGAACTGGGGCGAGCCCGAATTGCTCAAGACCAAGGGCCCCGAGGTTCCGGTAGAACAGATGGGGCGCATGATCGATCCGTTTTTGCTGCAGGATAAGGACGATCCGGGCAAGTGGTGGTGTTTCTACAAACAAAACGGCCTGCGGAGATCGTGGTCCCGCGATTTGCGCACGTGGACCGATGCCGGACGTATTTTGGGTGGAGAAAATCCCTGCGCCGTCGTCCAAGGGAACGAGTATGTGATGTTTTATTCGCCCGACAACGGGATCGAGGTGAAGCGATCCGACGACCTGAAGACGTGGCGCAATCCAGCTCTGATCACCTTGGGCCAAAAGGACTGGCCTTGGGCCAAAGGACGCATCACCGCCGGGTTCGTAATGGATCTTCGCTCCGAAAAAGGAATCGGCAAGTATCTGATGGTTTTCCACGGCAGCGGCCCCGAGGACGAACGCACCATGTTCGACGACCACTGCAGTCTCGGCATCGCCTGGAGCGATGATCTCGTTCACTGGGATTGGCCGGGGAAAACCAACGCCGCTACCAACGGACAAATACCGATTCATCCCCAAATTTCTCAATGAACTCCCTGTCACTCTCTGGCACTTGGACCTTCGAGCTTGATCGCGAGGACCGCGGCGTTT
>JACCDO010520857.1_pt1 | contig 40512 bp, 42 predicted proteins | sample 7446101 | NCBI WGS metagenome assembly JACCDO01 (sample SAMN15323440, study PRJNA562643) | freshwater metagenome | isolation source: river surface water | place: USA:Blue River Watershed | collected 2017-08-16 | reverse complement strand
TTCACGCAGGTCAACCACTTCTTGAAGTGACCACTGTTCGTGAAGGAATGTTTGGCTCAAAAGACTCAGGCGATACTTCTGGTTTCGGCGGTTTAGTTTCTGTCGTTCCAGTTCCGCAAGCAAGCGCTCGACCATTTGGTGGTTACTTTGATGTGATTGCCGATGAACTGGCGGCATCGCTAAATGACTTTGGCACTTCATTTGAAAAAGCAATTGAAAAAATTGTTATTGCAAATGATGAAATGACTATCTATGTTGCAGCAAGTGAATTACCAGCTGTGGCAAAAACTCTTCGTGATGAACCAGGTTTACGTTTTGAACTTTGTTTAGGCGTTAGTGGCGTGCACTACCCAAATCACCAAGGTAAAGAACTTCATGCGGTTTACCACTTCCGCTCCATTACCCATGGACGTAAAGTTCGCGTTGAGGTAGCTGCCCCAGATAGCAATCCACACATTCCATCAATCGTTTCGATTTATCCGACAAATGATTGGCACGAACGCGAAACATATGATTTCTTCGGAATTATTTTTGATGGCCACCCACACTTAACTCGCATTCAAATGCCAGATGACTGGCAAGGTCACCCACAACGCAAGGATTACCCACTTGGTGGAATTCCAGTTGAATACAAGGGTGCCACAACGCCACCACCTGATCAGCGGAGGTCTTACAACTAATGTCAGATACTTACGCCCCGTCATACGACACAACTCAAGGTCGCGTTTACACAGTTCAAGGGCAAGACTGGGACACCATCCAAGGTGCAGCCGAAGGTGAATCAGAACGTTTAGTTGTGAACATGGGTCCACAGCACCCATCAACACATGGTGTGCTTCGCCTAATTCTTGAAATCGAAGGTGAATCAGTAACTGAAGCTCGCTGCGGTATCGGTTACTTGCACACTGGTATCGAAAAGAACATTGAATACCGTTCTTGGACTCAAGGCGTTACTTATGTAACTCGCATGGACTATCTGTCACCGTTTTTTAATGAAACCGCTTACTGCTTAGGCGTTGAAAAACTTCTAGGTATTACAGATCAAATTCCAGAACGCGCTTCTGTGATCCGCGTGATGATGATGGAACTTAATCGAATTTCGTCTCATTTAGTTGCCCTTGCCACTGGCGGCATGGAACTTGGCGCATTAACTGCGATGATCTTTGGTTTCCGTGAACGCGAATCTGTTTTGGATATCTTCGAAATGGTCAGCGGTTTACGCATGAACAGCGCATACATTCGCCCAGGCGGTGTGGCACAAGATCTTCCCCCAGGTGCTGTTGAAAAAATTCGCGAAATCATCGACACGTTCCCTCGTCGATTCAAAGACACCTCAGACATGCTTGTTGGTAATTCAATTTGGATGGGTCGCACCGACGGCGTGGGAGTGCTAGATCTTGCCGGATGTATGGCTCTTGGTGTTACAGGTCCAGTACTACGTGCAACTGGTTTGCCACAAGATCTACGTAAAACAGATCCTTACTGCGGATATGAAAATTACGAATTTAATGTCATTACGAAAGACACTTCAGATGCATATGGACGTTTCTTAATTCGTCTAGAAGAAATGCGCGAATCATTAAAAATTGTGGAACAGTGTCTCGATCGTTTGAAACCAGGACCAGTAATGGTTGAAGACAAGCGCATTGCATGGCCAGCACAACTTGCAATCGGATCAGATGGTCAAGGTAACTCACTTGATCACATTCGTCGCATCATGGGCGAATCAATGGAATCTTTAATTCATCACTTCAAGTTGGTCACTGAAGGTTTCCAGGTTCCAGCTGGTCAGGTTTACAGCGCAGTTGAATCACCACGTGGTGAACTTGGCGTACACATAGTTTCAGATGGCGGCACTCGTCCTTATCGAGTTCATTTCCGTGATCCTTCATTTACTAACTTGCAAGCAGTTGCTGCAATGTGTGAAGGCGGTCAGATTGCCGATGTAATCGCAGCGGTTGCATCAATCGACCCAGTTATGGGTGGAGTGGATCGCTAATGACATTTACTCAAGAAACTCGAGTAAAAGCCCGCGAAATTATCGCTCGCTATCCGATGTCCCGTTCCGCATTACTTCCGATGTTGCACTTAGTGCAGTCAGAAGAAGGTTTTGTTAGCGCAGATGGCATCGCACTTTGCGCCGAAGAACTTGGTTTAACAACTGCTGAAGTTGCAGCAGTTGCAACTTTTTACACCATGTACCACCGCAAACCGGTTGGCGAATATCACATCGGTGTTTGTATTAACCCAGGTTGTGGAATTTTAGGTGGCGATGCAATTTGGGCAACACTTTGCAATCGTCTTGGCATCGGTAATGACGAAGTAACTGAAGACGGCAAAATTTCACTTGAACGTATTGAATGCCAGGCCGCATGTACACACGCACCAGTTATGACAGCTAACTGGGAATTTCTCGACAACATGACTCCAGAATCAGCAGTCGATGTTGTTGAAAAACTTAAGAGTGGTCAAGAGGTATTAAGTACTCGTGGTCCACGCATTCGATCATTTAAAGAAAACGAAGCAACACTTGCTGGTTTTGATGATGGCTTAGTTGATGCAGGCGGCAACGCTGATGAATCAATGCTTGCCGGGCTAAAGCGCGCCAAAGAACTTGGCATGAGCGCACCGGAGGCAAAATAATGGCGATTGCTCAAGGTTCACTAACCCCAGTATTAACTGCACATTGGGATGAAGCAGATTCATACACAATCGGCGCTTACATGCGCCACGGTGGCTACACCGCATTCAAAAAAGCTTTCCAACAAGGTCCAGATCAAGTAATCACAACTGTTAAAGATTCAGGTCTTCGCGGTCGTGGCGGTGCTGGCTTCCCAACCGGTCTGAAGTGGTCATTCGTTCCACAAGGGGATGGAAAGCCACATTACTTAGTTGTAAATGCTGATGAGTCTGAACCAGGTGCCTGCAAAGACATTCCATTAATGCTGGCTAACCCACATGCATTAATTGAAGGCATCATCATTGCGTCATTTGCAATGCGAGCAAACCATGCATTCATTTACCTACGCGGGGAAGTGCCGCACGTTTTCCGTCGCGTTAACAATGCGATTCGCGAGGCTTACCAAGCTGGTTACCTAGGCAAAAACATCATGGGATCTGGTTTTGATCTTGAAGTTGTTTTGCATGCTGGTGCTGGCGCATACATCTGTGGTGAAGAAACTGCACTGCTTGATTCACTTGAAGGTCGCCGCGGTCAACCAAGACTTAAGCCGCCATTCCCAGCTGTTGCTGGTTTGTACGCTTCACCATCTTGTGTGAACAATGTCGAAACCATCGCCAACATTCCTTACATTGTTAATAACGGCGTTGATTGGTTCCGCTCATTCGGAACTGAAAAATCACCCGGCTTCAAACTTTTTGCTGTGTCAGGTCACGTGAACCGTCCAGGTATTTACGAAGCACCACTTGGCATCACAATGCGAGAGCTTCTTGAACATGCTGGTGGCGTTCGTGATGGACACAAAGTTAAATTCTGGCTACCAGGTGGATCTTCAGTTCCAATGTTGACTCCAGAACATCTAGATACGCCAATGACTTACGAAGCAATTTCTGAAGCTGGTTCAATGCTTGGAACTGGTACACCGATGGTTTTTGATGACACTACATCTGTGGTTCGTGCGGTAACTGGTTGGCTTGCTTTCTACAAACATGAATCTTGCGGTAAGTGCACACCATGTCGCGAGGGTACTTACTGGATTAGTGATGTGTTGCATCGCTTTGAAGAAGGTCATGGCACTGAAAGTGATATCGACAAGCTAGTTGAAATCTGCCAGCAAATTTCAGGTCGTTCATTCTGCGCTCTTGGTGATGCTGCCTCAACACCATTCCCAGCAGCACTTAAGTACTTCCGCGATGAATTCTTACAAGCAACTCGCACACCAGCCAATGAAACTTACAGCCCAGAAAAGGCAACAGTGTTTGCAGGAGTAGCGCGATGACCGTAACTACTCAAACTGTGAATGTAACCGTTGATGGTGTAACAGTGGAAGTTCCAGCTGGCACACTAATTATTCGTGTTGCTGAAATGCTTGGCACTGCCATTCCACGTTTCTGCGATCACCCGCTTCTTGATCCAGTTGCTGCATGCCGCGCATGTTTGGTTGAAATTGAAGGCCAAGGAAAGCCACAGCCAGCTTGTGCAATTCCAGTAACTGAAGGCATGGTCGTTAAGACCCAGCATTCAAGTGAAATGGCTAGCAAGGCCCAAGCCGGGGTAATGGAGTTTCTCCTTATTAATCACCCGCTTGATTGTCCGATTTGCGACAAGGGTGGCGAATGCCCGCTTCAAAATCAGGCAATGACTGCCGGTCGCGCTGAAACTCGTTTCAGTGGAACAAAGCGCACATTCCCTAAGCCAATTAACGTTTCAGCTCAAGTACTTCTTGATCGCGAACGTTGCGTATCTTGTGCTCGTTGTACACGTTTCGCTGAGCAAATTGCTGGCGATCCATTTATTGCCCTGCTTGAACGTGGCGCAAAGCAACAAGTTGGTACATCAAGTGATCAACCATTTGATTCTTACTTCTCTGGTAACACAATTCAGATTTGTCCGGTTGGCGCATTAACCAGTGCTAAGTACCGTTTCCGTTCACGTCCATTTGATTTAATTTCAGTTCCAACTGCATGTGAACACTGTGCAAGCGGTTGTGCACTTCGTACCGATGTGCGTCGTGGTCAAGTTATGCGTCGTCTTGCTTGGGATGCGCCAGAAGTTAACGAAGAGTGGAACTGTGACAAGGGTCGTTTTGCATTCCCATATGCAAACGAAGGTCGAATTACAACTCCACTCGTTCGTGACGAATCCGGGAATCTTGTTGCCGCATCTTGGCCAGAAGCAATTCGTGTTGCCGCAAAAGGTTTAAATAGTGCAGGTAGCAACACTGGTGTTCTAACTGGTGGCCGTTTAACTGTTGAAGATGCTAAAGCATATGCATCTTTTGCTCGCGATGTACTTGGTACAAACGACGTTGACTTCCGCGCACGTGCTGTTAGTGATGAAGAAACTGCGTTCTTAGCAAACCATGTTGCAGGTAAAGGCTTAGGCGTCACTTATGGTGATCTTGAATCAGCATCTTCAGCGCTACTTGTTTGCCTTGAACCAGAAGATGAATCACCAATTGTTTTCTTACGTCTTCGCAAAGCTGCACTAAAGCGCGGTGCAAAAATAACTGCAATCGCTCCTTACATGACTGCAGGTCTTGCCAAAATGAAAAGCTCTTTGATCACAGCTGGACCTCGCGATGAAGTCGCTGCAGTAAAAAGTGCTGCTGGAAGTGTTGATGCCAATGGTGTGATTTTGGTTGGCGAACGTGCTGCCAGCACACCAGGATTGCTAACTGCAGTTGTTGAACTTGCAAACTCAACTGGCGCAAAACTTGCTTGGGTTCCACGTCGCGCTGGCGATCGTGGTGCAGTTGACGCAGGTCTTCTTCCAATTGGTGGTCGCAATACAGCAGCAATTCTTAATGAAGCTGGCAAGGGTGTTAAAGCACTACTTATTGCTGGTGTTTCTGCAGATGACATTGATGGTGATTTAGTTGGCGCTGTTAAACGAGCTGGCTTTGTAGTTTCACTCGAAACTCGTCACACAGATGTAACTGCTAATGCTGATGTAGTTCTTCCAGTTTCAGTTGTTGCTGAAAAACGCGGAACATTTAGAAACTGGGAAGGCCGCGATCGGTCATTTGAAGCCGTTCTTGGCGCCCCAGGTTTACTAAGTGACGCGCAAGTTCTTGAAGAACTTGCAACCGAACTTGGCAAGTCACTTTCTGAAAATGATTTCTGGTCATCAGCTAATCGCCCAGCGCTAAGTGCAGGAATTGCTGATCAAACATCAGTTGGTGCCGGCCAAGCAGTACTTAGCTCTTGGAAGCACCTGTTGGATAAGGGAACGCTTCAAGAAGGTGAACCTTATTTGTCAGCAACTGCTCGCGTTGCAGTAATTCGAGTTAGCCCATCTACTGCACAAAGTTTGAACCTAGTTGATGGTGGAATCGCAACTGTTTCATGCTGTGGCAAGGAAGCTGTTGCACCAGTGATTGTTACTGGCGGCATGGCAGATGGCGTTGTTTGGGTTCCAGCAAATAGCGAAGGTGCGTCACTTAACTTGCCTTCAGGATGTGTTGTTGATGTTCGCGCTGGAGGCCAAGCATGAAGTTTGCAGATAATTTAACTCAAGCAGCTTTCGGTAACGATTCAGGTTTAGTTATTGCCATTAAAGTTCTTGGCATTTTTGTGATCATGGTTCTGATGACTTTGCTTACTATCTGGGCAGAACGTCGCGTTGTAGGACGTATGCAGATGCGTATCGGTCCAAACCGCGTGGGTCCATTTGGTTTATTGCAATCACTTATGGATGGCGTGAAGTTAGCGCTAAAGGAAGAAATCATTCCTAAAGGTGTTCACTTAGCTGTCTATATTCTTGCTCCAGTTATTTCAGCAACAACGGCATTCTTAACTTTTGCAGTTATTCCGTTTGGCCCAGAAGTAAGTATTTTTGGTCACGCCACTTTCCTGCAGCTAACTGATTTTCCAGTCTCAGTACTTTATGTATTAGCGATCGCATCAGTAGGTATTTACGGAATTGTGCTTTCAGGATGGGCTTCCAATTCAACTTATCCGTTACTTGGTGGACTTCGCTCAAGTGCACAGATGATCAGTTATGAAATTGCAATGGGCCTTTCATTTGTTGCTGTTTTCTTATACGCATCATCAATGTCAACTTCACAAATCGTTGATGCCCAGGCAAACACTTGGTACATCGTTACTTTGCTTCCATCATTTGTGATTTATGTAATTGCAATGGTTGGCGAAACTAACCGTGCACCTTTTGACTTACCTGAAGCTGAAGGTGAACTTGTTGGTGGTTTCCACACCGAGTACTCATCACTTAAGTTCGCTCTATTCTTCCTAGCCGAATACGTAAACATGGTTACGGTTTCAGCTTTAGCCACCACATTGTTCCTAGGTGGCTGGCGTGCACCTTATCCAATTTCACTTTGGGATCAGGCAAACACCGGCTGGTGGCCAATGCTTTGGTTCTTTGGCAAGTTATTTGCGTTTATCTTTGTGTTCATCTGGTTACGCGGAACGCTTCCACGTTTGCGCTACGACCAGTTCATGCAGTTTGGTTGGAAAGTTTTAATTCCAGTTTCAATTGCTTGGGTAATGATCGTTTCAACAGCCCGTTACCTACGCAGTTCAGGATCAATTGACACACAAACTTTGCTCTTCATTGCTGGTGGAATTTTGGTCGTTGGCGTTGGTATTTCAACGATCTTGGAAAGTCGAGCAAAGAAAGTTGCAGCTCTTGAAGAAGAGCGCGCCCAACTTGCTGCCGAACAACCATTTGATCCATTTGCAGGTGGCTTCCCAGTTCCTCCAATGCCAGGACAAAATGCTGTTCCATCTCGTCACAAATCATTAACTGTTACTTCAGGGGAGGCACGCTAATGCCATTGCCACAATTAGTGCGCGGTTTCGGTGTCACTTTCCGTTCAATGTTTAAGAAAGTGACAACGGAACAGTATCCAGAAGAAGCAAGCAAGTTTCCACCTAAGCCACGTTTCCATGGCCGCCACCAGCTAAATCGCCATGCTGACGGTTTAGAAAAATGTGTTGGTTGTGAACTTTGTGCCTGGGCTTGTCCAGCTGATGCAATTTATGTTGAAGGCGCGGATAACAACGAAGAAGAACGATTCTCACCAGGAGAGCGTTACGGTCGGGTTTACCAGATCAACTACTTACGTTGTATTTTCTGCGGTCTATGTATTGAAGCTTGTCCAACTCGCGCATTAACAATGACAAATGAGTTTGAACTTGCTGACAACAAGCGCACAAAACTTATCTACGAAAAAGAAGATTTACTTGCACCGCTGTTGCCAGGAATGGAACTCCCACCACATGCAATGGCTGAAGGCACTACCGAAACTGATTATTACCTAGGAAATATCAAGACCCGCTCAACAAAGGTTGATTCATAATGAACGGTGAATCAGTCGTTTTCTGGGTGACTGCAATTTCTGCAGTCATGGGTGCAATCGGAATGGTTGTTTCTCGCAAGGCTGTTCATAGTGCGCTTTGGGTTGCTTTTGCAATGATCAATATTGCGATCCTTTATTTTTCACTTGAAGCAGTTTTCTTGGGCACAACTCAAATTGTTGTTTACACCGGCGCAGTCATGATGCTGTTCTTGTTCGTATTGATGATCGTTGGTGTTGACTCTTCAGATTCACTTATTGAAACCATCAAAGGCCAACGATTAGTTGCTTCACTGTTTGGCGTAGCTTTTGGTGGACTTTTGATTGCTGGAATCACAGCAACTGGAAATATTGCTGCACGCGGACTAACTGGCGTAAATAACTATTCCGGTGGCAACGTGCAAAGTTTGGCTGAGTTAATTTTTGGTCGTTACCTTTTGGCATTTGAAGTTACTTCAGCACTTCTAATCACTGCAGCACTTGGCGCGATGGTTTTGGCGCACCGTGAACGCGTTCACCCACGCAAAACTCAAGCTGAACTTCAGCGCGAGCGCATACTAAGTGGTCACCCAACCCCACTTCCTGCTCCGGGTGTTTTAGCAACAAATAACGCAGTTAATGTTCCAGGTTTATTGCCAGATGGAACAGGCTCACAGGTATCTCTGCCAACGCCGTTTAAATCAAATAACAATGGCGATGTAGTTCGCAAAGAGGTGAACTAATGAACGCTGCTAATTATTTAGTCCTTGCTGGAATTTTGTTCACTATTGGTGCATTCGGTGTTCTGGTTCGCCGAAACGCGATCATCGTTTTTATGAGCGTTGAAATGATGCTTAATGCTGCCAACCTAGCGTTTGTTGCCGCTGCTCGAATTAACGCGACTTTAGATGGGCAAGTGACTGCTTTCTTTGTAATGGTTGTTGCCGCGGCTGAAGTTGTAGTTGGCCTAGCAATAATCGTGACAATTTTCCGTACCCGTAAATCAGCTTCAATCGATGAAGCCAGTCTGTTGAAGTATTAGAGGTTATTAGAAAATGATTTCCGCTTTAATCGGGTTGCCACTTGCTGGTGCAGCAATTTTGTTGCTTGGTGGTCGTCGCACAAATGCTTGGGGACATTTCCTTGCAGTTTTGATGTCAGCATCTTCATTTTTTATCGGGCTTATTCTGTTTTCAAAGATGGCTAGCCTTGAGGGCGAAGAACGGGCAATGCACCAGCATCTATTTGACTGGATTGCGGTTGGCACATTCAATGTTCCGTTCGCACTGCATCTTGATCAACTTTCAATCGCATTTGTACTTTTGATTACTGGTGTTGGCACACTTATCCATGTTTACTCAATTGGTTATATGGAGCACGATGAAAATCGCCGAAAGTTCTTTGCTTACTTAAACCTTTTCGTGGCAGCAATGCTGCTTTTAGTTCTAGCCAATAACTACTTACTTTTATATGTTGGCTGGGAAGGCGTGGGCCTTGCCTCATACCTTTTAATTAGTTTCTGGCAACACAAACCATCAGCTGCTGCTGCAGGCAAGAAAGCATTTGTAGTTAATCGCGTTGGTGACGTTGGTTTATCAATTGCCGTTATGTTGATGTTCGTAACTTTTGGATCAGTTACTTTTGAAGGTGTTGCAGAAGCTGCTGCAAAAGCTGATCAACAAACAGTTACTTGGATTGGCTTAGCTTTATTACTTGCTGCTTGCGGTAAAAGTGCTCAGTTCCCATTGCAATCTTGGTTATTAGATGCAATGGAAGGTCCAACACCTGTTTCAGCACTTATTCACGCTGCAACGATGGTTACTGCAGGCGTTTACCTAATCGTTCGTGCACATGCGATTTTCGATTTATCTGAAACTGCCAGAACTGCAGTTGTGGTAATCGGCGCAATCACTCTGCTACTTGGTGCATACATCGGTACTGCAAAAGATGACATCAAAAAAGGTCTCGCTGGTTCTACGATGAGCCAAATTGGTTACATGATTTTGGCTGCAGGCCTTGGCCCAGTTGGATACGTATTCGCAATTTTCCACTTACTAACCCACGGTATGTTCAAAGCCGGCTTGTTCCTTGGCGCTGGTTCGGTAATGCATGGAATGCATGATGACGTGAACATGCGCCACTACGGAGCACTTCGCGGTTTTATGAAAGTTACTTACGTAACCTTCGGTCTTGGTTTCCTTGCAATTATTGGCATCCCACCATTTGCAGGTTTTTGGTCAAAAGATGAAATTATTCATGCCGCTTTCGGCCAAAGCACATTAATCGGTTTAGCAACACTAATCGGTGCAGGTGTAACAGCTTTCTACATGACTCGAATGATGACCATGACATTCTTTGGTGAAGCTCGTTGGGAAGATGGCGTACACCCACACGAATCAAGCAAGGTAATGACAATTCCAATGATCGTTTTAGCATTTGGTTCAGTGTTTGGCGGCTTACTTATGCTTTTTGTTGGCGACATCGAACACTGGTTAGAACCAGTTGTTGGTTTCGCAAAACCTGAACATCATGTTTCAAATACAACACTGATTCCAGTAACACTTGCAGTAGTACTAGGCGGTGCAAGTTATGCCTGGCATAAGTACGGCAGACGCCCAGTTCCAGTTGTTGCGCCAACCGAAGTTAGTTTCTTAACTCGCGCTGCACGTGCTGATGCTTACGGCGATGCTCTGAACGAAGCAGTATTTATGCGTCCTGGTCAGCACCTAACTCGCTCACTAACTTTCTTTGATGCCAAAGGAATTGACGGTGTGGTTAATGGGCTAGCCGCTGGAATCGGCGGACTCTCAGCTCGAACTCGCAAAACTCAAACAGGTTTTGCGCGTAACTATGCGGCATACATGCTCGGCGGCGCAGTTTTGATTGCATTCATTCTTTACTTAGTGAGGCTTTAATTATGTTGTTAACCAACTTGATGGCACTGCCTCTACTTGGCGCAGCGGTAGTTTTCGCACTCCCAATTGGCCGTGAATTACTGGCTAAACAAGTTGCGCTTGTTGTCGCACTTGCTACAGCTTTTGGCGCGATTTACCTTGGCCTAAACATGAGCACCACCGATGGTGGTTTGCAATTTATTGAAAGCTACCAGTGGATTCCTGCATTTGGAATTAATTGGTCAGTTGGCGTTGACGGTATTTCTGCAGTGCTAATTGTGATGGCCACTATTTTGGTACCACTAGTAATGATTGCTGGTTGGAACGATGTTGAAAACATCGGCCAGGGAACAGTTAAGGGTTACTTTTCTTTATTCCTAGTTCTAGAAACATTTATGGTTGGCGTTTTTGCAGCCACTGATTTGTTCTTGTTCTATGTATTTTTCGAAGCAATGTTGATCCCCGTGTACTTCCTGATTGGACGTTTCGGTGGGCCGCAGCGCGCATACGCTGCAATGAAGTTCTTGCTTTACTCACTTGTTGGTGGGTTATTCATGCTGGCTTCACTAATTGGGTTGTATGTCGCTTCTGGCAAAGAACTTGGAAAAGGAACTTTTGATTTCACTGCACTTGCTGGTCTAAACATGGATCCAGCAACTCAGAAAATCTTGTTCCTGGGATTCTTCTTTGCTTTTGCTGTTAAAGCACCGATGGTTCCTTTTCACACTTGGTTACCAGATGCAGCCGCCCAAGCAACCCCGGCAACATCTACCTTGCTTGTTGGTGTGCTGGATAAAGTCGGCACCTTTGGAATGATCCACTACCTACTTCCAATCTTCCCGGATGCAAGTAAGTACTACGCACCGGCGATCATCGTGCTTGCAGTCATCAGCATTTTCTACGGGGCACTACTTGCAATCGGTCAGACAGATTTACTTCGCTTAGTTGCGTTCTCTTCTGTTTCACACTTTGGCTTTATTGTGATGGGTATTTTCGTAATGACATCACAAGGTTTAAGTGGATCAAGTTTGTATATGGTTAACCACGGTTTCTCAACCGGCGCACTATTTATAGTTGTTGGCTTCTTGATGACCCGTCGTGGATCTAAGTTCATTGCTGATTTTGGTGGCGTGAATAAAGTTGCACCAATCCTTGCTGGAGTAGTTTTACTTTCAGGTCTTTCTTCACTTGCACTGCCGGGCATGTCTAGCTTCGTTTCAGAATTCTTGGTACTAGCTGGCACCTTTGCTTACAGCAAAACAACTGCAATCATTGCAACCTTTGGCATTGTTCTGGCCGCCGTTTACATTCTTTGGATGTACCAGCGCACCATGACTGGTGAACCATCAGCTGAAGTGAAAGAAACAGTTAAAGAAATTAGTTCTCGTGAATTAGCTGCGGTAACACCACTGATTGCACTTATTATCGCGCTTGGCTTTGTTCCTCAGGTTGCTTTAAATGTAATTAATCCGGCAGTTGAGCAAGTGCAAGAGTATGTAGATGTTCAAGATGCACCACCAGCAGTTGAGGGAGCAAAAGAATAATGAAAATTTCTTTTGAATATGCAGCACTTGCACCAATTCTGATTCTGCTTGGTGCTGGCGTTATATCGGTATTACTTGAAGCCTTTTTGCCAAGAAACGCTCGTAGACCGCTTCAATTAATTTTGGTTTTCGGCTCGATAATCCTTTCATTTGTTTACGTAGTGGTTAATTCGGAAGCAACTTCAATATTGACTGAAGCTGAACTTGGTGGACAGGCTAAAGGCCTTCGCCAAATTGTTGCCCAAGGCTCAGTTGTTATTGATGGACCAGGGTTGTTCATTCAAGGTATTTTGTTAATTGTTGCTTTCATTGCAGCACTACTAATCGCTGAAAAACATGTTGATCCTCAAGGTGATGGGTTTGCTGCTCGTGCATCAACACTTCCAGGTAGTGAAGATGAAAAAGCTTTCACTGCTCAAGGCGTAATGCAAACTGAAATTTGGCCACTTTATTTATTCAGTGTTGGTGGCATGTTGCTATTTCCAGTTGCAAATGATTTTCTAACAATGTTTGTGGCGCTTGAAGTTTTCTCGTTACCGCTTTATTTGCTGGCTGGTATGGCTCGTCGCCGTCGCCTACTTAGCCAAGAAGCGGCTCTTAAGTACTTTGTTCTTGGTGCTTTTTCAAGTGCATTCTTCTTATTTGGCGCTGCTCTAATTTATGCAGTCACCGGTGTTATTGACTTTGGTTCAGTTGCCCTATCTCTAGTTAATACTGGGCAAGAGGGATTAGTGCTAAGTGGTGTTGGACTGATTGCAGTTGGCTTACTTTTCAAAGTTGGAGCTGTTCCATTCCACCAGTGGACACCAGATGTCTATCAAGGTTCGCCAACATCAATCACTGCTTTCATGGGTGCGGCCACCAAGATCACTGCATTTGGCGCTCTATTTAGAGTTTTCTATGTTGCATTTGGCGGATTGCGCTGGGACTGGACACCAGTTTTTGCGGTAATTGCGCTAATCACGATGCTGGTTGGTTCAGTTCTTGCAGTTACCCAAACTGACATCAAGCGAATGCTGGCTTACTCATCTGTTGCACATGCTGGATTTATTTTGCTTGGCTTGATTTCTGCTTCACCTAATGGACTTTCCAGCACATTGTTCTACCTATTCGCTTATGGCTTAACAACTCTTGGGGCATTCGGAATTGTTTCAATTGTTCGTGATGCATCGGGTGAAGCTACCCATTTAAGTCAGTGGGCTGGACTCGGTAGAACTTCACCTTGGATTGCAAGCACATTCACACTTTTCCTACTTGCTCTTGCAGGTATTCCACTTACCAGTGGCTTCACTGGCAAGTTTGCGGTATTCACAGCAGCAGTTGAAGCTGGTCAAACCTGGCTAGTAATCATTGCAATTATCGCTAGTGCAATTGCTGCGTTCTTCTACGCTCGAGTAATTGTGCTTATGTTCTTTACCGCTGCACCTGAAAATGCACCAAGTGTTGTTGTGCCAAGTTTGCTAACCACTGTTGCAATTGGCACAACTGCAGCATTCACATTGCTACTTGGTGTTGTTCCTCAGCCGGTTTTGGATCTTTGCGCTAATGCTGGAGTCTTTTTCCGCTAAAGACCCTAAATTCGCTGTTTTACCTATTCAGTGAAAGAATTGTTTTGTGACCGTTCTATTTCCTGCAAATCTTGCTGCGCTTGAAGCGCAACTTGTTGCAGGCCTTGCTGCAGTAGAAGAACGGCTAAGAGCTGAAATCAAATCCGACTATGAATTAGCCGACATCACAGCACGTCATTTAGTAGAAGCTGGTGGCAAAAGATTCCGACCGTTAATGGTTTTACTGGCCTCTCAATTTGGTAATCCAAATGCAAGTGGCGTGATTCCATCAGCTGTCGTAGTTGAGTTAACTCATTTAGCAACTTTGTATCACGATGACGTGATGGATGAAGCGACCGTAAGACGTGGAACTGAATCAGCAAATAGCCGATGGGGAAACACCATCGCGATCTTAAGTGGAGACTTTTTATTTGCCCGCTCGTCAAAAATTCTTGCTGACCTTGGCCCAGAAGCAGTGCAAATCCAAGCTCAGACTTTCGAACGACTTGTGATCGGACAGCTGCGCGAGACAACTGGTCCGGTCAATGGTGAAGATCCAGTTCAACATCATTTAGATGTTTTGGCTGGAAAAACTGGCTCACTAATTGCTGCAGCTGGTCGCTACGGAGCATTGATGAGTGGCGTAAGCGCAGAACTTACCGAACGAATCGCTCAGTTTGGTGAAAACATTGGGATTGCTTTCCAATTAAGCGATGACTTACTTGATATTCAATCCAATAATTCTGGCAAGACACCTGGAACAGATCTTCGCGAGGGCATCAAGACACTTCCGGTTCTCTTAGCCCTTGCAGATCCAAATACCACCCCTCGATTAAGAGAACTTCTTAATAAACCACTTACCGATGACGCTGAACATACTGAGGCACTCAACGCACTTCGAGCACATCCGGCAATGGATAAAGCGCACGATGTTTTAATGCACTGGACAGAAAAGGCACGAGCAGAACTTTCTGATTTTCCAGAAGGTGAAGCCAAGAGTGCCTTGTTTACTCTTTGCGATTCAGTTGCAAATCGAGACGTTTAAATTTAAATGGCTAAACCCAGAAGTGAATCCAATAAAGGTTTAATTTATGCCTTCACGGCGTACACAATTTGGGGCATAGTCCCGCTTTATTGGCCAAAACTTCAGCCAGCTGGACCAATTGAAATATTGTCACATAGATTTTTGTGGAGCGCGGTTGTACTTTATTTATTCTTACTTTTCACTAAACGAGTTAAAAACGCTCTATTAATTTTCAAAGACAGCAAGAAACTGCAAATGCTGGCTTTGGCTTCGCTTTTGGTCGGTGTTAATTGGGGCATATTTATTTGGGCAAGCGTTTCAGGAAGAATTCTTGATTCGTCACTCGGTTATTACATCAACCCTCTTTTTAGCATCGGACTTGGCGTAGTTCTATTAAAGGAAAAATTAAGAAAGCTGCAGTGGTTGGCGATTGCTATTGCAACAGTTGCAATAGTTTGGCTAACAGTCACGCTGGGCGCGCCCCCTTATGTTGCACTTTCACTGGCTGTCACATTTGGGTTCTATGGCTACATCAAGAAAAAAGCTAATGTTGAAGCGATCGACAGCTTGTTTGTTGAAACTATCTTGGCCATGCCTTTTGCTCTTGGATACCTTGCGTACTTGAGTGCAAATGGTCAAAATTCATTTGGTGCTCATGGTGTTTCTCATGCAGTTTGGCTAGCTAGCGCTGGAATTATTACTGCAGTTCCACTTGCTATGTTTGGCGCGGCAGCAATTCGAATCCCGCTTTCAACCCTTGGCTTCATTCAATACATTGGTCCAACTCTTCAGTACATCGTTGGTCTTTATGCCTTCAATGAACCAATGTCACAAAATCGCTTTATTGGATTTGTTCTGACATGGATTGCAATTGCCATTATTAGTTATGACGCTTTGAGGAATAGGAAGAGCGTCACTAAAGAATATGTCCCCGATTTAGATTAAAAATGGAAATTAAAGAATCAAAAAATTCTAATATTGCACAGGGTGTGGCATTTGGCGCGGGTGCTTATGTACTTTGGGGATTAGCTCCGATCTACTGGCAGTTGCTAGCACCTGCTGATTCATTTGAAATTGTCGCCAACCGAACAATATGGTCATTTTTATTTTTGGCTCCGCTGATTATTTTCCGCGGCTCTTGGGCAAAAGTTAAAGCGGATCTGGCAAATAAGCGCAAGCGTAATTTATTGTTTATTGCTTCATTGCTTATTTCCACCAACTGGCTTTTCTTTATTTGGGCTACAACTAATGGACATGTATTAGATAGTTCACTTGGATATTTCAGTATTCCGTTATTTAGTACAGCGCTTGGCGTTTTGTTTTTCAAAGAAAAATTGCGAAGACTACAGTGGGCAGCAATTGCTGTGGCTGGAATTGCTGAAATTTACATTACTTGGGAAAACCGTGGAATTCCATGGGTGGGATTGATTCTGGCAATCAGCTTTGCGATTTATGGGTTCGTCAAGAAGCTAGCTGATGTCGACGCAATTGAAAGTCTGGCAGTTGAAACCGCTTTCTTGCTTCCAGTTGCGCTCATCTACGTGATCTTTATTGCGGTGCAGGGAACGATGACTTTTGGTGATTATGGAATGAGTCACGCATTACTTTTAGCCGGTGCCGGACCAGCAACGGCAATTCCGCTGTTACTTTATGGGGCAGCTGTTGTTAGAGCGCCACTTTTCTATGTGGGATTCTTGCAATACATCAGTTCAACAATCCAATTTTTTACAGGTGTTTATCTATTCCATGAACACATGGATACCAAAAGATTTATTGGTTTTGCGATTACTTGGTCAGCACTGGTACTACTGGGAATAGACAGTATTCGTCAGCGCAAGACTTCAAGTTATGAAGTTGCCGAATTCGACTAGTTGACTTGCCAGGTATCTTTGCCAAGAAGTAACTTGTGCAAGTCACCCTTACCTTGCTGCTCAATAATTTCATCGAGTTGCTCGTGCATCAGGCGTTCGTAAGAAGGTCTGGCCACATCGCGCAGTACTCCAATTGGTGTATCTTGCAAGGTTTCTGGATGTGACAGACGACTTAGTCCAAACGCCAAGCTTGGGTCTTGATGATGAGCATCGTGTACAACAATCTTTGAATCATCAACATCTGCGACCATAGCCACTTGAAGTTCGCCAAGTTCATTACGAACAACACATCGATCTTGGTTAGCACCAAAAATAATTTTTTGACCATGCTCTAGGCGAATGGTGACATCATCACGAGTTTCTGAATTCTTTAATGGTTCCCAGGCACCGTCATTGAAAATATCGCAGTTTTGGTAGATCTCGATTAGCGCTGTGCCCTCATGGTTAGCAGCAGCGCGCAGAACCGACTGAAGATGAGCACGATCGCTATCAATTGTTCGGGCAACAAATGTGGCTTCTGCACCTAGTGCCACTGAAAGTGGGTTGAATGGGTAATCAAGTGAACCCACTGGGGAGCTCTTGGTTATCTTTCCTGCAGGCGAAGTAGGTGAGTACTGACCCTTTGTTAGACCATAAATACGGTTATTGAATAACAAGATCTTTAAATTCACATTGCGGCGAAGCGCATGGATTAAGTGGTTACCGCCAATTGAAAGCGCGTCACCATCACCGGTCACAACCCAAACTGAAAGATCTGGTCGGCTAGCAGCTAAACCAGTGGCAATCGCTGGAGCACGACCATGGATTGAGTGCATTCCGTAGGTATTCATGTAATAAGGGAAACGACTTGAACAACCAATACCTGAAACAAAAACTACGTTTTCTCGCTTAATCCCAAGTTCAGGCATGAAACCTTGGACTGCGGCAAGAATCGCATAGTCACCACAACCAGGGCACCATCTAACTTCTTGGTCAGTTTTGTAATCTTTAGCTGATTGTTTTTCATCGGTCTTAGGCACTAGCGATAGCGCAGCGAAAGTATCAGACACTTGCCACCACATCCTTAATTGCATCAAGTAATTCTTGGGTCTTGAACGGCAAGCCACGAACTTGGTTAAAGCTGATTGCATCGACTAAATACTTAGCGCGAATAAGCAGTGCAAGTTGGCCTAAGTTCATTTCAGGAATTAAAACTTTGTCGTACTTCTTTAAAATTTCACCAAGATTACTTGGGAATGGATTTAGGTGACGCAGATGAGCATGCGCAACATCAATGCCATCTTTTCGTGCCTCTTCACAAGCTGCATTAACTGGGCCGTAAGTTGAACCCCAACCAATCACTAAGACTTTAGCTTTGCCGCTTGGATCATCAACAGTAAGTGGTGCAATGGTTTTTGCAATGCCATCAACTTTTGCCTGACGGGTGCGAACCATAAAGTCATGGTTGGCTGGATCGTAAGAAATGTTTCCAGTGCCGTCAGCTTTTTCGATTCCACCAATTCGGTGTTCTAATCCAGCAACACCTGGAATTGCCCAAGGCCTAGCCAATGTTTCTGGGTCACGTTTGAATGGCCAAAATACTTCAGTGCCATCTTCAAGAGTGTGGTTTGGACCATCTGCGAATTTAACTTCTATTTCTGGAAGATCATCCGTATTTGGAACACGCCATGGCTCAGCGCCATTTGCGATGTAACCATCTGAAAGCAAGAAAACTGGTGTGCGGTAAGTGATTGCAATTCGGCAAGCTTCAATTGCTGCATTGAAACAATCTGACGGTGATTGCGGGGCAACGATTGGAACTGGTGCTTCACCATTTCGACCAAACATTGCCTGAAGTAAATCTGCTTGTTCGGTCTTTGTTGGCAAACCAGTCGATGGGCCACCGCGCTGCACATCAACAATTACAAGTGGAAGTTCAAGGGCAACTGCAAGGCCGATGGCTTCACTCTTTAGTGCAACGCCAGGGCCTGAAGTTGTTGTGATGCCAAGCATGCCTGCATAAGAAGCACCAATTGCACTACCAATACCTGCAATTTCATCTTCAGCTTGGAAAGTGCGAACGCCAAAGTTCTTATGCTTACTTAATTCATGCAAAATGTCACTTGCTGGCGTAATTGGGTATGAACCTAAGAAAATTGGCAGATTGCTATGTACCGAAGCTGCAATTAGACCATAAGAAAGCGCCAAGTTGCCGCTGATATTTCGATATGTTCCAGCAGGCATCACAGCTGGTTTGATTACAAACTGATTTGCAAAACTTTCAGTTGTCTCACCGTATGACCAACCAGCCTGAAGCGCTTTGTTGTTTGCGGCCAAGATTTCTGGTTTTTTACCAAATTTATTTTTTAAGAATTCAATCGTTGGTTCAATTGGCCTTGAATAAAGCCACAGCAACATGCCAAGAGCAAACATATTCTTGGCTCTTTCGGCTTCTTTTTTGGTGATATTAAATTCAGCTAGTGCTTCAACAGTCATTGAAGTTAGTGCAATGGGATGAACGTTATATCCATCTAAACTGCCGTCAGTTAGGGGATTGCTGGTGTAACCAACTTTGGTGATTGCACGATCACCGAATTCGTCAGTATTAATGATGAGATCTCCACCAAGGCGAAGTTCTTTTAGGTTTGCCTTAAGCGCAGCCGGGTTCATCGCAACTAGAACATGTGCCTGGTCACCAGGGGTCATAATGGTGTGATCACCAAAATTTAATTGGAATGCAGAAACACCTGGCAGGGTTCCGGCCGGTGCGCGAATTTCAGCAGGAAAATCTGGAAGAGTTTTTAAATCATTACCAAAAGCAGCAGTAGTTGAAGTGAATTGATCTCCGGTTAGCTGCATGCCATCGCCAGAGTCTCCCGCGAATCGAATGATCACTTGATCAAGTTCGACGAGCGCCTTTGCCATTTTTGAGCCTTTTGTGGATTTCTGTTTGAACTCCATATTCTCATGCAGGCCAGAAAAGTCACAATGTGGTTACCAAAATCCACTTATGGTGAACATCTCATTATTTGGATTGCTTTAGAGTTCATTACGTGGCACAAAACAGCGTGAAATTCATCCAGGCGGGCTTAGCCTGCTGTGGGGTGGAAGCAGCTGCTGTTGATTTGGTCAATGATGCTGGCGCCATAATTTCAAGTGAAGATCAGAGTGCAAATATTTTGGTTGTCGCAGGAACTGTCACCAAGGCACTGGCACCTGAAGTTTTAAAAGCTTATGAAAATTTAATTGAACCAAAAGTGGTCGTGGCATTTGGTGTTTGTGCAATCACGGGTGGTCCGTACTGGGATTCATACTCGGTATTACCTGGTGCAAACCAATTGATCCAAGTTGATATCAATGTTCCAGGATGCCCACCAAGTCCTGATGATCTTGCAGCTGCTTTGAAAAAAGCTTCAGAAATGGTTGCAAGCAATGCGTGAAGTTTCTAAAGAACAATGGCTAAGCACCCACCAAGAATTAAAATGCGCTGGTTATGTTCGGCTTGAGTACTTAGCGGCAAGCCATGTTTCCGAGAATAATTTTGAAATTTTCTCAAAACTTGCTCTTGATGACTTATCCGAGTCCCATTTAGTCAAAACGTCGATAACTGGTGAACTTAATTCAATAGACAGTATTTATACAGCAGCAAATTTCCACGAACGTGAATTAGCTCAAATGTTTGGCATCCAAGTAATTGGTGGAAGCTCTCAAGATCTGGCATTTGATGTTGACTTTGAAGGCTTTCCACTTAGAAAAGATTTTGCGTTAACTACTCGTCAAGAAACTCCATGGCCAGGTGCGGTTGAGCCAGATGAAAAGGCAAGACGTCGCCTGGCACTTCCACCAGGTGTTTTCGAAACTTGGAGAAAGTAGTGGAACACAAAAGTATTGCTTTGCATCCAGCATCCTGCACTTCTTGCATGCTGTGTGTACGTGAATGTCCTGATTGGTGCATTTCAATCGATGCCCATAGTGAGCCAGATCTGGAAGCACCTGAATACAGCAATGCCCGCAGGCAGTCAATGAAAAATGTTCTGGATAAATTCACAATTAATTTTGGTGACTGCATGTGGTGCGGGATTTGCGTTGATGTTTGCCCCTTTGATGCGTTGTTCTGGTCGCAGACTCCAATTACTGCAACTGCTGAATCGAATCAATTAATTCTTGATCAAACTGAACTAATTAAGTTTTTGCCAGGTGCGACTAGAAGTGATGGAACTAGCGCACCGCAGGAAAATGACCCACCAAGTGGGCGAAGAAAGAAATAGTTATTTAGCGGTAGTTTGTGTATTGAACTGCGAAATCTAAATCTGAACCATTAAGTAATTTTTGAACTTCCTGCAAGTCATCGCGGCTTTTGCCGGTAACCCGAAGTTCATCACCCTGGATCTGAGTTTTCACATTCTTGGGGCCTTCATCGCGAATTAGCTTGCTGATTTTCTTGGCTTGCTCTTGGCTAATTCCGGCTTTGAAGTCACCATTGATTTTGTATTCTTTCCCAGATACCCGAGGATCACCAGTGTTAAGTGATTTAAGGCTGACGCCACGCTTAACCAATTTTTCTTTAAATACATCAAGTGCAGCTTTGGCGCGGTCTTCGGTCGTTGAAGTAATTTCAATTCCAAGTTCGCCCTTCCACTCGATCACAGTGTCGGTGCCTTTGAAGTCAAAGCGAGTTGCTAATTCTTTTGCAGCTTGGCTAAGTGCATTGTCTGCTTCTTGACGATCAACTTTGCTGACGATGTCCATACTTGAATCGGCCATGATTACCTCTGCTTAGGGTGGGACTGCTCTAACTGAATATATAAGGTGACCATAATTACCTTGCAGTTACTTAGGCGATTGGCGAAAAACCCCTAGTTATCGGTATTCTTGCGGGGTTGCCTTTTATAGGTAGCGTGGCAGGTTGCCCGAGTGGCCAATGGGAGCGGACTGTAAATCCGTCGCGAAAGCTTCGAAGGTTCAAATCCTTCACCTGCCACCAATAAAAAGACCACTAAGCCCTTAACGGTTTAGTGGTCTTTTTATTGGATCTTAGTCCGGAACTGGATTTGCATCGGATCCTTCAGTAATCAAAATAATTAAGGTACTTTCGCCGTTCAATCCAAGAGCGTGCTTAGCTTCTTCATTTTTTAGAACGCTTCTTAGCCCAGCAAATCCAGAGGCACCGCACGGTCCGGCTGCGACACCCATTTTGGCTAGATCTTTTGCGGCAACAATATCTTGCTCATCAGTAATTGCAATGGCTCCATCTAAACCATTTTGAACGAATGGCCAAGCTAATGAAGAAATAGTTCCACAATTTAATCCAGCCATCACTGTTGTTGAAGTTGGAACACTTGCTGGGCTTTGCTGTTCAACACTTGCCTGTATACAAGCTGCATTAACCGGTTCAACCGAAACAACTTTTGTTGAAAGCAGATTAGGTTTGCTCCGATAGTGGGCAAGTGCACCTTGAAGAAGTGAGCCAACTCCGGCTGGAACAACTACTAAATCTGCAGAGCCGATACCAGCATTTTCAAGTTGCGAATCAATTTCCGTGAACATAGTTGCGTAACCTTCAACTATCCAGTTCGGAACTTCTTCGTAACCTTCCCATGCTGTGTCTTGAACAAGGACATGGCCAGGCGCTTGAGCAATTCTTTCAGCTTCTGAAACGGCATCATCATATGAACCATCAACTTGTGATACTTCAGCGCCTTCGTCAACAATTGCTTGAATTGCCGAAGGGTGAACTCCAGGTGGGATAACAATTTTTGCTTCGTGCCCCAATTGTTTAGCAAATTTTGCAACTGCGCGACCATGGTTTCCGTCAGTTGCAGTGACGATGGTGACTGATTCGGCACTGCCAAGTTTTTGTAGAGATTTATGTATCGCCCATGATGCACCTAATGCTTTAAACGCAGGCAAGCCGAAGCGATCAGATTCGTTCTTTGCCAGAACTTTTCCAACCCCTAGTTCTGCGGCAACACTTGGTAGGTCAATTAGTTCTGTTGGCTTGTATCCAGAAAGGCTGCGATGAAATTCAATGGCATCCGGAGACGGACCATCACATAACCAATTCTGGTTTCGGGAATTAAGAACAATAGTAGGCATGGGTTAAAGCCTAATAACTAAAAGGTAGAGTTGGCCTACAGTTCAAATTATTTGCAATTAAGCAAATGAACTAAGGGGAAAAATGAAGGTATTAGTTGTTGGCGCAAGTGGCTTAATTGGTAGTGCAGTAGTTGAGGCACTAAAGGCACGCGGCGATGAAGTTATCGAAGCTTCACGAAGTGGCAAGCACAAAGTTGATTTAACAGATCCAGCATCGATCAAGGCTTTATTCACTGAGATTGGCAAAGTTGATGCCATAGCGGCAACTGCTGGTCACACACCCTTCAAACCATTAAAAGAAATGCAAGTCAGTGACTTTGAAGCCGGGCTTGATGACAAATTCTTAGGTCAAGTTTCGCTAGTCCAAATTGGTGTGGATTACTTAACAGACGGTGGAAGTTTTGCTTTGATGAGCGGAGTTCTTGCAGATGACCCAATCATTATGGGTTCGGTTGCCTCTTCAGTGAATGGAGCCATCCAGGCATTCACTCGGGCTGCTGCAATTGAATTACCTCGTGGAATTCGCATCAACAACATCGCCCCAACAATCCTGGCTGAAGCTAAACCAGGTGTTATCGCGCTGTTCCCAGGTGAAATTCCAGTTCCAGCCTTCGAAGTTGGGCAGGCTTACGTTAAGGCAATTCATGGCGCACATACCGGCCAAACTATTCGTGTTGGCTATGTGCCTGGAGGAAAGTAAGAATTTAGTTCTTGAGTTAAAGGGTGGGCAATTATTTGTACCACCCTTTACCTTTGGTTGTAAGACAATTACTCTTTACTTAATCACCTCAATGACGAGGTATTAATACTGGAGCAAAAATGAAGTTTTCTCGGTCACTAAAAGTCGTTGGAGTTCATGCCGAAGGTGAAGTTGGCAATGTAATAGTTGGTGGATTTGGCCAAATACCTGGCGAAACCATGTTTGATAAGCGCAACTATTTAGCTGAAAACAGAGATTGGCTTCGCCAGTTAATTCTTAAAGAACCTCGTGGCCAAATGGCTCGTAATGCCAACATCATCATTCCAAGCAATAATCCAAAGGCTGATGCGGGCTATGTGATTATGGAATCGGTTGAATACCCAGTCATGTCTGGAAGCAACACAATTTGTGTGGCAACCGTTCTTCTTGAAACTGGAATGATCGATCCAGTCGAACCGGTAACTAACTTAATGTTGGAATCTGCAGCAGGTTTGATTCCAGTTGAATGCCATGTAAAAGATGGCAAAGTTACAAAAGCTAAGTTCACCAATCAACCTGCGTTTGTTTATGAACTTGATGCTCATGTTGAAGTCGAAGGTGTCGGCACAGTTCGCATGGATGTTGCCTGGGGCGGCATGACCTACGGCATTATGGATGCCCGTGATTTTGGTTTCGCAGTTACTCCGGATGAAGCGCGAGACATATGCAACCTTGGTGAAAAAATTAAAATTGCAGCTGCCGAGCAAATTAAAGTTGTCCATCCTGAAAATCCTGGCTTCCCTGGAATCACGATTGTTGAATTTACTTTGCCGCCAACTCGTCAAGGTGATGTAGTTACCGCAAAAAATACTGTTGTGGTTTCTCCTGGCCGCTGTGACCGATCACCATGCGGTACGGGAACTTCAGCACGAATGGCTGTTATGCATGCCCGTGGCGAGCTCAAAGTTGGAGAGACCTTTATTCACAAATCAATCATTGACTCAACTTTTGAATGCAAAATCGAATCAACGACAAAAGTTGGCGATAAAGATGCGATCATTCCATCGATTGCAGGCCAAGCATGGATTACTGACTTAACCACATTGGTCCTTGATCCAACCGATCCTTATCAAAATGGCTATCAGCTATCTGATACCTGGCCAAAAGGTTTAGAACTTTAGCCAGAAGGCATTTTTCTGGCTAACTTTTGGACAAAAACTGCTTGCACTAGGGCATAGTTTGGCTTACTCTTCAGATAGTAAATTGTTTACAATCTGAAGGGGACGGGTAATGTCCGTAGCTTTAATTACTGGTGCTGGCAGTGGCATGGGGCGAAGTACAGCCGAACTTTATTTAGATCGCGGTTGGACCGTGATTGCAACAGATGTTGCCGCAAACCCAGGGCTATCGAATCCGAACTTGCATTGGTTAACCGTTGATGTAAGAAAGCGCGCGGATCTAGAAAAGCTACTTGCTGAATTAATGCCATCAATCGGTAATGAGATTCACGCTGTGGCAAATATCGCAGGTGTTTACCCTCCAACAACTTTAGAAACATTTACTGAAGAAAATTTCAGATTGATTTTTGATGTAAACGTTCTTGGTGTTTTAAACGTAACAGCAGCAGCTGTTCCTTATATGAAAAAAGGATCTGCAGTTGTGATGTTCGCATCTGTTGATGGATTCACTGTTTCTCGAGGACAGTTACTTTATGGTGCTTCAAAGTCAGCTGTGGTGATGCTGACTAAATCACTTGCACTAGAACTTGCACCTAAAGGTATTCGGGTAAATGGCATTGCCCCTGGTTGGGTTGCAACCCCAGGTAATGCAGCAACTGGGCGCATGGACGAGGCTGCCAAATCAATTCCAATCGGTCGCGTAGCTCAACCAGAGGAAATTGCCGAATGGGTTTTCTTGTTAACCGATTCAAGTAAATCTGGATTTGTTGACGGCGAAACAATTGTCATCAGCGGTGCGGATGTAATGCGATGAGCCTAAAGACAAACGTTCTTCCACAAGAATCAACAGCTCAACTTCTGGCTGAAAGTTTGCGCCAAGCAATTCTTGAGGGTCAACTTAAACCAGGTTCAAGACTTGTTGAACAAGAACTAGCTGAACAATACGAAATCTCTCGTGGTCCAATTCGCGAGGCAATTCGCATCCTTGCCGCAGAAGGCCTGGCAGAACTTCGCAAAAACAAAGGCGCCGTGGTTAGTACCCCAAATATGGACGATGTTCTTGAGGTTTATGCCATTCGCATGTCACTAGGCGCGATTGCAATTGACCAACTAGCCCGCACCGCTTTGGAGTCAGAAGTTGACCTTGAGCAGGCCCAAAAATTGCTGGCAAACATGAACGATCGTAAAGTTCGCCAAAGCAATACTCGAATGATTGAAGCAGACTTACTTTTTCAAAATGAATTAGTTTCCTTAAGTGGATTACCACGTATCACTGAGGCAATGGAAAAATCAGCGGTTGATATCAGAGTTTGCGTTCAGGCACTTGATATTAAATATGACGAATCCGATCACGAGAATTTGGTTAATCGTCACACCAAGCTTTTGAGCCAAATTGCCAAGGCTAATTCAGAAAAAGCAGTTGAACTTTGGGTGGATCACATTCGTAAATCAGTGGCGGAATTCACCAAGGGCATGTCATCGGATGATTTGAACAAATTATTTGATCGACCTCTTATGCGTCACGTATTTGAAAATAAAGTTGGAAAGGCTAAGTAATGAGTAAGTACTGTGTAATCGGTGCCGGTGCTGCAGGACTACCAGCGCTAAAAATGTTGCTTGATGAAGGCTACGAAGTTGATTGTTTTGAAAAATCAGACAAAGTTGGTGGTCACTGGAACACTGACTATGACTTCTTGCACTTAATCACATCAAAAAATGTCACTGGATATGACCACTGGCCAATGCCGGAAGATTACCCACTTTTCCCATCTAAAGACCTGATGCTTAAGTACTTCAATATGTATGCCGAGCATTTTGGTTTGTTTGAAAAAATTACTTTCAACACCGAAGTTAAGTCAGTTAAACCACTTGCTGCCGATGGGCTACCAGGATCAAATGGCTGGGAAGTAACCACAAGTGATGGCAAAACAAATCAATACGATGGGGTGTTTATTGCTAACGGACACTTGTGGGATAGCAAAGTTCCGCAGTTCCAAGGTGAATTCACTGGGAAGCAAATTCACTCAGGCCAATACAGGAACACAAAAGAAGTTGAAGGCAAAGTATTAGTTGTTGGCGCAGGTAACTCAGGCTGCGATTTAGCAGTGGATTGCGCTCAAGACTTAATCGACACATCAATCGTTATTCGTCGTGGTCAGTATTTCCAACCAAAAACATTTTTTGGCAAACCTCGAGCAGAGCTTGCATTTATGAAAGAGTTCACTTTCGAAGAGCAGGATTTAATTACCAGGCTTTTAATGAAAGTTTCAGTTGGAACAGCTGAAGACTACGGCTTGCCAACGGTTGAACATCATGCACTGGCTGACGGACCGCCAGTAGTTAACAACTTACTTATGTACTGGATTCACCACGGTCGAATCAAGGTAAAGCCAGGCATTTCTCGCTTTGAAGGTAAGAAAGTTTATTTTGATGATGGCACTGTTGAAGAGTACGGAACCATTCTTTGGGCAACAGGCTTCAATTGCTCGTTGCCAATGCTGGAGGAAACTTTAATCGAGCGCAAAGATTCTGTTCCACTTCGGTACGGTGCAGGTGTTGTGCCAGTTGGCTTGGAAAAGCTTTATTACATCGGACTAATCGCAGCTCGTGGTGGCCAACCAATGCAGTACCCAATTCAAATGGAACTAGCCATTCGCATGGCAAAACTTCATGAGAAGAATCCAAAAGGTGTCGCACCTGTTGCCCAAACTTTGGCAAATGTTCAAGAAAAAGAATGGCGCGTCGACATTCTTCGCCCAATTTGGTTTGACCAAATCGAAAACACGAAGGCAGTACTTGCTGGAATGGAAAGTGCTTAGCATGTCAGATTGGTTAGGACTTGGTGGTCGAACAGCAGTAATTACTGGTGCTGGTGGCGGAATTGGCCGGGCAGTTGCAATTGAATTAGCAACAGCTGGAATGAATGTAGTTGTACTAGATCGCTCGCAAGAACTTGTCGATGAAACCCTAACCGAACTTTCAAAGCTAGGACTTTCTGGAACGGGTTTTGCTTGTGATGTCACTGATGAAGAGCACGTTGGCAAAATTGCCAAAGAGGTTGGCAATACTCATGTGCTGGTAAATACCGCTGGAATTTTGCGTCCGGGAACGCTAGCTGAGCTAACAACTGCTGAGTGGCAAGCCTTGATCAACGTGAACTTAAATGGCTATTTTGTAACTTCTCGCGCATTTGTTCCTAACCTGAAACAAGCTGGAAGTGGTTCATTAATTCACGTGGCTTCTGTTTCAGGAACAAACCCGCAACCAGCAAGCGGTGCATACAGCGTTAGCAAGGCTGGAGTTTTAATGATGTCAAAGCAGTTTGCATTTGAACTTGGTCCAGATGGAATCCGAAGTAATACTGTCAGCCCTGGTTTAGTTCGTACCCCACTCACTGAGGCTTATTACACCGTTGGTGATGTTGCCCAAAGGCGCGACGCGGCAGTTCCAATTAGGCGTGTTGCTCGTCCGCATGACATCGCTGATGTGGTTACTTTCTTAGCAAGTGATCGATCTGGTTACATTACTGGCGCTGACATAGTGGCCGATGGCGGTTTCACTCAGACACTTATGAGCACTATTCCTCGACCTGGTTTTGGGGACTAAATAGAAGCACTAAAACCACAAATAGTCGCTAGATTTAATTAGGCCATTATTCGAGGATTTATATGCGCACCAAGTTAGTAGCTATTTTTGCAACCACATTATTAATGACTTCATGTGGTTCGGGTTCAAGTCAGACAACAATTGATAATTCAGGTGAATCTGTTGCTCACCTTGGTTGGGTCTATGAAGACTTAAAGGCGCTTAATATTGCAGGCGTTTCGCCAGAATCAGTTATTGATAATGGCACCGTTTATTTATATTCCACTGACATGGGGATCAAATTATATAAATCAACCGATGGTTTAAATTTTGAACTTTCAGCAAATGCAAAAATGCCAATGGCAGCTGATCCAACGGTTATTAAAACTGCTGATGGTAAATGGCGAATGTATGTGAGTGAAATTTTGATGACAGGTGCGCAGCCAGCCGCTGGCAGTGCACCGCAACCGATGGATCCTAAGAAAACACAAAAAACTGTGAAAGTTTCAACAAGTGACTCTTTAGAAAATTTTGGTCCAGGAGTTGATACTGGAATTGTGCAAGCAAAGCCAGGGGCTGCCTGGGGTGTTCCAGATACTTTTATAGATCCATCGGGCAATACCAGAATGCTTTGGGTTGATATGAATGAAGGCGACAAGTGGGAATCAATCAAGAGCGCCACAAGTAAAGACGGAATCACTTTCACAGTTGATGAAGGTGTCAGATTCACAGATGCCTACGTCGATCCCTATGTTCTAAGAGCTGACTCTGGCGATTGGGTTGCACTACTTTCAACAACCCCAAATCAGTCGCGCTTACCACAAAAGCTTTTCTTGGCTTGGTCAACTGATGGCATGAATTGGCAAGTGGATAGTGAGCCGCTGATTAATGATCCTGAAAAGAATTATTTAGATCCAACTGCTTATGAAATTTCACCAGGGGTTTGGCGGGTTTATGTTTCAACGAGCCAGACTGCTAATGCGATCGGTGGACCGTATTCACTTGAGACTTTTGTCCTAAAATCACCAGAGATGTAGTGAATAAAATCGTATTTTATAAGTCGAATCCTGAAGCCCTATTAAAAAAATGGAGTAAGAATGTCTAATAGTAAGCTGAAAAAATTATTAATTCTTGGTCCTGGTTTATTTACAATTTTATGGTTAGCTTTTTTCCAGGTAAATGGAAATGGATTTCAAGCAATAGATTTATTTTTAATAATTATTGCAATCATTTGGTTGGTTTACGGTACTTTGAAAGTTGACGACAAAGACTAGACCCAGTTTTAAATTATTTAATTTTCCTAATTTTAATAGCACTCAATACGAATCGAATAATTAAAATTGGCAAAAAATAAAGATACGCATACCAAGTTAATTTGAAAATATTAAAATCTGTAAAAAGGTTTTCAATACCCTTCGCAAGCTCAGGAACCTGGTTATTTAGAAAAACAAAAACATAAATGTTTATTGCTAAAAATGCCAGGAAAACAACGAATGCCCAATCTTTCATGACAGGCCGTCGGAAAAGTAAAAAAGTTTTTAGTTTGAGTTTTTCGTTTTCAGGCACGCAGCCAGCCTACCTACCCAAGCATTTGGCTATTCGGCTGCCAAAGTGAACCCCAGAGAAGTTGCTCTATTGCCCGTAATTTCGCGGTTTTGATCATATTTCGGTACGCTATTCGAGCGCAGAAATGCGTGGATAAGACCCGCCCCCTTAGCTCAGTAGGTAGAGCGTTTCCATGGTAAGGAAAAGGTCTGCGGTTCGATTCCGCAAGGGGGCTCGAAAACTAAACGAAAGTTTAGTTCTCACCGGGGTAGCTCAGCTTGGTAGAGCAAACGGCTCATAATCGTTGTGTCGCCGGTTCAAGTCCGGCCCTCGGTACGACAACGAATGGCAATGCAAATGCATTGCCACAAATGAAAGGCACGTAAGTGGCACGTAATGATGTTCGTCCAAAGATCACTTTGGCATGCGAAGACTGCAAAGACCGTAACTACATTTCTCGCAAGAATCGTCGTAACGATCCAGATCGTCTAGAAATCAAGAAGCACTGCCCAAAGTGCAACAAGCACACCGTGCATAAGGAAACTCGCTAGTTTTCTATTTGGTGCAACTTTGCACCAATACCGTAACTAGGAATAGCCATGGGTATGAACCGCGACATGATCGGGTTTGCTTACCCTGACTCAAAACCATTCCTAGTTACGACTGAAAACATCGCCGCGTTTGCAAATGCAATCGGCGATGACAATCCAATCTATTTTGATCAAAGTGTTGCCCAATCTTTTGGGCACACCACTGTCTGTGCTCCGCCAACTTTTCCAATTGCTGTAACCATGAACGCAATGGAAGAAGCTTTCCATGATCCAAAACTAAATATGGATTACTCACGCATTGTGCATAGCGATCAGCGCTTTGAGTACAAGCGCCCAATTCAAGTTGGCGATGAACTTGTGGTCCGTGCTTTTGTTGAAGATATTCGCGCATTAGGTAATAACGACATAGCTACATTTCGCACTGAAGTATTTTCAAAAAATGAATTAGTTGTTAATGCTTGGTCCAAATTAGTGGTGCGTGGTGAAGAATGAGCATTAACTTTGACCAAATCAACGTTGGCGACGAACTGCCAAGCTTGGAAATTAAGTTCACTCGTGAGCACTTAGTTGCCTATGCAAATGCATCAGGGGATCAAAACCCAATTCATCAAGATGAGGCTGTTGCAAAATCTGTTGGTCTGCCAGATGTGATTTCCCACGGCATGCTAACAATGGGTCGAGCAATTCGCGTTGTTACCAACTGGGTAAGCGATCCAACAAAAGTGGTTGATTACAGTGTTCGCATGACTAGGCCAGTTGTTGTGCCAAATGATGGAGTTGGCGCAACAGTTTTATTTACTGGCAAAGTTGGCGAAGTCAACACTGAAAATTGCACAGTTCGCATTGATTTATCTGCCGTTTGCGATGGCACGACAGTTCTTGGCCAAGCAAAAGCAACCCTGCAGTTTTAAGCGTTATACGGTTTAACCAGATGACTTCTCTTGCCCAACTAACCACACTTCGAGTCGGCGGCACACCAAGTGTGTTAACTATTGCCGCAACTGAAGCTGAAATCATCGAAGCAGTTAGTGCCGCCGATGATGCTGGCCAAGAAGTATTAATTCTTGGCGGCGGATCAAACATTGTTGTGACAGATGATTTTGATGGCCAAGTAATCAAAATTGCCTCAACTGGTTATGAAAATGATTCAAGTATTTGTGCTGGTGCTTGGGTAACTGTTCAAGCCGGTCACTCTTGGGATGATTTTGTTGCAGATTGTGTAGCCAACGGGTGGTTAGGTGTTGAAGCTCTTTCAGGAATTCCAGGAACTGTTGGCGCGACCCCAATTCAAAATGTTGGCGCTTATGGCCAGCAAGTAAGCGAAACAATCGCTCAAGTTAGAGCATGGAACCGCGAAACCAAAAAGATTGACACAATTTTTTCAGCAAACTGTGAATTTGGTTACCGAACTTCGGTATTTAAGAAACATCCAAATCGTTGGGTTATTTTGAGTGTGACATTCCAATTACCGCTTGGCGACCAAGCCAGCCCAATTAAATACAACGAACTTGCCGTTTATTTTGGAAAAGAATTAGGCGCCAGGGTTAGTTCAAAAGAACTGCGTTCTGCTGTGCTTGAACTTCGCCAAGGTAAAGGAATGTTAGTTAAAGCAGATGACCATGATTCATGGAGCGTTGGTTCATTTTTTATGAATCCTCGCGTAACTGACGTTCCAGAAGATGCACCAGCTTGGCCTGAACCCGATGGCAGATTTAAAGTAAGCGCGGCTTGGTTAATTGAACAAGCTGGCTTTGAAAAAGGTTTTGGATTAAATGACCGCGCAACACTTTCAACAAAACACACACTTGCACTAACCAATCGTGGCAATGCAACTTGTGCTGACATTTTGGAATTAGCAAAACATATTCAAAACGGTGTCAGGGCCAAGTTCGGAATTGAACTTAGCCCTGAAGCGCGTTTAATTAATTGTTCGCTTTAGCCCATAAATGGGTAACGATAATCCGTTGGTGGAACCAACGTTTCCTTCAAGCTACGAGCGCTAACCCAACGAAGTAAGTTTTGTGGAGCGCCAGCTTTATCGTTTGTGCCAGATGCACGTGCGCCACCAAATGGTTGCTGACCAACGACTGCGCCGGTTGGCTTGTCGTTGATGTAGAAGTTACCGGCAGCAAAACGAAGTGCATGCATAATTTCGTTAATTGCTGTGCGATCTTGAGCAATAACAGCGCCAGTTAGTGCGTACTGAGCGATACCTTCCATGGCGTGCATTTCTTCGCGCCACTTGGCATCTTCATAAACATGAATTGCAAGCACTGGACCAAAGTATTCATTGGTGAAGAATTCAGTTGTTGGATCATCACCAAGTAAGACAGTTGGTCGAATAAAGAAACCTTCTGATTTATCGTATGTTCCACCAGCTGCGATAGTAATTGATGGCTCAGCCTTGGCCCGATCAATTGCCCCAGCGACGCGATCAAAGGCCCGTTCATCAATTACAGCAGTCATGAAATTACTGTGATCTGAAGCATGACCCATCTTTATATTTTCAACTTCATTTAAGAAGTGATCGCCCATCTTTTCCCATACGCTGCGTGGGATGTAAGCGCGAGATGCAGCGGAACACTTTTGGCCTTGGTATTCAAAAGCACCACGGATGAGTGCTGTTTCAAGGGTTGCTGGATCTGCTGATGGGTGAGCAAATACGAAGTCTTTGCCCCCAGTTTCTCCAACAAGGCGCGGGTAACTGCGGTAGTTAGAAATGTTTTCACCAACTGTTTTCCAAAGATGTTGGAATACTCCAGTTGACCCTGTGAAGTGAATACCTGCAAGATCTGGGCTTGATAGCGCAACATCAGATACCGCGATTCCATCGCCAGTGACCATATTGATTACACCTGGCGGAAGACCTGCAGCTTCAAGTAGTTGCATAAGCAGGTAGGCAGAGTGCAACTGAGTTGATGCCGGCTTCCAAACAACTGTGTTACCCATTAGTGCAGGGGCTGTTGGCAAGTTACCTGCAATCGCAGTGAAGTTAAACGGTGTGATTGCGTAAACGAAACCTTCAAGTGGTCGCCAGTCTGTGCGGTTCCAAACACCAGCAGATGAGATTGGTTGTTCTTGCAGAATCTGACGAGCGAAGTGAACGTTAAATCGCCAGAAGTCGATTAGTTCGCAGGTTGAATCAATCTCAGCTTGGAATGCATTTTTTGATTGACCCCAGTTTGTTGAGGCAAGCATTTTGTAACGCCATGGACCAGAAAGCATGTCAGCTGCGCGAAGAATGACAGCGGCACGTTCATCAAATGGAAGATCGCGCCATCCTGGAGCGGCAGCCTGTGCTGCAGCAATTGCAGCCTTTGCATCGTCATGGGTTGAGTTCGCTGCTATACCAAGTAGTTGTGCTCGGTCATGTGGTGAGCGAACTTCAATCTTTTCGCCACCAGCCTTGACGTGCTTTCCACCAATTACGTTTGTGATTTCTGGAGTGGTTTTAATAGTTTCTTTTAGCGCCACATCGAGAGCTGCGCGTTCTTGAGAGCCCGGGGCAAAAGTATTTACTTTTTCATTAATCGGGGCTGGTACTGAGGTAATTGCATCCATGGATAAATACTGGCACTGCTAAACCCCGTGTCACCACCTGCCCCAGACCCTAGAGAGCAGCAGAATAAATATGTGCGCGTTTACCTGCCAGCTACTAAAAGTGACATAAATGCCTTATTGCTTGGGCAAAACCTTGAAGGCTTAACAGGCTATGCACTTTTAACCCAGTGGGAAGCTAGCCAAACTGAAACTGATCAAGAAGTTCTTGAAGGTGAACTACTTTATTTAGCCGCAAGTTCAACCCAAAAAGGGGACCGGCGAATTGTGGTTGTGGCCGAAACCCAAGGGACAGTATTAAATGCAGATCTTGGCCGGGTTTCATGTGGTGCTTTTGGTCTAAAGCAGGTCCAAGCCCTGTTTGCTGATGATGTCATTAATACTGTGGCAATTTCGCAAGGGGCGGACAGCCAGGACTTAGATCTAACGTGGTTTGGGCCAACTGAAATCCTTGAATTCTGGGATTTTCTGTCTAATTAACCGCTTGCAAACCCCGATTTGCCCTTAAGGCTATTGACCTTTTAGATTTGGAGTTAGCACTCTATAGGTCCGGGTGCTAATCAGCCTTAAAACTGATTCATAAGTACTTAGTCGATTAACAACAGGAGACAGGCCGTGTCGGTCAACATTAAGCCACTTGAGGATCGCGTCCTCGTACAGTCTTTAGAAGCAGAAACAACCACTGCATCAGGGTTGGTTATTCCAGACACTGCTAAAGAAAAGCCACAAGAAGGCAAAGTAGTTGCTGTAGGTCCAGGTCGTTTCGACGAAGATGGCGAAAAGCGTATTCCGCTAGACGTTAAAGTCGGCGACGTAGTTATCTACTCAAAGTACGGCGGCACTGAAGTTAAGTACGCCGGTACCGAGTATCTACTACTTGGCGCTCGCGACATTCTTGCGATCGTAGAAAAGTAAAACAAAATTAGTGAAATAGCGCCTCAAACTTTGAGGCGCTATTTCAAATTTAAGATAAATAAATTTTCGAACTAAAACTTATAACCCAACAAGAGAAGTAGATATGGCAAAGATAGTTAATTTTGATGAAGATGCACGTCGCGCATTAGAACGTGGCGTTAACGCATTGGCTGACGCAGTGAAAGTAACGCTTGGACCAAAAGGTCGCAATGTTGTGATCAGCAAGTCATGGGGCGCACCAACAATCACTAACGACGGCGTGACTATCGCTAAAGAAATTGAACTTGAAGATTCATACGAAAATCTTGGCGCTCAGCTTGCAAAAGAAGTTGCAACTAAGACCAACGATGTCGCAGGTGACGGAACTACAACAGCAACTGTTCTTGCTCAAGCACTTGTGCGCGAAGGCCTAAAGAACGTGGCTGCCGGCGCTGCTCCAGTTGAACTAAAGCGCGGTATCGAAGCTGCAGTAAAAGCAGTTAATGATGAATTACTAAAGCAAGCCCGTCCAGTTAACGGCAAGGCTGAAATTTCACAGGTAGCGGCGATCAGCTCACGCGATAAATCAATTGGCGATCTAATTGCTGATGCTTTCGACAAAGTTGGCAAAGATGGCGTTATCTCTGTTGAAGAATCAAGCACCACTGCAATGGAACTTGAGTTTACTGAAGGTATGCAGTTCGACAAGGGCTACATTTCTCCGTACTTCGTAACAGATGCTGACAGCATGGAAGCAGTTCTAGAAAACCCATACATCCTTCTAACCCAAGGAAAGATTTCTAGCGTTGCTGAAATTTTGCCAATTCTTGAAAAAGTTTCTCAGTCTGGAAAAGCACTTGTAATCATCGCTGAAGATGTTGATGGTGAAGCTCTTTCAACACTTGTGGTTAACCGTATTCGCGGAAACTTCGCCAGCGTTGCAATCAAGGCTCCAGCATTTGGTGACCGTCGCAAGGCAATCCTTGAAGACATCGCGATCCTTACTGGCAGCACCGTAATCTCAGCTGACATGGGTATGAAACTTGATCAGGTTGGTCTAGAAGTTCTAGGTTCTGCTCGTCGCGTTGTTGTGGCAAAAGACAACACCACAATCGTTGATGGCGCTGGCAAGGCAAATGCTGTTTCAGATCGCGTTGCCCAAATTAAGCGCGAAATGGAAGCTTCGGATTCTGATTGGGATAAAGAAAAGCTTTCAGAACGTCTAGCCAAACTTTCTGGCGGCGTATGCGTAATCAAGGTTGGCGCTCACACTGAAGTTGAACTTAAGGAAAAGAAGCACCGCATTGAAGATGCTGTTTCGGCAACTCGCGCAGCGATTGAAGAAGGTATCGTTTCTGGCGGCGGTTCAGCAATCATTCACGCAGCTGATGTGCTTAACAATGACCTTGGTCTAAGTGGCGACCAAGCTGTAGGCGTTGCAATCGTTCGTCGCGGGGTAATCGAACCACTTCGTTGGATTGCTGAAAATGCTGGTTTTGAAGGTTACGTAGTTGTCGACAAAGTTCGCGAACTAGGGGTTGGTAGCGGTCTTAATGCTGCAACTGGCGAATACGGCGACCTGATCAAGCAAGGCGTTATCGATCCTGTGAAGGTAACTAGAAGTGCACTTGAAAATGCTGCCTCAATCGCTGGCATGCTTTTGACAACTGAAGCATTAGTCGTTGAGAAAAAGGAAGTCCAAGAAGACGACCACGGTCACGGGCATAAGCACGCTGGCCACACTCACTAGAAGTAAAACAAAAAGCCCCCGGTTTTCCGGGGGCTTTTTGTTGCAGATTTATAGTTTGCATGTGTAAACATAGTCTTGTGGTTCCAGAATTAATCATTTTCGACTGTGACGGAGTTCTTGTTGACTCTGAAAAGTTGGCGATAAAAATTGATCAAGAATTCTTACTTGAAATAGGAATTTCAATGTCGCTAGAAGAAATTGTTAAAAAATTTGTAGGGAAAAGTGACCAGTATTTTCAACTTGAAATTGAACGACTGGTTGGATTAAATCTTGCGCCTAACTGGAAGTCAGATTTAGAAGATCGGTACAACCAGGTATTTGCAAAAGAACTCAAACCAGTTAACGGAATTATTGAAGTCTTAGAATCTTTAGAAGTACCGGTTTGTGTAGCCTCCTCTGGAAGCCAAAAGAAGATTAGAAATTCACTTGAACTAACTTCACTATCGGGCTATTTTGGCGAGAATATTTTTAGTGCTGACCAAGTTAGCAAGGGTAAGCCCGATCCCGAGCTTTTCCTATTCGCAGCAGCGCAAATGGAAGCCAACCCGGCTAAAACAGTTGTGGTTGAGGACAGTAATGCTGGCGTCCTTGCCGGAGTGGCTGCCCAAATGCACGTTTTTGGCTATTGCGGCAGTGTTACCCCGAAATCTGATTTACTCATCTCTGGAGTCACCCCGTTTGATCAAATGAATGAGCTTTTGCTGGCAATATCGGCCAAAAACAATTAGTAACCCTTTAAATAGTGGAATTTTGCTAAATGTAACAAAAATATAAAGTTTGAACTTTTTTGCCCGTTTCCCAGTGATCTACCTCACAAAACTGTTAATCTCCACATAACCAGTCAAAAACGGGCAGAAAGCGACAGGATGTTAGCTGAAGAGCGAAGACTTCAACTAATCGAGTGGTCCCGAAGTGAGGGTCGTATCGATGCAAACGATGCAGCCACGCGACTAGACGTTGCCATCGAAACTGTCCGCAGAGATTTAGATCTTTTACAAAAATCCGGAATGGTAAGACGCGTTCATGGTGGCGCGATTGCCGTTGACCGCATTCCACATGAATTTAATCTTCGAGAACGTCGATCGACAAATGTTGCTGCCAAGCGACGAATTGCTTCTGTAGCTGCTTCACAAATTCCAAGTGAAGGTGCAATTTTTGTTGACGGTGGTACAACCACCGAGTTGCTTGCCGAGTACTTAATTGACCGTCCAAAGTTGCTTGTTATCACAAATAGTATTCCGCTTGGAAATTTAGTGGCTGAGAGTTCAACGCCTGTTCATCTGCTAAGTGGACGCTTAAGGTCAACCACGCTTAGTGCGCTAGGTTCTCGAACACTTGCTGATATTGCAACTTTCCAAACTCAAGTTGTTTTTCTAGGGACAAATGGAATTTCAGTTCGTGCTGGATTAACAACAAGTGATCCAGAGGAAGCTGCCGTAAAGCAGGCAATGATGAAACACTCTCAAGAAAGTGTTCTTTTGGTTGACAGCACTAAGTGTGAAGAAATTTTCCCATCGGTATTTTCAGACGGTCATAATTTGGATCGTCTAATTACTGATATCGATGCACCACAACAGTTTGTTGATGGCTACATCAAATTAGGCGTAGAAGTAGTTCTTGCCTAAAAAGGTTTCTCCAATGCGCCGTGTTGGAGGTTCTGGTTGATGATCTTTGGGTAACCAAAGGTAAGTCAACTGGCAACAAAAAATAAAGATGAGGACAAACTGAATGAGTAACTTCATGACTTCGGGCTCTGGCCATACTGGCTGGCGCGCGACTGTTCAAAAATTTGGAGGCAACTTAGCCGGTATGGTAATTCCAAATATCGGTGCCTTCATTGCATGGGGATTAGTTACCGCATTGTTCATTCCAACTGGTTGGGTTCCAAATGAGGAACTTTCCAAGATGGTCGGACCAATGATTATCAATCTCCTTCCACTACTGATTGCCTACTCTGGTGGTCGCATGGTTCATGAACACCGCGGTGGTGTCATGGGTGCTGTGGCAACTATGGGTGTAATCGTTGGTACAGATATCCCAATGTTCTTGGGCGCCATGATTATGGGTCCATTAGCTGCTTGGGTAATCAAGAAAATTGATGCTGCACTAGATCCAAAGACACCTGTTGGCTTTGAAATGCTAGTTAGCAACTTCTCGCTTGGTATCAGCGGTACCGTAATGGCAATTCTTGGGTTCAAGACAATCGGCCCAGTAGTTAAGTCAATTTCTGACGTAGCTGGAAGTGCAGTACAGAGCCTTGTTGATAACAATTTGTTGCCACTAGCACAAATTTTTGTTGAACCTGCAAAGGTACTGTTCCTGAATAACGCAATTAACCATGGTGTACTTGCTCCACTTGGTGCAATCCAGGCTGAATCAACTGGAAAATCAATCCTGTTCATGCTTGAAACTAATCCAGGACCTGGTCTTGGTTTGTTACTTGCATTCTGGGTAGCTGGACCTAAATTACTTCGCGGTTCAATTCCAAGCGTTTCAATCATCCACTTCCTTGGTGGTATTCATGAGGTGTATTTCCCATACGTCCTAATGAAGCCTCGTACTCTACTTGGCGTAATCCTTGGTGGTATGGCTGGCGTATTTACAAACATCGCACTGGATAATGGTTTGGTAGCAACACCATCGCCAGGTTCGATTTTTGCTTACATGGCTGTAACACCTCCAGGTGATCAACTAAAGGTTCTTCTTGCAATTGCTGTATCAACAGCAGTTTCATTCCTTGCTTGTTCATTCCTGCTAAAGACCCAAAAGCACTCTGAAGACATGGGTGACTTAGCAGATGCACAGGCAGCCTCTAGGGCGCTGAAGGGCTAGTCGTCGATGAGTACCGTGTCAGGTTCGGATATTAAAAAAGTAGTTGTGGCGTGCGAAGCAGGGATGGGTTCAAGCGTCATGGTTGCTAAACAACTTGCTAAACAACTTAAAAATCATGGCGTTGAAGTTACTCATTCACCCGTGAATCGGTTGGCTTCTGAAAATGCAGATGTGATCTTGTGTCACAGAGGTTTGCATTCCAGAGCAAAGCAGGCAGCTCCTGACACGGTGGTTATCGCATTCGACATGTTCCTTGGTGATCCAAGAATCATGTCAATTGTTCAGGCGGTTGAATCTAAAGGCACTTTGTCAGATGACTAGTGCTCCAGCACTCACGGCTAGAGGAATCCTTCTGAATAGCACAGCCTCCTCGAGAGAGGAGGCTGTGCTCCTTTGTGGGCAAGCTCTTTTAGATTGTGGCGCGATTGAGAAGCCTTATGTTGATGCAATGTGGGAACGTGAATTAATCATGTCGTCCTACATTGGTGAGGCAACTGCAATTCCTCATGGAACTGACCAATCAAGAAAGTACGTAAATTTTGCACAACTTGTTTTTTTGCGATTTAACAATCCAATTGATTGGGAAGGTGAACAAGTAAAGCTAGCAATTGGCATCGCTTCAGCAAATGATGATCATGTTGATACGCTTGGTGTTATTGCAGAAGTACTTATGGATGAAGAGCGTCGAAAGACTGTTTTTGAATCCACTGATCCAAACGAAATATTAAACCTAGTTAAGAGAGCATTCGAAAAATAATGAAGGCAGCACTTTACAGTGGACCAAAAGACCTAAAAATTGTTGAAGTAGAAACACCAAAACCAAAAACTGGTGAAATTCTTATTCGAGTGCATGCCTGCGCAACCTGTGGTACCGATGCAAAAATTTACAACCATGGTCACCCCCGCTTGCAACCACCACAGATTATTGGCCATGAAATAGCTGGAGAAATTGTTGAACTTGGCTCAGAAGTAACTGGGCACAAAATTGGTGACCGAGTCCAAGTGA